>Ga0073932_1002269_pt1 | contig 30790 bp, 28 predicted proteins | sample DewCreD2012metaG_FD_76967 | JGI IMG/M metagenome (GOLD analysis project Ga0073932, IMG submission 76967) | Hot spring sediment bacterial and archeal communities from British Columbia, Canada, to study Microbial Dark Matter (Phase II) - Dewar... ...
AATTGCCCTGTTAATCTCCTCAACTCCTTGCAATAAAGCCAGGTCATATTGATATATGTTCGCCAGTTCTTCCTGATTGATTTTGACTGCATCAAAAAAGCCCGCATAGCCATAGGAAGCAGTTCGTACTCGGTCGATAAACTGACGCAATTTTATGGCAGCACCCTCCAAATCATCCACATAGATTAACCCCCCCTGACTGATTAAGTCCTTTTGCAAAGCAGATATCCTTTGCCAGGATTCTTCATACCGTTTTGCAACCGTCTCGCGCAACAGTTTATCTGCCGCCCGACGATTCGATCGTTCAAAATAGCCACTAAAACCTGGTAATTTGCCTAATAATTTCTGGAAAATATTCTGATCGCCGGTAACTTTTTCAAATATATCGCTCATGATTCCTCCTTACGCCAATTCGTTTACCTGATGGGTATTTCTACCCTCTGAATAAATTATACTATTTCTAATACGAAAGACAAATGAAAGAGTTGCACGAATCTTGTATCTCATCTGTTCAAATCACTTGAATGGCTTGTAAGGTTTTTGTAATTCCAGGATACTTGAAATTTAGGATTGACATTCTATAATTAGGACAGGTAAGAAAAATCTAGAGCATGAAAGGAGGTGAAAAACATGTTATTCGCTCCCAAAGAAAAAGGTCAGGGTCTCGTAGAATATGCACTGATCCTCGTCCTCGTCGCCGTAGTCGTGATCGTCATTCTTGCCCTGCTTGGGCCTGCAATCGGAAACATTTTCAGCAATGTGATCAACAAGATCTAAATTCTTCCTTTGTTATTGATTATTATTATTTTGAGAAGACCCTGTTATAGGGTCTTCTTCATTTTTCTGTGCAATTTTTTCTATTGGATGTGAAAATCCCAACAATTTTGTCAACCTGGAACAATACTTGCATTTATTGACATAGCGTATAATAAATATGCTTATACAATCATTATTTTGAACGCAAGGAGGAATCAATGGCTACTGGTGGACGCCGTAGTGGACGGATCATCATCATCATCTCACTTATTCTGATTTTGATGGTTGTCCTGGTGTATGTAATAATGGGGAGGTCATCTACTCCCACCAATGTAGCTGTGCAATTGGCTACCCCGACCCCATCTGAGCAAATGGGGCAGATTGTGATCACAACTCAGCGGGTATCCAGAGGAGCTACACTATCTGAAAGTGTATTGACTGTTGTCCCCTATCCCAAAAAAGACATTATTGAAGGGGTGTTCTACACAGACATGAAGATGGTCATTGGCAAACGAGCCCGTTTTGACATGGAAGCTCAACTACCTGTGACCAAAAACCTGCTTGTCGACGAACAACAGGCGTACTCATTAGCAGCTTTCAATATCCCCAGGGGCATGGTAGCTATATCCATACCAATGGGCAAATTGTCTTCAGTCGCATATGCCCTGGAAAATGGTGATCATGTCAATGTCATCGCGTCCCTATTATTAGTAGACATTGATCCCGCTTTTCAATCTTCCTTGCCCAACCTGGTTGACCTGAATATCCTTTCTGCCTTGACCGGACAGACCCCATCGGGGCAAAAGAAGGAAGATGGACAGCAGGCGCCGCAAATTTCTCAATTCTTACAAGGGCGTGCTGAGATGGATCCCGGCATTGGTAAACCCATTTATGTAATTCCATCTGAAAAACAGCGACCTCGGTTGGTTTCCCAGACTTTAATTCAGGATGCAATGGTTTTACACGTCGGTGAGTTTTCATTGGAAAAACCCAAGGCGGGTCCTACGCCTACTCCACAACCACAACAAGGCAGTACTCCTCCACCACCTCCACCCAAACCGGATGTGGTTACGCTTGTAGTGAGCCCACAAGATGCGATTACATTAAATTACCTGATGCTCGCAGGCGCACGATTAAATCTTGTGCTTCGCAGTGCTGGGGATGATGAGCGTTCAAAGACTGAAGCTGTTACACTGCAGTTTATCCTCGATCAATACAACATCCCCAACCCTGCCAAACTTCCTTATGGGCTTGAACCTCGCCTTAACGAATTCCCGGCTGGTATCCCCCCATTCCCTGGGTTGGGTCAATAAGGTGATCACCTCATCATATCCTCGATTATCGGAGATTCTATGCCAGGACAGGAAAAAATTCGCGTTCTAATCGTTGATGACATTGCCGAAACCCGCGAAAACATCCGAAGAATGCTCCAGTTCGACACCAACCTTGATGTAGTTGGTACTGCTCGGACTGGAGCAGAGGCTATTGAACAGACCATTCAATTAAAACCGGATGTCCTGATCATGGATATCAACATGCCGGATATGGATGGGATCACAGCCACAGACAGCATAAAACGGAAGTTGCCCTATGCGCAGGTCGTTATTCTATCAGTTCAGAGTGATCCCAGCTACATGCGGCGCGCAATGTTGGCAGGGGCGCGGGATTTTCTGACAAAACCACCCAACATTGATGAATTGACAGCAGCCGTTCGCCGAGCTGGGGCAATGGCTCACGATGAACGTAAAAAGCTTGCTCTGGACATGGAACCCGGACAACCTGTCAAACCCAAGGCTTCTGCCCGTGGAAAAGTAATTGCTATTTACAGCCCCAAAGGTGGTACCGGAAGGACAACCATTGCAACCAACCTGGCAGTCGCTTTACATAGTGACGATTCTAAAGTTGCTTTAATCGATGCTAATTTACACTTTGGGGAATTAACAGTTTTTTTCAATGAGCAAAGTAAAAATTCTATTCTTGACCTTACTTTACGAGCCGAAGATCTGGATCCTGATATCGTCAACGAGGTGATGATCAATCATCGCACCACAGGTATCCACATACTTCCTTCCCCTTCGAAACCTGAACTGGCTGAGAAAGTCAACGGAGAGCAGTTTTCAAAATTACTTGAGTATCTACGCCATCTTTACTCTTACATCATTGTTGATACCATCGCCCAATTAGATGATATTACATTGATGACCTTGGAAGTCACCGATGTGATTGTCTTAATCACAACCCAAGATATTCCTTCTATTCGAAATTCAAGTCAGTTTTTATCGATAATTGACAGTGCTGGATTGCGAAATCGAATCATTTTTGTAATGAATCGATTTGATAAACGGATTGGTCTAACTTCTGAAAAGGTTGGAGACAGCTTGAAACAACCCATCGCTGCCGTTATTCCTGATGATCGATTGATTGCAATGGCTGCAAATCGGGGTATTCCTTTTATTCTTGAGAATAAAACAAACCCTTTGTCGAAAAGTTTTACCCAAATTGCTGACCTGGTAAAAGAAAAATTGGCGAAATTAGAAAATCCAGAGGCTGAGGCTGTACCAAAGAAATAGAACCCAATTAAAATAGGTAGAATGGAGAGGTTAACATGTCAATTCTTAAACGGATTCAAGGGGGCGATACGGGTCTCCCCACAACAACCCAAAGTGGACAGGCAAGCGACCCGGCACGGTATCCGAATGTAGCACCGAGACGAATCACAGCTCCAACATTACCCACATCCCAAGACACCTACCAGGACCTGAAGAACCGTGTGCAAAACAAGCTGTTGTCTGGACTCGATCCGACAATGGATGTAACAAAGCTTGCTGAAGTCAGGCGGACAATTCAAGAACTCTTTGAGCAAATCCTAAACGAGGAAAATATTGTCCTTTCCCGCCCCGAGCGAGCGCGGCTATTTGATCAAATCGCAGCAGAAATATTAGGGTTCGGTCCACTTCAAGCATTGTTGGAAGACGAAAGCATTACTGAAATAATGGTTAATGGCGCAAAAAATCTTTACATCGAGCGAAGTGGAAAAATTTACCGCGTTCCAGTGACCTTTGAAAGCAACGAACATGTCATGCGAATCATCGAACGAATCGTTGCGCCATTAGGTCGGCGTGTTGATGAATCCAGCCCCTATGTTGACGCCCGCTTACCCGATGGCTCACGTGTAAATGCTGTAATTCCCCCTATATCTCTGGTTGGACCAGTCCTCACGATCCGGAAATTTGCCAAAAAACCAATTACAGTCGATCAATTAGTTCACCAATTTGGCTCGATTACCCCTGAAGCTGTTGAGTTCTTACGCTCTTGTGTAATCGCGCGGTGTAATATAGTGGTTTCAGGTGGCACAGGTTCTGGGAAAACCACTTTATTAAATGTGCTATCCAGCTTCATTCCAGGGGATGAGCGCATCGTCACCATTGAAAACGCAGCCGAACTTCAATTACGGCAGGAGCATGTTGTAACCTTAGAATCCCGTCCCGCGAATATCGAAGGAAAAGGCGAAATTACCATTCGCCAACTGGTGATTAATGCGCTGCGCATGCGTCCCGATCGAATTATCGTTGGAGAAATCCGAGACGAAGCAGCGCTTGACATGCTGCAAGCGATGAACACCGGTCATGATGGCTCTATGACGACCGCACACTCAAACAGCCCTCGAGATACATTAGCCCGTCTGGAAACAATGGTCTTAATGGCAGGGATGGATCTGCCGGTGCGATCAATTCGTGAACAGGTTGGGTCTGCCATTCAATTAATCATCCACCAGGAACGATTGCGCGATGGTTCCCGCAAAGTCGTAAACATTACCGAGATTACAGGGATGGAAGGTGATGTTATCACGACCACTGATATTTTTGTGTTTGAACAAAGCGGATTTGAAAACGGTAAAATTGTAGGACGTTTACGCCCAACTGGTCTACGTCCTCGGTTTATGGAACGGATTGAAGATTCTGGCATCCACCTCCCAGCCAGCATTTTTGGAATTGGAGACCGGAAACGGTATTAACCAAATGACCCCATTAACGCTGAAGAGGTGAGAAGGCAGGTGAAAATATGTCAATGATATTAGTATTAGCGATTGCAGGTGGTCTGGCTTTTGTAATGTTGATTGTGGGAATAATCGTCTCACTAAGCAGTGAACAATCTCTGGTTGAAGAACGGCTGGGACGATATGTACAAACCGAAAAACCAACCAGGCAAACAACCAGACAGAACCAGGCTCCATTGACAGATTGGATCAACCGGCGAGTGCAGGGATCTTCCCTTGGTGAACGTCTGTCAAAAGACCTTGCCAGAGCTGATCTTAAACTCAAACCCGGTGAATATATTGCGGTCATGATCATCAGTGCTTTTGGTGTAGGGTTTGTTGCCTGGTATCTCGGTGGTCAAGTAGTGATTGTCGGTATTGTCGCCGCAATTTTTGGCTTTTTCATCCCTGTGATGTATGTTAAGTCTCAGCAAGGACGGCGGCTGGAACGTTTTAATCAACAGTTGCCCGATATGTTAAATCTAGTGGTGAATGGTCTCCGCGCTGGATATTCTACAATGCAAGCGCTAGAATCCGTAAGCAAAGAGCTGCCGCCTCCCATTTGCGATGAATTTCGCCGTGTTGTTCAAGAAATGCAATTGGGTGTTCCTATGGAACGCGCTCTGGACAATTTACTCCGAAGAATACCCAGCGACGATCTTGATCTTGTGGTTACAGCAATCAATGTTCAACGTGAGGTCGGTGGTAACCTGGCAGAAATCCTCGATACGATATCATTTACAATCCGCGAACGTGTACGGATCAAAGGTGAAATCCGGGTTCTGACGACCCAGGTGATGTACTCAGGTAGATTTTTAGCGGTCATGCCAATATTTGTCCTGGTAATCCTCTATTTCTTAAACCGCGAATATATGATGGACTTTTTTAGAAAAGATTACAATGCGGTCCTCCCTTGCGGTTACATTGCGCTTACAGTTGGCGCATTAATGATTATTGCAGGGTATTTTGTGATGAACAAAATCTCACAGATTGAAGTATAGGAGACAACGATATGGATCAGATTATACTTGTCGTTATCATCCTGATTGTTGCGATAATCGCGATAGCTGTCGCCCTGGTCATAATTGGGCTCAGAAATCCAAGTTCTGAATTGGATAATATTCTTCAAGATCGTTTAGAGGAATTCAACCGAAGGGGAGAAGCCCCCTCATTAGAAGAGATTGAACGCAGCTTGCCCTTTACGGAGCGAGTTATCTACCCGGTTGCCAGAAAATTTGGTGAATTAGCGGTTCAGTTTACACCCCAAAATGCTTTGCAAAATATATCTAAAAAGCTCGAATTAGCAGGCAGCCCGGCGTCCATTGATCCTCAAATGTTCCTTTCGATTCAGCTAGGGGTGGGCGCTTTCTTTGGATTTCTCATTTTTGCCGCAACCTTTTTTGGGCAAACAAGGTATCCACTTGGAACAGTTCTAATTGCTACTTTGACAGGTGTAATCGTCGGGTACTTTTTCCCTCAACTTTGGCTAAGCAGCCGTATCTCCCGACGTCAAAAAAACGTACGAAAAGCAATGCCAGATGCACTTGATCTCTTAACAATTTGCGTCGAAGCAGGACTTGGATTTGATGCAGCGATGGCAAAAGTTAGTGAAAAATGGGAGTCTGAACTATCACTGGCATTTGCTCGAGTTATTCGTGAGATTCAACTTGGAAAACTTCGCCGTGAAGCTCTTCGGGATATGGCTGACCGAATTGGAATTCCCGAAATGACCAGTTTTGTCGCTGCGGTTATTCAAAGCGAACAGCTTGGTGTCAGCATGGCAAAAGTATTAAGAATTCAATCAGATCAAATGCGCATTCGCAGGCGTCAATTAGCCGAGGAAGAAGCCCATAAAGCGCCTGTGAAGATGCTTATCCCTATGGCGCTGTTGATCTTCCCTTCGTTAATGATCGTATTGTTAACCCCGGCAGCATTACGGTTGATGAATTCAGTCCTTTTCTCCATGCTGCAGTAGCAACCCAAAGGCGATGTTGTGATTACGGGCATTAAAAAACGCCCGGTTTTATTCTCCTTATACCATACCTTATGGCATGGGCTGGATTGGGTATTCCCTCCAGAATGTGTTGGGTGCAACCGTATCGGATGGCGATTCTGCCCCGACTGTCTTGACACTGTACAACTTATTAATTATCCCCACTGCCCAATTTGTTTAAGGGAACAAGCCGAAGGGAAAATATGTGCGGAATGCCAGCAGACACCCCCACCTTATTCTGAGCTCAGGTCATGGGGAATTTATAGAGGTAACCTGCGCGCGGCAATTCTCCGAATGAAATATAAACGGGATATTGGACTGAGCGAATTTTTAAGCCGCTTCCTTAGAGAGATCTATGAGGAGTCTGGATGGAAGGTAGATATCATCGTCCCCACCCCTCTGAGTCGTGCAAGGCAATCTAAAAGAGGATATAATCAAGTAAATCTTATGGGATATCCATTTGCATGGTACTTCCAACTACCCTATATCCCCCAAGCGTTGATAAGAACGCGTGATACTTTATCACAAGTTGGCTTATCTGCTCGTGAACGAAAAGAAAATGTGAAAAACGCATTTGTTGCCAATAATGACTTTGTCAATCAGAAAATTGTCTTGTTAATTGATGACGTAGCGACAACCTGCTCAACGCTAATAGCAGCAAGTAAAGCGTTGAAAGATGCTGGTGCTAATGTAGTCTATTGCCTTACTTTAGCCAGAGCTATCCGCATTTCAGATGATGATCGTACAGATTCCCCACCTGGGTAATTTTCAGGCTGGATTCAAATTCACTTAAAATAGGAGGTTTAAGATGGCTTTAGATGTACAGATCTACCCCAGAAGCATTGAATTGACTGACCGCATATCAGATTATGTAACAAAAAAGGTGTCGAAATTAGACCGATTCCTCTCGAATATTGAGGAAACTCGGGTCGATTTAGTCTCCGAAAAATCTGCTCGCAATCCTTCTGACCGACAGATTGCCCAAATCACTCTTAGGGGGCGGGGTTTTATCTTACGAACCGAAGAAAAATCAGATGATATTTTTGCCGCCATTGACGCAGCTCTCGAAAAAATGCAGCGAAAAATTGAGCGTTATAAAGGAAAACGCTATCGTGGGCGTGGTGATGGCACACCCATCTCTGCACTACCGACCGCCGAAGCGGAACGCTTAGAGCCCCAGGAAGAAACATCTGAAGGTCTTCCTGTAATTGCCCGCCGCAAAGAATTCATCCTCGTACCCATGGATGAGTTAGAAGCTCTCGAACAAATGACACTTTTAGGGCATGAAAATTTCTTCATCTTTTATAACGCCAATACCAGTTCTATTAATGTGCTGTATCGACGCCACGATGGCACGTATGGGATTATTGAACCGAAAATCGGGTAAGATCGACGAATGGATTCCTGAAGAGTATTTGCTTGATACTGCGCTATGCGACTTCCAGTTGTCAACGCGAACATGATAAATCAAACTCAACACTTTGGCGTTTGCCGCGCCGCAAGAAAATAATTAATGCGCGCTAATGGTGCCGACATAATCGCTGCCATTAGCGCGCCCATAGACTGGTATGAATGCCAATAACCGAAAAAAAGGAACCTCAAGTTTTGCTGATTGACGCGATTCACCACCTCTGGTAAAATCACAACCCGGAGCGTTGTACCCTTCGCTCTCAAAACATTATCATGAAAGGGCTTGGAATAAAATGAAAGTTCTGTTGTTGAAAGATGTATATAAACTTGGTAAGGCAGGAGAAGTCAAAAAAGTGGCAGATGGCTATGGAAGAAACTACCTGCTGCCACTTGGTTTGGCTGCCCTGGCAACACCTGGAGCGCTGAAACATGCAGAGCGCATTCGATCGATAGCTGCTGAACGACGAGCCGCATTGAACAATGAAATGGGTGGAGTAGCTCAAAAAATTCAGAACATCGTCCTGTATTTTAACAGTAAAGCCGGTGAGACAGGTAAACTGTACGGGTCAATCACCCCTGCCATGATCGCTGACGCACTTTCACAAAAAGTATCAGCTACGATTGACCGGCGTCAAGTTGAAATTCAACCAATTCGCAATCTTGGCGAACATAAAGCTCATATTCGGCTGACGGTTGACTTGACCCCAGAGATTAAAATAATTGTTCTCCGCGAAGGGGAGACTATCCCTGAACCCGTTGCCGCTACATCTTCTGCTGGGTAATTACTTACAAAATTTTTACATATTTAGTGTAAAATTCCGGTCAGGAAACAGCACAGGTTTCTGACCGGTTTTTTTTGGATAATCTTGCCTGTATGAATCAATCTATCGGAGAGCAACTGAAGTTTGCACGCCTGCAACGCAACCTTACTCTTGAACAGGTTGAGAAAAATACGCGCATCCGAAAAGCCTACCTGGAAGCGATGGAAAATGATCAGCTAGATCAATTACCATCACCCGTACAAGCAAAAGGGTTTTTACGGTTATATGCAGGATATTTAAATATTGACTCGACCCCTTTTTTGGCAATTTGGGACAACAAACCATCAAAACTGAATTCAACTTCTGAAATTTACTTTTCCAAATCCAGCCAAATTAAAACAACCAGCCAGTCATCGGCTGAAACGCAAGTAGAAAAACCCCAAAATGACTCTGACCCTTCTCCGTCAACTCCTATTCCGGTTGTGAATTCACCACTACAAGTCTTGCCAGCAACTCCAAAAGAATCACTTTTACAGTCTCAAAAACAATTCAACCAGATTGGTGAAATATTACGGAATCAACGAATAAACCTTGGTCTGACACTGGATGAAGTAGAAAAATACACAAGAGTTAAAAAGCACTATCTCAATGCACTTGAAACAGGAAACATGAACGAACTGCCTTCTCCAGTTCAAGGTCGGGGTATGCTCAATAATTATGCACTTTTTCTAAATCTGGATGCGGATGGCTTGCTTCAAAATTTTGCCGAAGCGCTTCAATCACGGCGTATTGAAAGGATGCCCCAAACCTCACCCACACAACCAAAGGGGAATAGAAAAAAGCCAACCAAGGGTTCATCTGGTTTGAATTGGTTTACAACCGATTTGTTCGCAGCAGGTGGAATAATCATCTTTCTTATTGGATTTGTTATATGGGGAGCCGCTCGAATAACCTCTATTAATGAAAACCAGGTCTATGAATCTCCACCATCCATCGGAAAAGTACTAATGGAGACACCAACCCCTCGAGAGCTATCTCCAACGGTACTCAGTACAGCCGCTGGTCAGGTGATGCCGGGCGATCGAGCGAAATCCTCCCCTGCAACCTTAAATACAGGGACATTGCCTCCGATCAACGATGCTCCTATCCAAGTCTACATTATTGCCAAAGATCGAGCCTTCTTAAGGATAGTTGTTGATGGAAAAGAGGTGTTAAATTCTCGGATCACCCCAGGTAATGCTTATGCTTATTCAGGAGCAAAACAAATCGAACTCTTAACCGGGAGCGCTGGCGCAATTCAAGTGTATTACAATCAAAAAGATCTTGGGATTTTGGGTTTGCCAGGTCAGGCTGTTAACCTGGTATTCACTCCCAGAGGACTTATTACTCCTACGGCGACAAGTTCACCAACTTATACTGCGACCCTACCCGTTACACTAACAAATACACCTTCTCCATCGCCTCAACCGCCCACACCAACTGTTACGATTTTTGTTCCTTAATGGTAAACAATATGGAAAAAAACAGTTTTTACCTTGTTTCTCTAGGTTGCGCAAAGAACACTGTTGATTCTTCCTCGATCCATGACTTGTTAATCAATTCAGGATATATTGCAGCCGAAAAGCCAACAGCAGCAAAATTTCTTATTGTAAATACTTGCGGTTTTATCCAACCTGCCAGGCAAGAAGCAATTGATACTCTCTCTCAACTTGCCAGAAATAAGAAAAAAAACCAATCTCTTATTGCGGCAGGATGCATGACCGAGCGTTATCGCCAATTCCTTATTGATCAAGTTCCAGGAATCGATGCGATGATCGGTACGCGGCGCTGGATGGATATACTCGATGTCATTAATAAGTTAAGAAGTCCAGATATATATCCACAACCTGTATACCATCTTCCAGAAGTAGAGGAAATAGGACGAGACGAAAAAGGTGTTCATCGCTCTGCTATTCAAGGTGGAAGCGCATACTTAAAAATCGCAGATGGCTGCCGCAGACCATGTGCTTTTTGTTCGATCCCATTAATCAAAGGAATTCCGGTAAGTCGTCAACCTGAGGCTATCGTCAAGGAAGCGCAGTACTTGGAATCGGTCGGTGTGCAGGAATTAGTTCTTATCGCCCAGGATACAACTGATTACGGAGTTGATCTGGGACTTAAAGATGGCTTGCCTGACTTAATCCAAATTGTTTCCAAAGCCGCACCCACCATACCCTGGATTCGTGTTCTCTATACATATCCAGGATATGTGACCGATAAACTTATTTATACAATGGCAGAGACCAAACAAGTTTTACCTTATCTAGACATACCTCTCCAACATGGTCATCCAGATGTTTTACGCAGGATGAGAAGACCTGCCAATATAGACTGGGTTTACAATACAATTGCAAAAATGCGTTCCATTATTCCTTCTTTGGCATTAAGGACAACCTTTATTGTCGGATACCCAGGCGAATCAGAGGCTGAATTTGAAACCTTATTGTCGTTTATCAACGATATCCGATTTGATCATGTCGGAGTATTTCCATTTTCATTTGAACCTGGCACGGAAAGCGAACCTTTGGGTGATCCTATTCCGATGGAATTAAAACAGGAAAGAATTTCTCGTTTGATGGCTCTCCAGGAAGAAATTTCTCTCTCTCGAAATCAATCCTTCATTGGAGCTGAACAGCAAGTCTTAATCGAGGGATATGGGCAAGGTGTATCCATCGGCAGGGCATATCACGATGCTCCAGAAATCGATGGGCTGGTATTCATCCATGGAAAAGTACCAGTGGGAAGGTTAGTAAATGCACGAATTACTGGGGCAATGACCCACGATCTTACTGCAGAGTTAATGAAAGGACAATAAACTCCCTATATGCTGCATCATGACCGAATAGCATTGATTATCAGCATTGCTTCTTTTTTTGTTATCTCACAAATCTCTGCTAGAATTTTTGAAAATATCCCCCACATTGAAGATGAAATGGCTTATGTGTGGCAGGCAAGGGTGATTGCCAGAGGTGAATTGATGATTGCTTCACCACCCTGCCCTAATTGTTTTCTCGTCCCTTTTGTGGTTGATTACAATGGTCACCGGTTTGGAAAATATCCCCTCGGCTGGTCAATTGTTCTTTCTTTTGGAGAAAAGTGGAATTTTAGGCAATATGTAAACCCATTTTTCGGAGCAGTATCAATCTGGCTTACTTACTTACTGGCGAAAAAGATTACCAATCCAGGGATTGGCTTGCTATCTGCGTTTCTACTGTCAACCTCCCCATTTTTTTTGATGAATTCATCTACTTTATTGTCTCACACCTGGTCGTTATTTCTAACACTTGGGTTCGCGCTGGGGTGGCTGGATACATTTTTATTTAAATCACAAATTCCGCGTTGGATTACTTCCACTTGCTCTGCCCTCTGCCTGGGTGTTCTAGCCACTACCCGCCCAATGACCGCTGTTGGTGTTGGGCTACCTTTTGCAATTCATGGCGTCTGGTTATTGTTCCACCGTAATAAGCAAAATAAAATCCTGCTTCTCTATATCGGCGGAATTGCTGGTTGTATTGGCGCCACCCACTTTCTCTGGCAGTACGCTGTAACTGGAGACCCCTTTTTAAATCCTTATACCCTTTGGTGGAGTTATGATACGGTTGGGTTTGGACCCGGAGTTGGAGTGCAGGAAGGTGGTTATAAACCCACTGATGCGATTTATAACCATGGTTACAGCCTGTACATCGCCACTTTAGACTTTTTTGGTTGGCCTTACGTTTCCTGGTTATATTTGCCTTTTGGGGTAATCAGCCTTCAAAAGAATAAACCCGCCTGGCTGATATTTTCTATTTTTGGCGGTTTGATTTTTGCCTATTCATTTTACTGGATTGGTTCATGGTTGGTTGGTCCAAGGTATTACTTTGAAGCGTTACCCGGTGTGACAATATTCACATCAGCTGGAATAGTCTGGACTGTTGGAAAATTGAAATCAAAAGATCAATCTTTTAGGAATCGGCGTGTTAGTCAAATCCGATTTACCTTGGGAGCACTCTTTGCTATTCTCTTTATTACATTTAACTTAAAATATTACACCCCAATGCGGCTTCAAGGAATGTATGGACTCTACGGAGCAAAAACCGAGCTTCTTTCACCTTTTCAATCACCCCAGGCTTACGAACTCTCACCCGCGCTGGTTATTGTCACGCTTCAACGGGATTGGATTGAGTATGGCGCGCTCCTCGACTTGAGTTCCCCCTTCCTGGATTCACCATTCATTTTTATGCTCAATCAAGGAGACAAACAGAATTCAATTGCCATTCATAGCTTCCCCAATCGAAAGCTGATATATTATTTTCCAGATCAACCCTACGTTTTTTACATGAAAGAATAATATATCATTGTGTTAATAAATAGGAAATAATATAGAAGCTGTCAGAAAAAGACACCCTAAATTCAATCTACTTGGCAGGTTATGGTGTCGCCTTCGTAGCCGTTGGCGGTTGAGGTGTTGCGGTTGGCGGCAGCGGAGTGGGAGTAAGAGTGGGCGAGACCTGCGTTGGCGGTACCGGAGGCTGAGTTGTAACAACGGTTGGCGCACCATTGCCCTTTGGGGTATTTGTCAAAGTAGGTGTAGATACTGGAGGCGAAGTTGATTTGAGGGTTGGAGTAGGCGGAGGATTACATATATACGCAACTTCAGTCGCTACAGGAATCAATTTCGGATCTGGGAACAAATTGAGCGCATTACGGTATTGCTTAGAAGCTGCGCAATGATCCCCCTCTTGCACCAGCTTATCCCCATAACGAATCGAACCAATTCGATACCGTTCACTGGCGGTCATCCCTGCCCCATCCTTCAGGTTTGGCAAAGCTGGAGCAATTTGACCAAAATAATAAACCACCTGTTCCCAATTTATTTCCCAATAACTGGAACCGGTGAGATACAATCGAGCCCAATTTCTAAATCCATTTGCCTCGGTATCCAGCGGACCAAAACGTTCCACCATTACTAAGTCAAAAATCCCCCCTTCAAGATTTCCTTCTTTTAGGATTTTATCGACTCCTCGAAAGCGTAAAGCAACATAATACATCCCATCTACTTCAACTGTCCTGTAGTTCAGGTCTGTTTTCCGCAAGTTATCAATCGCTCCTATTAAATTAGCCCATTCTTTTTTTGCATAAAATTGTTGCGCTTGATTAAATTTCTCTTCGATCCCGCGAGTATCAGGAGTTGGAGTAGATGTTATGGTTGGCGCAGGGGTTGGAGTATTTGGCGTGGCAGTCAGTGCAGCCGAAATCATCACTTCGGTTAATTTTTGCATTGCTCCAGGAAAATTAGGATCTAATTGGATTACATATTCAAGGCGTCTCTTTGCCACATCTAAGCGACCCTCAGCCTGATCCTGCAATGCTAAAAGAAATTGCTCTGTCGCTACACTAAGTAAATTTTCAGATTCTTTCGCCATACGATCTTTTACCGCTGCCTGGTATCCCAGCCATCCCCCGCCAGCTCCGGCAAGAATTAAGGCAACCAAACCGATGAAAATCACTAATACTCGCAAGAATGCATCTTTCAGGCGGGTAGTACGCTGACCATTTTCTTTTTCATCAGTCACCTGATCGAATTCCTCAGAAGATTTAAGAGGTAATTCTTGCGGTTGGACAGGAACTGGAACTGTTTCAGTGGTATGACTAATCTGATTTGGTTGAGTCTGGTCCAATTGAGTTTTAATCGGTCCAGGAACAGTATCATTGTTGTTTTGATCAGACATAACCGCAATTATACCTCAATCTAAACCCCTATAATTTTCGTAGGAGCCTTAGCTCTGGAAGGATAAGGGGAATTGCGCTTATCCCCCCGATGATTAAACTGGAAAAAGAAATTACCAAACCGACCCAGCCAGGTTGGTGAAAGCTAGAAATAAGCCAGGTCACTCCCCCGGCAACCAAACCAGCAATTACGCCTCGAAATAAACCAGATAGGGGTCTAACAGATAATTTCTTTCGCCAATTTAAAATTAATAACAATAAAAACGCTTGAATCGATATCACAATCGAATCGGTAAGACTGATTCCAGCCGCACCAAGTGGTCGAAAGAGAACATTCCCTAATATAATATATAAAGTAAGGTTGATCCCGCCGGTTATCATAGGGACGACTGCGTCTTGTTGAGCATAGAACGATCGCGCCATCACTTCCATCAAACAATGTCCCATTAACCCTAATAAAAATCCGCGGGTTACCCACATTGTTAAGATTGTGCCTTCGGTGCCAAACCGGAATAAAAATCCTGTGAGGGGTTCTAACCCAATTGCCAGTACTGCTGCTACAGGAATGGAAATAGATAATAGAATCCGTGAGGCATTCTCCAGCGTTTGTCGCAGTCTCTCCATGTCCTTTTGGGCAAACATCTCTCCAAGGGTTGGTAAAAGGGCAGTGCCTACTGCAGTCCCTATCAACGTTTCAGGCACTTGCATGATCATCCATCCATAAGTCAGCGCAGTAACTGCGCCAGTTTCCAGCCGGGAAGCAAGATTATCCCGCACAAGAAATGTAAGCTGTATGAAAGACATGGTAACCAGGCGTGGACCCATCAAACGGAGCACTTTTTTGACATCCGGGTTGAATAGATGCAAAACCGGTTTCCATCGATATTTAAACAAGACCAGACCCGGGATCTGAATGAGAAGATGCAAACTGGCTCCAAGCAAGACACCATATAATAAACCATACGCCCCCAGTCCAAATGCTGGCAGAGTGACATTTCCAATTTGATAACCATTTTCAGGTGAGAAAAAAACCGCGCCGAAAATTTGACCTATATTGTAGAGAAGGGGTGCAGTAGCTGGAAGGAGAAAATGTTGATTTGCCTGCAAACCAGCCATTACTAATCCGCTGATTGAAAAAATCAGGGTTGCAATTAAATTCAAACGCATAAGATTTACAACCAGCGTTTGTTGTTCGGCATTAAACCCAGGAGCGACTCCTAATTCCCAACGCACAATATCTTCTGCAATCAACGCAATGATTACTGACAAGGCGGCTGTAACCAGAAACGCCAGATTAGCAATATTTGAAAATAAATCCCAGGCTGACTCTCTACCCTTTTGGGTTAACACTTCGGATAATATTGGAATAAAAGCAATCGCCAGGGCGCCGCCAGATATGAGGGCATATAACATATCCGGAATATTATTCGCCACATTAAATGCATCCAGGTCGCTGGAGAGACCAAATTGCCTGGCAATCACCACCTGGCGAAGCAAAGCAGCGCCTTTGTCAAATGCGAAGAATGTAGCAAGCAGCAGTGATATTCGAGTTAATCGAGACATGAAATTATAAACCGATGACTAAATATATCACATCCTTGCTTGACTTGGGTTTAGATCTCTTTATAATCAGGTCATCAAATCAGATGCAGGAGACAAATAATGCCTCAAATCGGGCAGCTTTATATTGTCGCAGTTCCAATTGGAAATTACCGCGATATCACTCTGCGAGCATTGGACATTTTACATAGCGTCGATCTAATAATATGTGAAGAAAAAAAAGAAGGTCAAACTCTGTTAAAACGTCTGGGTATTACCAGGGAGGTTATTTGTCTCAACGAACATAATGAGATCGAACAAGCACCAATGATTCTTGCCCAAATTCTCCAGGGTCAATCTATGGCGCTCATCTCAGATTGTGGTACGCCCGTCTTCTCAGATCCAGGTCATCAGTTAATTCAAGGTGCTGTCGAATATGGAATTCAGGTTATTCCCATTCCTGGTCCATCCTCTCTAATGGCAGCACTGTCTATTTTAGATTTCAAGCTCGATCATTTTGTCTTTGCTGGATTTTTACCGAGAGAATCTGAAGATCGCCGTCGGAAGTTAAAATATTACCGATCTCTCAGAATGCCTGTCGTGTTAATGGATGCCCCCTATCGGTTATCCAGGTTGGTGGATGAATGCATTCTTATATTTGGTAAAGACCATCGGGCAACCTTGACAATTGATTTAACGCTATCTGGTGAAAGCATCCTGAGGGACTCTCTATTTAACCTAAAACGAATTGTAGGAGCCAAAAAGGCTGAATTTGTATTGATCCTGCATTGAAAAGCAAATGAAGTCCTACCTCAAAATAAGTTGACCCTGCGTGCTAACCGCAATACAATAATTTTGACTGAGGTGCCAGCAAGATGAATTCGCGTGATGACAAAAGACAACGCCAGTTATTGATCCAGGGTCTTTTTGTGTTGGTTTTAATCGTAGCTGTACTTTTTCTTTTTTGGCAGTTAGGAGCGTTCAACCCGGTCAAAAAGACGCGCATTGTCACCTATAAAGTTGATGGGAATGGACCTGTCATCATAACCTTTGTTCAGCCTGACGGAAAAGTGAACACAACTTCAGGAGTTTTCCCCCCCTGGAAATCTACAGACTATATATTTCCCCGCCAGGTTGATACGATCATAACCGTCGGAAACCAGGCGCAGACTGGAATGATCCGATGCCAGATATTAATCGATGGACAGGTTTATTGGTCAGAGACTGCCAATTCACCCAACGATAAAGTAACCTGTAGCGGAAAAGTGCCTTGACTCCTGCTGAATCGAATCAAAAAAGCTCTTTGGAGCTTTTTTTGAGTGCCTCCACGGAGATTCGAACTCCGGTTTTAGCCTTGAAAGGGCTGCGTCCTGGTCCCCTAGACGATGGAGGCGCAGGCAGTATTGTAGCATGATCTACTCGACCGGTCAAGAAAAAACCCGATCTATTGCGCCTTATACATTCACCCTGCTAGAGGTAACAATAGATCTGGTTGATCAATTGCCGGATTGTTTACAAGGTGACAAACAGGATACATCACCATTTTTTCAGATGGAAAGGGTCTTAAATACCTATCTGCTTCCTCTAAGGGTAAATCGGATCGAATCCATTGATGCATTTGTTCCGGCGTTAGAATTACGGGCATGCGGTTGTGAATTGGCTGAATAAGTTCATTCGGTTGGCAGGTAATGATGGTGCAGCTTGATATGGTCTTCCCTTCCGGAGAAGTCCAACGTTCCCAAAGACCGGCAAAACCGAATAATTGTCTATCATATAAATGAATGTAAAGCGGTACAGCTTTACCACTTTTTTTAGCCAAAGCACTGCTTCGATCCCATTCGTAGAACCCATCTGCCAGGATCCAGCATCGTCTAAGCTCATATGCCTTTCGAAATGAGGGCTTTTCAGCCAGAGTTTCAGCGCGGGCATTAATTAATTTGTTCCCGATCAATGGATCCTTTGCCCAATAAGGGATCAATCCCCAGCGCAAGATATTTACCCTTTGTGGCTCCATATTGGTAATTGCTAATACTGGCTGTGTTGGAGCAATATTAAAACGCGGCTTCCAACCAGCAGCCATTACTTCTAAATGTAATTCATTTTCAATATCACTTACCTCGATCGTAAGAGTAAACCTCCCACACATATACCTTTCCTCCCTCCTGCAGATTTTTCCTAATTCTATCAAAAATATGGAATATTCTCAGATCGATAGTAGAAGAAGAATTGAAGATAAAAATCGGTTTATCAACAAAGGTAAAACAGAAGAATTGAATCATGTATAATTCGAAGAACCTGCATGGGAGAATTAAGAATGGCAAAACAAATTATAGAGTGCATACCTAATTTTTCAGAAGCACGAAATCCAGAAGTGATTGACGCAATCATCCAAAGTATTCAATCAATTCAGGGTGTTTATATTTTGGACCGTCATTCAGACTTCGATCATAACCGATCCGTTATTACGTTTGTGGGATCTCCCAACGAGGTGCTGGAGGCAGCTTATCAATCAATCCGTACCGCCAGCCAATTAATTGATATGAATCAACATACAGGCGCTCACCCAAGGATTGGTGCTGCTGATGTTATACCATTTGTTCCAATTAATGGCGTAACCATGCAAGAATGTGTTGAACTGGCAAGGTCATTAGGAAAGAGAGTTGCCGGAGAACTCTCGATACCTGTATATCTGTATGAAGAAGCCGCTACACGACCAGAGCGAAGAAACCTCGAAGATATCCGTCGGGGTGAATTTGAAATGTTAAAACAGGAAATCTCCTCCAATCCAGAGCGCAAGCCGGATTTCGGTCCTCCCGAATTGGGATCTGCTGGTGCAACCGTAATCGGTGCCAGGAATCCATTGATCGCATTCAATATCTATTTAACCACCAATGAGGTGTGGATTGCGCAAGAAATTGCCCGGGCTATTCGCCATTCATCCGGAGGATTGCGCTTTGTGAAAGCGCTTGGATTATTGGTCGAAGGACGCGCTCAGGTGTCAATGAATCTGACCAATTATCACCAGACGCCGATAGGAAGAGTAACCGAGATGGTGCGAAGAGAAGCTGCACGATATGGGGTTAACATCCATCACAGTGAATTAGTCGGTTTGCTCCCTCAGGAGGCATTGGTTGATGCCGCAAGCTGGTATTTGCAGTTGAATCATTTAAACCCAGATCAAATCCTTGAACAACGATTACATGATGTACTTCTGTCAACTGCCCCATCCGAACAATCTCTCAATGAGACCCAATTTCTAGATGAACTGGCAAGAGGAACTCCTTCACCAGGCGGAGGATCAGCTGCTGCATTTACCGGCGCTCAAGCTGCCGCGTTGGTCGCTATGGTAGCTCGATTAACGGTGGGGAAGCCCAAATACGTGAGTGTTGAGAAAGAAATGTGGAAAATCATCGAACAGGCAGAAAAAATCCGGTCTGAATTAACCGCATGTGTGCAAAAAGATGCTCAAGCCTTCGAAGAGGTCTTATCAGCAAGACGTTTACCCAAAATGACACCTGAACAACAAAGCGCCAGAAATGGAGCAATTAAAAATGCCACAGAAGAAGCCTGCAAGATTCCATTTCAAATCGCGCAATATTGTAATGAAATATTATATTTAGCCATTCGAGTTGCCCAGGTTGGTAATCAAAATGCCATCACAGATTGCGCCGCGGCTGTATTTCTCGCGAGAAGCGCTATTTTTAGCGCTGGTCTCAACATTAAAATCAACGCGGTGTCCATTCCTGAGTCTCAAATCATACCTCCGATGATGAAGGAATTATGCAGCTTTCAGGAACACACCCATCAAATTGAGATGGAATTAAGTCAAATCTTGAAAAACCGTGTCAACATTTCGATTTAGGAGTTAGATAGATGGGCTTACAATCAGATGAATGGATCGAGAAAATGGCAGTCGATCACAACATGATTGAACCTTTTGTGAATTCCCAGGTTCGGGAAGGTGTTATCAGTTATGGTGTTTCTTCTTATGGGTATGATATCCGTGTTACTGATGAGTTTAAAATATTTACCAATGTCTATTCTGCTATAGTTGACCCAAAACAATTTGACCCATCCTCCATGATTGATTTCAAAGGGAATGTTTGTGTGATACCACCAAACTCATTCGCTTTAGCTCGGTCTGTTGAATATTTTCGTATTCCACGCAATGTGTTAACCATCTGCCTGGGAAAAAGCACTTACGCGCGATGTGGTATTATCGTAAACGTAACTCCATTTGAACCAGAATGGGAAGGATATGTAACTCTTGAAATCTCTAATACCACCCCTCTGCCAGCAAAAATTTATGCCAATGAGGGAATTGCTCAAGTTCTCTTTTTTATCGCAGACAATCCTTGCCGCATTTCTTACGCCGACAAGAAAGGGAAATATCAGCGGCAACAGACCATTATCTTACCCAAAATATAGGACCCTATCAACAATGTTACCAACATGGCTAAATTGGGCTCAACGAATCATGGCAATAGCCCAAAACGGACTTACCTATACGCAAAACCCATTCGATATCGAGCGATACCAGAAATTAAGATCCATCGCGGCTGAAATTTATTCTTCTTACTCATCGATACCCCAACCATCTGTTTTGGATCTTTTTCAGGGTGAAACAGGTTATGCTACACCCAAAATTGATGTCCGTGCTGTTGTCTTTCGTGATAATAAAATCCTCCTGGTACGCGAAAAACTCGACCAGGGTCGTTGGACGTTGCCCGGCGGATGGGCAGACATCAATGACTCCCCGTCTGAAGCCGTTGAAAGAGAAGCCCTTGAAGAAACTGGTTATGTGGTCAAAGCTGTTAAACTATTAGCCCTGTACGATCGTAACAAACATCCTCACCCGCCATTTATTCATCACATTTATAAACTCTTTTTTTTATGCGATATCATCGGTGGTTCTCCTCAGTCAAGCATTGAGACGGGAGAAGCCGGTTTTTTCTTGGCGGATGAAATTCCAGAGCTTTCAACGGGCAGAGTAACCTACCCCCAAATATCTCGCTTTTTTGAATTCATAGATCACCCAGATTGGCCAACCGATTTTGACTAAGATTATGAAGAAACTACCAGTTTTTATGATCTCCCTCTATTTTTTTGTGCTTTTGGCTTCAGCCTGCTCTCCATCATCAAAGCCAACAGAGAAAAGCAATCTCGTTTTTACCGCTGCAGCTGAAACCGTTGCCGTCCAATTGACCCAACATGCGGAGCAAAATAAAACTCCCCCCACCAAGACACTTACTCCTCCTGCCTCACCTACTTATACCCAACTCCCCCTCATACCCTCTCCTTCACCTACCACAACGCCAACGTTAAAACAATCCCCAACAAATCCAAATCCATCATCCCCATGTGATCAGGCTGAATTTGTGGCTGACGTGACGATACCCGATGGAACAATCCTTTCTCCAGGGGTTTCATTCACAAAAACCTGGAGGCTGTTAAATTCAGGGACCTGTTCCTGGAAAACAACATATTCCTTAGTTTATGCGGGTGGAGATCGTTTGGGTGGACCGGATAGTGTAAAGATACCGCAAGATGTTGCGCCTGGGACAATCATCAATCTCTCAATTGAATTAAAAGCACCAGACAAAACCGGAGAATTTACCAGTTATTATAAATTATCCAATCAAAACGGAGAGCGATTTGGGATTAAACCAAGTAATGCTTCCTTTTGGGTTAAGATTATTGTCCAATCAATCACGATAACTCCCAGCCTTTCATCTCCCACAACAATATCCCAAACTTCCACTCCTGGTATAACCCCCACGATTTCCTCCCCAACTCCTATCCCGACAACTCACACTCTTACCCCCACTCATGTTGCACCTGCTGTTACTGAGACGAAAAAACCATAACCCATTCAGGATTTATACGAATTAGAATATATTTCATTCAATAACATCTCCATTTTTATCAATTCATGATAGAAAAACGGTTATCCATTTACATCCAGTTTAATTCGGATATGTCCACGATCTGCTTTTTGGATTTTACCCATCCAGTCAAATACCAATAAGATCAAACCATATTTCTTTTTAAACAAAGAATGCAATCGATTATCCTCCTTAGGGTCTACAAATTCAGCTAATCCCTCATACCAATCCCCAAGAATTTCACCTCTGGCTGTCGCTGGCGCTACTTTTACCCTGGGGTTGTTTCGAATTCTCTTCGCTTTTCCTGACTTTCGGACTGTCCAAACATAGAAACAATTATTCTCTTCAACAAACCAGACCGGCGTTTTTACCCCGACTCCATTTTTACGAAATGTTTCTAAATTGATATATTGGTATTTATATAATCCTGAACTAACCATCATTTCCCTCCGAAAAATTATAGTGAGGCACAAACTATGTGCCTCACTATGGTAACCTTTAATTATCTTCTTGGGTATTGAAAAATGGTGTTTTGTATCAGGTTAGTTTAGATTTTCGCGCTCTTTAACCCCAAATCTTTCAGATGAACGCCGCCTTAACTTTGTCCTTTTTTCTTGATCTCATGACCGCCGAAACGATTTCGTAGCGCGGATAGTAATTTGTCAGAATATGGCTCATCATGGCGGGAAGCAAACCTCCGTTCCAGTGCCATCGTAATAACTGGAATCGGAACCGCAAGATCAACCGCCTCAATCACCGTCCAACGTCCTTCGCCCGAATCTGGAACATATGGCGCAATTCCATCCAGATTCGGGTTTTCATTCAATATGTCAGCGGTTAAATCGAGTAGCCATGACCTTACCACGCTTCCACTTCTCCAAATTTCGGCAATTTGCCCCAAATTTAGGGCAAATTCATTTTTCTGACTCATTAAATCAAATCCCTCAGCAAAAGCCTGCATCATTCCATATTCAATGCCATTATGCACCATCTTTACAAAATGCCCCGCGCCACAAGGACCAACCCTGCCCCACCCACGCTCCGGTGCGGGAGCCAGGGTCTTAAAAACAGGAGATAACAAATCTACCGCTTCTTCTTCCCCCCCGATCATTAAACTATATCCTTCTGTTAAACCCCATATCCCCCCGCTCGTTCCAACATCGAGAAAATAAATTCCAATATCTTTTAATTCTTTCCCCCTTTTCACGCTATCGCGGTAGTAACTGTTTCCGCCATCAACAATCACATCCCCCGGCTTTAATAATTTTTTTAATGTCTCGATTGTTTGCTGAGTTGGATCTCCTGCTGGAACCATCAGCCAGACAGCGCAAGGCTTTTGAAGTGAATGGATCAGGTCATCCAGTGAGAAAACCCCCAATACTCCTGCCATTTCAGCCGATCTGACATTTTCAGTCCGGATATCGTACCCCACCACTTTATGCCCACCCTGGATTAATCGCTGAGCCATATTGAGTCCCATTTTTCCCAATCCAACCAGACCAATTTCCATTATTCCTCCGTAAAATATATAAAGTGCTGTCGGACCGATCAACTTAAAATGATTTTTCGATACAAATCCTTTTGGCGTTTGATTGCCTCCAGGTATTTTTGGTGATTTTCGAAATTGGGTTTATAAACCTCACCAGTGAAAACAGGCGCTTTGCTCACATCACTAAAAATCCCTAATTTTTCTAATGCAAGAAGCGCTGATCCCCTGGCAGATGCCTCCGGGATAGGTGAAGTAATGACCTGCCGATTCAAGACATCCGCCATGATGTGCAACAATGGTTTGGAATGCAACAAAGCTCCCCCACTTGCGATGACCTGAGCTTGTGAGGGTAAGGAGTCTTTGATTAAGTCAAAGATCAACCCGACCCGATAAGAAACTCCTTCTAAACCTGCTCGCACCAATTCTTGAGGTGTCGTCCCTAATGATAATCCTGTAATCGCTCCACGTGCATCTGCTGCCCATCCTGGTGCGCGTTCTCCTGAAAAAAGAGGCAAAAAAGTCAAACCATGTTGATCCGGCGATATCTGTAATACTTCCTGATCCAGAGTGGATTCGTCCACCTTTAATACCCTTGTTAACCAGGAATAGATATTCCCACCTTCTGTCATCGCACCACCCAGCAAATTTCGCCGTCGATCTACACGATAACACCACAACCCTCTGGGAACCAAAGGGACATCAGTTAACACTACGCGCACTGCGGTAGTTGTTCCCATTGTGACTGCTACACGATTGGGAACCGAGCATCCACTCCCCAGGTTTGCGCCCGCACCATCCCCAATCGCTGGATACCATCTGGCGCCTTTGAGCCAGTTCCAACGCTGACCAAATTCATGCCGTAAACCCGACCAGTAATAATCAACATCAACCAAAGTCGATAATTTTTCTCGTGAAATTGGCAAATGGGAAAGTAACTCTTCGTCCCAATCGCATGTCATCCTGTTTAATAACCCGGTCCAGGAGGCTACCGAATAACTCACAGCCGATTGTCCAAATAATTTTAGTATTAAATATTCTCCAATCGTGATCCACCTGAATACATCCAAATAGATATCAGGTCTTTGCTGATAGAACCATAAAAACCTGGATGGCCAATAAGATGTGTGAAACAGCGTGCCAACCTTTTGGTGAAAGTATTCCTCATCAAGCGTCCTGCGAAGAAAATTAACCTCCTTCGCAGGACGTGTATCAGCATAGGTGATCAGTGGGGTGACTGCCTTCCCATCTTGATTAATGCCTAAAATATTACTTACGATGGTGCAGGTAGAAACTGCCTGAATATCAACCGCTTTTGGTCCCAATCGCGAGAGGACTTGATCAATACATCTCCACAATCCTTCTAACAACTGATCCGGATCTGCTTCTGCTGTCCCGTCTGTTCGAGTAATAATTTCGTAGTCATGCCTGGCATCAAACCCCTCTATGGTATGACCCAAGGCATCAAACAGGACTGCCCGTGTGGATGAAGTACCAATATCCAATGAAAGGACAAAGGGTATACGACTTTCAGAAAATGAAATAGCTACCATAGACTTAGTTTTTCAACCGATACAGGATTTCTCCAGCTTTTGGAACCAGCAAAATTCCTTCATTTTCTCTCCCTTCCCATTCCACTGTCCGTATGGTTGCTGGATCACGGTAACCGAGATTAATCCTTTTACAACGTTCTTCAGGAACTCCCGTCGCCAGAGTCACCTGGATTCGTGGTTGTTCCACTCCATTTTCAAAAGTACCCATGCCTTTTACATGGGTCGAATGAGCCAACACGCCCCAAGGAAAATTTTTGAACCGGTCCCACTGTTTTACAAAATAATCTCGCACATGATAACCAACTTCATCCAGGATTTTGCCATGTGTATAAGATACTTCAGTGATATGGGGAGCATAGATAATCACCTCACCGCCATCCGCCACAACTGGCTCCATCTTATACATTCCTTTCGCTCCCGTCCAGATATCATCGTAAAGTTTTGGCATAACCGAAAGCACTTTTTTATACGGTCGATCGACATATTTAACATGAAGTTGGGCTGATAAATCAGATGCGGCTGACCATGCATCCTCCGGAGAGCCAGCGTACAATCCAGACAAACCCTCATTTTTTACGACGAGAGCCAGGCATAATTTCGGCTTGTTGATGAATGATGCAGCTTTATTGATGATACTTCTGACTGGAGTATTCTTTGTGCCAATCATCTTAAAATTAGTAATTAATGCACCCAACCAATGAGTAAAATTGATCACTTCAGGACCACTAATACCAGGGAAGAAATACTTGTTGCCACCTGAAAAACCCACCACTTCATGAGGAAATACCGGACCACAGATCAGGATCACATCATAGTCCAACACCAACCGGTTCACCTTCACAGGCACATCCAGCGACAACATGCCACTTGTAATTTCTCGGGTCTCTTCGGCAGATATCAATCCAATTTCAGCAAAGGTATCAGCACGGCTCCATTCATGATTAAATAATCCCACATTCTTATAGATACCGCTTCGTTCTTGGGCTGATATTCCAAAATGTTGGTTCAGGTGATCATCATCCATCACCATATGGGTGCCCAACGCAACCAGGTAATCCAACTTTTTTACTTTTTCTCCAATGGCTTCAAATATTGAGCGGAACATCAAACTCATCGGCATCGTACGAGTGCCATCTGGCACTATGACCAACACTTTTTGACCAGACACATCCCAGTGAGTAAAAGTAAGAGATAATATTTCTCTCACCTGATCTTCACTTAAGAAGTCTGTTGTATACCCCTTTCCTATTACTGCCCCATCTGTAATGGTCATCTGGGTATTTTTTACCATAGGTTTTTTCTCCTTTCGATCAACAACCTGCCAATAATGGATTTAGATGATTCTTAAAATGTACCCTCAAACCTTCGTAGTAATCCTTCTCATTTTGAAGGAGCGACTGCTTAATTAATTTACCATATTGCGCCAGAGCCGATCCGTATGTAACATGCAACACTTGTCGCGCATCAAAGTGGTCCAATAAATCCGCTAAATGAGCCTCCTCCATTTGGGCAAACGCCGGCACTTTTTCCAATTTTGCGGACACATGGTATGAAGCTGAGTCGATTGAATAGCGGTTGATCCCTAACTGCAAAATATCCTTGAACAAACCCGGATTTACTTTTGCAATTACTCGTAACGCTTCAAGATAACTGGTGCCAGCGGTTTTTAAATGAATTTTTCCTTTCGCATATTCTGCAGCCAGTTTATAGATTGAAAACTTATCAGATCCTGAATGAAGACTTAATTTATAATTTCCAAAATGATGTTGGACGGCGGTGTGCTTTTTCAGCTCGGCACGGAACACATCCATATCCCCAATATAATCTACTCCCTTCTCAAACCTTCCAACAAACTTGGGAGCCATGCTAACCCAGCTTATCTTTAAACGAGTTAATTCACTCGAGATGAAATAATGTTCTTCAACCGAAGTTGGCAGTTCCGTCTCGTCGACAGACACTTCCAGATCAAATGTTCTCGAGCCAATATGACTCAGCAAATATTGATACATATTTTTGGTATGAGCAATTGCTTTTCCGTATTTTGCCAAAGCTCTTAACAGATTCGTTTCAGATAACTGTAATGTTACCCCATCCAAAGAAATCGCTTTATTTAAATATGTATCGATTAAGTCAACTGGATTGCTCTGTAATATATCCCATGGTAGAGCTTCAACTTTTTCACGGAGAACAACAACCGGATCTGTCTGAGCAGCATTATCCACATGTTCTCCAGGATCAATCGTAAAGAAAGTGAATCCAGCTCGGATAAATGAAAGCAAGTCCTCCGTGTTTTTTAAATGATCTGCATCTGCCCCCCAATTTTGTGTCCATCCTTCTTCGAATATTCCCCACATCGCCTCATCTAAAACCATTTGAGGTGATCTGCCAGTCCGGGCATTTTCACGTACCGACTGTTGGGCAAACACAGGAATAAAGGGTGTATCTTTTACTGCACGGATATGTCCGGGGGTAGCCAGACCCAACCGATCTCCCATCCCTGCTGAAGGTCTCAAACCAATGGGAGAAGGAGATAACCAGGGAATACGATGCCTTAATAATCTGGCATTTTCGGGCATAAGAGGACAATACAGACATCCATCTGCAGAATTGATTTCTCCTTGAAATCCAGTTGTATCTCCTTTTACAACCAAATATTTCTTTAACGAGACTGTGTCTTTTACCAGATAATATAGCGTCCCTGAATAATTAATTTCCGATTTATCATATTTCAATAAATGTTCGTTGTTCACCATATTCATACCCATCCTTCATAGCGAATTGGTACAAGCAGATTCAGCATCATCTTTTACTTTAAAGTTGAAATATTAAGGCAAGTGGTAGGCTATTTTGGCAAGATGATAGGCTAAATCCGCAACGATTTCACGCCCATCATCTAAATCCACCATACCGCGCGCAATTAAACCCGCCACCCAATTACAACTGGCACGTCTCCAGACATCATGCCTGGCAGGTATAGAGGGAAAAGCGCGGGTATCATCCGTAAAACCAACCGTGTTATAAATTCCAGCCGTTTCCATCACCTGGTCAAAATATCGCTGCATCCCATTTAAGCTGTCGTGGAACCACCAGGGCGCTCCTAATTTCAAGACTGGATAATGTCCGGCTAGCGGAGCCAGTTCACGCGCATAATTTGTTTCATCCAGTGTAAATAATACAATGGATAACTTTGGCTCATTTCCATATTTTTTCAGTAATGGCAACAAATTTCGCGTATATTCTGTGGCAATCGGGATATCTGCTCCTTTATCTCGACCAAATTTCTGAAAAACCTGTTCATTGTGATTTCTATACGCCCCGGGATGAATTTGCATAACCAATCCATCTTCCAGGCTCATCCTCGCCATCTCAATCAGCATATGAGCAGAAAATTTCACACAATCATCCTGCGAAACATTCCCCCTTAAAGCTCGTTGAAAAATTTCTTCTGCATCTTTTTCAGACATTTCCGCCGTGAAGGGGGTCAAAACCGCGTGATCCGTTGCAACTGCGCCCATAGATTTGAAAAAAACCCGCCTGCTTTCTAATGCAGTAATAAAAGTTCGATAGCTGCCGATACTTATTCCACTGACTTTTTCCAGTAAATGAATGTTCCCCAGCCAGTTCTCTGTGTCGATATTCACCACTGCATCGGGTCGGAAGGTGGGTCGAATATCTCCCTTCCATCCAGAATTCTTAATAATCTTGTGCGCCTCCAGGGTATCGGTTGCTGAATCGGTTGTGCATAAGACTTCAATATTCATAAGATCAAACAAACGCCTGGGTTGATAATCTGGTAATTTCATTTTTTCTTCAAGTTCATCATAAATCGCTTGAGCAGTCTGGCTGGTTAATTTCGTTTTTACCTTAAAAATTTTCGCCAACTCATACGTTAACCAGATACCCGTTGGAGTTCCTCTAAACAGATAGAAATGATCTGCAAAGATTTGCCAGATTTTTCGATGATCCTTCTCAACTACACCGCCGTCCTGACGTGGGATACCTAATGCTTCCAGAGACACTCCCTGAGAATACAACATGCGAAATACATAATGATCAGGAATAATTAATAAATCCGCTGGAGTACCGAAACTATCCGCTTCACCCGTAAAAAGCCTGGGGTCTACATGACCATGAGGACTCACAATGGGTAACGATTGCACCGTCGAATATAGCTCTTTTGCCAGGCTACGTTGCGTCGGTTCTGGGACAAAAAACCGGTCTTCTGGGATGTACCATTCTGAAGAAGACATATTTGCTCCTTTTGATAGTATTAATGTTCTGTTTCCCATCTGTTATCTGGGTAAAATTTTTGCAGCCGAGTCAAGATCTAAGAAAAGTTGAGCATGAGCGGCTTTCCTCAATATAGACCCCGGACATTGGTCAGTAATCTCAAGTTTTAGGCTTCGATACACAGCATCTGCTTTACGTGCTTCAGGAACAATCGCAAGGACTTTTTTTGCAGCCAATAAAGCTGGAATTGTCAATGTGATCGCATGAGTTGGCACCTCATCCAGATTCTTAAAATGACCTTCACCTACTTGTTGTTGGCGCGAAATTATATCTAATTTTACAACTTTTACCCAGCGGGTATCATTAAAATCTGCAAAAGGAGGATCATTGAACGCTAAATGACCATTTTCGCCAATCCCTAAAGCGCATAAATCGGCAGGATATTTCCGAAGCAGAGTTTCATACTCAACACACGCCTGCTGGCTGTCAGCCAGCGTTGCAGGAACCGGAAAAAAATTCTTGGGTTTCACAATAGATACCAGGTGCCGATTGAGAAAGTTCGGGAAACTCGCGGGATGTGCAGGAGATAATCCAACATATTCATCCATGTGAAAAATATTCACCCTCTTCCAATCGATTTCAGAAAGCTCACAAAGGTGCTGTAAAAAAGTGAGCTGGGAATTTCCTGTAGCAAAGATCGCATTCGCTTCTCCCTGTCTGGCAATTGCTTCAGAAAGAATCGCCGCTGCCTTGCAGGCAGCGGCTTGACCCATTTCGTCATTCGTTCGATAGACTTGAACATCCAGGTCATCAACTCTTAATCTATACAAAGGTTCGAATGACATCTTTACTTCTCCACAACCATCAAATACAAATTTACTTTACCGCCTTTGTCTGAAGCATAGAGAATGCGTTTTCCATCCCAACTCCACGTCGGATGACAATGACTGCTCTGGGTATGCCACGATGTCCCATGCTGACACAACGGCGTCAACTTCGCCTCCTCCCCACTGATGTCAATCAACACCAGCTCATCTACGTCATCCCCCACCAGTAAGCTGTTATCTGGATTCGCATGGTAATGATTACAATAAAACGGCATGTCTATCTTCTTCACCACCTTGCCTGTCCGATCCGCTAATCCCACAAACGGCACCATCTCATTCTCATTCACCGCTACCTCTTTCGCCACCGCCTGTGTCCGATCGGACGTGATCGTCCCATCATGCCCCGGTCCACGATTGTCAAAAAAGATGTACCCATCCTGCGTCCAGAATTCATGCCCTACCGAATCTTGCTCGTCCTGACGGAAACATGGCTTCGCCTCTCGTGATACAAAATCCAGCAGCCAGATGCGCTGGGTTACCAGATTCCACGGTCCTTCATGACAATA
>Ga0073932_1002270_pt1 | contig 30786 bp, 21 predicted proteins | sample DewCreD2012metaG_FD_76967 | JGI IMG/M metagenome (GOLD analysis project Ga0073932, IMG submission 76967) | Hot spring sediment bacterial and archeal communities from British Columbia, Canada, to study Microbial Dark Matter (Phase II) - Dewar... ...
CGAAATCCCACGGGTAACGCAGAATCGCCAGATCCGGGGCCTTGAGCGGCTCGCGCGGCAGGCCCTCCAGCGCTGCTGCAAGCTTCGCCGCATCGAGCATGATCTCCGGCGACATGCGTGCGGCACGCTCGGCATCGAGACGAACGGCTGCGACCTGGCCGTCAAGTTCGAGCACAGTGTTCAGCGGGGCGTGGAAGGCCTGGCCGACCAGCAGCCGACCGTTTAAGAAGAGGGCCTCTTGCCGCACCGGCTGGTTAACGACCGGGCCGTAGCGTTCGGCGATCACTTCGGCGAGGTAGGGCCGGACGAACAGGTGGATCGCCTGGTCGGACCAGGCGGCGCGCATCTTGTCCAGCAGGGTATCGAAGCCCAGTCGGAGTTCGCAGGCCGTTCGCCAGTAGACCAGCGGAAGCAGGTTGACGTACTCGGCATCCTCATAGACAACGATTGCAGACATAGGGTCCCCTTCGCAATTCGCGAGACTCCCAAGTGTATCGGCCGGAAAAGATGGGCGATTTCCTTCAACATCCCGCATATCAGACCTTCGGACACCACCAACGACACGGGGAATGATAAGGGGACCGAACCGGCGCGACCAGCCCCTGACCTAACACGATGCCCCACAACAGAGGCAGAAGGATGATTTGCGGACCGTCTCGAGGGCGGCCCCGGCGTAAATAAAAATGCAGAGCCCCGCTCCGCCAGAAGCACGCAAATACGGGGCATTGATGTAACCCGCTAGATTCAAGGTGGGCGGCCCTCGAAGGTTCGGACCGGCTGCCGTCGGCCAGTGGCCCGGCGCTACGCCCGCAACTCTCCAGGGCAGGGCCTCCCGCGGGTTAGATTTAGCGGTTCATCAATGTATGTCCGACCTGCATGTGCGTCAGAGTCAGGAACCCTGCATTTCTATCGCCATCTATAGCAACTTGGCGGTCTCCAGACAAGCATTTTTTTCGGCAAGTTTTGCGAAAAGCGTGTTCCAGGAGAACCGCCATTTTTCCCTAACGTTCTGCAAGCTCTTGACACTTGACTCCGACGTTGTTCCGGGATAGACGCGGCCGCGCAGGCATATTACACAAATGTGTGCGTTGCCGTCACTGGCACTGCGGCACCAGAGGACCGGCCAGGTCCTTGTGGTAGAACAAACGGCCCGCGAGCGTAGGCATGAAGCTCGCGGGAATCCACGGGCTGGGGTCATGGTGCAGCGACATCCAGAGCGGCTGGCCCTGCCAGATGTTGCCGCGCTCCAGCGCGCCGTCGCAGCCGCCGATCGCCCAATCCGCCTGCAGGAACAACCCCGGCCCGATGGTATTGGCGAAAGCCGGCACCAGCGTGCTGCGGCTCTTGAAACTGTGCAGTGCGTTCTGCTCGACCGTAAGCGGATGAAGCCTCGCCCCGATTCGGTACGGCTGCGTCATCCATTCTTCGACGCTTTCAAATTCGGCGGCAAAATGCGGTTCCCAGAAGGCGATGTGGCACGTCCGGCCGATGCCGTAGATGACTACCAGGTCTGCGCCCTTGTTCTTCAAATCGGCGATCTGGCGGGGATACTTCGGCAACTGCTCGGGCGTGGCAAAGTGCCGCTGCTTCCGCGGAACCGTCAGTTCACCCAGCGGGCCATAGAAGGCGTCCTGCATGGCGTTCTGGAAGGCGGCAGGAGAATCGGCCGGCAAGGTGTTGCCCTCGGCGTCCGCCCATTCGTCCATGTTGAAGCCGTGGACGTGCCGGCACGAGACGCCCCAGTGCTTCAGGAAGTACACCGCCCAGCGGTACATGCCCATCGGGCCGACGGGAAAAATCGCCGCCAGGGGCTTGCCTTCATCGCGAGCCTTGCGGATGACCGCGGCGATCTCGTGGCCCATCATCACCTCAAAGTCAGCCTGAGTGCCGCAGCGGACGGGCCGGAAGTCCCGGTGCCACCATTTCCGGCGCCTTTCCAGGGCCTCAGGCCCGGCGTCCATGAGGCGGTCGATCTTCGCGAGGTCCCAGCCGGCGGGGTAGAAATCTTCCAGCAGGGAGCCCTTGATCGTGTTGACCAGCGTGAGAGACTTGAATTTGCCCATGGTTTTCCCTTTTGAGATCGCGAGCTTCGCACTCCTTCCCATTCTAGGCGCAAGTCCTTCGGCTGCCAGTGGAACGGCTGGCACGTGAACTCGGCCGGCTGCGTTCCCATCCCCCGCCGACCCGTATATGATTAGTGGCCTATGAGTGACCAGCGGAATCCCCAATTCAATGCCCTCAACAGCGAGGACCCGAGCGGCCTGACGCCGGCCATGCGGCAGTATGCCCAACAGAAGGCCCAGGTGCCGGACGCCGTATTGCTCTTCCGGATCGGCGATTTCTACGAAACCTTCTACGACGATGCCAAGACCATCGCCAAGGTACTGGGGCTGACACTGACGGCCCGCAGCAAGGGCGAGAACCCCGTGCCGATGGCGGGCGTGCCCTATCACGCGGTCGAGACGTACCTGGCCCGGCTGGTGCAGGCGGGCATCAAGGTGGCGATCAGCGAACAGGTGGAAGACCCGCGCCAGGCCAAAGGGGTCGTGCGGCGGCAGATCACCCGCGTCATCACGCCGGGAACCCTGACCGACGAGTCGATGCTCAAGGGACGCGAGGACAACTGGCTGGCAGCCGTCTGCCCGGCGGGGGCCGACAAGGTCGGCCTGGCGTGGGTGGAACTCGCGTCAGGGCGGTTCCTCACACAGATGCTGGACGACCAGGCCGCCATCGATGAGATGGTGAGGCTGCGGCCGGCAGAATTGCTCGTGGGCGAGGACGTACTCAACGGGCGGCTCAAGGGATTCGTCAAGCAAGTCAAGGAACTCACCGGCTGCGCGATCAGCCGGCTGGCGGACTGGCAGTTCGAAACGTTCCAGGCCGAACGGCGGCTCCACGAGCAGTTCCAGGTCAAGACGCTGGAGGGGTTCGGCTACGAGGCGATGGACGCATCGCTGCAGGCGGCCGGCGCCATTCTCGACTACCTTCAGCAGACCCAGCGAACACAACTGGCCCACATCACCGCGATCCACCGGCGGTCGGCTGGGCGGTATGTCCAGATCGATCGGGCGACGCTGCGCTCGCTGGAGATCGAGCGGACGCTTCGGACCGAGGGACGGGCAGGCACACTGCTGGACGCGATGGACCGCACGGTCAACCCGATGGGCACTCGGCTGCTGCGACTGTGGCTGTGTTATCCGCTGCAGGTGGCTGAGGACATCCTCGCCCGGCAACAGGCGGTGCAGGCGTTTCTGGATCACTCCACAGCGGCCAGGTACATCCGGCAGATCCTGGCGAACATCGGCGATGTCGAGCGGATCACCGCCCGTCTGGGCGTGGAACGGGCGACACCGCGGGACCTGGCGAACCTGGGCGCGGCACTGTCGCAGCTGCCGCAGATTCAGAAGCAGTTGGCGGAGATCGACAGCCCACTGATCACACAACAGGCCGCCAAGCTGACGGGGCTCGATGAGCTGGCCCGGCTCCTTGCCGGCGCGATCAAGACGGATGCCTCGACCCTGACGCGCGAAGGGACGATCATCGCCGACGGCTTCAACGCCGAACTCGACCGGCTGCGCACCATGTCGCGCGATGCGACCAACTGGCTGGCGGAGTACCAGGCCAAGGAGATCCAACGGACCGGCATCGGTTCGCTGCGCGTGGGGTACAATAAAGTCTTCGGCTACTACATCGAGATCACCCACACGCATAAGGACCGCATCCCGCCCGATTACATCCGCAAGCAGACGGTCAAGAACGCCGAGCGCTACATCACCGAGCCGCTCAAGCAGTACGAGAACGAGATCCTCACCGCCCAGGAGCGGGCCAAAGAGCTCGAACTCGAGCTGTTCCAGAAGGTCCGCGAGACGGCCCGCAGCTTCGTGCCCGATCTGCAGGCGGCGGCCGGGGCGCTGGCGACGCTCGATGTGCTGGGGGGACTGGCGTACCTGGCCAACGAGCGGCGGTATTGCCGGCCGGAGATCGTCGAGGCGAACGTTCTGGACATTCACGAAGGCCGCCACCCCGTGCTGGACCAGTCGCTGGCCGAGCAGTTCGTTCCCAACGATACCCTGTTCGACGAGAAGGGCCAGCGGCTGATGATCATCACCGGCCCGAACATGGCGGGCAAGAGCACGTACATCCGGCAGGTAGCGCTGCTGGTGCTGATGGCGCAGATCGGTTCGTTCGTGCCGGCCCGGGCGATGCGGTTCGGGCTGGTGGACCGCATCTTCGCGCGGGTCGGGGCCAGCGACGAGATCTCGCGCGGGCAGTCGACGTTCATGGTCGAAATGGTCGAAACCGCCAACATACTGCACAATGCGAGCAAGCGGAGCCTGGTGATCCTGGATGAGATCGGCCGGGGCACCAGCACGTTCGACGGCCTGTCGCTGGCGTGGGCGATCACCGAGTACCTGGCCAAGCGGGTCGGCTGCCGGACGCTGTTCGCCACCCACTACCACGAACTGACGGAACTGGCGGACCTGCTCGAAGGCGTAAAGAACTACAACGTGGCGGTACGCGAGTACCGCGACGAGGTGATCTTCCTGCACCGGATCGTGCCGGGCGGAGCGGACAAGAGCTACGGCGTACAAGTGGCGCGGCTGGCGGGCATCCCCAAGGAAGTGATCAGCCGGGCGGGCGAGGTGCTCGCCGAACTGGAGCAAAACTTCGCCCGCGAGAGCCACGGCAGCAGCCTGGCGGCCGAGCGCACGCGCGAACAAGGACAGTTCCTGCTGTTCGACATGCCGCATCCGTGCGTAGAGACGCTGCGGAAGGCGAACCTGTCGAACCTCACTCCCGAGCAGGCGCTGGAGATGTTGAGAAATTTGCAGAAACAGGCGAAGCGAGGGTAAGGACCCAACCGTTATGACCGTCCCACAGCAGAGCGCTCCGGCCTTGTATGTCGGCCTCGACATTGGCGGAACCAAACTCCTGGTCGCCGGTGCGGACAGCTCCGGCAAGATCCTCCAGCAGGTGCAGGAGCCGACGCCGGTCTGCCTCGAGGAGGGACTGGAGGCGCTGCACCGGATGATCGGACTCGTCTGCCGCGGTCGAGCACCGGCTGCCATCGGGGCCGCCATCGGCGGTCCGCTGGACTGGCGAGCCGGAATCGTCTCGCCTCTGCACCAGCCCGCATGGCGGAACGTGCCACTCAAGAAGATCATGCAGGATCGCTGGAAGTGTCCCTTCTTCGTCGACGTCGATACGAACATCGCTGCCCTGGGCGAGTACCATTTCGCAGGCGAGCGGGCGCCCCGGCTGCTCTACCTGACGCTGAGCACCGGCATGGGCGGCGGGTTCCTCGTAGACGGCCGGATCTACCGCGGAATGCGGGAGGGACACCCCGAGGCGGCGCACCAATCCGTGAATTTCCGCTGCGCGCACCCCGAACGGGTGGCTTGCGAGTGCGGAGCCCCGGATTGCCTCGAGGCGCTGGTCTCCGGCAACGGGATCCGGCGCATCTACGGCAAGCCGGCCGAGCAGCTCAGCGAGCCGGAGTGGGAAGAAGTCGCCTACAACCTCGGCCAGGGCCTGCGAAACCTGGCGGCCCTCTACGTGCCGGACCTGATCGTGCTGGGGGGCGGGCTGGCGTGCGGCCGGGGCGAAAGACTCCTCGGCCCGGCCCGCCAGGTGATGCGGGAACGGCTGCGGATCGTGCCAACTCCCAACGTGCGCCTCAGCCGCTTAGGCTACGAGACTGCCCTCATGGGCACGATCGCAGTCGCAATGCACGGCATCGACTGACTGCGGCGGGAGAGACAACGAACGCTGCAGGCTCCACATTTCAATCAATCACGGTCAAAGTTGTCCCCGAGGACAGAGCCGACCCGTCAATGCGCACTGAAACCGTTGTTCGAAGCCATTGCCTCCGTGGCCGAAATATTCTATAAGTAGTCCTTTTGTGAGCCATAAGATTTGTCTTATTGCATAATATTTCCGACATGGACTTCGAAATCCTTCAGCTTTTCTTGGATATCTGCGAGCTCTGCTCCTTCAGTCGAGCGGCCTCCTTGCACGGGGTCAGCCAGTCAGCCATCAGCCAACGCATGGCGCAGCTAGAGAGGCATGTCGGGCACAAGCTCTTCGACCGTCGGGCCCGCCCCTTGCGACTGACGCCGGCCGGCGAGATCGTTTACGAGTCTGTTCGCCGGATGATGGCTGTGCACAACCACATGCGCTCGCACCTGGAGGATTTGCAGCCAAGCCTGAGCGGCCCGGTCCGGCTGGGATGCATTTTCAGCCTGGCGATCGGCCCGCTGCGGCACGTGCTGCGCCAATTCCTGCGCGAAGCGCCCCGCGTGGAACTGCATGTCAGCCATGACGAGACGTACGAGCTGGCGCAGAACGTGGTCAACGGCCTGCTGGACCTGGCCATAGTCGCCTACGGCGAAAAAATGGAGGGCATCCAGATCGAGAACGCCGGCAGCGAGCCCATGCTCCTGGTGGCATCGCCGCACGCGAAGAACCTGCCGGCCGGACCGGTCGCCATCTCATGGCTGGAAAAACAACCCTTCATCACGTTCCCCAACCACAGCCCGACCCGACAGGCCATTGACGCCGTCTTCAACCAGCTGCACATCCGCCCGAACATGGTTCTCGAAGTGGCCAACCCCGTGGTCCTGGTCGAGGCCGTCGCCGCAGGTCGTGGACTGGCGCTGCTGCCCTTCTCCTCCGTGGTCACTGAACTGGAGCGAAAAGAATTGGTGCGGTTGGCGTGTCCGGAAGTCGAGTTCAGCCGGCCGATCTGTATCCTGTTGCACCGTCGTCGGCCGCGTACGCGAGCCACACGGGTTCTGGCCGATTTTCTGACAGCCAATCTGCCGCGGCTGCAAGCCGATTGGCACACACTTGCCCGCAGCGGCTTCAACGGCAGCATCGGAAAGGCCGCTGGAGAGAATCACTGATCAGTAACGAATTTCACGATTCTGCCGCAATAATGCTGCCTGAACGACCAAGCATTTCGTGAAGAATCGCACACAGCGCACACCGTAACCTCTTTTGTCAGAAGCCACTTATGGCATCGCCGAATATCATTAGAACAAACTTAATACAAGGATAAGTTAACGCTTTGTTGGCGCACATTAGAACATCTTATACACACGATAAGCGTCAGTATTACGTTTGCGAGATGCTGGGTGGCATTTGAGACTGCCGACGGCAGTCCGGGACACAAGGGGTCCAGAGAGGTCAGATATGAGTACTACAGTGGCAGGCAACGTCAAGGGAAGCGCGGGGTCGGCATTTGTGGCTGACATCATGGGCGCTGTCACCGCGCGCAACCCGGGGGAACTAGAGTTCCTCCAAGCCGTGCGCGAGGTGGTGGAGTCCATCGCCCCGGTTGTCGCCTGTCATCCCGAGTTCGCAAGGCACAAGGTCGTCGAGCGCCTGGTCGAGCCGGAAAGGCAGATCATGTTCCGCGTACCCTGGGTGGATGACAAGGGGCAGGTCCAGGTCAACCGCGGCTTCCGCGTGCAGTTCAACAGCGCCATCGGCCCGTACAAGGGCGGCATCCGCTTCCACCCCAGCGTCTACCTGGGCATCATCAAGTTTTTGGGCTTCGAGCAGATCTTCAAGAACGCCCTGACCACCACTCCCATCGGCGGCGGCAAGGGTGGCAGCGATTTCGACCCCAAGGGCAAGAGCGATAACGAAGTCATGCGGTTCTGCCAGAGCTTCATGACCGAATTGTTCCGCCACATCGGCGAGGACACCGACGTGCCGGCCGGCGACATCGGCGTGGGCGGCCGGGAAGTCGGCTACATGTTCGGGCAGTGGAAGCGCCTGATGACCAAGTTCACCGGCGTGCTGACCGGCAAAGGCATCGGCTGGGGCGGCTCGCTGGTTCGCACGGAAGCCACTGGGTATGGCTTGGTGTACTACACCAGCCGCATGCTGGCCGACCGCAAGCAGGAGTGGACCGGCAAGAAGGTCCTGGTCAGCGGTTCCGGCAACGTCGCGATCTACGCCGTCCAGAAGCTTCAGCAGCTGGGCGCCAAGGTCATCGCCATGAGCGACTCGAACGGCTACATCGTGGATGAGGCCGGGGTCGACCTGGAACTGGTCCGGCAGATCAAGGAAGTCGAACGCGGCCGGATCAAGGAATACGCCCAGCGGCGCAAGGGCTCGCAGTACGTCAGCGGCTGCAACGGCATCTGGACCGTACCGTGCGACGTGGCGCTGCCCTGTGCGACCCAGAACGAGATCGACGGTGAGTCGGCCCAGATCCTGGTGCGCAACGGCTGCAAGTTTGTCGCCGAGGGCGCCAACATGCCCTCGACCCCCGAAGCGATTGAGGTGTTCCTCGACAACAACGTGTACTACGGTCCGGCCAAGGCGGCCAATGCCGGCGGCGTGGCCACCAGCGCGCTGGAGATGTGCCAGAACTCGATGCGGATGGACTGGTCTTTCAGCGAGGTCGACGCCAAGCTCCACCGGATCATGGACGCGATCTACGATCAGTGCGTGCAGGCGGCCGAGGCCTACGGCGCGCCGGGTAACCTGATGGTCGGCGCCAATATCGCCGGCTTCCTGAAGGTCGCCAGGGCAATGCTGGCCCAGGGCGTTGTGTAGTCCTGGTACCCGACTTGAATAGCAGGAAGGCGCCGGTCCGCGAGGACCGGCGCTCTTGCTTTGGGCGAGCCGGACGCATCGATCGACCGCCGGACAGGCGGGCTATAGACTGTAACGTGGCACCTTCACCGTCGAACCGCCACGGCCGAGGCACAAGGGGCCGTCTCATGGCACAGATCGACGCACAACTGACCACAGGCCTGGCCGGCCTGGACGGGATGCTCAAGGGGCTCATTCCGGGCGACAACATCGTCTGGCTGACCGACGCCATCGAGGACTACCAGGCGTTTCTGGCCCCGTACTGCCGGGCTGCGCTGGCACAGGGCCGTCCGGTCATCTACTTCCGCTTTGCGTCTCATTCGCCGCTTCTGGGCGACGTGCCAGGCCCGGTCACGCATACCCTCGACCCACTCGAAGGCTTCGAGACGTTCACGTGGAGGATCCACAGCATCATCGAACAGGCCGGCCGAGGGGCCTTCTACATCTTCGACAGCCTGTCGGACCTGGCCGTCGACTGGCACAGCGACCAGATGCTCGCCAACTTTTTCGTCTTGACCTGCCCCTACCTGCTGGACATCGAGGCGATCGCCTATTTCGCGCTGCGGCGCAACATGCACGCCAGCCACACCATCGACTGGATCCGCGAGACGGCCCAGGTGCTGCTGAACGTCTACCGCCACGAGGGACAGCTCTACCTTCAGCCGCTGAAGGTCCAGCAGCGCTACAGCCCGACGATGCACATGCTGCACGCGGTGCGCGGCGATCAGTTCGTTCCCATCGCCGAGAGTGGAACCATCGCCGAGGTGCTCAACGCGGCACCGTGGCTGAACCTGGGCCCGACCGACCAGCGGACCGGCGTGTGGAACCGGCCGTTCCTAGAAGCGGCGCACATCCTGCATCCCGAAGAAGGCGCTCGCCCGGACACAAGCCGCCTTCCGCAGCTCTTTTCGGAGATGCTCCGCCGGGCGATGTCCCGCGACAAGCGGGTGCTGCACCTGCTGGAAACGTACCTGGCGCCCGAGGACGTCCTGGAGGTGGGCCGGCGGATGGTCGGCACGGGCCTGATCGGCGGCAAGAGCGTCGGCATGCTGCTGGCGCGCGCGATCCTGCGCCGAACCGACCCCCGCTGGCGCGCCCTGCTCGAACCGCACGACTCGTTCTACATCGGCTCGGACGTCTTCTACACGTTCCTGGTCCGCAACGGCATGTGGTGGACCCGCCAGCGGCAGCGCGACCCCGACCGCTTCCTCGAAGGCGCCGAGGCGGCTCGCCAGGGCATCCTGCGCGGCGGCTTCCCCGAATACATCGAGCAGCAACTCGAAAGCATGCTCGACTACTTCGGCCAGTCGCCCTTCATCGTCAGGTCCAGTTCGCTGCTGGAAGATAACTTCGGCAACGCCTTCGCCGGCAAGTATGAGAGCGTCTTCTGCACCAATCAGGGGCCCCGCCAGAAGCGCCTGGATGACCTACTGTCGGCCATCCGTACCATCTACGCCAGTTCGCTCAGCGAACGGGCGCTGCGATATCGCGCCCAGCGCGGCCTGCTGGACAAGGACGAGCAGATGGCCCTGCTCGTCCAACGCGTCAGCGGTTCTCTCCACGGGCACCTGTTCTACCCCCATGTGGCCGGCGTCGGGCTGTCCTTCAACCCGTACGTGTGGAACCGGGAAATCGACCCGGCCGCCGGGATGCTTCGCCTGGTGTGCGGCCTCGGCACCCGCGCGGTCGATCGGAGCGACGACGACTATACCCGCGTAGTAGCCCTGAACGCGCCGCAGCGCCGTCCTGAGGCCAACTTCGACGAGGTCTGCCAGTACTCGCAGCGGCGCGTGGACGTGCTGGATTTCGAGGCGAACCAGCTCGTGCCCGTGGACTTCACTCGTGTCGTGTCCGACCCTGATTCGCCCTGGGATCTCGTGGCCCAGCGAGACGGACAAGGCTTGGCCGGCGACAGCACCGCCAGGGCGGGCGCCTGGGCCCTCACCTTCGATGGGCTCTTTGCTCGAACCAACTTCATCGCCGACATGCGGGACATGCTGGCCATCCTGCAACGGGCATACGACTATCCCGTCGAGATCGAGTTCACCGCCAACCTCGCCCCCGATGGCCGGTACAGGATCAACCTGCTGCAATGCCGGCCGCTGCAAGTCAAAGGCGGCGGCTCCCTCACCGAGCCGCTGCCCGTCGTGCCGGCCGAGGATGTCCTGCTTGAGGCACAGGGAGCCGTCATTGGCCAGAGCCAACAGGCCACGATCGACCGGCTGATCTACGTCGTACCCAGCGCGTACAGCCAGTTGCCAATCACCGACCGACACAGCGTGGCGCGAACGATCGGCAAGCTGACGCACCTCGAGCCCCGTCCCCAGACCATCGCACTGATTGGCCCCGGACGATGGGGCACAACCACGCCATCGCTGGGCGTGCCGGTCAGCTACGCCGACATCAACACCATTTCGATCCTGTGCGAAGTTGTAGCCATGCGCGATGACCTGGTGCCCGACGTGTCATTGGGCACCCACTTCTTCAACGAGCTTGTGGAGATGGATGTACTGTACCTGGCACTGTTCCCTTCCTGTCAGGGCAACCTGCTGAATCACCGGCTGCTGGAGCAGGCCCCCAACCGCCTCGAGACGCTCCTGCCAGCCGCTGGGCGCTGGGCGGATTGCATCCGCGTACTGGAGGCTTCCGACTTCCGCGCGGCGAAGCTGATTCGCATCCACGTCAACTCCCTACAACAGAAGGTCTTCGTCTATCTGGACCGCTGACGCCTCCCGGCTCAAAGCGCCAACCCCGGCCAAGAGAGAGACCCATGTCATAACAGCATTCAACGCCGCCTTTTGCCTCCTCGCCAGAGATGCCATAAGTCAACCTTGTAACCGATATTAGTTCTATCTAATGCGTGAAATGACTAACAAAGTCTTTCCTAATGGTGTTGCCGCCGGTACACTGACGCCGCTGATTGCAGACGGCTCGCACTTTTTCCGTCCTGGCGCGGTACGCCAGAACCGATTTTTCGCATGAGGAGGCCCTTATGAACTTATCGCGTCCTAATTCCAATGACGTTAACCAGACGGCGAATCGTTCGCGCAGTGTCGTGCCGGGATCGGGCCTGTGCTCGCGGTGCGTCGACGGCTGTCGCGGCAACTGCGAGATCTTCAAGGCCACCTTTCGCGGCCGGGAAGTGATTTATCCGGGCCCGTTCGGTGACATCACGGCCGGAGCGGACAAGGACTATCCGGTCGACTACTCCCACCTGAACATCATGGGTTACGCCCTGGGCGCCCGAGGCCTGCCGGCCGGCGTACCGGCCGACCCCGACCACGCGATCTTCCCGGCCGTCTGCACCGAGACGAGCTACGGCTACAAGAGCAAGGTCAAGATGAAGTTGCCGGTGTTCACCGGGGCGCTCGGTTCGACGTACGTCGCCCACACGAACTGGGAGCATTTCGCGGTCGGCGCGGCCATCAGCGGCGTGACGCTGGTATGCGGTGAGAACGTCTGCGGCATCGACCCGAAGCTGGAACTGGACGGCAAAGGCAAGATCAAAGAAGCCCCCGAATTGCGACGGCGCGTCGAGACCTACCGCAAATATCACGAAGCACCGTACGGTGACATCCACGTCCAGATGAACGTCGAGGACACCCGCTTTGGCGTGGCCGAATACGCGATTGACAAGCTCGGCGTCAAGACGATCGAACTGAAGTGGGGCCAGGGCGCCAAGTGCATCGGGGGCGAGATCAAGGTCAAGAGCCTGGACCGCGCGCTGGAACTGCAACGCCGCGGCTACATCGTCACCCCCGACCCGAGCGATCCTGCGATGCAGGCGGCGTTCAAGGACGGTGCGATCAAGGAGTTCGAGCGGCACAGCCGGCTCGGCTTCGTCGACCAGGAAGGCTTCATGAAGGAAGTCGAACGGCTCCGCAAGCTCGGTGCCGAGCGGATCACCCTCAAGACTGGCGCCTACCCGATGCGCGAACTGGCGATGGCGATCAAGTGGTCGAGCGATGCCAAGATCGACCTGCTGACGATCGACGGCGCCCCGGGCGGTACGGGCATGAGCCCTTGGCGTATGATGCAGGAGTGGGGTGTCCCGACCTTCTACCTCCAGGCAATGACCAATGAACTTGTCGCCATCCTTCAAAAGCAGGGCGCCTACGTGCCCGACATCGCCATCGGCGGCGGCTTTGCCACCGAAGACCACATCTTCAAGGTCCTCTCGTGGGGCGCCCCGTTCACCAAGGCGCTTTGCATGGGCCGCGCGCTGATGATCCCCGGCATGGTCGGCAAGAACATCGGCCTGTGGATCAACGCCAACGACCTGCCGAGCACCATCGCCCCCTTCGGCAACACCAAAGAACAGATTTTCGTCTGCTACGAAGAACTCAAGGCCAAGTACGGTAGCGAGGTCGACAAGATGCCCTTGGGTGCCATCGGCATCTACAGCTTCAGCCAGAAACTGCGGGTCGGCCTGCAACAGATCATGGCCGGCAGCCGTCGCTTCAGCATCGGTGCGATGAACCGCAACGACCTGGCCTGCCTGACCGAAGAGGCCGCCAAGGTCAGCGGCCTTCCGTACATCATGGACGCCTACCGCCAGGAAGCGATGGACATCATGCACGGGAAGGTTGCCCACGTGATGGCGGCCGCCCAGTAGCCCGCTGTGGCTCGCTGCACGCCGGAGAAGTGTTGACCAATAACGAGGGAGGCCCTGCCAGGGGCCTCCCTCTGCGTTTCTTCAGACCCTTGGCTCAGTCCGCTGTCCGCATATAATCCAACTTACGGCTGGAGCACTGCCGGACTATCACCTGCAGAACGCAAGCCCTTTGGAGCCATGATGCCGAGCAACTGGGTAATTGCAGCACCTCATGCCGCCCAGCGAGAGCTGGCGGACAGACTTCGCATTTCCCCCTTGGCGGCCCAGGTTCTGTGCAACCGCGGACTCCTGGACTTCGATCAGGCCAAGTCGTTCTTCGACCCCAAGCTCAACGACCTCTTGCCCCCCAGCGCCCTCGACGGCACCGAGAAGGCCTCCGACCTGCTGCTCGGGGCGGTCAAGCAGGGGCGCAAGATCGTCATCTATGGCGACTACGACGTCGACGGCATCACCGGCACCGCCATCCTCTGGCGGGTGCTGCGGATGGCGGACGCGAACGTCGACTACTATATCCCCCACCGGCTGGAGGAAGGTTACGGCATCAATGAACAGGCCGTCCGGCAGATCGCCGCCGACGGCGCGGACGTGCTGATCACCGTCGATTGCGGCATCACCGCCTGCCACGAACTGCGGATCGCCCGCGACCTGGGCGTCAAGGTTATCGTCACCGACCATCACAAGTGCAAAAAGCACATCCCCTGCGCCGATGTGGTGATCCACCCGCAGGTGTCCGGCTATGCCTTCCCGCACCTGTCCGGGGCGGGCGTGGCACTCAAACTCGCCTGGTCGATCGCCCAACGATTCTCCCCCGGCTCACGCGTCAAGCCTGAGTTCCGCGAGTTCCTCCTCGATGCGACCAGCCTGGCCGCCCTGGGCACCATCGCCGACGTCGTACCCCTGCTGGGCGAGAACCGCATCCTCACCAGGTTCGGCCTGCTCGGCCTGGCCAACAGCAAGAACACCGGCATCTGCGCGTTGCTGACCGCCGCGAACCTCACCGGGCAAAGCCTGCACAGCGACCACGTCGGCTACCTGCTCGCGCCGCGCCTGAACGCAGCCGGCCGGCTTGGCCACGCCGGGCTTTGCGTGGAGATGTTCACCCGGGCCGACCCGCAGCGGGCGATCGAAATCGCAACGTATCTGGAAGAACAAAACCGCCGGCGACAGGCCATCGAGAAGCAGATCGCCGCCCAGGCCCGCCAGATGGTGCTCGACGCCGGTATGGACCGCGAGAGCTTCAAGGCAATCGTGCTGGCCGAACGCGGCTGGCACCCCGGCGTGATCGGCATCGTCGCCTCGCGCCTGGTGGACGAGTTCTGCAAGCCGGTGGTTCTGGTAAGCTTCGCAACTGATGGCGACGAGCCGGTCGGCCAGGGCTCCGCCCGCAGCATCGAAGGCTTCGCCCTGCACGAGGCGCTCGACACCTGCGCCAAACACTTGGTCAGCTGCGGCGGCCACGAGATGGCAGCCGGCCTGCGCGTGCACCGCGACAACCTCGAGGCCTTCACCAGGGCCTTCTTCGAGTGCGCCGCATCCAAGCTTCGCACCGAAGACCTCGCCCGCACCCTCCGCCTCGACGCCGAGGCCGACCTGTCGCTGGTGAATCCCAACCTGATCGCCGAACTCAACCGCCTCGCCCCATTTGGCCAGGCCAATCCCAAGCCGCGCTTTGCCAGCATGTGGCTCCGACTGTCCGGCCCGCCGCGGATCGTCGGGCGCAACCAGGACCACGTCCAGTTGAACGTCACCGACGGCCGGACCGTTCGCAAGGCCGTCGGCTTCGGCATGGCCCGGCGCCTCTCGAGCCTGACCGCCCGCGACCAGTTCCGCCTGGCGTTCGAAGCGATCGCCAACGAGTGGAACGGCCGGATGACCGCCGAGCTGCGGATCGTGGATGTGCAGGTGGCGTCGGGGCCGTAGCGGGACGAAGATCGGGCAGATAGTCCGCAACAACGCAGGATGCACTCCCCGCACCAAGAACCGCTATGGGGCGCCAGTGACAATTTCCCGCCAGTGCAGCTGTTCTCCAGCCGTGGCTGTGGTTGCTCGTCCCGAAGGGACGGAATGATAGTAGTTCAGCACTTCAGTGCTGGGGCCAGAGGCCCTAATCTCCGTTCCTTCTGGTCCCGGGCTGTTGTTCGAGTCTCTTGAGGGGCGGCAGAACCGCGCACGACGACAGCCACGGCCATAGCAGCAACAGGAACCCTGCGGACAGGTCCTATACCCTCACCCTCTGCCACCCGCCGTGCACAAAGCGCGCAACGAAGAGCACGGTGCGCACCAGTATATCGATGCACATGCCAGCCCAGGCGCCGATCAGGCCGCCGTTGAGGTAAATGCCGCCGACATACCCGATCGGCAGGCGCACGAGAAAGCCGCAGGCCAGCGTCACCAGGAACGGCACCTTCGTGTCGCCCGTGCCGCGCAGGCAGCCGCCCAGGATGATCCAGACCGCCAGGAACGGCTGGATAAACGCCAGCACCTTCATCGCCGGCACCCCGGCCGCAATCACCTCCGCATCCTTCGTGAAGATCGAGAAGATGAACCGAGGCAAGAAGAAGTAGACGAAGCCCATCAGCGTGATCAGAACGCCGCCCTGCAGGCAGGCCTCGTAGCCGACGCGCCTGGCACGGTCGGACAGGCCCGCGCCGAGGCACTGCCCCATCAGCGCGCCGCCCGCGATCGCCCAGGCCATCGCCGGCATGTACGACAGCGACTCGACCCGCAGGCCGATCACGTGCGCCGCGAAGTTCACCTCGCCGTTGAACGCGCCGCTCGTGTGCTTGATGATCGTCACGAAGATCACCTGCACGATCCAGAACGACCCGCTGTCCAGCGCCGCCGGCACGCCGATGCGCACAAGCCGGCCGATCCACTGCCGTTCCGGCCGCGTCCTCCGCACATTCAGCCGGACCTTTGTGCGGTTGCTCAGCAGCACCGCCAGCGTCAACGCGCCTCCGAGTGCCCGCGCGGTGGCTGTGCCGATGGCGATGCCCTGCACGCCCAGCCCGAACACATGCACCAGCGTACTGGCCACCGCGACGTTCCACAGGTTCACCGCGACCATCGTGTACAGCGGTGTCCGAGTGTCCCCCGAGGCCCGAATGCAGCCGTTCCCGATGAACAGGATGCTCGCGAACAGGTGGCCGATCGCCTCGATCCGCAGAAACTGGCGCATCGGCTCGGCCGGCCCCTGATCGCCCCAGACGAGCCAGGCGATCCAGCCGGCCGAACTGGCAATGGTAACGGTGGCGATCGCGCCGGCCATCACGGCCACGCCGAGCGCCTGGCTCAGCGCGGTGCGCGCTTCGCCTCGCTTGCCCGCCCCGATCGACCGCGCCACCACAGCCGAGGCGCCCGCGCCCACCGCGATGAAGATCATCCCGACCAGCCACGAAATGTAGACCGAAAAGCCGACGGCATTGGTGGCATCGCGACTGAGATTGCCCGCCAGCCAGGCATCGACATTGGCCACCATGCTGTTGAGCAGTTGCTCGCCCAGCGACGGCAACGCCAGCAGGAACAACTGCCAACGAAGATTCCCGGTAAGCAGCGGTGAGACCGCCGCGTCCCTGGCAGGCCCCTGGACCACCGGCACGACAACCCCAGGCGTAGCATCGCTGCGTGCCTGGGCGTTGGCCCCAGGTTCTACGATGAAAATGCCGGATTCCTCGAGATTTGACATAAAAAATGGTGAGCAGTGCCCAACCTGTGTCCTTCTATGCTTTCAGCTGTTGTCGTAGCAGTTGCACCCTCCAGCCTCGTCGCGCCGCCACCCTGTCAGTCGCTGGGCGCCTCCAATTGCATTCCCAGTTTCTCCCACTGGTACCCCAAGCCTACTCCGCCCAGCGTGGTCGTGTCGAGCTTGCCGTCCTGCAACTTCGTCAGGCCCGGGTGCACGCGACCGAGTGCTGCGTTCGTCGCGGGGAAGAACTGCCGACTGTTGGTCTCCACGCCCCTGAGCGGCCTCAAGTGCGCCGCCAGACTCACCGAGTGAGCCAGCGAGATACCCGGGTTTGTCAGGTCCTGCACGGTATAGACGATCCCGCGATGCGTGCACTCCGCGGCGGTCAGCAGGGCCGACGAATGCCCCTTGCAGGTCTTCAGTGCCGCGCCGGTATAACCAAGTTTCAGAGCCATCTCCAGGTCTTCCCGGCTCATCAGCGACTCGTCGATGATCACCGGCTTGAGCGCGGCGATCTTCGAGACGTTCATCGGGTGCTCGCGCAGGTCGCGGTGGCACGGCTGCTCGATATAGAGGATCAGGTCGTACACCTGTGGGTCGCGCTCGCGCACCTTCTGCAGCAACTCGACGATGTAGGCCGGCGTCTGGCACAGCTCGTTGGTATCCGCCGAGAAGCACAGGTCCTCAAGACCGAGTTTCCTGTGCTCCTCGCGGGCAATCCGCGCCACCTCCAGCAGGCGGTTCACGTCCCAATCCAGGTCCGTGCCCCGCAGCTTCACTTTCAGACAGTGCAGGTGCTCGTAGCGGATCCACCCATCGAGCGAAACCGGCAGGCCGTCCTTGGGATCCTCGTCCGTGATCTCGCTCTCGCGGAGCTTGTCAAGCCCACCCACCAGGTGAAAAGCATCGATCCTCGCCGGCATCGGCTGGAGGATGTCGCTCAAGTGCATCCCCTTGTACTTCTTGCCGAAGTAGCGCGACAGGTCGTGGTCCATGTACGCCCGGCCGTAGCCGGCATACGAGTTGATGCCGTTGACCTTGCCGAACGCGTCATGCAGGGCCGCATCGACCGGCGAGGCGCACACTAGGCTTGCCAGGTATGGCATTGTCCCTGCCAGGTGCAGATTGTTCGAGAGCGTCTGGGCGAGCGGCTGAAGATCCTCGTGCATGTCCCACCAGATGTCGATCGGGTGGGCGTAGATGTTAGACTCCGCCACGTGCTGGGCCCACTCGTCGACCAGCCGCATCATCGCGTGGTGCTTGCTGGCCTGCTTGATGTTGGGGTCGGGCCAGGCCCAGACATCGCTCAGGAAGATGCCGCCCCAACCCACGGCCGTATCGCCGTCGAGGTTCTCCACCTGCGCCCGGACATGCACGAAAGGCGTCTCGCGCATGACCACCGCCCCGAACTTCAGCGGGCTGCGCGGCTTCTCCATGGTCACGAAGACGTCCATGGCAACCGGGCGGATATCCGTCTGCATGTTGAACCCTTGCCTCTCTCTTTGACGTAGTGCGAATTGCGACAGCATATGCCAGACTGCCCGATTTGCAACCGGCCGGCGAACCAACCTATAATCCCCGGTCCGGTGCAAACGCAATCGCTTGAGTGACACATGAGTAAGCCAGATCAACCATCCGCAACGCCAGCCGGCAGCCCGCGCCAACCCGCCCTGCCGTACATCATCTGCGTCGACCTGAACGACCAATGGGTGTGCGTGGTTGGCGGCGGTAAGGTGGCGGCACGCAAGGTCGAATCGCTGCTGGAAGCCGGCGCAAAGGTGCACATCATCGCCCACGATTTGTGCGATGACCTGGCAAACTGCCTAGCCGATCCAGCCTGCCAAGACCGCTTGGTCTGGCACCGGGAGTCATACCACCGGAACCTGCCCCCGGGCATCCGGCTCGCGGTTGCCTGCACCGACAACCGCGAGGTCAACCGCCAGGTCCGCAACGACTGCCGTACCGCCAACGTGCTCTGTAACGTAGTGGACGACCCTGAGTTATGCGATTTCATCCTACCCGCCGTGCGCCGGCTGGGCCGGGTGCAGATTGCCGTGAGCACCGCCGGTTCCTCTCCCAGCATGGCACGAGGTTTGGCGGACTACTTGGCAGGACAGGTGGACCCGACCGTCCCGGAACTGGCGCAGCTCTTGGCGGAAATCCGTCTGGAAGTTCAAACCCAAATCCCGGATACTGCCAAACGCAAAGAGCTTTATGGTACGCTGTGCAGCGAGCAGTCGTTGAACACCCTCAAGAAATCGAGCAAGGACGGATGGCGGCAATGGTATCAACAGCAACTGGCGCGGCTGCGGGGCTGATCCCGGGTCCAAGCCTCGGGCAGATCCTCGCCTTGTGCATCGCCCTGGCCTGCCTGGCAGCCGCGGCGACGGGGGCAATTTGGTCGGTCCGCAACCGGCACCGGCACACCGGGCGGTACTGGGTCTGGGCATGGGTCGGCGCGGCCCTGGCGTGCAACATCGTCTTGCTGCTGTGGCGGGGCGAGCAACTGAATTGGGACTGGCCGCTCAAGCACCGCTTCGACACGTTCGTGTTGCTGGGCGGGCTGGTCTGCCTGATCGGCCTGTACATCGATCTCTGGTGGCGGTGGGAACTGACAGGGGCTGCCTTCGCCCCGCTGGCAGTACTGGCACAGCTAGGCGCCCTGACCGGCTTGCAAGATTACATCCCTGCCGACGGCCCGCAGCCCGAGGGGCCTGCCTATCTGGTTCATGTAATGGCGTTCGTGCTGGCAGCCGGATGCCTGGCCGTGGCGGGTGTGGCCGGCGGGCTCTACCTGGCGCTGCACCGCCGGCTGCGCCGGCCGGACCGGATGCTGCACGAATCGACTTGGCCGAGCCTCGAGGCCCTCGAGCGGCTGAACATCCGCGCTGCGACGCTGGGCTTCCCGCTGCTGACGATCGGCTTGTGGCTGGGGATGATCCAGATCTGGCACGAGCCGGACCGCCTCGCCTGGCTGCTCGACGCCAAGGTCGCTTCGGCGTCGATCGTCTGGCTGGTGTATGCGGGCCTGCTGCACCTTCAGCACATCCCGACCTTCCGCGGCACGCGCATGGCCTGGATGAGCGTGATGTGCACGGTCGGCCTGGCCGTAACCTTCGCGATCTCGGGCATGGCCGTGACGAGACATCCGTAGGGATGGCGATTCATGGCTAATTGTTAATGGAGAATTGTCCCGGCAACTTCTGCGAGTCGACCCGCTGTTGCCGTTCACAATTGACAATTATCAGTTAACAATTAACGACGAACAGCAACAAGGCTGCAGGATTAGGTTAAGACACAGATGAGAGTTCTCTTGCTAGGTTGCAACCACCGCACCGCCAAGGTCTCGGTGCGCGAGCGGCTGGCCTTCGGGCCCAAGGAACGCTCGTGCGCGCTGGAGGCCTTCAAGCAGTCCTGGCCCGGCGCCGAGGCGGTAATCCTCTCGACCTGCAACCGCAGCGAACTCTACGTCGCCCGGCCCCTGCATAAGACACCGCGCGTCGGCGACCTGATCGAGTTCCTCGGCCAGTTCAGCCAGACGCCCGCCCACGAGTTCGTCGCCTCGCTCTATCACTACGAAGACTCCGACGCCCTGCGCCACCTGTTCCGCGTGGTCAGTTCGCTCGACAGCCTGGTCGTCGGCGAATCCCAAATCATCCGGCAGGCGAAGGACGCGCTCGACGAGGCCGTCCGGCTCGGCACCGCCGGCAAGACCTTCCAGAGCGCCTTCCAGATGGCCCTGAACTGCGCCAAGCAGGTGCACACCCAGACCGGCATCGGCGCGGGCAAGGTCAGTGTCGGCAGCGTGGCGGTCGATTTCGCGCACCGCATCTTCAGTCGCCTGGACGACAAGACCGTGCTGATGATCGGCGCCGGCGAAATGGGCCAACTCACCCTCCAGCACCTGCTCCCGTTCAAGCCGGCCCGCACCGTCATCGTCAATCGCACGCGCAGCCGGGCCGAGGAAGTGGCCGACAGCATCGGCGCCCAGGTCGGCGACTTCGAGAAGCTCGCCGACCACATCGCCGCGGCCGACGTGGTGATCAGCTGCACGGGCGCCCCTGAGCCGTTGCTCGACGCCGAGCGATTCGCCCCCATCCCCGCGCAGCGCCGCTACAAGCCCCTGCTGATCATCGACATCGCCGTGCCGCGCGACTTCGATCCTGCCATCAGCCAGGCCCGCAACGTCTATCTCTACAACGTGGACGACCTGCACGAGGCCGTCGAACAGACCATCGAGACCCGCCGCCAGCAGATCAGCCTCTCCGAGGCGATGATCGACCGCGCCGTCAACCAACTGCTCGACAAGCAGGTCCAACTGCGCGACCTCGGGCCGACCATCCACGCCCTCGAGCAGCGCTTCCGCCAGCTCGGCCACGAGGAACTCAACTGGCTGCTGCCCAAACTCACAGGCGACCGGCAGCAGGACGCCGAACTGGTCAAGCAGTTCCAGCATCGACTTCTCGCGAAAATCATGTACCATCCTTCCAAGTCCCTGACGCAGCAGGCCACCGACGGCAGCCTCGGCCTGTATGCCCAGGTGTTGCGCGAGATATTTGACCTGCATGACGAAGCACCCTGATTCGACGATGTCGGCACAGACAGCGGATCCAAGGCCCGGCGGCACATCGCACCCGGGCTGGCACCGCGGCGTCTTCATTTTCGTGGCCATCGCCACGCTGGCCGGCGTGCTGGTGTTCGCCCAGTCGCAACTGGCGTTCCTGGCAGCCATGACCGACGGGCTTATTGCGCTGGGCATCGTCGCAGCCGCCTCGGCCGCCGGGCTCTGGCTCGTCTGGGGCACCGGCAACAGCGACCTGCCGATCCGCTGGCAGATCGGCCTGGGAGCCGGCTTCGGCCTGGGCGTCCTCAGCCTCGGTATGCTCTGGGCAGGCCTGCGCGCGCACATGGGCCAGAAGCTGTGGATCATCATCATCGCCCTGCTGGCCGTCGCGGGTCTGGCTGCCATCTACCGGCTCAGCCGCATGGCAATGCTCCGGTCGCGGATCGCGCCGACGGAACAGGACCTGGCCGATGCCCGTACCGCGGGCCCCTGGCACTGGCTCTGGCTGCTGATCGTGCCGGCCGTGGTGTTGTCTGTGCTGGTGGCGACCGTACCGCCGGGTCTGCTCTGGGACGAAGAGGGCAACGGCTACGACGCCCTGGAATATCACCTCGGCGTGCCGAAGGAGTGGTTCTTCCTCGGGCGGATCGAGTACCTCGACCACAACATGTACAGCAATTTCCCGATGAACGCGGAGATGCTGTACCTCCTGACGATGATACTGCAGGCCAGCCCGTTCAAGGCGGCCATCACCGCACAGATGGTCAACCTGCTGCTGGCGGGGCTGGCTGGGTACGCGGCATGGCTGACTGGCCGCGACTACTCGCGCAAGGCAGGCATCTTCACCGGCATCGCCGGAGCCACATTCCCTTGGCTGATCTACCTCAGCGGCGTCGCCTACGTGGAAAACGGCATGCTGTTCTACGGCCTGCTGGCAGCCGGCTTGTGCAACCGCGCCATCCGTGACGCGGACGAACGCTGCTGGTCGCGTGCGCTGGCGCTCGGTGCCATGGTCGGCCTGGCCTGCGGCTACAAGTACACCGCCTTCCCCATGATCGCCCTCCCCCTGCTGGCCGTATGGTTCCTGCTGAACGTCGCACCCCGGCCGCGCAAGGTCTCCAACGCGATCATCCCCTTCGTGATCGCCGGCGCGTTCTTCGGCCCGTGGCTGGCAAAAAACCAGCGCATGACGGGCGACCCGGTCTTCCCGCTGGGTTACAAGGTCTTCGGCTCGCGGGTCTGGACGGATGCCGAGCATGGCAAATTCCGGCGGGGGCACGCACCCTTGTCCGAAGAGAAAACCGTCTCAGCGCGCCTCCAGAGATTCGGGCAACGCGTCATCGCGGACCCGCGCTTTGGCTACGTGCCCTGGTTGGTTGTGCCACTGGCAGCTGGCCTGGCCATACTTCCTCGCCCCTCCTGCCGCCGCGAAAGCCTGATCTGGCTCGCGATCCTCGCGCTGCAAGTGCTGCTGTGGCTGTTCACAACGCACCTGCTCGCCCGCTTCGCCGGCATCCTGTGGATGCCACTGGTCTTTCTGGTTGCAGCCCTCGCTGATTGGGCATGCCAGCCACACTCGCCAGGCAGGACACCGGGTGCGTCGTCAGTCCCGCAGAGACGGCAGGAAATAGCCCAGGACGTCAGTCCTGGGAAGGCGGGTTCCCACGTTTCTCCTGTTGTTTTTCCTCACAAGTCCCGCAGGGACGACAGACCGCTCGAACCGCGGGCCGGCCGTTCCCGCACCCCCGCCATGCTCCTGTGCCTTGCCGGCCTGCTGGTCTACCTCGCTGTCGGCCAGTTCTGGCTCTGGCGCGAGTACCGCAGGCACGTCTACGTCAATGGCCGGCAACTGCCCATCCACGGCATGCCCGAGGCCTTCTTCTTCGGATATATGCCCGCCTTCCGACACCTGTCGTACATCAACGGCGACAATGACAAGGAACCCGGCCTGCCATACAACGCCAGACTCCTGATGGTCGCCGATGCCCGCATCTTCTACGTCGCCCGCCGGGCAGACTACTGCGTCACCTTCAGCCGCAACCCGCTGGCCCGAGCCATCGACGAGGCCGGCAACTCCCCCGAAGGCGTCATCCGCTGGTTCCGTGACCGCGGCTACACTCACATCTGGACCGATTTCGCGGAAATGCATCGCCTCGCGGGCACCTACGGCTTCCCGGCCCAGATCACCCCAGACCTGTTCAGCCGGCTCGAGCAGGCTGGCCTCAAGCGCCTCCACGAAGTACACTTCCGGCAGGACGGTTTCCCCTACGGCATCCTCTACGAGGTACCAGCGCGATGAGCGATATCGTTTGTGTCGGGATCTGCACCGTAGACGCGATCGGCCGGACGCTTGACGAGTACCCGCCGCCCGGCGGCCTTCGGCTCTTCGACAGCCTGACCATCACCACCGGCGGCAACGCGGTCAACTGCTCGTTCGCGCTGGCCAAGATGGGCATCCCGTGTGACCTGATCATCAAGGTCGGCGACGACATGCTCGGCCGGTTCGTCCTGGCCGAGGCCGAGCGCCACAACATCGACACCCGTGGCGTCATCCGCGACACCACCGGCACGACCACACCGTTCACCTTTGTCTGCGTGCACGACACCGGCCAGCGCTCGTTCCTGCACACCATGGGCACCAACGCCACGCTCCGCCGCGAAGAGATCGACATGCAGATCGTCACCCAGGCCAGGTTCTGCTTCGTCACCGGCACCATGGTGATGACCGCCTTTGACGGACAACCCACCGCCGAACTGCTCCGCCAGGCGCAAGCCGCCGGCGTCATAACCTTGCTCGACACCGTCTACGTGGATTCCGCGAAAAACTGGCAGCAGATCATCGATCCGTGCCTGCCGCACCTGGACTACTTCATCCCCTCCGAGCCCGAGGCCGTCGCCATCACCGGCCAGACCGACCCCGCCTGCATGGCTGATTACTTCCAGGCCAAGGGTTGTCGCAACGTCGTGATCAAACTCGGCGCCGCAGGCGCCTTTTGGCGCGACACGACCGGCAACCAGGGCTGCTGCCCCGCCTTCGCCGTGCCCAAGGTCGTCGACACGACCGGCGCGGGCGACTGCTGGTCCGCCGGATTCCTGGCAGGCCTGTCGCGCGGCGAGTCGCTCTCGGACGCAGTCGAAATGGGCTGTGCCACAGCCGCCTTCAACGTTCAGGCCGTCGGTGCCAGCACCGGCATCAAGCCATTGGCGGAAATCCTGCGGTTCCGCCGCACCGCCAGGCGAGCCGGTACGTAGTGCGTGCTCACTGCACGTGCGGCACCTGCGTCTCTGCGGTCATATCGCTGCGGCCGTTCCAACAGACCACGAACAACGGACAGGGCGAGAGTGTCTACCGTTACCCCTCCCACTCCGCCAGAAACCGCGCATACACCTTGGCACACGAGACCAGGTCGGCAATCCGCGCCCGTTCGTCGATCGCATGAGCCCCCCGACCGCTCGGACCATATCCGATCGTCGGTATCCCCGCATCCTTCGCGAAAAAGTGCATATCTGTGAACCCCCGCGTGATCGAGAATTTCGGCGAAGTCCTGCGAACCGTCTCGACCGCCCTGGCAAACGCCTGCGGCAGGTCCCCCGCCGGATCCACCAGGCACGGCTCGATCCCCAGCAACCGCTTGAGGTCCACGCGCAGTTGCGGCACCCGCTTGCCAGCGGCCATCACCGCGCCGCGCAACTCCTTCTCCGCCTCGCGAAGACTCTCGCCCGGCGTAACCCGGCGGTCCACGGTGAATCTCGCCATCGCCGGCACCGAGTTGACCTTCGCACCCTCGCCCACCCCGAACACCCCGCCCATGTTGATCGTCGGGTACATCTTCTTGCCGTCGGGCTTCCTGAACCCGCGCTTCTCGAACCTCGGCTTGAGCGACTGCAACTGCATCGTCAGCGCCGCCATCTTCTCGAACGCATTGATGCCGTCCTGTGGCGAAGAGGCATGGGCCGCCTTGCCAGCCACTGCCGCCTCGAACCAGATCACGCCGTTGTGACCCACGCCGACCTCGTCGCCGCTGCCGCCTTCCCCGACAACGACGTAATCGGCCTTCACATACCCCTTGCGAACGATGTAGCCGGCCCCCAGGTCGCCGCCGGTCTCCTCGTCCGGTGTAAAGGATACCTCGATGTTCATCTTCGGTGCGACCCCCAGGTCCTTGAGGGCCTGGATGGCATAGCAGACACAGGCGATGGCGCCCTTCATGTCGGCGCTGCCCCGGCCGTACACCCATCCCCGGTTGACGTTCGGTTCGAACGGCCCGTAACGCCATTTCCCGCCGACCGGCACCACGTCGTAGTGGCAGTTAAAGTGAACGGTCCTGGCCGCGCCGACATCGAGCATCCCCATCAGGCTCGGGCGAGGGTGCTCCCGGGCATTGGCCACAAACTCCCTCGCATAGGCGGCCGGCACGGTCACGACACGCGTGCTCATGCCAAGTGATGCGAGCTTGCGCTGGACGACATTCACGAACTCGACGTAGTTCGCCCCCGGCGGATTGACCGTCGGAATCCGAACCAGATCCTGCAGCAGCCGAACAATGCCCCCCTTCCGCCTGTCCAGATACGATTCCAGCTTGTCCGCCATGTCCCGCAAACCCTCATAAAATTCAGTACGTGTACCGACGAGCCTGATCCGATACATTGTCGGCAGGGACGATTTGCACGCAAGTCGGCTGCGTGCCTGGTGCGCTTGTGCCGCCAGTGCCCGCACCGGCGGAATTCAGCCGCCGGCCGGAGGGCCGCTTCGCCATCCGTTCCGCCAAAGAAGCAGCAGCAGAGGGTGCCGCAGCCGTAGCTGTTGTTTGCAGCACAGCCGCCCCCGGCTGCGGCCGTCGCCGTGGCTGTCAATGACAACTGGTAACGGGCCACTGCCGTTGTGTCAGCACCCAGCGTCAGCGGGACTTCCTCCGCACTCGAGGACCCCGCGGTTGGACGGAATGACCGGGTACCATCCCGAAAACCTAACTTGTCTGCGGGTGTGTTGTGGCACTGGCTGGTTGCAACGGCCCACGGACACCGTCGTCCGACAGGAGACCCAAGCATGCGCCAAGAGGTAGTACTCATCACCGGCGCCTCGTCCGGCTTTGGCCGGCTGGCCGCCGACCGGCTGGCCCGGCACGGTTACCGCGTGTTCGGCACGAGCCGCCGCCCCCAGCTGCAGCACGATCGCCCCTACCCGATGCTCACCCTCGACGTCCGCAACGACGAGTCGGTCCACGCTGCCGTCGAGCAGGTCCTGCGCGACACCGGCCGGCTTGACGTGCTGGTCAATAACGCCGGCTATGCCCTGGCCAGCCTGATTGAGGAGGCCAAGATTGACGAGGCCAAGGGGGTCTTCGAGACCAACTTCTGGGGCGCAGTGCGAATGACCAAGGCGGTGCTGCCGGCGATGCGCGGCCGGCGATCCGGCCGAATCATCAACATTAGCTCCCTGGCAGGGCTTATCGGCGTGCCCGGCGAAGGCTTCTACTCCGCCACGAAGTTCGCCCTGGAAGGTTACACCGAGTCCCTGGCCCATGAGGTCCGCGTGTTCAACATCCACGTCTCGCTGATCGAACCGGGCTACTTCAAGACCGGGTTCGGCCAGGCCAGAAAAGAAGGCACCGACCTGATCCCCGACTACAACCCCATCCGGGGTCGCATCATGGCCGCCTTCGACGAAGGGGCACGACTTGGCGGCGACCCCGCCAAGGTCGCCGCGCTGATCCAGCAGGTGATCGAGACGCCCCGCCCGAGGCTGCGCTACCGCGTCGGGCATGATTCCGCCTGGCTCCCGCGCCTGCGCGGGCTCATGCCGCAGAAAATGTTCGCCTGGGGCACGCGGAAAGTGTTCCACATCCCTGGTAAAATATAAGCCATGGCTACCGAGACCGAAATGAAACTCCCCGTCGATGACCTGGCGCCCGTGGAGGCCCGACTGAAGAGACTGCGGGCCGAGCCGCTCGGCCAGTTCGTCCAGGATGACATGTTCTTCGACTCACCCCAGCGTCGCTTGCTGGCAGCTGACTGCGGCCTGCGGCTCCGGACGCTCCAGCAACCCGACCCCCCGGGCCCGCAGCGCAAATACGTGCTGACCTACAAGGGCGCCCGCCAGGCCCGCAGCATCAAGCAGCGCGAGGAGATCGAGGTCGAGGTCGCCGATGCCAAGGCCATGATCGACGTGCTCGACCGGCTGGGCTTCGGCCTGATGCTGCATCTTCAAAAGCGCCGGCGCCGCTACCGCCTGAACGACTGCTTCGTCGAACTCGACACGCTGCCGGTGCTGGGCCACTTCGTCGAGATCGAAGGCCCCAGCGAAGACCTCATTCACAAGGTCGCCCGCAAACTCGACCTCGACCCGCTCCGAAGCATCACCGACTCCTACGCATCGCTGCTGATGTCCCACGCCCGCCTGCGAGGCCTGCCGCTCCAGCCGGCCAAGTTTCTACTGCCGGACTGACAAGGCCCCGGGCAGGACGGTCGGCCCCCTTCGTCTTCGACTGCCACCGCCGGCCATTGGCCTGACCCGCCTTCCGCCGGTAACATCATGCAAACGAAACCCCGGAGAACCCGATGCGAAGGACCTTGGTATACAGCGTAGCGGCAATCCTGACCTGTGTGGTACCGGCGTGGGCAGCGGACGAGCCGCCCGCAGCAACCGAGCCTGGCGTCACCTCGGCACCAGCCACCCAACCCGCCAGGATCACCGGTCTGCCCGCAGCCGCGTGGCTGAACACCGACAAGCCCGTCCAGGTGGAGAACCTGCAAGGCCGCCTGTGGGTGCTGGGTGTGATCGAACCGTGGTCCACGCAGTCGCACAAGGCAGCCTCGATGCTGGCGCACGTCGAGAAGATCTGGGGCCCGCGCGGCCTGAGCGCCTTCCTGCTGACGGTCCAGTCGGCCGAGCAGGCGAAGCAGGATCTGGCCGACGCAGACATCCCCCTGCCGATCGGCACAGGCAGCGCCCTCCCGTTGCTGCTCCCGCTCGAGCCCCTGCCCCAGGTCTACCTGATCGGCCCCGAACAGCAGGTGGTCTGGGCCGGCCCGGTCTGGCACCTCGAAGGCATTCTACCGGAACAGTACCGCACGCTCACCGACAACGGCCTGTCTCCCACACGGACGAACGAACTCACCAACCGCCTGAACCGCGCCCGCGCTGCCTGGGAGCACAAGGAGTATTTCCTGGCCGTCGGCCTGGCATCCATCGTGGCCGACGCCGCCCCCGTCAATCACCCGTTGCACAATCAGGCCGCCGAACTTCTCGACGATCTCGATCGGACGGGCCAGGAAATGCTCGCCCGGGCACAGGAGCTGATCCGCCAGAAGCGCTCGGCCGAAGGATACGACCTGCTCCAAACCGTCGCGGAACAGTTCTACGGCACCCGGTCGGGCCAGGCCGCCCTGCACGCCGCCAGGCAGTTCCAGGCCAATGACAGACAATGGGCCGACGTGATCCGCCAGCGCGATCGCGAATCGGCTCGCCGAACGCTCGACCTCGCCGAGCGCGCCATCGCCGAGCAACGTTACGCCGAGGCCCAGCGATACTACCGCCGGATCGTCGAACTCTACCCCCGCACTGAATCTGCCGTCCAGGCCCGCCAGGGACTCAACCAGTTCCGCAAGGACAAGGCACTGGCCACTCAATTGGCAAAACAGCAGGCCGAACCCGCCGGTCCCGTGCTCCTGAGCCTGGCGGCCCGCTATGCACAGATGGGCCGCTACGACCAGGCCCGCCAGTACTACCAGCAGGTCCTACGCCAGGCCGCTGGCACTCCCTACGCCGACCAGGCCCGCCAGGCCCTCCACGATCTGCCAACCGCCCCCGCAACCCAGCCGAATTGACGACACTTGCCCCATGCCTCTCATTCCCTTCCATCCTGCTGCGGCACCCCGCACTGGCCATCGCCCACTGCCCCGCTAGAATCCCTTAGTGATTCGTGGTGCGAACCGTAGCCTTCGCGTCATTTCGTAGCGGACAAGACCAGCACTGGCAGATTCAGGAGATGCACATATGCCCGAAGCCGTCGAAGCTCCCAACCAGGCGGTTACGGCCCCGCCGGCAAAGCCCGAGGCGCCCAAGACAAAGCCCAGGCAGGACCCAACTCCCCAGATCGAACCGCCCTACCGAGTCCTGCTGCATAACGACGACGTAAATCTCTTCGACAACGTCGTCCGCCTGCTGCACCGCCTGACGCCTTTGAGCCTCGAAGAGGCTGAGCAGCGCACCTACGAGGCCCACCTCCACGGCAAGGCCGTGCTGCTGAGCACACACAAGGAACGCGCCGAACTCTACCTCGAGCAGCTCACCTCCGCCGGCCTGACGGTCACAATGGAGACCGACACATAACGCTCAGCAATGCCGCCTGCCCGCTCGATCCCCCAATGCCAGGCGAACCCTGGCCTCATACCGTCGCCATACCCGCCATTCAGACGCCGTTGCCGTCAACCATTAACAATCAACCACTAACAATTCACCACCGACCGCCGTCACTTCCCCCTGGAGAAAAAACCCCCACCATTTGCCGCCTCCACATGCATATCTTACCTTTCTGATGTGCCAGGACGGGGCTGAGATGACCGACGGCCGGTAAGCCCCCCGGCGGATACGAGATACCGACGGACGTTGCGGGTCAGGGACCGATGATGAAGGTCGGACTCGCCGGACGCTCCAGGGTACTGGGTACCCGGGCAAGGTATCGGGCGATGTGCGCCGGACGGCTAACGCGGTCGGGGCGGTTGCAGGCCTCGTTTGCGTGCGAAAGGAGGGGAACACGGGCGATGCTTTGCTGGGCCCTGTTCCTGGCGGGACACCAACCCCGTTGCGATGATGTGTGTGTCGCAGCGGGGTTGGTTATTTGGCGGTATACTAAACCCGATAATGTCGAAGCAGACTTGGCGGCAATACGCCCGACAACTCAAGTCCGAATCTTACGCGGTCTACCTCGCCTGCAGGGACCCGCGCACCCCTTGGTATGCCAAGCTCCTGGCTGCGTGTGTGGCTGGTTATGCCTTCAGCCCTATCGACCTGATCCCCGACTTCATCCCCGTGCTGGGTTACCTCGACGATCTGCTGCTGGTGCCGCTGGGAGTGGCGCTGGCGCTGAAACTGATCCCGCCGGCCGTGCTGGCCGAGTGCCGGCAAAAGGTCCAGCTGCAGTCCGATAAGCCCGAGCCGAGAAGATGGCTCGCAGCCGGGGTCATCGTTCTCCTGTGGATCGCTGCGATAGCTTTGGTAGGAGTGGTGGTACTACGGCACTGGCCGCGACAATGACAGGAAGTCTTCTCAGTCGGTCCGACGGAGAACCAGGACCGATACGTCATCTTCGC
>Ga0073932_1002271_pt1 | contig 30771 bp, 28 predicted proteins | sample DewCreD2012metaG_FD_76967 | JGI IMG/M metagenome (GOLD analysis project Ga0073932, IMG submission 76967) | Hot spring sediment bacterial and archeal communities from British Columbia, Canada, to study Microbial Dark Matter (Phase II) - Dewar... ...
GAGCTTCAAAGGACAGGGGACTTCAAGCAGGATGTATTTGTCAATTTGCAGGCGCTGGTCAGGATATTCGAAAAGCGCATCCGCGCCTATCCCGAGGAATACCTGTGGTCCTATAAGATCTGGAAATACTCCCGTCAGAAGAGGGTGCTGGTGTTGGTTGACTCAAAGACAGGACACCGCAGACAGGCAGAGGCCCTGGCATCGGTTACGGCAGAGTATCTGGAGGAGAAGGGGATTAGCGTTGAAAGCGCAACCGTAGAGGTCAAATTCAAAAACAGGCTTTCGGTCCTGCGTTGCGCTTTCAGGGCATGGTTTTGCGGCAGGTACGCCTGCCTCGGGAAGCTGGAGAGCCTCAAAGGCTTATTGAGCGAAGATGCCTACCGCGCCATCGTTTCCCGGAAACCCGACATCGTGATATCCTGCGGTTCGTCAGTAGCGCCCCTTGCGCTTATTGTTTCGCGGGAAAACCTGAGCACGTCCATGGTAGTGATGCGCCCATCGCTGGTACGTGCGCAGGAGTTCGATTTGTGCGTTATTCCCTGTCACGACAGGGTTAAGCCAAGTAAAAACACCGTGGTCACCTTCGGCGCCCTCAATTTGATGACGCCGGCATATCTCAAACAGGCGGCATCCTTGCTTCCGGATGAACACGAGGCAGAGGGTGGTTTTCGTGGGCCGGTGGTGGGGCTTTTGCTCGGAGGAGAGACTAAGGACTTTTCGTTTTCAGAGGCTGATTGCGCCGAGCTCATCATCCAGCTTAAAGGTTTTTTAGAAGAAGCTGACGGCAGGATATTGGTGACTACGTCGCGCAGGACCTCATCAGCGGTTGAACAAAAAATTAAGGAAAGTTTCGGCTCCTACCCGCGCTGCAGGCTTCTGGTAATTCCTAACGAAAAGCACGTTTCCCACAGCGCAGGGACAATTCTGGCGCACAGCACGTTTGCGGTAGTGACACCCGAAAGTATCTCCATGCTCTCTGAAGCAGCCTCAAGCGTGCCCTATGTCCTGACTTTCAGGCCGCAGCGGCTCGGTAGGAAACATGCCCTTTTTCTGCGAAGAATGCAGGAAGCAAATTTTTTGCGGATACCTGAGATACCCGACCTGGGCAAGGAGCTTAAAGACCTCTGGCAGAGAAGGCCGCCTGTCAGCACGCTCGATGACCGCTCGCTCGTCAAGCAGGCCTTGCGGAGGGTCCTGTGAACGTACTGCAGGTATTGCCCGAGCTTAACGTCGGAGGCGTTGAGACCGGCACCATAGACCTGGCGCGTGCGCTTATTAAGGAAGGGCATAAGGCAGTAGTGGTCTCAAACGGCGGAAAACTCCTGGAAGAACTTAAGGCCTGCGGCGGCATCCATTATCAACTTCCCGTCCATAAGAAATCGCTTCTGGCGATGATGAAGATGGTGCCGCGGCTTGTGGAGATTATCCGTACGGAAGAGATCGATATCGTGCATGCCCGTTCCCGCGTTCCAGCCCTGATCGCTTATTTCGCCGCCCGTTTAAGCAGGCGCACGTTCGTTACTACCTGCCACGGTTATTACCGCAGGCATCTTTTTAGCCGCGTTATGGGCTGGGGTAAGCGCGTCATCGTGATCAGCAATGCTATCGGCAGGCACATGGTTGACGATTTCGGGGTCCCCTACGAGCGGATCCGTCTTATACCGCGTAGCGTCGATCCCCAGCGGTTCCACTTTACCCCCCCGAAAGAAAAACGGGGCAAGGAATTCAATGTCGGGATCATTGGCAGGATTACTCCCATAAAGGGGCACCTGCATTTCATCAAGGCGATGGCTATTGCTTCCCGCTCAATCCCCCGCCTGAAAATCTGGGTTGTCGGTGATGCGCCCCTTGCCCGCGAGTCGTATAAAGAGCAGGTGAAATCCCTGGCCAGGCGCTTGGGGCTCTGGCAGAACACCGAATTCCTGGGCACGCAAAGGGATATCCCGCAGATACTTTCCCATTTCGATTGCCTGGTTATGGCAACAACGACGCAGGAAGCTTTCGGCAGGGTCATTATTGAAGCTCAGGCTGCCGGAGTTCCGGTGGTTGCAACGCGCGTTGGAGGGGTTGTCGATATTATCGAGCATGAAAAGACCGGCCTTCTTGTTCCGGCTGCTGACCCCCGCAGCATTGCAGAGGCGGTTGTCAGGCTTTACCTGGACGAACCGTTAGCAAGCGCTCTGGCAGCGAATGCGTATCAGAAAGTTCGCCAGCAGTTCACCGTCGAAAAGATGGTTAAAAGCACTATTGAGACTTATCAGGAGGCGCTTTCACAGTTTAAGATTCTGATCATCAAGATCAGCTCTCTGGGGGATGTGGTCCTTTCGACCGCAGCCATACAGGCAATACGGCAGAAATTCCCTTCTCCCTGCCGTATCACCGTGCTGGTAGGCGAGGAAAGCAAGGATGTCCTTTTGCGGTGCCCTCATGCCGACGAGGTGCAGGTGTGCGATTTTAAAAACAAGGATAGAGGGCTGACGGGGCTTTTGCGCCTCGGTGCATCCTTGCGCAGGGAGCAATTCGACTGCGTCATTGACCTTCAGAATAACCGTAAGAGCCATCTTTTGGCGGCCCTGAGCCTGGCTCCGCAGCGCTATGGCTACGATAACGGCAAGTTTTCTTTCTTGCTTAATCATAAGATCAAAGACGACAGAAAGCCGCTTTTGCCTTTGCAGCATCAGTTCAGGGTCCTGAAGATGCTCGGTATTGAAAACACAGTGCCGGGGCTTCAGATGTGGCCGGACGAGGAAGATTGCCGTTATGCGCAGGAGCTCCTGGATTCACAATGGGTGAGCGCCAACGCCCGTATCGTCGGGTTCAATATCTCCGCAAGCCAGCGCTGGGAGAGCAAGAACTGGCCGCTTGCGCACATCGCCAGATTATGCGACGATTTGGCGCAGAAGGATGTGCGCGTGGTTGTTACCGGTACCGAGAAAGACCAGGAGGCGGCGCGGCAGCTCTCCGGCATGGTCAAGAATGCCAAGCTTATCAATGCCTGCGGACGCACCACCGTCAACCAGCTGGCCTGTTTGATTAAGAAATGCAATGTGTACATCTCCGGAGATTCCGCATCCCTGCATATTGCCTCTGCGATGGGTGTGCCGTTTGTGGCGCTCTTTGGCCCCACAGACCCCCGAAGGCATATGCCTCCGGCTGAACGTTACGTTTTGCTGAGGAAGGCCCTTCGTTGCAGCCCCTGCTACCGGGGGGGATGCAGTCGAAAGCCTCGCTGCATGGAGCTCATCAGCCCCAAAGAAGTTTTGGGAGCGGTTGAGAAACTCTTAAGCGGATGAAGATATTATTCCTTGCTAACCATCTTGATGTAGGCGGCATCTCAAGTTACCTCCTGACTCTTTCTTCCGGGCTTGTACGCAGGGGACACCATGCGCATCTTGCCTGCGCAGGAGGCTCACAGGTCAGCCGGTTTATTTCGTTTGAGAGGACATTCTTTATTCCGGTTGCTACGCGCACCAAGGCTGAATTCAATCCCTTGCGGCTGGCCAGGAACCTCGGTATACTCACCCGCTATGTCCGTCAAAAGGATATCGAAATCATACATTCCAATACCAGAGTGACCCAGGTTCTGGGTGAGCTCCTGAGCAGGGTATCAGGCATTTCGCATGTTTCTACCTGTCACGGTTTCTTCCGCAAAAGCGCCTTACGTACGGTATTCCCCTGCTGGGGGTGGCGTACGATTGCCATAAGCAGGCAGGTAGCAGAGCATCTGGTGCAGGACCTTGGGGTACAGGAAAAAAACGTGCGCATCATTCATAACGGAATAGATTTTGTGCGGTTTAGCGGTTCTTCTGCCGCAGGCAGGAAGGCGTTCCGCCGGGTGCTGGGGTTGGAGGAAGCGCCGCTGGTGGGTATCATTGCGCGGCTTTCGGATGTCAAAGGCCACCTCTATCTTATTGAGGCGATGCAGGCCGTGCGCAGGCGTTTTAGCGATGTGCGCCTTTTGATCGTGGGAGAAGGAAAGATGGAGATGGCCTTGCGCAAGAAAGCAAGGGAATTGGGGCTGGAAGAATGCGTCATTTTTATGCCGAAGGTTCCTGATACGGCAGAGGCCCTTGCTGCCATGGATGTATTTGTGTTGCCTTCTTTGCAGGAAGGCCTGGGTTTGAGCCTTATGGAAGCCATGGCATCAGGCCTGGCCGTGGTTGCTTCATCAGTCGGCGGGATACCAGACTTGCTGCGGCACAATGAGAACGGCTTGCTGGTTGAGCCGGGGAACACAGAGGCCCTTGCCGCTTCGATCCAGGAGCTGTTAGGCGACGCAAGCAAGCGCCGGTCTCTTGGAAACGCAGCCAGGGCTTTTATGCAGGAGAATTTTTCGCAGGAACGCATGTGCCTTGAAACAGAAAGGGTATATCTGGAATGTTTACGCGAAAAAAGCTTATAATCTTTACGTTCATCGTCATACTGGTCGTATTGCCGCTTGCGGTCCTCAGGAGCCATTATGTGGTCCCGATCCTTATGTACCATTCGGTATCTCCCCGGGCAACCAGGGAGAACCGTTTAAGCGTATCCGCCGCCTCTTTTGAGAGGCAGATGCGTTTCTTGAAAGAGCGCAAGTATAATGTGGTGACGCTGGAGGAGCTGGCAGCACTCATCTCTGAAAAGAAAAAGATTCCGCCCCGGACCATCGCCATAACCTTAGACGACGGTTATAAAGATAATTACGAGTGGGCATTTCCCGCACTCAAGAAATACGGCCTGCCTGCTACCATTTTTGTGATCGTTGAGGAGATCGGCAGGCCGCAGCAGGACCGTCTCAGCTGGGAAGAGATCAAGGCCATGCAGGAATCCGGGCTTATTACTATCGGTAGCCATTGCATGGGGCCGGATCCCCTGACCAAGATATCCTCTGTGGAGGAGCTCAAGCGGCAGATCGCTGAGTCCCGGCGGGTGTTAGAGCGGGAATTGGGCAGAAAGGTCCTTGCCTTCAGTTATCCGGAAGGAAGGTTCACCAGCCAGATACGGGACCTTGTTATCGCCGCCGGTTATAAGGTTGCGGTAGCTACAAACCCCGGCCGCAATTATCCGGATGACGATGTATTCGCGCTTAAGCGCCTGAGGATTTCGCATACCTCCGATAACCTTTTTGTATTCTGGGCGGAGATCAGCGGTTATTATACTTTTATTAAGGAGAGGCGGCGTAAATGAAAGAGAGGACCGGCAAGAGGATCCTTATCTTCAACGTCAACTGGCTGGGGGATGTGCTTTTTTCGACGGCAGCGATACGCAATATCAGGTATAATTTCCCCGATAACTTCATCGCCTGTGCGGTTCCGCCAAGGTGTTACCAGATCCTCAAAGGCAATCCTCACCTGGACGAAATCATTATTTTTGACGAGAAGGAAAGGCACAAGGGTTTCATCGGCCAGCTTAATTTTGTCAAGGCCCTCAAAGATAAAGAATTCGATACGGTGTTTTTGTTCCACCGTTCTTTTACCCGCGCGCTCATCTGCCGCCTGGCCGATATACCGGAGCGCATCGGATACCATACCAAGAAACGCGGGTTTCTTATGGCAAAAAAGATCATTGCCCCCCTTCCGGATACAATGCATCGCATCGATTATTACCTGAACATCCTGAAGGAATCGGGCTTGAAGGTCGAAGACAGGTTTACGGAATTCATCATCGGAGTAGAAGACCAGAAGCAGGTGCGCCGCATGCTTAAAGAGCACGGCATAACCAAAGAAGAAACCCTGGTCGTGGTCAATCCCGGAGGCAACTGGATGCCCAAACGCTGGCCGCCGGAGCATTGGGCGCGGCTGTGCGATCTGCTTATCGCTTCGCAGGGCGTGCGGGTGGTTATTGCCGGCTCTGTAAACGATATCGGTCTGTCGCAGGAGATCAAAGGCATGATGAAAAAAGAGCCGGTGATTTTTACCGGGAGCTTAACCCTGAAGCAGTTAGGGGCGTTATGCACCGAGGCGTATTGTGTTATCAGCGCAGATACAGGTCCCCTGCACATTGCCTCAAGCCTTAATACCAGAAATATCATCGCCCTTTTTGGCCCGACGTCCGTTGCGGTTACCGGGCCATATCCGGGGAAGAATACGATTATAATACAAAAAGACTCCGGTTGCCCGGTTCCCTGTTATCAGGTTAACTGTAAGGATAACCGCTGCATGAAGGCGATTACCCCCGAAGAGGTGCTGCAGGCCTTTCAAAAACTCAAACGTTAGAATGTCCCATACCGCGTCTGCAAAAAAAGAATGTAATAGAATCCTGATCTGCCGGACAGACCGCATAGGAGATGTGCTTCTCTCCACCCCGGTTATCAGGGCTGTGCGGGAGGCCTTCCCTTCTGCATACATTGCCATGGTTGTCAGCCCGGCGGCAAAAGAGGTCGTCGAGGCAAACCCATGGCTTGACAAGGTCTTTGTTTACGATAAGCTGGCAAAACATAAAAGCTGGCTCGGGACGCTTCGGTTTGCCTTGCGTTTGAAAAAGGAACGTTTTGACCTGTGCCTGATACTGCACCCGACCAACCGTATGCACTGGGTAAGCTTCCTTGCCGGCATACCCAGGAGAGTAGGTTATGACCGCAAAAGCGGCTTTCTACTGACTGAACGCATGCCCCACCACAAGCATTTCGGCGCAAAACATGAGTCTGAATACACCCTGGATATGGTGCGTTATGCGGGCATAGAAACGCACGGCAGGAGCGCGTTATACATGCCGCTACGCCCGGAGGCAGAGGCATGGGTGCGTGAGCTTTTCATAAGCGAAGGGCTTAAGGAAACGGACAGGATACTGGCCATTCACCCTGCAGCTAGCTGTCCCTCCAAGATCTGGCCTGCAGAACGTTTTGCCGAGGCTGCAGACAGGCTGGCGGAGAAGTACGGCTTTAAGCTCGCGATAATCGCAGGCCCTAAAGACATGGCCAGGGCAGGGGAGGTGGTCGGTCTGCTTAAACACCCGGTTTTGAACCTTGCCGGACGCACCTCTGTTGCCCAGCTTGCCGCCTTCCTCAAAAGATGCAGCCTTTTTGTTTCCAACGATTCCGGCCCTGTGCATATTGCTTCTGCCGTCGGCACTCCGGTTATCTCGATCTTCGGCAGGAATCAGAAGGGTTTAAGCCCCCGCAGGTGGGGCCCGCTAGGCGAACACGACAAAGTCTTGCATAAGCAGGTCGGGTGCATCGAATGCCGCGCTCATAATTGCATAAAAGGATTTGTCTGCCTTAAGGCGATCACCGCAGAGGATGTTCTGAATGCCGCCGCCGACATCATGAGGACCGTTTCCTCCTAGCGCCTTGCGGCATAAGCACTTCCAGAGGAAGTGTCCCCGCTCTTTCTATCCTCATACACGATCAACCATTCACCATCGACTATCGACTATTCACTATTGACCCATCGTTTTAAGGGCAAATATATAGTTGATTTAACCTTATTTTGTGCTACAATTATAGTTTCGTATGATCAATTTAGATAAGGTAAAGACCTATTCCCTTAAATCCCGGAAGAATAAGGTAACGTACGCCGCCTTTGCCAAGGCTCCCGCAAAGGGCGCGCGTTTCAGCGCCTTTTACGATTCCCTCCCGGACATGCTCAAGGCAAAAGACCTGCGCGCGATAGTCGATGCCATCGTCCGGGCCAGGCGCAAGGATAAGGCAGTCATATTGATGATGGGCGCGCACGTCATCAAGTGCGGCCTTAATCCCGTTGTGATCGAGCTTATCAGGAAAAAGGTTGTCACCTGCCTCTGTTTAAACGGCGCAGGCGCTATCCACGATTTTGAGATCGCCTTGCAGGCAAAGACATCCGAGGATGTCGCATCCAGCCTTAAAGATGGCTCTTTCGGAATGGCCAGGGATACGGCTGATTTTATCAATAGCGCCGTCAAAGAAGGCGTCTGTGAGGGGCTTGGTTTCGGGTATGCGGTTGCGGCGCGGATATCTTCCTCCGGGCTGCGCCACAAAGATAAAAGCATCCTTTATCAGGCGTACAAGCGCCTGATACCCGTTTATGTTCATGTAGCTATCGGCACAGATATCATCCATCAGCATCCTAGCTTTGACGCCAGCTCGGCCGCAGAGGGTAGCGTACGCGATTTTTATGCGCTTGCCGAGCATGCCCGGCGCCTGCATAAGGGCGGAGTGGTGCTTAATTTTGGCTCTGCCGTTGTGTTGCCTGAGGTTTTCCTGAAAGCGCTTAATCTTTGCCGCAACCTCGGCAATAAGGTACATGATTTCACGGCGGCAAATTTCGATATGGTCTATCACTACAGGCCGGCGCAGAATGTCGTCACGCGGCCGGTAATGAACGGCGGCAGCGGGTATTATATCGTCGGTCACCATGAGATTATGCTGCCGCTTTTAGCGCAGGCAGTCATAGAGAAGCTATGAAGAGGCTTAAAGAAATCATACGGCATTTTCACAAGGCAAAAGTGCTGGTGCTGGGAGACCTTATCCTTGACGAATACATCTGGGGGTCAGTGGACCGCATATCTCCCGAAGCGCCCGTTCCCGTGGTGTGGGCGAATAAAAGGACATTTGTCCCCGGGGGCGCTGCCAACGTAGCCTACAATATACGCTCCCTGGACGGCCAGGTGCTTCTGGTCGGCGTGACCGGGAACGACAAGAACAACGATATACTTTTTGGCGAGCTTAAAAAACGCAATATCTCCACCTCCGGCATCTTTATCGAATCCAAAAGGCACACCACGGTAAAGACCCGGATCCTTGCCGGCCATCAGCAGGTGGTGCGCGTTGATTGGGAGCATACCGATCCCCTGCCGCAAGAGCTTAACAGGCGGATCCTCGCCTTTATACGCAGGAACATCGACCGCTATGATGCCGTGGTCATTGAAGATTACGGTAAAGGAGTTGTCAACATGTCCCTGCTGGAAGAGGTGATTGCGCTTGCACGCAAATATAAAAAAATCATTAACGTTGACCCTAAAGAAGAGCACTTCCATCATTACCGCGGCGTCACCTGTATTACTCCCAACCGCAAGGAATTGGAGAATGCCATACGTAACCTTAAGATCAAAGATACCACTAACCGCTTTACCCTTAACAATGACAGGATATTCACCAGTAAAGATGTCGATGTGGCGTCGCGTCAGATACTTGATTACCTTGAGCTTGAATCGATCCTGGTGACCCTGGGTGAGCACGGGATGCAGCTTTTTGAAAGCAACGGCAGGCTTACCCATATCCCGACGGTTGCGCAGGAAGTGTTCGATGTCTCAGGTGCCGGGGATACGGTCATCAGCACATTTACCCTGAGCCTTTGTTCCGGAGCAAGCAAGTTGGAAGCGGCGCATTTAGCGAATTTCGCGGCAGGTATCGTTGTCGGCAAGGTCGGGACCGCGGTGACCACGCGTAAAGAGCTCGCAGAGAGGCTTATATAGCCATGGATGTAGTGGGGATTATTCCGGCACGCTATTCATCGACCAGGTTCCAGGCAAAGGTTATCGCCGATATCCTGGGTAAACCCATGTTGCAGCACGTCTGGGAGCGTGCGCGCCAGGCGCGGTCCCTCGATGAACTGATCATCGCCTGCGACGATGAACTGGTGGCCGATGTGGCAAAAGGCTTCGGCGCCAAAGTTGTTATGACTTCCCGTGACCATGCCTGCGGCAGCGACAGGATCAGCGAGGTTGTCAACCCCTTGGAGGTGGAGGTTGTGGTAAATATCCAGGCAGACGAGCCCCTGATACATCCGACGATGATCGACGGGGTGGCCCAGGCGCTGCTTTCCGATAAGACCGTTTCCATGGCAACGCTTATGCGCAAGATAACCGATCCCCGCGAGCTGGAGGACCCCAATGTGGTTAAGGTCGTTACCGACAAAAACGGGTTCGCCCTTTATTTCTCCCGCGCGGCCATTCCTTTTAAGGCTCCTAATTCGAGCGTGGAATCCCCGCTTTATTACAAACACATCGGGCTCTACGGCTATACCAAGGACTTCCTTTTTATCTACAAGAACATGCCTGTCTCCCGGCTTGAGTCCACCGAACGCCTGGAGCAGCTGAGGGTCCTCGAAGAGGGTTTCCGCATTAAGGTTATAGAGACCTCCTATGATACTATCGGAGTGGATGTCCCCGAGGATCTGGAAAAGGTAAAAGCCTTTTTGCACAAGGAAAACAAGAATGCGTGAAATCAGGGTAGGCGATATTGCAATAGGAGGGGGGAATCCCCTGGTTTTGATTGCAGGGCCCTGCGTGATTGAATCACAGAAGGCATGCCTTCAGACGGCTGCGTCGGTCAAGGAGATCGCAGCAACTTGCGGGGTACCGTATATTTTCAAATCGAGCTTTGATAAGGCCAACCGTCTTTCTGCTGGTTCTTGCCGCGGCCCGGGCCTGGTCAAAGGGCTGGAGATCCGCAATAAGGTCAAGAAACAGCTTAAGGTCCCGGTGCTCAGCGATGTGCATTGCCGCAGCGAGATTGCAAGGGCAGCACAGGTCCTTGATATCATCCAGATACCTGCGCTCCTTTGCCGCCAGACGGATATCCTGATAGCCGCGGCAAAAACCAGGAAAGCGATCAACATCAAAAAGGGGCAGTTCCTTGCACCCTGGGATATACTGCCGATCCTTAAAAAAGCGGAGAGCGCAGGGAACAAAAGGATAATCCTTACCGAGCGCGGCGCCTCATTCGGCTACAATAACCTTGTCTCAGACTTCAGGAGCCTGGCGATTATGAGGGAGTCAGGGTATCCGGTAGTTTACGATGCTACCCACAGCGTGCAGCTTCCGGGAGGCAAAGGCAGCTGTTCTTCGGGGCAGCGCGAATTTGTTGCTGGGCTCTCCAGGGGGGCGGTTGCCTTTGGTTGCGACGGGCTCTTCCTTGAGGTGCACCCCGAACCCTCCAAGGCGCTTTGTGATGGGCCGAACATGATAGATCTCGGAGAACTGGAAAAATTGCTGAAGCAGGTCCGCATGATCGAGGACGCATTATGGCTTTAAATTCCGTTGCCAGGGCTCGCCAGGTTTTTGATATTGAGGCAGCGGCCATCACCGGCCTTAAAGGCCGCATAGGGAATAATTTTATCAGGGCGGTCGAGCTGATGCAGAAAACCAAAGGCAGGGTTGTGGTCTGCGGGATGGGCAAGACCGGCATTATCGCCCAGAAGTTTTCCGCTACCCTTGCTTCCACCGGCACCCCCAGCCTTTTCTTGCACACCGCAGAGGCCATACACGGAGACCTGGGCAGGGTCACGGCCCAGGATCTGGTGATCATTCTATCCAACAGCGGCACCGGAGAAGAGATGAGGCAGCTCCTGCCGCTTTTGAAAAAGATCGGTTCGCGTATCATTGCCCTGACAGGGAACCCGCAATCCATCCTGGCGCGCTACAGCGATGTGGTGCTGGATGTATCCGTAAAAAAAGAAGCCTGCCCCCTGGGGCTTGCGCCTACGGCCTCCACCACAGCCACGCTTGCCATGGCCGATGCCCTGGCAGTCTGCGTCCTTGAGGGCAAGGGCTTTAGGGAAAAGGATTTTGCCTTTTTCCATCCCGGCGGTGCCCTGGGAAAACGGCTGCTCTTGAAGGTCGAGGATATCATGCGTACCGGCAAGGCAAATCCCGTGGTGCATCAGGATAAGAAAGTTTCCGAGGTTTTGCTTGAGATTACCCAGTCGCGTGCGGGTTCGGCCACCGTCGTGGACAAAAAGGGAAAGCTCATCGGTATATTTACCGACGGAGACCTGCGCAGGCACCTGGAGTCAGACCGAAACCTGATCAACCGCAGGATAAGCGAGGTTATGACCAGGGGGCCGCGGGCGGTGACCAAGGGTACTCTTGCGGCAGAAGCGATGCATGTGCTGCGGGAGAAAAAGATAGACGAGGTCCCGGTAGTCGATTCCCGGGGGAGGCCTATCGGGCTGCTGGATGTGCAGGACCTCTTGCGGGCAGGGCTGGTGTGATCCATGGGGGCTGCAATAGAAGAATCCATTTTGAGTCTTGCCAGAGAGGTGAAGATACTCCTCTTGGATGTCGACGGTGTGCTGACCGACGGCAGGATCATCTACGACTCCAAAGGCAGGGATTCGAAATTCTTTGACGTCCATGACGGGCTGGGCGTTTACCTGCTTAAAAAAGCGGGCATCCCCACCGTTCTCATTACGGCCAAGAGTTCTCGCTGCATCAAGCCGCGCGCCCGCGATATGCGGGTTGAAGCGGTCTTTGCGGATATCTCTCCCAAGAGCAAGGTGCTGGATAAGGTTTTGAATAAATACGGGTTGAAGCCCGAACAGGCCTGCTTTGTCGGCGACGACCTGGTTGACCTGTGCCTGATGAAACGCGTTGGTTTTCCGGTTGCCGTGTTCAATGCCGCGCCGGAGATCAAGCAGGCAGCACGCTACATCACTCTTAAACACGGCGGCAGGGGCGCGGTGCGCGAAGTCGCCGAAACGATACTGAAGGCCCAGGGGAAGTGGCAGGAGGTCGTTTCAGGTTATGATGTATAACCGAATTCCAATAGGTACCGCAGCGGCGGTACTGTTTGTAATGCATGCGCTGCCGGTTTACGCTTCCGTTAAGTCGGATAACCATCTGCTTCAGGAGTCCAACCAGCAGATAAGCGATTTTTCCATCGCCGGTTACGGGGACAGAGGTAAAAAGACCTGGGACCTTGCGGGAAAATCAGCGGATATCTTCAGCGATACCATTAAACTGAAGGATATCGTCGGCAACCTCTACGGAGATCAGGAGCAGATTAAGCTGAGCGCCGAGAGGGGAGATTTCAACAAAGAGCAGGGGAAGGTCCACCTGGAAAAAAACGTGGTCGTGACGACTTCGTCCGGCGCCAGGCTTATGACCGCTTCCCTTGATTGGGACAGAAAGAATCAGACGGTCTCAACCAGGGATGCGGTAAATATCGAGCGCCAGAATATGGTGGCAGTGGCATCGGGGGCTACGGGCCAGCCCAACCTCAACCGCGTAACGCTTGAAAAAGACGTTACCGTCAACATAAATCCGCCTGCCAAGGACCCGCCGAAATCAGGCGCAGAGGCCTCCAGGACCGTGATTACCTGCGACGGCCCCCTGGAGGTTGATTACGAAAAAAACGTTGCGGTCTTTAACAAAAATGTCAAAGTTGACCGGCAGGACCTCCAGATATATAGCGACGTGATGTACGTATATTTCGTTTCCGGGCAGAGCCGTTCCGAAAGCACCGCAAAACAGGAGGCAGGCGCTTCTCCAATAAATAGCTCAATCGACAAAATTGTCTCCCGTGGCAACGTCAAGATCGTGCGGGGAGAGAACGTTTCTTTCAGCGACGAGGCCGTCTATACGGCCACGGACAGGAAGATTACGCTTTCGGGCAGGCCCAAACTTATCATATATTCCGCGGAGGATATGAGCGATGCATCTATTGGAAATTAAAGGGCTCTCTAAATCCTATGGCGGCCGGGAAGTAGTGAAGGGGGTGGACCTTCTGGTCAAGCGTGGAGAGGTCGTCGGCCTCCTGGGGCCTAACGGCGCAGGCAAGACCACGACGTTCTATATGGTCGTCGGTATCGTCCCCCCGAAGAGCGGCTCCATAGTTTTCGATAACGAGGATATTACGCGCCTGCCTATACACGAGCGCGCGCGTTACGGCATCGGGTATCTTTCGCAGGAACCTTCGGTATTCAGGAAACTGAGCGTCCAGGAGAACATCATGGCGATACTGGAGACGTTGCCCATAGGCAGGGCGGAGAGGAAGCGCAGGCTCGCTTCCCTGCTTGAAGAGCTCAATATTTCACACCTTGCCCGCAGCAAGGCCTATACTCTCTCCGGCGGTGAGCGCCGGCGCCTTGAGATAACCAGGGCGCTGGTGACCAACCCTTCCTTTATCCTGCTGGATGAGCCTTTTTCAGGGATAGACCCGATCGTAGTCTCCGAGGCCCAGGAGATCATCAGGGACCTTAAGAATAAAGGATTGGGAATACTTTTGACGGATCATAATGTCCGCGAGACGCTCTCCATTACCGACCGGGCATATTTGATCGCGGAAGGCCGGATACTTATTTCCGGATCGGCAGGAGATCTTATTAATAACCCCAAGGCCAGGGAAATATATCTCGGGGCCAAATTCAGCATGTAAACATCCTAAGGAGCGTACCAAGCCATGAAGACAGTGGTGAAGAAACTTGACGATACGAGGCGAGAGATCATGATTCGCCTCGAAGGGGATACGGTAAAAAATAAATTTGAGGAGGTCTTTGAGCGCATCTCCAAAGAAGTCAAGGTGCCGGGTTTTAGGCCGGGGCATGCCCCGCGAGATATCGTGGAGAAGAATTTTTCTTCGCGCGCAAACCAGATGGTCCTGGAGGAATTGGTTCCCGATACCTACCATCAGGCGGTTACCAAGGAGGGCTGGGATGTGCTTGAATCTCCCCAGATTTCGGAAGTGTCGCTTCAGAAGGATGCGCTTTCTTTCAAGGCGGTCGTGGAGATAGCCCCCGAAGTGGAGATCAAGGATTATAAAGGGATCAGGGTCGACTATAAGAAAACCGTGGTTACCGACGAAGAGGTGCAGCGAAGTCTTGATAGCCTGAAGGAATCACGTAAGCTCTCTGCCCTCGATGACGAACTGGCGCATAAGCTGGGGTATCCGACGCTCGATGAGCTTAAGGCGGTGATCAGGGGGCAGCATTTCATCCAGAAGGCCAGCGCGCAGCAGAAAAAAATAGAATCGCAGATCATCGACACCCTGGTGGATAAGGTCGATATCAAGCTGCCGCAGTCACTTGTCCAGCGTCAGCTCGAGGAACTCCTCAGGCAGGCAAAGCTCGACCTTGCGCTGCAGGGAGTGCCCCGCGAGAAGATCCAGGAGCAGGAGAAGGCCATGCAGGAGAAACTCCTGCCCCAGGCGAAAAAGCAGGTAAAGGTGTATTTGGTGCTCTCGGCGATCGCCAAAAAGGAAAATATTCCGCTTCAGGAACAGATGTCCCAACAGGTGCTGGAACTGCTGCTGAAAGAAGCGGATTGGCACGTTTCATAAAATCAGTTTTACGCTAAACCGGAGGGGAATATGCGTGAAAAAATGCAGACACTCGTACCGATGGTCATCGAACAGACGTCCCGTGGTTACGAACGGGCCTACGATATCTATTCGCGTCTCCTGAAGGACAGGATCATCTTCATCGGCACCCCTATCGACGATAATGTGGCAAACCTCGTCATCGCCCAGATGCTTTTCCTGCAGATGGAGGATGTCGCTAAAGACATCAACATTTACATCAATTCTCCCGGCGGTTCGGTGACCGCAGGGTTGGCGATCTACGATACCATGCAATTCGTCAAGTGCGATGTCGCCACCTATTGCGTCGGACAGGCCTCCAGCATGGGGGCGCTCCTATTGGCAGCGGGGACTAAATCCAAGCGGCAGGCACTGCCTAATTCCAGGATAATGATCCATCAGCCCTGGGGGGGCATACAGGGAGCCGCAGAAGATATCTCCCGCCACGCAAAAGAGATACTCAAGATGCGCGACAGGATCAACGAGATACTGGCTTCCCACACCGGAAAGCCCCTGGATAAGATACAGAAGGATACCGACAGGGATTATTTCATGTCCGCAGAAGATGCAAAAGAGTACGGTTTGGTGGACGAAGTCATAACAGGAAAAAAGAAATAAAAAGGAGAGAGTTTCCATGAAGAAAAATTATCTTTTGACCCCCGGCCCAACCCCCCTGCCCAACGAGGTATGCCAGGCGCAGGCCCGGCCGATCATACATCACCGCACGCCCCAATTCCAGGCGGTACTTAAAGAGGTCGTTGAGGGCCTTAAGTACGTTTTTCAGACGCAGAATGATGTTTTCATCCTTTCTTCTTCAGGCACGGGAGCGATGGAGGCAGCAGTAGCAAACCTCTTCAGCGCCGGAGATACTGCCTTGATCATCCAGGGAGGGAAGTTCGGCGAGCGCTGGACCGAGCTGTGCAAGGCCTACGGAGTAAAAACAGAGGTAATTGACGTCGAATGGGGGAAGGCAGTCTCTCCCCGGGAGATCGAAAAGAGGCTCCAGGAGAATCCCGCCATCAAGGCTGTTTTTGCAACTCTTTGCGAAACTTCAACGGGTGTTACTAACGACATCGAGGCGATCGGTAAGGTTGTCAGGGTAACTACCGCGGCGTTGGTCGTAGATGCCATCAGCGGCCTGGGAGCCATTGACCTGAAGAACGATGCCTGGGGGGTTGATATCTGCGTTTCCGGATCGCAAAAGGGACTTATGCTGCCTCCGGGGCTGGCATTCATTTCCGTGAGTGCCAAGGCCTGGCAGCTTATCGAACAGTCAAAGCTGCCTAAATACTACTTTGACCTTAAGACCGCAAAGAAGGCCTGGGCAAGCACCGATACCCCGTTTACCCCGGCGATCTCCCTGGTCATTGCTTTGAACGAAAGCCTGAAGCTCATGCGCGCAGACGGCCTGGAGAATATCTTTGCCCGCCATCGCCTGATGGCCGATGCCGTGCGTGCTGCGGCAGCGGCACTGGGGTTAGAGCTTTTTGCTCCTTCGGCAGCGTCTGACGTGGTGACCGCAATTAAAGTGCCGCAAGGAGTTGACGGCGAAAAGCTGGTTAAGACCATGCGTGATACCTACGGTGTTACCATAGCAGGGGGCCAGGCAGAGCTCAAAGGAAAAGTATTCAGGATCGCGCATATGGGCCACATAGAGGAGTTCGATATTATCGTCGGGATCTCCTGTTTAGAGAAGGTCCTTCATCAGATGGGGTATCATTGTAGCCTCGGCGCAGGGGTCAGGGCAGCCGAAGAGGTCTTTGCAGGGGGTAAAAAATAATGAAGATACTTGTCAGCGATCCGTTATCCGAAGAAGGCTTGAAATTACTGAAAGAAATACCGGGGGCAGAGGTGGATGTTATTACCGACCTTAAGCCCGAGCAGTTGAAAGAGAAGATCAAGGATTATGAGGCCTTGATCGTGCGCAGCGCAACCAAGGTAACCAGCGAGGTTATTCAGCAAGCGTCCCGGCTTAAGGTGATCGGCCGCGCCGGCGTGGGCCTGGATAACGTGGACCTTAATGCCGCCACGCAAAAAGGGGTTATCGTGATGAATACCCCTGCAGGCAACACCATTTCTACCGCAGAGCATACCATGAGCATGATCCTTGCGCTTTCGCGCAACATCCCCCAGGCAAACGCCTCAATGAAAAAAGGGGAATGGAAACGTTCCAAATTCATGGGGGTCGAACTTTATAACAAGACCCTCGGGATCGTCGGATTGGGCAGGATCGGCACGGAAGTGGCAAAACGCTGCCTTTCTTTCGGGATGAAAGTGCTTGCTTACGATCCGTTCCTTTCCAGGCAGGTAGCCGAGACCCTGGGGATCCAGGTGGTGGAGCTGCAGGAGTTATTCAGCCGAGCCGATTATATAACGGTGCATACGCCTCTTACCGAAGAGACCAGGCATATGATCTCAACGGAGGAATTTGCACTGATGAAAAAGGGCGTTCGCCTAGTCAATTGCGCGCGCGGAGGGATTATAGACGAGAAGGCCCTGGCAGAGGCGATCCGCTCAGGCAAGGTTGCGGGCGCTGCGGTGGATGTCTTCGAAAAAGAGCCGCCTGATGCGGAAAATGAATTGCTCAAGCTCGATAATGTAATCACCACCTGCCATCTGGGGGCTTCAACCGAAGAGGCCCAGGTGAATGTCGCCATTGAGATTGCCGAATGCGTGAGGGATTTCCTGCTCGGCAGGGGAATTCGCAACGCCGCCAATTACCCGTGCCTTGAAGCAGAGGTGTGCCGTATCATGGAGCCCTTCATTAACCTGGGGGAGAGGCTGGGGTCTTTCAGCAGCCAGCTTGTGGACGGGCGTTTCCAGGAAGTGAGCATCACCTACAGCGGAGAGCTCGCAAAGAGCGATGTCACTCCCTTGACTATGGCGGTCGTTAAAGGGATACTTTCTCCTATTCTGAAGGAAACGGTCAATTTCATCAATGCCGTTCCCCTGGCAAAAGAGAGGGGGATTGAGATAAAGGAAGCAAAGTCGTCCAAAGAGGCCGAATTCGTCAACCTTATCGAACTCTCGATCAAGACCGACCGGGAGACGCGCAAGATCTGTGGCACGCTTTCTGCCAACAAGCAGCCGCGCATCGTCAAGATAGACGGTTATTATGTCGAAGCCCTTCCTGAGGGAGATATGCTCCTTATCCAGAACCTAGACAAACCGGGCATTATCGGAAATCTCGGCACCCTCATGGGCAAGCATAATATCAATATCGCCGCGATGACATTCGGCCGCGAGAAAATAGGAGGCAAGACCATCAGCGTCCTTAACATTGATTCGCCCCTTCCCCCCGGCGTGATCGAGCAGATCAAAAAGACCGAGAATATCCTTTCCGCAAAGGTATTAAAAATATGAGCACACGCATCATCCAGGCCTTATTGTGCCTGACGTTATTATCGGGCATCGCGCCCTCATTGTGGGCAGCGCAGGAGATTATCCTTATATTTACGGGTGAAACGCACGCCATGCTTTACCCCTGCAATTGCCCGATAGAGCCCGACGGAGGCGTTGCCCGCCGCGCAGCCATGATAAAACAATTGCGCGCCTCAAACCGCAATGTCCTGGTGGTTGATTCGGGAGGGTTTTTTGCAGGAGGCCTCATGGATGAATATTCGCAGAATACCGAGCTTGACCGGCTGCGCACCGCCGTCCAGGTTAAAGCGATGAGCGCGATGGCTTACGATGCGGCCGCTATAGCGGATGACGAATTTAACTTTGGTGCCGATTTCTTCTCCCGGATGGTCTCGGAGGCCTCTTTCCCCTTTGTCTCGGCGAACATCCCTGCCCAGGGCCCGGACCTGCACGGCATCAAGCCTTTCGTGATCAAAAGGGCAGGAGGCCTGAATATCGGCATCATCGGGATCACCGGGCTTTTTGCCCAGAAAAAGATCCCCGGTATTTCTCTTGAAGAACCGGCAGCGGCGCTTCAGAGGACCATCAAAGAGGTCCGTGCTCACGGAGCGGAGATTATTATTCTCCTGAGCCATCAGGGAGAAAGCGAGGATCTCAAGCTTATCGAGGAAGTAGAAGGGATAGATATCCTGGTTATCGGCCACAGCCGCATGAAGGAAGAGATATCCACAAAGATCAGGGATACGCTCATCCTGCGGCCTTCCTGGCAGGGCAGGCGCCTGGGCGTGCTTTCTTTTCAGGTTTCCGACGGGAAGGTCAGCGAGTATAAAGCAACAGAGCTGAGGCTTTCGGATAAGGTTTTCGACGACCAGACAGTCAAGAATTTTCTCCCGCGATGTTTTTCCAGCGTTAACTGTAAACTGGAGAACAGTGTGGGCACGTGCCTTAACCCGGGGACCATGCAGGCGGAATGCCGTTTTAGCCAGGCTTCCCGCGTTGAGGTTACGGTGGTCGTCCCGCGCTCCTGCGTAACCTGCGATACGGCCAAAACCCTGAGCAACATCAAGCACCATATACCCGGTGCGGCAGCTACCTACCTTTATTATCCGGAACCGGGGACCGAGAAATTACTGAAGGAGCTTGGCATTAACACCCTTCCCGCCTATCTGCTTGATGCAACAGCGGAAAAAGAGGAAGGTTTTGCCGCCCTTCAGGATAACCTGCAGAAGCGGGGGAAGTTTTATTTCGTCAATCCGCGCTTCAGCGGGTTTTCGTATTTTGCCTTCAGGGACCGTATCAAGGGAAGGATCGACCTTTTCATCAGCCTCCTTGATAAAGATACGGACAAGGTCCTGGAAGTGACCAGGCCCTTTAATCCGGAAGTGCATTTTCTCACTGTGGAAGGCGAAGGCGCGGATGCGGGCATGTTCAGCGCCATACACGGAAAAGGAGAAGTAGAAGAATGCCTGCGCAGCGTCTGTGTGCAGAAGTATTATCCGGAGGCATTCTTCGATTATCTTATCTGCAGGGCTAAGCACAAGGATAGTTCCTGGTGGGAGGATTGCCTTGCCGCAGAACAGCTTCAGCCCATACGCATGTGCGCCAGAGGAGATGAGGCGCGCAGGCTCTTACGGGAGAATATCGGCCTTAACAAGGAACTCGGAGTGATGTTCGGGCCTACCTTTTTGATAGAAAACCAGGAGATCTTTGCTACGCAAGGCGCTCCCACCAAAGAACAGTTAAGCAAGATCTTAAGAAGATAAAGGAAAGAGGAGAAACCCTATGGCAAAACCCAGGATATACCTGATCGATGTTACCAACCGCGACGGCGTGCAGACGTCGCGCATCTGTCTTTCAAAACTCGAAAAAACCATAATCAATATACTTTTAAATGATTTTGGAGTGTTCCAGTCTGAGTTTGGTTTTCCGATCACTCACCATGAGACTAATTATCTTAACGCTAACCTGGAACTGGTAAAGAAGGGGGTGCTTGTCCCTATCAGGCTCGGAGGGTGGCTGCGCGCCACACCCGGGGACGTCCGCCTTGCCTTTGAGCTGGTGCCTGAGCTTAAGCATGTCAACCTTTCGATCTCCACCTCCGACCAGATGATCATGAATAAGTTTAAAGGAAAACTTGACCACGCGTCGGTCATTAAGGAGATGACGGAGGCGGTAGCAGCGGCGCGCGCGCACGGTGCCGAATCAATCGGGGTAAATGCAGAAGATGCCTCCCGTACGCGTATGGAATACCTGATCGAGTTTGCCAGGGCAGCCAAAGAGGCGGGCGCAGACCGGCTGCGCTATTGCGACACGCTCGGGTACGATACGCCTTTCACTATTTATGACCGCATAAAGGCCCTTGCCGAAAGCGCAGGGTTGCCTATCGAGGTTCACTGCCATAATGACCTGGGGCTGGTTGTGGCTAATTCGATCGCCGGGGCAAAAGGGGCCGTGGATGCGGGATTTGACGCCTACATCAATACCTGCGTCAACGGTATGGGTGAGCGCGCCGGCAATGCTGACCTGGTGTCGGTGGTCCTGGCTCTTAAATACGGCAGCGGCATGCAGGGGTATGCGCTGGATGAGCGCATCAACTTAAAAGTTGCCTGGAAGATATCGAAGTACGCCTCCTATGCCTTCGGCGTCCCGATCCCGATCAATCAGCCGGGGGTAGGGGCTAATGCGTTCGCGCACGAGTCAGGGATACACGCCGACGGAGCGCTTAAGGACAGGCGTAATTACGAGCTTTATGATTACGAGGAACTCGGGAGGGGAGAGCCGGAGATCATTGAAACCGGGAGAAAGATTACCGCTGGAGAATATTCCGGTATCAAGGGCTTCCGGAACGTATTCGATAAGCTGGAGATCGTTTTCCGCGACGACAAAGAGGCAACCGAGATACTGGAGCTGGTTAGGTATGCCAATGTCCATAATCAGAAGCCTCTGGTAGAAGAAGAGCTTAAATTCATCGCCGCGCACCCGGGGATTGCGCGCCGGATATTCACCATGCAGCCTTAGGGGCAGCGAAGAACCATGAATATAGTTATAGTTGGGGTTCAATGGGGGGACGAGGGAAAGGGTAAGATAATCGATATCCTTTCCGAAAAAGTCGATGTGGTCGTGCGCTACCAGGGAGGCAATAACGCCGGCCATACCGTGGTGGTTGACGGTAACGAGTATATCTTTCATTTGATCCCCTCCGGCATCCTGCATAAGGGAAAGATCTGCTGCATCGGCAACGGCGTGGTGGTTGACCCTCAGGTGTTGCTGAAGGAGATCGAGGGGCTCCAGGACGCCGGCTTCACGGCAAAGGGCCGCCTGAAGATTTCCACCTTGGCGCACCTGATCCTTCCGTATCACCGGATACTGGACCAGCTCCGCGAGATGAAGCGCGCGCATAAGATCGGCACCACAAACCGTGGCATAGGCCCCTGTTATGCCGATAAGATCAACCGTTGCGGTATCAGGATGGTTGACCTTCTCAACAGGAGCGTTTTTGCGGATAAGCTGAAGGATAACCTCAGGGAGAAGAACGAGATATTCAGGAAGGTTTATAACCATCCCGGTTTTGATTTCAAGAAGATCTATTGCGAATACATGGAATATGCCAAAAGGCTTTCAGGGTACATCGCGAATACCGCGCTCTTCTTGAATGAGGCCCTGCGCCAGAAAAAAGACATACTCTTTGAAGGAGCGCAGGGGACATTCCTGGATATCGACTTCGGGACTTATCCTTTTGTCACCTCTTCTTCTACGATATCAGGAGGAGCTGCTATAGGCACAGGAGTTTCCCCGGAAAAGATAGACAAGGTCCTGGGGGTTGCAAAGGCATATACGACCAGGGTCGGGGAAGGGCCGTTTCCTACGGAGTACCCCAGGCGCTTTGGCAATTTTATGAGGGAGAAGGGCGCGGAATTCGGCGCAACTACCGGCAGGCCCCGCAGGTGCGGATGGTTCGACGCGGTCATGGTTAAAGAAGCGGTGATGCTTAACGGGATCTCGGAGCTCGCTATTATGAAGCTCGATATCCTTGATGGCCTTAAATCCATAAAGATATGCGTGGCATATAAATATAAAGGGAAGGTTTTCCGCGATTTTCCGCACGATACAACAGTATTACGCAATGCCGCGCCTGTTTACAAAGAGGTCCCCGGCTGGCAGGGGCCTGTAACGGGGATAGGCGCTTTTGGCAGGCTTCCTGCCAATGCCCGCTCGTATCTAAAGAGGCTCCAGGATCTTCTGGGGGTGAAGATTTCAATAGTTTCTGTGGGCTCAGGCAGGCAAGATACCATTTTTCTCTGAAACCCGGCATTCCTGGCCATCAAAACCTCTTGACTAAATCCTTTGATTATGTTATAGTTATGTTCCAAAAAAAAGGGGGGGGACTCATGAAGAAGAGCAGTTTTTTCTTTAAGTTTTTTTCCGTCATTATATTGGGTATTTTTCTCTCTGGCTGTACCTTTATCTTCCAGAAGGGAAGGCGTTCGGATATCCGCAGGATCGAAGAGCTCTCTAAGCAGGTGGATGAGCTCAGCGAAGCAAAACGCATGCTTGAGGAGAGCCTGAAGAAAGAAATTGACGATAAGCAGGTAAAGCTCCAGATGATGGAGAAGGGGCTGGTTATAACGGTTGTCGGAGACATCCTTTTTGATTCAGGCAAAACCAAGATTCGTCCGGAGGCCTACGGCATACTCGATAAGATTGCCGGCGTGCTTGTCGGGAGCGCATCGAAATTCAATATAGGGATCGAAGGGCATACCGATAACGAGCCGATTAAATATTCCGGCTGGAAATCGAACTGGGAGCTTTCAAGCGCGCGCGCCTTAAGCGTCCTGCATTACCTTGTCGATGAAAAAGGCGTCACGCCTCAGCGCGTTTCAGCGATCGGTTACGGGGAGTATCAGCCTGTAGCAGATAACCAGAGCAAGGAAGGAAGGCAGCTTAACCGCAGGGTAGAGATAGTGCTTTTACCGCTTCTCAAGAAGAGTTCCGGTTCACCGGTACCTCAGGCCCAGCCGCAGAAGCTTAAATAAGGGTTTCGCCGCCCGATAAGCCTCAATTTATTATGGAAGAGAATATTTTCAAGAACAGGATAATCATTGCGCTTTCGATTGTTGTGTTGATGCTGCTGGTAAGCAACATCAGTTCTTGCAGTAGCGCTTACCGCAACAGGAGCGCGCGCGACAAAGAGATGGTCACGCGCATGGACCTGGAAGAGAAGATGAACGCCTTCATTCAGCAGAAGGCTTCAATCGAAGAAAAGATTGCCCAGCTCAGCAAGGCTCTTAAAGAGGAAAAAGGGGCGCATCAGACGACCAAGAACCTCCTCGCCCAGGAAAAACTAATTAACGACAGCCTCAAGGGCGAGCTTGAGAAAGTAATCAAGCTCAAAGAGGCTCTCGAGGAAGATCTGAAGGAGGCGCTGGTTGCGTTAAAAGCAGCCAAGCCGAAGCAATAGATGTTTTAATATCCGGGAGGTAAAGGGCAGCAGGTCGGATGCAGTGAGAGAGGGATCGCGCAGGAAGAATCCCTTTTTTATTTTCAGGAGGTGTGTTATGGCGATATTGCGTAAAGTAAAAGACAAGCTCAAAAAGATCGTAGCCAGGGGAAGCCGCAGGAAGAAAGAAGCGCCCCCTGCAGGCAAGGCGCGCGCAGGCAGGCCCGAACGCGCAGTTACTCCCGAGGGGTCTGGGAAAGAAACTATCGGCATCCGCGAGACGGTTGTGGAAAGGACAAAATTCTCTCACCCTGAAACGCAGAGGCCGCGCAGGGTGATAGTAGAAGAACTGCCCGGTTATTACGGGCGGGATAAGATCGTCCTTCAGGTGAGGGATCCCTGGTGGCTCCATTCTTACTGGGAGGTTACCGCAGGCACGCTTGAGGGGATCAAGGCGCGCATCGGAGATCGTTACTGGGGCTCAAAGAGGATAGTGCGCGTCTACGACGTCAGCAATATTATCTTCGACGGAAGTAATGCCCACCGGTTCTTCGATATTGAAGTCGGGGAGGCGAATAACTGGTACATCGACACCGGCGGCCCGGGGAGGTCCTGGTGCGCGGATATCGGGTTACTTTTAACGAACGGAGAATTCATCACTATAGCGCGTTCCAATACCGTAGGTACTCCGCTTGACGGGCCCTCCTGGATTACGGATGAGGAATGGATGGTGCCTGAAGAGATGTTCGCCCGGCTTTACGGCATGGGCTTCGGTTTCGGACGCAGCTCTCCCGTGGGAAAGGCTTGGCAGGAGAGCATGAAGCAGGCGCTTTTTTCCGGAGCGCTGGCTTCTCCCGGCATAACATCAGTCTCAAGCCCCGGCAAACACATCCCGAAGGCGCGGAAGTTCTGGCTGGTGGTCAATACCGAACTGATCGTCTACGGAGCTACCGAGCCCGATGCCAAAGTGACCGTACAGGGCAAAGATATAGCTTTGCGTCCGGACGGGACATTCAGCCTGCGCTTTGCGTTGCCTGACGGCAAACAGGTGATCCCGGTCCACGCCACCTCAAATGACGGCATCGACGAAAGGACCATCACCCCTATCGTTACCAAAGAGACCAGATAAACGGTTATCCTCGCATCTAACGAAAGGCCGATACCTATATGAACAAGGGATATTTGTGTCTTGTATTGCATAGCCACCTTCCTTTTGTCCGCCACCCGGAACACGAGGATTTCCTGGAGGAGGACTGGCTGTATGAGGCGATCACCGAAACATACATCCCCCTGATAGAGGTTTTCGAAAAGCTCATGAACGACAGGGTCGATTTCAGGGTGACGATGTCCCTGACGCCCACGCTTATCTCCATGCTTCAGGATCAGCTTCTGCAGGAGCGTTACCTCAAGCATATCAATAAGCTCATCGAGCTCTCGCATAAAGAAGTGGAACGCACGCGCTGGCAGCCGGAGTTCCAGAACCTTGCCCAGATGTATCTGGTGAGGTTTTACGAGGCGCGAAACGTCTTTGAGCGCTATGGCAGGGACCTCGTAGCCGCCTTCAAAAAATTCCAGGATGCAGGCAAGGTCGAGATCGTTACCTGCGGCGCTACCCACGGGTATTTCCCGCTGATGGAGGCGGTCAAGCCTTCCGTAAAGGCACAGGTGAGGGTTGCCTGCGCGCATTATGAAAAGACGTTCGGCAGGAGGCCGCGCGGTATCTGGCTGCCCGAGTGCGGTTATTACCCCGGGGACGACGAGATACTCAAGGAATCCGGCATCAAATTCTTTTTTACCGATGCGCACGGCGTTTTGCACGGAAGCCCGCGCCCGAAATACGGGGTGTTCGCCCCTGTGTACTGCAAATCCGGCGTTGCCTGTTTCGGCAGGGACCTTGAATCATCAAAACAGGTGTGGTCTGCGGTCGAAGGATACCCCGGCGATTATGAGTACCGGGAATTTTACCGCGATATAGGTTTCGACCTCGATTACGATTACATATACCCGTACATCCATCCAGACGGGATACGCATCAACACAGGCATCAAATACTACCGTATTACCGGCAGCGACGACAAACAGCCGTACGATCCCTATCGTGCCCGCCAGAAGGCCGCAGAGCATGCCGGTAATTTTATGTTTAACCGCGAGAGGCAGGTGGAGTATTTGTATGATTTGCTGCAAAAAAAGCCCATAATTGTTTCTCCGTATGATGCCGAGCTTTTCGGGCACTGGTGGTACGAAGGGCCGATGTGGCTTGAGTTCTTGATGCGCAAGCTCCATTTCGACCAGAAGACCATCCGCATGGTGACGCCTTCGGAATATCTGGCTGAGAATCCCCGTAACCAGGTCGTTACTCCTTCCATGTCAAGCTGGGGATGGAAGGGGTATTCGGAGATGTGGTTGCAGGGCAGCAACGACTGGATTTACCGCCACCTTCATCAGGCCTCCGAGCATATGACCGAACTGGCAAAAACTTTTCCCCATCCGCCGAACGACCTTTCAAGGCGCGCGCTGAATCAATCCCTCAGGGAGCTGCTCCTTGCGCAGAGTTCCGATTGGGCCTTTATCCTGGGAACGGGTACGCACATCGGTTATGCGGTAAAACGCACTAAAGAACACCTGTTGCGTTTCGCCACCCTCTACGAACAGATCAAGCAGAATGCCATCGACGAATCGTGGCTTTCGGATATTGAAAGCAAAGATAATATTTTTCCGGATATAGATTACCGGGTACATCAGTAGCACGGGTGGCCCTTAAAGCGCAAAGCGCTCCCGGAGGCGTGTGCACTCCGGAAATTGTTCCGTATGCTTTGCGCTTTCACTTTAATGCGATGGACAGGCCTTTGCCTAAACATATAGCCTTTATCATGGACGGGAACGGCCGCTGGGCGCGTGAGCGCGGCCTGCCGCGGTCTGCAGGGCATCGCGCAGGCATAGGGCGGGTCAAAGAGATAATCCGCGCTGCTTCAGATGCGGGCATTGAGGTAGTGACCTTTTTTGCCTTTTCTACGGAGAACTGGACCCGTCCCAGGCGCGAGATTGAGGTCTTGATGCGCTACCTGGAGACTTTCCTAAAGCGGCAGATCCGCGACTTCGACCGCCACAACATGAGGCTTATTGTTATCGGAAGGTCTGACCCTCTTCCCGGGCGTATTCAGGAAAAGCTTACGGATGCACAGGCGCGCACCGCAGGCAATACCGGCCTGACCGTCGTTTTGGCACTTAATTACGGTTCACGCCAGGAGATTGTAGATGCGGTCAAGAAGATATTCCGTGAGGCAGCCCGGGGTTCGGTTGACCCGCAGGCTTTAACGGAGGATGATTTTTCAGGATATCTTTATACCGCAGGGCTTCCTGATCCGGATCTTCTCATACGCACCAGCGGTGAAATGCGCCTGAGTAATTTCCTCCTCTGGCAGTCTTCTTACACGGAGCTTTTCTTTTCGAAGAAATACTGGCCTGATTTCGGCAGAGAGGACCTTGCCGACGCCCTCAGGGCATATCAGAAAAGGGAACGCCGGTTCGGCGGGGTCTCTCAGGAGCGTTAAGGCAAAAATTCGCCATATGTTAACAAAGAGATTTTTAAGCTCGGTTGTCCTTTTTGCCATCATGGTCATGACGCTTTTTGTCGACTGGCTCTGCGGCCTTATGGTTACCGTGTTTATTATCCTGGGGCTTTATGAGTTCTTTACGATCCTGGAGAATAAAGGGATCAGCATCTATAAGTATTTCGGCATCCTTATGGGAGCGCTGATACCTTTATCGATCGTTTTCCATTTTCAGCTGACCAAGGCCTGGGAGCTGTTTTTAATAGTCCTGGGCATGGTATCGCTGATGCTGATGCAGTTCAGGCGCAGGGAAAGCTCCGGCGTCATCGTCAGCATCTCGACGACTATGTTCGGGATCCTTTACGTATCGTGGTTCCTCAGCTTCCTGATAAAGATACGTTATCTGGAAGGGGGCCTGGGGCTTTTTTTGGTGGTTCTGGCCATCACCAAGGCAGGGGATATCGGCGCATACTTAATCGGAACGCGTTTTGGCAGGCACCCGCTTATGCCGCGGGTGAGCCCCAAGAAATCGCTCGAGGGCGCCGTCGGCGGCCTTGCCTTTAGCGTCCTAGCAGCGCTTGCCTGCGCTCCGGTATTGAAGTTTTCTTATCCGCACGTTGCTTTTCTGGGTATCTTCCTTGGAGTGTTGGCGCAGCTGGGAGACCTTTCAGAATCCTTGATGAAGCGCGATTGTCAGGTCAAGGATTCGGGGAACATCCTTCCCGGCATGGGGGGAGTGCTGGACCTGGCGGATAGCGTGATTTTCACCGCCCCGGCTTTTTATTTCTATATGAATTTTGTTTTTAATAACGTGACGGTTTGATGAAGAACATCGCCCTTTTGGGCTCTACCGGTTCTATCGGGGTCAATACCCTTAAGGTCATCGCCCGGCATCCCCGGGAGTTCAGGGTTGTCGGGTTAGGGGCACATACGAATATCGAGCTCCTGGCGCGCCAGGTCCTGAAGTTCAGGCCTGAATTCGTGCACCTGAACGATGCTGCTTACATCCCGGCGTTACGATCGAAGCTGGGCAGTTACAGGAAAGTAAAATTTTTTGTAGGGAGCGCAGGTTTTAAGGGCGCATTCTCCGGAAGGCGCATCGATAGGATCGTGCTTGCTATCGGCGGTTCAGGGGCGCTGGTGCCGCTCTGGGTTGCCGTTGAGCACGGGATTCCTGTTGCGCTGGCGAATAAAGAGGCCCTGGTCATGGCCGGCGCCCTGGTAATGGAGGCGGTGCGCAAACGAAACATTCCCCTTATACCCATTGACAGCGAGCAGTCGGCGATCTGGCAGTGCCTTCACGGCCAGGAGTACCGCGCGCTTAAAACGCTTTATCTTACTGCTTCAGGCGGCCCGTTACGCGAGCATAGCCGTAGGCAGCTGACAACGGTAACGCCGAAGGAAGTGCTCAGGCACCCCCGTTGGAAAATGGGCAGAAAGATTACCGTGGATTCGGCAACCCTTATGAACAAAGGGCTGGAGGTTATCGAGGCGATGCATTTGTTCGGGGTAGGGCTTAAAAATATCAGGGTGCTGGTGCACCCTGAGGCGATCATCCATTCGATGGTCGAGTTTATCGACGGGGTAGTGCTGGCGCAGCTGGCGGTTGCCGATATGCGTATACCGATACAGTACGCGCTTTCTTACCCCCGCAGGCTTCCGGCGGCTTCTCAAGCCCTGGATTTTTCCCGGCTGGGGGCATTGCATTTTGAAAAGCCGGATTTTGCGCGTTTCCCGTGCCTGGGGCTGGCATATGCCGCAGCCAGGGAGGGCGGTACTGCGCCCTGCGTGTTGAACGCCTCGGATGAAGTATGCGTGGAGCATTTCCTGCGTTCGCAAATCGGGTTTTCCGCCATACCGCGCGTCATCGAGCGGGTGCTTTCCCGCAACAGGAATGCGGGTTCCGCTTCCATACAGGATATTCTTGCCGCGGATAACTGGGCGCGGGCCGAAACCCTTGCCCAGATATCCCGGCTGCATAGATGAGGCTAGAAGGATGATTTCTTTGCTGACTTTTGTTTTTGTATTGGGATTGCTGATAACCGTTCATGAGTGCGGGCATTTCTTTGCCGCCAAGCGTCAGGGGATCGCCGTAGAAAAATTCTACCTGGGTTTCGGGCCGACGGTTTTTAGAAAGAAGCAGGGGGAGACGGAATACGGCATCAACCTTATCCCTTTAGGAGGGTTTGTGAAGCTGGCCGGCGACAGCGCCCAGGAGCATCGCCATACTCCCCGGGAATATCTTTCTAAAACGCCTTTGCAGCGCATGGCCGTGATATTCGCAGGCCCCCTGGCCAATTACCTGCTTGGTTTTTTCTTTTTCTGGCTGATATTCGTGACCGGGTATCCGACCCTGACCGCCAAAGTCGGCGGCCTGGTCGATGGTTTCGGGGCGCAGGCAGCAGGAGTGCAGGAGGGTGACATCATCACCCATATCGACGGCCGCAAGATCTCTTCGTGGGATGAATTACTGGAAGAGGTGCGTTCCAGAAAAGGGGCCCGAGCGCTGATGCTTACTCTTCAGCGCGGCCAGGACAATCTGCAAGTAGAAGTGCCTCTTCGCCGGCAGGAGATGGATGATATCCTGGGCTATCGCCGCACGGTTCCCCTGTTGGGGGTTACTCCTGCCATGGAGGAGTTTGTCGAGGTACGCCATGGTTTCGGGGTTTCTCTCTTCCTGGCTGCGAGGAAAGTAATTGACCTGACGGCACTGAACTACCGTGCGCTTTTTGCCATGGTAAGCGGCAGGCTTTCGATGCGCGAGTCTGCGACCGGCCCTCTGGGGATCTTTTTCGTTACTTCAAAGGCCGCCAGGATTGGCTTGACCGCGGTGCTGCATTTGATTGCGGTTTTGAACGTGAGCCTGGCGATTTTTAATCTGTTGCCTTTACCGGTGCTGGACGGCGGGCACGTATTGTTTTTGGCGATAGAGAAGCTCCGCGGCAGGAGCCTCAGCCCAAAAACAGAACAGATAGCGACCCAGGCGGGATTGGCGTTGATCATTACGCTTGCGCTCATGGTAACGTACAACGATATTGTAAGGTTCTTCGGGGAAAAGATCAGCCACCTTTTTAGATAACATGCAGATCAAGCGCCGTAAGGCAAAGACTATAAAGATCGGAAGCGTTACTATCGGCGGCGCCTCTCCGGTTGCCGTCCAGGCGATGACCAAGACGCCCACTGCCGATTATGAGGCCACGCTTCGGCAGATCGCACAGTTGCGCGATGCGGGTGCCGAGATCGTGCGCCTGGCAGTCGAAGGAGAAGATGATGCCAGGGCCCTGCGTAACATAAAAAAAGGCAGCCCCCTGCCGCTGGTAGCCGATATCCATTTCAACTGGCGACTGGCCATTACGGCGATCGAAAGCGGGGTGGATAAGGTCAGGCTTAATCCGGGCAATATCTACCGGCCGAAAGAGGTTTTTGCAATAGCGCGGGCAGCAAAGCAGGCA
>Ga0073932_1002279_pt1 | contig 30575 bp, 25 predicted proteins | sample DewCreD2012metaG_FD_76967 | JGI IMG/M metagenome (GOLD analysis project Ga0073932, IMG submission 76967) | Hot spring sediment bacterial and archeal communities from British Columbia, Canada, to study Microbial Dark Matter (Phase II) - Dewar... ...
GATCTCGGCGGCCGTCCGCACGCCCCGGATCGCCTCGACCGCCACCTTCGCCTTCAGACTCGGCGGGTACGTCTTTCGCGTTTTCGGCATGGCTTCTCTTAATTCTCCATGCCGCCAACCCACGGATCCGAACTGTCCAAAGAACGGGGTCCACTTCTGTCGGGCAGTGCGGAGGGGGAACGGTGTGAGCATTCGAAATGGTTGATGCGATAGAGGAAATAAATAAAGACCCCAAGCGACACGCAATCTCGAAAGAGTGAAGCGGGCGAGGAGTCGAGAAAGTGAAAACCACTTCATGATGCGACCGGATCGGGAAGTTTGGCTCACCACTGGGCTTTTTGAGACGCGTAGCGATTCAGAGGTGGCTCACCCATGGTAAACGTGTTTGTCAGAAAAGCAGCACGAAAGCTCCGGTTGCTACTGAGTCGAAACGAGATCCGTCATGAACAGACCAGCCTGGCACCGAACCATACCCACTGGGAACCGATCTGGCCGCGGATTCCCCCGTTGGACGGTTTTACTGCTGTTGGCCGGGCGGAGAACTATTTCATCCACGATGGGTATCGCGTGCGACTGAACCCAGAGTTTTTCGATGACACGCCGCTCCGGGAGCAATGGCAGAAGGAAGTGTACTGGTTCGGACGCGAGGTGGCCGACCGATTCGCCGTAACGAGAGTCATGGACATCGGTTGCGGGTCCGGGTTCAAATTGATGCAGTATTTCTCTGATCTGGATACGCTCGGTCTGGACTTGGAGCCGACTGTCCGATTTCTGCGCGAGAAGTATCCGGGGAGGAGGTGGGAGATTTGCGATTTCGGCCGGCCTCCGGAATTCGAGCCGGAATTGGTGATCTGTGCTGATGTGATCGAACATTTAGTGCGACCAGAAGAACTGGTTCGCTTCATTCGGTTGATGAGACCGAGGCTGATTGTGATCTCAACGCCAGAACGTAATCTTTTGATGCATGGCACGCACAATGGACCACCGAAAAACCCCGCACATGTGAGGGAGTGGAGCATGAGCGAGTTCAGGGCATTCATGGAGAGCGAGTTCGAGCTGCTGGCACACTTCATTTCCAACGGAGCTCAGGCAACGCAGTGCGTCCTGGCCAGACTGAAGGACGGGGAGACTAACAACCGGGTGACGGGGGCCGCAGAATGAACGCGATCCGGATAGAGAAGCTGGGGAAGATGTACCGCATCGGCGGACCGGTGGAGCGGTACAAGACGTTGCGCGACTCAATGTCCCAGATGGTGTCCGGGGTTGGGCAGAAGTTGAGGGGTGTGTTTTGTGGGGGAAACAGGACTGGGCCGGGATACGAAACGATCTGGGCGCTGACGGATGTTTCGTTCGAGGTGCAGCCGGGGGAAGTGATAGGGGTCATCGGGCGGAACGGCGCGGGGAAGAGCACGCTGCTGAAGATCCTGAGCAGGATCACGGAGCCGACGGAGGGGCGGGTGGAGATCCGGGGACGGGTGGGCAGCCTGCTGGAAGTGGGTACAGGCTTTCACCCGGAGCTCACCGGCAGAGAGAACGTGTACCTTAACGGTGCGATTCTGGGGATGAAGCGGGAGGAAGTGGAGCGTAACTTTGACGAGATTGTGGCGTTCGCCGAAGTGGAGAAGTTTATCGACACACCAGTGAAACACTATTCAAGCGGAATGTATGTGCGGCTTGCGTTCAGCGTGGCGGCGCACCTGGATACGGACATCCTGCTGGTGGACGAGGTGCTGAGCGTGGGGGACGTGAAGTTTCAACAAAAGTGCATAGGTAAGATGCAGGACCGGGCGTTTGCGGACAAGACGATTCTCTTTGTCAGCCACAACCTGGCGGCCGTGGGGAGTTTCTGCGCGCGGACGATTCTTCTGGAGGGCGGGCGTTTGGTGAAGGACGGAAAGACGGCTGAGGTATTGCCAGTTTATCTCAGCGAGGGCGAGGCAACGGCGAGCCGGGATCTATCGGAGGCGCCGCGACGCGGTTGGCGCGGAGAGATTTGGCAATGGATCCGGCGTGCGACGCTGCTGCAGAGCGAAGAGCCAACCTGCACGTTCCAGACTGGCGGGATTTGGCGGCTGCGGGTGGAATGCGAATTTCCGCAAGAGATGGCGGGACGGCGGGTGAACCTCGGATTTGTAATTCAGGATGGTATCGAGCGAGTAGTGCTCGGTAGCAATGTGCAGCAGTATGGGAAGTTCTATGAAGCGAGGCAGGGGAAGAGAGTGTTCGAGGCATCGATTGGCGAGCTGCCCCTGGTGCCAGGGCGGTATTGGGTTTCGCTATATCTGGGAGACGGGCACTCGGACTACGAGATCATCGAAAGGGCCCTTCAGTTTGACGTTGTCTGGCATGCGAATGGGGATGCTGTGAGACCCCCGCATGTTGGCGTGATTCACAGGCATGTGGAATGGCGATGAAGCGGGATGAGTGCCGGCCAACGATCTCGGTGATTGTGCCGAGTTTTAACAAGCCGGAATATCTACCGGAATGTCTGCGGTCGATTCAGGAGCAGACGTTCACGGACTGGGAGTGCATTGTTGTGAGCGACGGCTCGCCGCGGGTGGAAGAGATCCGTGCGGCGGTGGAAGGGATGAAGGACCCGCGGTTCCGGCTGGTGGAGCACAAGGAGAACCGGGGTTTGGCGGCGGCGCGGAACACGGGGATCCGGGAGGCGAAGGCGGAACTCGTCATCTGTGTGGATGAGGATGACAGGATTGCCCCCAACTGCCTAGTGACGCTGCATCAGCAGATGAATGACGGAGATGCGGAAGTGGTTTGCCCCCAAGGCAGATTCTTCGGGGGGGCGAGGGGTGTGAGGGGCTGCCACCGGCCGACGGTGGAAGAGATACTGACGGGGCAGCCGCTGCTGCCCGCAGGGAGCCTAATCCGGCGGGGCGTCTTTCGCAAGGTAGGGCTCTATGACGAGCACCCGATGATTCACAAAGGGCGCGAAGATCACGAATGGTGGATCCGGGTGATATCGGGGGAAGTGCGGCTGCGGGTATGCGACGAGGAATTGTATTTCGTTCGGCGGCCTGACACTGTTGCAGATTACGAAGAATCGTTAGATTTTGGCGCCACGAAGCACGAGTTTTCCATTTACAGGTACATTACAGGGAAGCATGCCGGTCTCTACTCGCAGTATCCGGATGCGCGGCGCGCAGTGCTGCGGAAAGCGCTCCTCAGAGAAGCGGCGCGCCTGGAATGGGAGGGGAGACGCATTCAGAAACTCGTACGGCTTTGGAGAGCGGTGATGCTGTTCAGGGAAGCCAGGGACGCGAAGAGAGCAATGCGAGAGACGCTCGACCTGATTTTGGGGAGGGTAAGGGTGGAACAGATCCTGGCGTGGCGCCGGCGACTCAATGGGGATCCTGGGTTGGGATGATCGGTTGGAGACTGGCTGGCAAGACCGACACAGGCCGCGAACGAGGCATGACATCACAAGGGCGCGATGTACACCCGTCTTCCTCGCTGCACACGCCGGAGGGTTATTGGCGGTTGCGATTGGGCGCGTAGATCATGTAGCGGGAACCGAACGAGCCTTCCGACGTTTATTGGAGTCAGCAATGAGTTGCAAATATGCGAGGAGTTTGTCAGTTGTGCCGACGTGAGGCGTGGAGATGAAGAGAGGTTTGACAGGGTGAGGATGACCACGGAATGCGCCGCCAGACGATCTGTATCGGTGGCCCAGGTCTACACCAGGTATGATGCCCTGACCCACCCATATCTGCATACAAGTGAAAAATACTTAAGAAGATGTGGTGTGCATTTGCATGTCTTTTCCCGGGCGATGAAGACAAGTGCGAACGGCGACGCACAGCAGTTGGCATGCCACAGCGCGGCAAGAAAGTTGGCCCGGCTAGGCGTTTGGCTGCTCAAGAATCCAATAGAGACGGCAAAGTTTCTGGTTAACTCCGGGCCCAGGCGAATACGCGCGAGAATTGGGCTGTGGGCGGACACGGACGCGTTGAGAATCGTCAAGGCGGACGTAGTTCACCTGATGAACTGGCCGATGTACATTTTCTTGCGGGAGTATCTGGCGCACACCGGCACTCCATTCGTCCTCTCGTTGAGAGGGTATGAGACGCTGTACGGACTTGCCGAAAATGCGGCGTGGCGAGCCTTCGCCGGAGAGGCGTTCGAAAGATCCGCGGCTATTCATAGCGTCAGCAACTTTCTTGCCGAGGCAGCCATACAGTGCGGGGCACCCAGGGAAAAAGTGGTGGTGATACGGCCGAGTGTCGACCTAGAGCTATTCGGCGCAATGACTCCAATTGCAACGGCAGATACTCTGAATATTGCTACAACATGTCGACTGACCTGGGAAAAGGGGATTGAAGTTGCGCTGCTCGTCGTGAAGGAATTACGGAAGAGGGGGGTCAGCGTCCGCTATCATCTCATCGGAGACGGGACTGCCGCCTGCGCGCTGCAAACCTGGTCGAAGCGGCTTGGCCTTGGCGAAAGCATTGTCTTCCATGGGGAGCAACCCACGGCAGTGGTGAAACAGATCCTGCGGCAATGCCACATATACCTGCACCCGGCTGTGAGCGAGGCGTTCGGCGTCGCCCTGGTTGAAGCAGCTGCAACAGGTATTCCTTGCGTGGCGGCGAGAGTGGAAGGGATACCTGAGGTCGTAATTGATGGTGAAACTGGAATCCTTTGCGAATTCGGTGACATTACGGGGTTTGCGGATGCACTTGAGAGGCTGTGGGCTAACGAACATCGCCGTTACGAAATGGGGCTCCGTGCAAGGGAGTGGGCGGAGCGCGAGTTCTCAGGGGAGCGTGAGGCAATGGAGTGGCTTGAGTTGTACACGAGTATCGCGGAGCGCGCCAGGCTGATCCGCAATCAGATGTGATGGTCCGGGTAGTGGAGACCTAAGCGATGTGCGGAATTTGCGGTTCATGGCTGCCGAGCAGAGAAGCGAAGGGAGAAGAATACGATTTCCTTGCGAAGCTCGTTCGCATGATGGCGCGCCGCGGGCCGGATGACGAGGGGTTTTGGGACGACGGGTGGTGCTGGCTGGGGTTCCGGCGGCTGGCGATCCTCGATTTGACGCCGGCGGGGCATCAGCCGATGGTCAGCGGGGATGGGCGGAGCGTCATCGTGTTCAACGGGGAGTTGTACAACTTTCCGGAGCTGAAGAGGGAGCTGGAGCAGGCTGGGGTGCGGTTCCGGTCGAGGACGGACACCGAAGTTGTGTTGGAAGCGTTGAACCGGTGGGGGGAGAGCGCGGTTGAGCGGTTCAACGGGATGTTCGCGTTCGCGTGGTACTCGATTGCCGAACACAGACTGGTCCTGGCACGGGATCACGCGGGGATCAAGCCGCTGTTCTATCGGATCGGGCCGGGCGAGGGGCAGGTGAGTTTCGCCTCTCAACTCAACTGCCTGGTCCTGCCGGAGATGGGTGGGGAACCGAGGCTGAGGCTGGACGCGCTGGGTCTTTACTTGCGCCTGAACTATTGTCCGGCCCCATACACGATTTACGAAGACATCTGGCAGTTGCCGGCGGGGCATATCCTGACGGTCGACTCGAACGGGGAAAGGCGGCTCAGGCAGTGGTGGCGGTTGCCGGAGGCGCCGGAGCCGGCGCGGGGGAAACGTCTGGAGGAGCTGGACGAGCGCCTGGAGGCGGCGGTGGAGAGCTCGGTGAGGCGGCAGCGTGTGGCAGACGTTCCCGTGGGTGTGTTTCTCTCAGGCGGGGTGGACTCGCCGCTGGTGGCTGCCGTGGCGAGCCGGCAGTGCGGGCGGCACCTGAAGACCTACACGATCGGGACGCCGGAGTGGGACCTGGACGAGAGCGCGGACGCGAGGCGGTACGCCGGGATCCTGGGAGTCAGCCAGAGGCTGCACGACGTTTCCCAGCAGGAAGCGCTGCGGATGGTGGACGAAGTCGCTCTGGCGCAGGTGGAGCCTTTCGGCGACTACTCGATGCTGCCCACGATGCTGGTGAGCCGGATGGCGCGGGAGGAAGTGATCGTTGCACTTAGCGGAGACGGCGGAGACGAGCTGTTTTTCGGGTACGAACGGCCACACTCGCTGTGGCGGAACGGGATGGATTTCCGTCATCCGCGGGCGGTGCGGCGACTGCTTTACTACAGCGGACGGCTGGGGCTGGGGCCACGGCGGTCGAGCGCGATTATGCACCGCGACCCTGGCGACTACTATTTCGCGGTGCACAGCCATTTCCCTGAAGAACATTTCCACCGGCTGCCGCCGGCGATCCGGAGTGTGCCTGAGGATTTCCGCCTTTATGATTTCCGCGGTCCGGTAACGGCGAAGGCACTGGCGGATTTTTCGCGCAGGGTGGAGTATTCCGGGCAGCTACAGCGGGTGCTGCGGAAGGTGGACATGGCGTCGATGCACTACAGCCTGGAGGTGCGGGTGCCGCTGCTCGACCGGGAGGTGATCGAGGCGAGCCTGGCGTACGACGGGGCGGAGGAGCTGCGGTCCGGGCAGCGGAAGCGGGCGCTGCGGCGGCTGCTGGCGCGCCATGTAGGGGAGGACGCGATCCCGCAGCAGAAGCGTGGTTTTGGCGTGCCGCTGTCGAAGTGGCTGCGAGGCGCCTTGCGGGAACGCGTGCAGGACGAGCTTCTGGGAAGGAGTTCGCGAGTAGCGGAACTGCTCGGACGTCCGGTTGTTCAGGCGATGTGGAGAGAGCACGAGAGCGGGAAGCGTAGCCATCATTGGGCGATCTATTCGATTCTGTCGCTGGAGTGGTGGTGGAGGGTGCATGTAATGCGTGGCGCTGGCTGATGCTGGTGCGGTGGCCCGCGGAGAAGGCCGGGAGGAATTCTCCGTGGCTTCCGCCGAGGCGGCCGTTTCAGCCCTCACGCAAGCGCGAGGGGAACTTTGAGTGTGGAGGAGCCACTTCTTGCGGCGGCTGCCTCGCCTTCATGCGCGGCTCTGAAGGGGGCAGGGGAAAACCGGAGCGGGAGGCGCAGTGGACTGTTCCTGGACACGGTGTCATGGGACCACCGATTCTGGTGGCTACGCCGCCCGCATGCGCGTTTCCGGATGACGAGGGAACTGTTCGGGATACTCGCTGAGGCGGGTGCTATGACGCCCGGCTCATGCCGACAGGACTCCTGAGATGACCGAGTGCGTGGCACTGCTGGGCTGCAGTACGCGGATGCTCCTTTGATCCGAATTCTGTACACAATTCCGAATTTCATTACGGCCGGGTCGGGCGGGGCGATGTTGAACATCGTCTCCCGGCTGGACCGGACGCTGTTCGAGCCGGCGGTGTGCGTGCTCAAGAAAGGAGGCAAGCTGGACCAGGTGGTGGAGCAGATGGGGATCCCTCTACTGGAGGCGCCGTTCCAGGTGGCGGCGAGGCCGTACGTGGCATTGCCTCTGCGGGCTTGCAGAGCGGCGCGAGCGTTCCGGCCATTCCGGTTCGACCTGTGGCACTCCTTACCACTACAGCGATGACTACACAGAGCCGCTGGTCGCATATCTATCAGGCGCGCGGGCGTGGGTCTACACGAAGAAGAACATGAACTGGCAGGGGCGGGCGTGGAAGGTGCGGAGCGTGCTGGCGCGGGGAATCGCTGCACAGAACAGCCGGATGATGGAGGAGTTTTTCCGCAACTGGCCATTCCACACGAAGGCGTTTCTGATTCCTCGCGGAGTGGACACGGCGAAGTTCCAGCCAGGCGCGGCGCCGCGTCTCCGCCTGAGGCAGCAGCTTGGCACTCCGAACGGCACCCGGGTGGTGTTGGCGGTGGGGCATGTGTTGCCGGTGAAAGGTCATGACCTGCTGCTGGAGGCGGTGCGGAGCCTAGAAGGGGTGGACGTCTGGATTGCTGGATCTCTGGCGGATCAGAAGCATGCAGAGAAATTGCGCCGGATGGCGGAATCCGACGGGCTCGCCGGGAGAGTGCGTTTCCTGGGCAGTGTCGAGGATGTTGCAGGACTGCATGCGGAGGCGGACGTTTTCGTGCATTCGACTCGCCCGGACGGGCGGCAGGAAGGCTGTCCCGTGGCGCTGCTGGAAGCGATGGCGAGCGGGATGGCGTGCATCGCCACGGATATCGCTGGTTCGCAGGACGTGATCGAAGACGGAGTGAGCGGGCTGTTGACGCCGCCACTGGATGCCGTCGCCCTGCGGCGGGCGATCGTTAGACTACTCGGCGATGAGGAACTCCGGCAGAGGCTCAGATCAGGGGCCAGACGGAGGATCGAGGAGCACTACTCGATAGATCGCGAGGTGGCAGCACATCAAGAGATGTACCTGCGCATTATGGGGGCGAGAGGTGCGCGGGGCTCCAAGGGCCGTTGATGAAGGAAAGCGCTGGATTCACTCTGCGGTTTGCCGGCGGTGCAGCGGCCGAAGACCGTCAGGCGGCGGCAGGGGCCAGGGGATGGGTGCAGCCCGTTCAAAGAGGGGAGAGCGGGGAATGGCGGTTGCTCGGGGAAGCGGTGCGATACGGGGCTGCATCCGGGGCGGACGCAGCTTTCCAGGCATTCCTTGGAGCTGCCGAGCGAGGCGAGGCAAGGCCGGAAGCGCTTTGCGGGCACTGGTGCGTCCTGTACCTTGCGGCAGGGGGCGAGAGCGTGCGTTTGTGGACGGACCCGGCGGGCAGCCTGCATATGTACTACCTGGATACGGCGCGAAGCGGGATGGTGGGAACCCGATTCCGGGATCTGGCGGGGCAGTCCGAACGGGAGCTGGACTGGGAGGGGCTAGCGGGATTTTTCGGGCTGGGGTTTTTCCCTGGCGACAGGACCTTCTACCGCGACATCCGGATTTTGCGGCCGGCGAGCGTGTACGAGTTCGATGGCGAGGGAAGGCTGGAGCGGCAGCAGCGGTACTGGGAATGGTTCCATAAGCCCGACGAGCGGCGCAGCGAAGCGGACACGATTGCGGAGTTCGGGGCGATCCTGCGGGAGGTTCTGGCGGATCAGACGCGCGAGGAGCGGGTAGCGCTGCCGCTTTCGGGCGGGCTGGATTCGCGGACGGTGGCAGCGTGCCTGCCGGAGGGGGCGAAGCCGTTCAGTTACAGCTACGGGTATACAGCGGACTCCATCGAGATCCGGATTGCGCGGCAGGTGGCGGAGGCGGCGGGGGTGCGGTTCCGGCCTCATGTGATCCGGCCGTACCTGTTCGACAAAGTGGACCTGGTGGCGGAGGCGACCGAGTGCTTTCAGGACATCACGCAGGCGCGGCAGGCGGACGTGGCGGACTGGCTGGGCGAGGAAGCGGACTATGTTCTGGCGGCGCATTGGGGAGATGTCTTCTGCGACGACATGGGGTTTCCGAAGCCGGAGGGGACCGAAGATGACGTGCTCGACCACAGTCTGAAGAAGATGCGGAAAAAGGGGAGGGGGTGGCTGCTGAACGAGATCGTGAGGCCGCATCTGAAGGGGGACCCAGAGGAGGCGATCCGGGAGATGATGCGGGCGGAGTTGAGAAGGCTCCCAGAGGTGGAAGACCCGGATTTCCGCGTGAAGATGCTGAAGACGGAGCAGTGGGCGTTCCGATGGACACTGGCGAGCCTGCGGATGTATCAGGCGGCGGCGTTTCCCCGGATTCCGTTTCTTGATCCGCGCATGGTGCAGTTTTTCTGCACCGTGCCGACGCGGATGGTGCGGGTGCGGCGGTTGCAGATCGAGTACCTGAAGCGGCATGCGCCGCGGTTCGCGCGGATTCCGTGGCAGCCCTATGAGGCGAATCTGTTCGTGTACCCGTGGTCGCCGTTGTGGATGAAACCGGTGCGGGCGGTGCGGAAGGTGAAGCGGGTGGTGCTGGGAGAAAGGCCCATTCAGAGGAACTGGGAGGTGCAGTTTTTCTCGCCGGGGCAGTGGGAGAGGCTGGAGGGGGTGCTGCTGAAGAAGGGCGCGCGGCTGCACGAACTGGTGGCGCCGGAGAAAGTGCGGGCGTTGCTGGATGAATTCCGGGCGAAGCCGGAAGGGGCGAGCGGGTACACCGTGTCAATGCTGCTGACGTTCGCAGTGTGGCTGGAGCGGGTGCATGGATGAGGGCGTGCATCTGATGATTCTGGACATCCGCTGGCCGCCGGAGACGTTTCTGCTGCGGAAGATCGAGGCTCTGGCGCGGTGCGGGTACCGGATCACGGTGGTGACGGCGGACGCGGCGAAAGGCCGGATTCCGCAGAACGTTCGGGTATTGACGCTTCCCGCCTCGCGCCGCGGCTGGATGAGAGCTTTCTGGCTGTTGTTCGGGGCCATGTTGAGAGAGCCGAGGCAGGCATTCCGGGGCTTGCGGGAGGTGTTCGGAGGGGGGGTGACGGGGTGGCGGCTGGGAGTACGGAGGTGGGCGATTGCGGCTGAGCGGCCGGATATCGTGCACTGGGAGTGGACGCTGGCGGCGGTTCCGTGCTTACCGCTGATTGAAGAAAGGCGGGGCTGGCATGCTGTCGTGAGTTGCCGCGGATCACAGGTTTCAGTTGCGCCAGCGAATCCGAAGCGGGCCAAGGAAACCGGGCATTCAGGGAGAGTCTTCTCCCGGTGTTGCGCCGTTCATTGTGTCAGCGATTCGATGGTTGAAGAGGCTAGAGCTCTCGGACTGGACAGGACCAGAGCGGCGGTGATCCGACCGGCGGTAGACCCAGGACAGTTCCATTCGGGGAATTCGGCCAACGATCCGGCACGTTTGAGAATCGCGATGACAGGTGCGTTGAAGTGGGTTCGAGGTCCTGAGCATGCCCTGCTGGCGTTCCAGAGGTTGCTCGAATCGGGCGCAGAAGCGGAGATGGAGATTTTTGGGGGAGCGGGAAAGCAGGAGAAGGAGCGGTTTCTGTACAGCTTGGAGGACCTGGGGCTGCGGGAGTACGTGCAGTGGCGAGGGGCGGTAGCGGCTGATGAGGTGGCGAGGAGGCTGCGGGAGGCGGACATCTTCCTGCACGCGAGCCACAGCGAGGGGATCAGCAATGCGGTGCTGGAGGCGATGGCGTGCGGGCTGCCGGTGGTGTGCACGGATGCGGGCGGGATGCGGGAGGCGGTGCGGGACGGGATCGATGGATTTGTGGTTCCGGTGCGGGACGTAGATGCAATGGCGGAGGCTTTGGTGAAGCTGGCGCGGGATCCGGATCTGCGGCGGAGGATGGGGGCGGCGGCGCGGCAGCGGGTGCTGGAGGAGTTCACGCTGGAGCGGCAGACGCGGGAGTGGCGGGCGCTGTACGAGGGGCTTCTCGCGGAGTGCCGGAACTGATGGCTGGCAGGCGGATGCGGATCGTGATGGTCTGTCCGAGCTTCCCGAAGACGTCCGAGACGTTTCTGTTTCAGAAGGCGGCGGGGCTGCTGGAGCGGGGGCATGAGGTGACGGTGGTGTGCGGGTCGAGCGAGGAGCGGGAGTGGGAACGGTTCCGGGGGCGGGCGATGTGGGAGGAGTTGCGCCGGAGGGTGAGGGTGACGGCGCCGGCGAGGCCGAGGTGGAGGGTGGGCGTGCATGGACCGGGGGCGCTGGCTATGAGCGTTCTGGGCAACGCCAGAGCGGCGGGGCGGTATCTGAGGGCAGGCTTACGCGGGCTGCGTGACCTGTATCTGGACGCGGAGGTTCTTGCGGCGCGGCCGGAGATTGTCCATTTCGAGTTCGGGGCGACGGCGGTAGGGAGGATGCGCCTGAGGGAGAGGCTGGGGTGCAAGGTGGTGGTGAGCTTCCGCGGGTACGACCTGAATTTTGCGGGGCTCGAAGATCCGCATTTCTACGATGAGGTGTGGGAGAAGGCGGACGGAATCCATTGCCTGGGGGAGGATCTCTGGAAGAGAGCGCAACGGCGGGGGTGTCCGGCGGAGAAGCTGCATGCGCTGATTCCGCCGGCGATCGATGCGGAGTTTTTTCAGCGTTCCGAGCCGCGGAGTTATGAGCGGGTTGGAACGAAGGACAGGCCGCTGCGGCTGCTGAGCGTGGGGCGGCTCGAATGGAAGAAGGGGTACGAGTTCGCGCTGGAAGCGGCGCAGCGGGTGCGGGCGGCGGGAGTGGAGATCGAATATCGCATCGTTGGAGATGGCGGCTACTACGAAGCCGTGGTGTTTGCCCGGCATCAACTGGGGCTGACCGGTGTTGTGACGCTGTGCGGAGCGATGGACCGGGAGGGGGTGCGGCGGGAGATGGAGCGGGCCGATGTGCTGGTGCATGCGGCGGTGAGCGAGGGGTTCTGCAACGCGGTGCTGGAGGCGCAGGCGATGGAACTGCCGGTGGTGTGCTCGGATGCGGGCGGGCTGCCGGAGAACGTGGCGCATGGGGAGACGGGGTTTGTCACGCGGCGGCGGGATCCACGGGAGATGGCGGAGAGGATCGTTGAGCTGGCGGGCGATGCGGAGTTGCGGCGGCGGATGGGAGAAGCGGGGCGGCGAAGGGTGGAGACGAAGTTCCAGGTGGAGAATCAGATTCGGGCGTTTGAGGAGTTTTATGGGAGGGTGGCGGGGTGAGGTGGCGGTCGCGCCTTGCGCGCGACCGCGGTGGCCCCGGCCTGAAGGCCGGGGGAATCCCATTCGAACTGAGGCGAGAGTGAGACATGGAGAGAAACCTGGTGCGGTGTACAACAATCGGGGGGAATCCCATTGAAACTGAGGGGAGAGTGAGACCGCTGATTGCGGCTGTTCGGGCGGCCTTCGTGCGCGGCACAGAACACGGGGGCGTGCGGGGGAAGCGCTGCCCTCGCCCGAGGGCGGGGGAAATCATGGGGAGTTGTGGGGACAGTCCGCTGTGTCCACAAGAGAGTCTGCCGGTGGCGCCCGCTGAGGCAGGCGCGGTAGCCCTGGATACTTGGGAGGCGTCCGCAGATGCGGGCGCAGTAGCCCGGCTGCCAGCAGCCGGGGGAACGGGATGGGCGGGGGAATTGTGAATGGCCAGCTTCGATCTGGTGCTGACTGGAGGTGAGGCGCCACGGTGGGACGGAGGGCGCGTCGTGGAGGCGCGGGGCGGAGTGCGGGCGTGTGCGGAGGCGGCGCGGCAGGTGATCGAGGGCGGAGATGGCGAGTGGGTGCTGTTTTGGGATGGAGGGCTGGGCACCGTGCCGGAGGGTTTGGTCCGGGAGTTGATGGGGAGGCCCGGGGATGTGTGGCACGGGGGGCTAGATGTGGGGTTGCGGGGCAAGCCGGAGCTGTTCGACTTTGTGACGCCTTGCTGGATGCTGCACGGGGATCCCGATGAGGGGATCGAGGCCAGTTCGTGGCGGGTGAGTCTCAGATGCTGCCTGATCCGGCGGGAGCTGCTGCGGGTTGTTGGGGGTGTGGATGACGGGTACGTCTCGATGGAGGCGGCGGGGCTGGATCTGGGGTACCGGTGCCTGTGCGCCGGGGCGATGATGCGGTTTGTGCCGGGGCTGGCGGGGATGGTTCGTGCGGAGGCAGAGGGGATTCCGCTGGGGGACGAGGCGCGGCTGGTGAGGAAGGCGCGAGGGAAGAAATGGCTGGGGTATGGGCTGGCACGGGCGTCGATGACGGGCTACTGCAGGGTGCGGGAGGCTGTGCGGGCGTACCGGCGGGCGAGTGGAGCGCTGGGGGTGGGGTTCGGGGTGTGGAGTGGGGGTGGCCCCGGCCTGAAGGCCTGGGGAATATCCATTCAAGAAGGGGAGGTGGGGCCGCTACCTGCGGCCGCTCAAGCGGCCTTTGTGCGCGGCACAGAACACGGGGGACCGTGTGAGGGAAACGCAGTCCTCGCGCAAGCACGAGGGAATCTGCCGGTGGCGTCCGCGGACGCCGGCGCGGTGGCCCCCGGCCAAGGCCGGGGGGAAACTCTGGAGGGTGGTTGGGACAAGGTGACGGTGCTGGTGCCGACGGTGGACCGGTACCCGTATCTGAAAACGCTGATGGGGCAATTGGCGCGGCAGACGGTGCGGCCGCATGAAGTAATCGTGGTGGACCAGACGGAGCGGGAGCGGCGGCAGCAGGATTGGCAGGAGGAGGCGGCGGGGTTGCCGTTGCGAGTGATCGAGATGGACGAGGCGGGGCAGTGCAGTTCCCGGAATGCAGGGCTGAAGGCGAGCACGGGGGACTGGGTGCTGTTTTTGGATGATGACGATGAGGTGGGGCCGGATCTGATCGAGAGATTCATCAAGAGCGCGAGGGACACGGGAGCGGAGGTTGTGTGCGGCGTGGCGGAAGAGGCAGGGGGTGGCAGACTGCCAGCGTGGTTCGAGCTGCGCCGGATGAGCGACGTGTTTCCGACGAATGCCGGGATGGTGAGGCGGGAGGCGTTCTACCGAAGCGGACTGTTCGACCTGGCCTATAACCGGGGCGCGCGGGCGGACGGGGATCTGGGGACGAGGCTGTATCGATGCGGGGCGCGGGCTGTGCTGGATCCGACGCTGCGGGTGTTTCATCATCACGCGCCGCGCGGCGGGCTGCGAATGCACAAGGCGCGGGTGGCGACGTATGCGGCGAGCCGGCGGAGCCTGTGGGTGCGGCAGTTGCCCGAGGTGACCGAACTGTACTTGAGGATGAGGTTTTACACGCCGCGGCAGGTGCGGGAGTCGCTGGTGATGAGCGTGCTGGGGACGTTTGCCGTGCGGGGGGCGTGGTGGAAGCGCGCAGCGAAGGCGGCCATCGGGATAGCCGTACTGCCGGCGACGCTGCTGGAGTTGCGGAAGCGGCTGAAGGCAGCGCGGGAGATGCTGGAGCGGTATCCGAAGATTGAAAGGCTGGACGGGGACGCGCGTTGAAGGCGCCGAAGGTTCTGATCGTGGCGACGGAGTTTCCGCCGGGACCCGGGGGAATTGGAACGCACGCCTGGCAAGCCGCGCGATGGCTGCGGGAGTACGGATGGCAGGTGCGCGTGCGGGCGTGCCAGGATTACGCGAGCCGGGAGGAAGCAGAGATTTTCCGGCGGGATGCAGGATTCGAGATCCGGAGCTTGACGGGGGCTCGAATGCCGGGCGTGCGGCTGCCGTACCTGGCGTGCGGGTTGTGGAGGGACATTTCGGCTTGGCGTCCGGACGTGGTTTTGGCGACCGGAAGAAATGCGGTGCTGGCGGCTGGCGCTGCCGCGCGGGGCAACACGCGGCTGGCAGCCGTGGCGCACGGGACCGAGATTCTGACGGGAGGGCCGCTTCGGAAGGCGACGTTGCGGGCGTTTCGGGCGGCTGATCTGGTGGTGGCAGTGAGCGGGTTCACGGCAGGGATGCTGGCGGAATGCGGAGTGATGCGCGAGCGGATTGCTGTGGTCCCGAACGGCGCGGATGAGGAAGCGTTCCGTCCGGCGAGCGAGGAAGAGGCAAGCGCCATCCGCCGCGAGATGGGGCTTGGTTCCGGGGCGTCCATCCTGACAGTGGGCCACGTGACGGAGAGGAAAGGGCAGTGGGTAGTGGCGAGGGCGCTAGGGGAAGTGGCGCGGCAGATTCCGGATGTGGAGTACTGGCTGGTTGGACTGCCGACGGAGAGGGAGCGGGTGGAAAGGGAAGCCCGGGAAGCGGGCGTGGCGAACCGGGTGAGATTCCATGGGAGGCTGCCGCAGGGAGATCTGGTCAAGGTGATGCAGGCTTGCGATGTGTTCGCGATGACGAGCGTGATGACCGCCAGCGGGGACTATGAGGGTTACGGGATCGCGGTTCTGGAGGCGGCGCTGTGCGGCAAGCCGGCGGTGGTGAGTGATTGCGGCGGGCTGCCAGAGGCGGTGGACGATGGGGAAACGGGGCTGGTGGTGCGGGAGAAAGACGCAGCGGCGACGGCGCGCGCGCTGATCCGGCTGCTAGTAGATGGCGCGATGCGGCGGCGGATGGGAGAGAGGGCGCGGGTGGCAGCCCTGGAGGAGGGAACGTGGCGCGCCCGAATGCGAGAGTACGATTCCCTGCTTCGCAGTCTGGCGGGGGTCGCTTGATGAGGCTGCTGGTGGTTTCGCATACGCCGCACGCGCTGGATGGGGGGGAGTGGAAGGGGTGGAGTGCGACAGTGCGGGAGTTGTCGGCAGTGGCTGGGCTGTTCGATGAGCTGGTTCATGTGGCGCCGGTTGTCGAGAGGGCGGACGCGGCGATGTGCGCGTACAGCGCCGCGAATGTCCGGGTGGTTGGGGTGAGCCCGAGCGGAGGGGAGGGGCTGGCGGCGAAGGCGGGGATTCTGCGGGCGTGGTTCGAGTATGCAGGGGTGATTCTGCGGGAACTGAAGGCGTCGGATGCAGTTCATGTGCGATGTCCGTGCAACATCGGGCTGCTGGCGGTGCTCATGCTGTGTTTTGTGAAGAGTCCGCGGCGGAGGTGGATCAAGTACGCAGGCAACTGGAGTCCGGCAGGGCGGGAGGCGTGGTCGTACCGGGTGCAGCGGTGGCTCTTGAGGCGAAGGTGGCACGGGGGTGTAGTGACGGTGAACGGGCAGTGGGAGGGAGACCCGCCGCATGTGCGGGAGTTTTTCAATCCGTCGTTCCCGGAGGCGGAGCTTGAGGAGGCGCGCGCGTGGGGGAGGCAGAAGACGCTGGACGGCGTGATCCGGTGCGCATTTGTGGGGCGGGTGGAGGAGGCGAAAGGGGCGGGCAGGGCGGTGGAGATCGTGAGGCGGCTACGGCAACAGAAAGTGGAGGCAAAACTCGATGTTGTGGGAGACGGATCTCTGCGGGAGGCGCTTTCTCAAAGAGGCGAGCCGTGGGTGCGGTTTCACGGATGGCTGGCGAGGGAGGAGGTGGCGCGGGTGTGGCGGGAAGCGCATGTGTGCCTGCTGCCGTCGCGGACTGAAGGATGGCCGAAGGTGTTGAGCGAGGGGATGGCTTGGGGGGCGGTGCCGGTGGCAAGTGCGGTCGGCAGCATTCCTCAGTATCTGGAGCGGTTCGGGTGCGGGGTGGCGCTTCCGGCTGAAGATGTGGAGGGGTTCGCCCGGTCGGTGCGGTCGTATGCGGAAGACCCGGAGCGGTGGAAGGGGGAGAGCGAGCGGGGGATGCAGGCGGCGGAGCTGTTCACATATGAGGCGCATCTGAGGAAAATGCGGGAAGTGTTTGGAGTGGAGGAATCAAAATGACCGAGGTCCTGGCTGTCGAGCAACGGTAGCGCATAAATTCCCCCCGAATAGCCAGGCAGGAATATTTCAATCCCCCAGCCATCAATCAGTGCAACAGAAAGTGGAAAAGATACCAGAAAGTGACGCCAGGCTTGCAACAACTCGTTCTAGCGCTGATCAGCCTCTTTACGCTGACCAGTGTCGCGCTGCGAACCGCGATATTTCTAATGCATCGAGATTCCGATTCCCTTATACTGTGGGCAGGTCCGTTCCTGGGTGGAATTCTGGCGTGGCGAATTGTGCGGGGAGGCGATTGGATCGAGTTCAATCGCGAAAGATTTTTGAGAATCGTGCTGATCTCTGGGATCATACTTCGTCTCCTAGCGCTCCTGGATGACCTGTCAGACAGGCCGAAACAGGTCAGCGACTGGGGGAAATACGAACTTCTTGGTCAACGCCTTGCATTCGATAGACGCTATTATGATTTTACGACTGTCAACGGAATCGAACTTAGGGCATTCCGCCCGCCGGGACTGCCTCTGTTGCTGGCAGCCGGTTACAGCGTGATGGGTGAAAAAGCAGCTCCAACAGTCGTGATGCATCTCATCTCACTGTCGTCTCTTCTGCTCGCGTATGCTGCCGCACGCGAACTGCGGAATCCTCCGTCGCTTCTACTCATGTCATATCTTTCTGTTTCGCCTCATGTTCTCACTCTGGCTTCCATCACAAACACCCACGTGCTGGCACTGCTGATCATATTAGCCATTGTTTTCGTTCGCCAGGCGGTGAAAAATAGATCGGTTCAATGTCTTATTACTGGAGGAATCATCGGAGCAGGCACTCTCGTGCGTGCGGAGCTGTTGCTTTTGTTCGTCGCGGCCGTGATCGCCCTGATCGCCATGAACACCAGATCTCTCCGGTACAGTCTTCAGCACAGCGCAATCCTCGGCCTAGCGGCATTAGCCGTGGTTCTTCCTTGGAGTGCCAGAAACTGGATGGTTCTTGGAAAATTTGTGCTCATTTCGACAAATTCCGGAGCTGTCCTTTATTCTGCCAATGTCACATCAGACTTTCGTCGAGGCGGAGGGTATAACGGTATTGGTGCGGACTTTTACCGGCAAAACAGCCCCACGGACGAAGTGGAGCTGGATGCGTTGCTCAGGAGGGCGGCGCTTCAGCACATGATACGGAACTTCAAGATCTACTTGCTGTCGGTGCCGTTCCGCGTGGGCCAGTTAATGGGAATGCAACAGTGGGCGATCGGATACAGCAGGGAGCACTCACGGCGACCCTTGCCAGGCCTGTTTTATTACATTTGCATGGCATTGGAACAAATCCTTTCGTGGGGGCTTTACCTCGCGGCAGGTTTGTGGCTGGCTAGTCGAGTGTTGAGAGGCGAATCAAGCTTCTTTCTGTTGTCGTATGCATTGATCATTCCCGGATTCGCGTTTTTGTTTGAGAGTCTTGACCGAAATCACTTCCCATATTTGCTCATGCCGATCCTGGCCGCAGCCACCGGGTGGTCTGAAGAAGGGCGGAGGAACCGGCGTGCCGCTGAAACATGCCCGACTCCGGCGTCCGGCACATGTGGGTCCATGAAGTGACAGACGCCAAGAGGCTAATGCGCGGGAAGGCTCAGAAGCCCCGTGGCGTTCGGGAGACAATGCACTGGGAACCGAAGAACTTAGGTAAACGGAACGTTCCATCTATCATTTCGGCGATTGCGAGTCGCGAGGGTTCGATCCGACAGTGTGTATGGGTCTTTCTTCGCTTCATTCGAACTCCAACAGCAGCGCTGGATCCATGAATCTGCAGCTGTGGTCGGGGAAAAGGCAAAAAGACGGGCGAACAAGTAGGGGGGATGATCTGGTGTAAAGGTAGCTCAGGTTCGTCGTACGTGCCATTGGATCGTGACGTAACTTTAAACGCTAAAGCCATCCTGTGAGGCGAGAAGGTGTAGCGGAATATGTGCGGAATTGCAGGATTTCACGGGTACGCTCCTGACGATGTGTTCAAGAGACTCCCGCTCGCTGCAGATAGAATCGTCCACCGTGGTCCGGATCATACGGGGATCTGGAGCAATGCATGGCTGAGTGTGGTCCATACGCGGCTTAGCATCATCGACCTGAGCGCTCAGGGCAATCAGCCATTTTCAACAAAACGGCACGTGCTCGCGTATAACGGTGAAATTTACAATTACCGGGAGTTGCGGACCGAATTAGAGAATTGCGGTAAGAAAGTATCCGGCGTTTCAGACACAGCAGTGCTGTTTGCTCTTCTCGAGGCCTATGGGGTGCCTGAAACCCTAAAGATGATCCGGGGCATGTTTGCTTTCGTCTGGGCGGATCTTGAAGAGAAGCGCGTCTGGCTGTGCCGGGATCGATACGGCATCAAGCCATTGTATTACACGTACTCTAATGGCCTACTTTACTGGGGCTCGGAGGTAAAAGCGATTTGCGCGCTGACCGAGGTACGGCTGAACCCGGTTACCACATTACATGCGATTGCGAGCACTGGGGATGCTTCACCAGAGAGAACAGTCTTCGAAAACGTGAGGCAGGTGCCTCCGGGCTGCTTGGTCGAGCAGCATCTTGGAACAGAGCCGAGAGTTTACGAGTACTACCGGATCACAGAGGAGCCGCGAGAGAGCCTTTACAGGCAAATGGAGCGCAGTGATTTTAATCAAGTGCAGGAGATGTTTGAGAGCCTGATCGGGCAAAGCACGATCCGAATGTCGATGAGCGATGTTCCGATGGGCGTGTTCGTAAGCGGCGGGGTGGATTCTGCCCTCATCGCGGCGATTGCCAACAGCAACGGGGTCAAACTGGGGCTTTTCACGGCCGACGTGCTGGGTCGGTTCTCTGAGGTCGAGGACGCGAGGCGACTCGCAGCATCTTTGAAAGCGCCACTGCATGAATCAAAGTTTGCGGCCTCCGATTTGTTAAGCACGCTGGCCGAAGTCACATGGCACTACGAGTGTCCCGTCGTAACGCATTCGAACGCGGCGCCGCTTCTGTTTGTCGCGAGAAGAGCGAGGCAGGAAGGCGTGAAGGCGGTGTTGACGGGGGAAGGTTCCGATGAGCTCTTCCTGGGGTATCCGGGCATGGCGGCGACGCTCCTGAAGCCGATGGCCCGGCTGCCGGTCACAATTTTAGAGAAGGCATATGGTTTGTTTCCACGGCTGAGGAAATTTGTGCTGGGAAATCCTGGAATCAGCGCCGTTGACTTTGCACACCGGGTGTCCGAAGGCTTCGAAAGACAGAGAATGAAGCGGATTGCCCAGGAGGCGTATGGCTTCCTTGCGCCAAAGGAGAGAACGTGGGCTGTCTGGTCTATGAACAGCCTGCAGTCTCATCTGCTCACGCTTCTACACCGCAACGATCGAATGGGGATGGGAGGAAGCATTGAGGCGAGATTTCCGTATCTCGATGAGGAGATTGTGAGGTTCGGTCTGAATCTGCCCCGGAAGCACAAAATTCGGTGGGTTATGCGAAATGCTGACATACGGCATCCGTTTCTTGAGGATAAAGCGGTTGTAAGGGCAGTTGCGAAGCATTTTCTGCCTGAGAATCTGAGTCGGAAGGTCAAGCAGGGTTTTCCGGTATACGGCCTGCAGTATATCCGGCCACGGCCGGAAGCGTTCGTCAACGGCTGGGCGCAGGAAGCTCTCGGCCTGAGGACTCAGGACATCCAGCAGATGGTAGAGTATGAAGACCCATACATGGTGGGAAAAATGCTGGCCGTGGATGTGTTCGGGCGATTGTACGGGTGCAGGGAAGGCCAAGAAGCAGTGACCGAGCATCTTTTGAAGCATTGCGAATTTAGGGTCGTGTGAGTGTTTATTGCACGCTTGAACACCCCCGGAAAAGCGGGCATCCAGCATTGCGGGCCAGAGGGAGAGGTCAGTCGGTGTTCCTTCAGCATAGAGTGGACAATCCGTCAAGGGTTCTTTTTGTAATGGGAGTGTTGGCGTTCTCGCTGATGCAATGCAATGCAGGCGAGTGGTACGTAGCGCCAGACGGGACGCAGTCAGGAGACGGGTCGAGGGAAAGACCGTGGAGCCTTGAGGCAGCGCTGAAACCCCACCCGATGATCGCGCCGATGGACACAGTGTGGGTGCGGAAAGGGATTTACAACGGGGCGTTCGTGGGACGGCTGAAGGGTACGCCCGGTAAGCCGGTCGTGTTGCGCGCCTATCCGGGTGAGAGAGTCGTGCTGGACGGTCGAGGATTTGGGAATGCTGTGTTGAGAATTGAAGGTGAGTGGGCGTGGTACTGGGGACTTGAGATAACAAATTCAGACCCCGGAAGAGACCTTGATCGCCCGGAAATGAAGGGTGTTTCTCACCGTGGGACTGGAATTGAAATGCTCGGGACGGACATCAAGGTCATTAACTGTGTTGTTCACGATACTGGGGTGGGGGTTGGAATGGCAGTTTCATCGCGCGATCAGGAGCTGTACGGAGCCATTCTATTCAATAATGGCTGGCGAAAAGGGGAGGTTCGATCAGGGCACTCCATCTATGCTCAAAATGAGTTTGGGCAGAAGTTGTTGAGAGATGTGATTCTGTTCAGTCCCTACTATTTTAATCTGCACATCTACGGATCAAGAATGGCATTTCTCAATAATTTCCAGCTTGAGGGGAATGTAGGATTCAATGGGCGCTGGTTAGTGGGCGGGGAAGGGCCTCTGAAAAACATTGTGATGCGGGATAACCTGCTGTACGGCAACAGTGCGCAACTGTTCTACCGCAACCGTTCCAATGAGGGGCTGAAGCTTGAGGGAAATTATCTTCCGGGGGTGACGAGCGCCCTTTATTGGGATCGGATGGAAGTGCGGAACAATACGTTTTTGCGGCCGGATCAACAGGGGGAGCGGATCCTCGTGTCTTTCTGGACGCCAGATGGGTTCCAGAGATCTGTCTTCGAGGGGAACACCTATTATGCGGCGGATGCGAACGCGCAGCTATTGCGTCTGGCGCGGTTAGACGACCCGAAAGTGATGGACTACACAATGGAGCGGCTCCAGAAAGAACTGGGATTTGAGAAAACCGGAAAACTGATCGTGACGCCACAGGGACGCCCTTTGAAGGAGGCTGTATTCGTCCGGAGGAATTATTACGAGCCGAACCGGGCGCATGTGGTGATCTACAACTGGCCGAAGCGGGACGAAGTGATAGTGGATATTTCCACGATGAACCCTCAGCCGGGGGACAAGTGGGTTCTGCGGAATGTGCAGAACTACTTCGAGGAGTTCGTTTCGGGGGTGTATGACGGGAAACCGCTCCGGGTACGGATGACGGGATGGACGGCGGCGGCGCCGGTGGGAGAGGACAAGCCGCTGTATCCGGTCACGTTTCCTGAGTTCGGCGTGTTCGTGCTGACGCTGGAGAAGGGAGGCGGTCAGAAGACTGCGCTGGCGGCGGATCCGGAGCGGAGCGGGGTGGGGGCGCCGGGAGCGTTGCTGAAGACCGAACTGCCTGAGGGCTTTTATCGGGGAACTGACTTGGCGGGAGCGGCTCCGTTCGGTGAAGAGCTGGGCGGGGTGAGAGTTCATGTGACGGATGGGGAAGGTGGACTGTGGTGGGCGCGGCTGGCGCTGTTGGACCGGAAACATGTAGTTTGGGAAGTGCCGCCCGATTGCGGGCTGGGCTTGGCGCGGGTGCGGCTGATCCGGGAGGGGGAGCCAGAGGTAGATGGGGGAGTGGTGCTGATTGAACCGGCGTCACCCGGGCTGTTCACGGTGGATGGGAGCGGGAAAGGGGCGGTGCTGGGCTGGATTCGCTATCGGGATGGAACCGCGGAGGGGCTGGCGGAGTGCGGGCTTACGGGATGCATCGCGAAGAGCGTGGACGGGTCACAGGCGGAGGAGCTGGGATTGATGGGGAGCGGGTTTGGCTCTGCGCGGGATGTGTGGGTGAGGATTGGGGGGCTGGAGGCAGAGGTACGGGGCGTGGAGAGGGCGGAATATCCGGGAGTAGAGTGGGTGCGGGTGGGGTGGCCTTCCGGGATTGAAGCGGGGTGGACGGTTTTGAGGGCGGGAGCAGGGGATAAGGCTGCGAACCATGCAGGCGTGTCGGTGAGGTAAGAATCGAAAACAACCATGCGAGTCACAATTGTTTGTGGTGCGAATCCCGAGCGCGTTGGAGATTTCTTTCATTCCTTGGCCCGCCGGCTTCAAGAAAGAGGGCATGTGGTTTGGTTGGCTCGCTGGAACGTTCGCCCAGGAAGGAGCCTTGCTGTTCCTCTTGGGGTTCGAGAGCTGATTTTTCCATCGAAAAGACCCAATCGATTAAAGGACGTATTGTTTCTACTCCGTGTATTCCGAGCGGAGAAAATGGATTGCGTCCTTGCCACGCATGCGGGCCTGACTGCGGCTGCAGTTGCCGGGTATCTGACAAGGGTTCCACTCCGATGCGGCTGGTTCCATACAACGATGGGCGGGTTGATTCTCGAGGCAACCTCTGGCACTGCGAGGCTGATTATGATTCTGCTTAAGCTGCGCCTGATATACGCGATGCTGACGCATGTTGTCGCAGTGTCCGCTGCATGCGAAAAAGATCTGATAGAAAGATGGCGGGTTTCCAGACGAAAGGTCATCGTCGTTCCCAACTCCATTCGGCAGGCACCCGATGATCTGACGGGGCTTGACCGAGACCCGGCGAAAATCGTGTGCGTAGCACGTTTGGTCAGATCGAAAGGCCACAGAGTGCTCCTTGCCGCCATAGCGCAGATTGCCGGGCAGTTCCCTGAGGTCCGCTGCCACTTGTTGGGAGATGGCCCTGCGAAGTGCGCGCTTGAGGAAATGGTGTCAGAACTACGGATTTCCGGGCATGTTGTGTTCGATGGGGCTGTACCACCCGAGCGGGTCTTACTTGAGATGGCCACTGCCGCTGCGGCAGTGCTTCCCAGCCTTGACGAAGCTTTCGGCCTAGTGGTACTTGAAGCAATGTCCGTCGGAACCCCCGTTGTTGCTTCGCGTGTAGGCGGCATCGTCGAGATCGTCCGTGATGGGGTGGATGGATTCCTGGTGAGCCCCGGGGATGCCAACGAACTCGCAGAAGCCTTGAGCCGCATTCTCGGCAATGCAGATCTGGCGATGAAACTCGGACGAAACGCGAGAGCCCGGTTCGAGGAGGAGTTTGAGTTAGACAAGCGAATTGACCGCTTCGTCCAGTGGGCGGAGCAGACAGCGGCGTTTGCCGGGATCGAAAAATGAACTTCATCTTAAATGGCGATTGACGAATGAAGAGAATGCAGCTTGCCATATGGCTGGGGCGCATTCTGCCGCCGCTGGCGGCGCTACGCGTGCGCGCCTGGCTAATGCCCTATTCCACAGCTAGACAGGTGGAATACGACTGTAAGACAACCGCAGTCACTGGATCGTTGCTGGAGTGCCGGCTGTCGGATATGCACGGCTATTATTTCGTCTTCCACGGCTGTTTTGATTGGAGGAACGTGGCCGTGTGTCGGGCTGTCTGCCGACCTGGAGACACAATCATCGAAGTTGGCGCGAATGTGGGGACAGAGACTGTCTGTTTCGCTGATATCGTCGGGCGGGAGGGGCATGTCGTTGCCCTCGAACCCGACGAAGAGAATTTTCGAGCCCTGAAGCGGATGGTTGAACTGAACGGGTTTCGGCATGTGGATGTGGTCCAGTGCGCTGCGGGCGACAGGGACGGGACTATTCAGTTTGAAGCAACTCCCGATCGTTGCATGAGCGGGATTGGCTTTGTCCGTGAAGCCGGGAGCGCTTGCGGGCTCACGGTGGAAGTCAGGAGATTGGACTGGTGGCATGAGCATGGCTGCACGGCGGTCGCGGCAGTGTTGATCGACGTGGAGGGGTATGAGCCGGCAGTGTTGCGCGGGGCTAGAACGCTGGTGGAGCAGTGCCGGCCTGTGATCGTGCTGGAAGCAGCACCGCAGCTGCTGGCGAGAAACGGGTGGGGGCTTGAGGATCTGGCTCGGGAGCTGGCGAGGGCACGATATCGGTTTTTCACGATCGGACGGTTCGGTCTTGAGCCGAGCAACCTGCGAACCAGGCAGCCGGAGAACTGGTTGTGTCTGCCGGAGGAGAAGTTGGAGCTGGCGGGGAAGATCCAACGGACGTTGCGCAGAGCGGGCTGGATGCCGATGGTGCGGGGACTGAATCCGCTGGCGCGGGGATAGAGCGAGAATGGGGATTCTCATCAGTGTGAGTTGCGAGGGCAGCGCAATTGCGGACCATTTCCGTGCGCTGGCTGCGGAGCTGCGTCAGCGGGGACATAGTGTGACGATGGCGACGTGGGGGAAGGATGCGGAAAATCACTGGGCGCCGGATGGGGTGGAACTGGTGCGATATCCGTCGCCGAGACCGACCAAGTGGGTGGACATCCGGTTCTCGTGCCGGCTGATGAAAGAGCGCGGCGTGGACTGCGTCATCGCGAATTTCGGCGCGGAGAATGCCAACGCCCTGGCGGCATGGTGGTCGAGGGTGCCGGTGCGGGTGTTGTGGCACCACACATTGCTCAGGCAGATCCTCCTGGATCGGGGGGGTGTTGATCTGACATTTGTTCTTCAATTGCTGCGGAAGCGGCTGGTGTATGGACTCGCGACGGCGGTCGTGGGCAACGCGGCGGCGACGGCGCGGGAGCTGAGGAGCGTGTGGAGGCTCCCAGAGTCGAAGGTTGCAATGTTCTGGTACGGCATGCCTGACCCGGCAGCGGGGATGCCAGATGAGCCGTACCGGCTGGCAAGCCGGGTTCTGTGCCCGGGGCGGCTGCATCCGAGCAAGGGGCAGGACGTGCTGATCCGGGCATTGCCGGCGGTGCTGTGCGAAGCGCCTGACGTGGAGGTTGTGTTTGCCGGCGGGGGGACGGAGAAGGAGAAGCTGGAGCGGCTGGCTGGAGAGCTGGGAGTGGCGAATGCGGTGAGGTTCGCCGGGGCGTTGCCTCGGACGGGGTTGCTCCGCGCCATGGCGGAAGCGGCGGTGGTTGTGGTGCCGAGCCGGGATGAGGCGTTCGGGCTCGTCAACATCGAAGCGATGGCGATGGGGACGCCGGTGGTGGCGAGCCGGGTGGGCGGGATTCCGGAGATTGTGCGTGATGGTGTGGACGGGTTGTTGTTCGAGCCGGGGAATGCGGAGGAGCTTGCGGAGTGCCTGGTTCGGCTGCTGCGAAATGAAGATTTGCGGGCGGAAATGGGGAGGAATGCGAGACAGAGGTTTCTGGAGGAGTTCGAAAGCAGCCGGGTGGTGAAGCGGCAGGCCGATTGGCTGGAAGGGCTGGTGAGGAAGGCCAGAAGGCGTGTTCAGATGGCGCACGGCGGCGAATTCGTTGGGCGGCGTCCGGTCAAGTGAGTGTGGCGGACCTTGCGGACGACGATGGGAAATCAGCTGTCCTGCTGGAATGGGCGACACTCCTCTGCTTGTTCAAGACAGGGCGGGGTGAATGCGGAGGATGGGGCGGGGAATGCAGCAGACAGTGCCGAACACGCGGGCGGGGTATTCTTCGGCCAAGGTCGAGGGGAACGTTATGAGTTGCATTGAAAGGGCATGGGTCGGGTTGCGGGAGTCGCTGGCGCGGTACCGGGCGGAGATCGGGGTTCGGGATGAGGCTGTCGAACTGCAAAGGCGATGGCTGGGGGATTTGCGGGGCAAGCGGGTTTTGGAGATCGGGTGCGGGGCGGGAAATATTCTGACGATGGAGATCGCGCGGGCGGCGGGGGAGTATGTGGGGGTCGATCTTCTGGAGGACCGGGTTCGGAAGTTGAAGGAGAAGCTTGAGGCGGCAGGGCTGGAACATGCGCGGGCTCGGACCGGGGACGTGCTGAAGATGGACGGAACGGAGGGAGTGTTCGATGTCATCTATGCGGGCAGCGTGCTGCATGCGTTCGCCGACATCGACGGGGCGGCGCGGGCGCTCGGGCGGATGCTGAAACCTGGAGGCCTGCTGGTGGCCTGGGAGCCGATGAATACGGGGTGGGCAGTGAAGTTGATCCGGGGGCTCTACCGGCCGTTTCAACCGAATCGTAGGTGGCACCATCCGTTGAGGGTTTCTGATGTCGGTAAATGGGGGGACCACTTCCGGTTGGAGGGCGCGAGGGGGTTGCTGGGGTGGTCGAAGTGGGGTTATCCGCTCTACCTGTTGCCTGGATGCAGGAGGCTGGGCGTCTGGGCGGGGCGGCGGCTAAGGCGGCTCGACGCCGGTAGAGCTTCATTGCGGGGTTGCCATCAGGTGGTGATGCGGTTGGTGGCGGGGAGCGAGGAAATAGAGAAGACGCGCGAGGAGGGACAGAAAGTTGGCAGCGGCTGGTCTCTCTGAACAGCCTGAGGGCAGGCTTGTGGCCTGTTTCGTCGCAGCTGTTGCGAGCTCCTGCAGGCGGCATCTCGGCGCATGAGGCAGGCAGGGCGGTTGCCGAGGGCGCAGGGCGGCGGAGGGGGGAAATGGAGCTAACGCCGGTTTGCCATGATGCATCTGCTGGTTTGCGGGCGCGCGTTCCGGCCGACGGCAAGTTGAATGACTGGTGCGGCGTGCCTCCCAAAGAGAGGGTATTGACAAGGCCTGGCACCGCCGATGGATGGGAAGTGGGCCAAGCCGCAGGCAAAAGGAGAAATCGGGGCGTGGCAGTCCCAAGAGGCGTAAGCGAGCGATGCGGAAGAAAAAGTTGTTGAGATAGGGCTGCTGGGGCTCGTCGTCGCGGGGGGCGATCTTTGCGCTCTGGGCGCCTGCGAATCGTTTCTTGATCTGGGCGACGGCAATGGACGGGGTTGCGGGCTGAGGGAATGCCTCGATGAAATCGAGCCCCGGATTATCCGGGAAGGCATGCGTCTGGCGAGGGCCAGCGCAGTGGTGGAGCGCGACGGGGAGGGCTACGAGCTGCACCGGACGCCGCGGGGGATGTTCTGGTCGCCGGCGGGAAATATTCTGTACTACAACCTGGGAGAGATGGCTGTGGAGGCTTACGGGGGCGCGGTCGAAGGAGTGAGGGCGGGGGATGTCGTGCTGGATTGCGGGGCGAATGTAGGAACGTTTACCCGCAGTGCGCTCGAAGCAGGCGCGGCGAAGGTGGTCGCACTCGAGATCGATCCGCGCAATGCCGAGTGTCTGCGGCGGAATTTCCGCCAGGAGGTGGACGAGGGGCGCGTCATCATCGTGGACAAAGGTGTCTGGAGCGGCGCTGGGACGGTTGAAGTGAAGACATACACTAACTCCAACTTGAACACGGTGGTGATGCCTGAGCGGCCGGAGACGCGAGAGAAGCCGAGGATCGTGACCTTGCCGGTGACCAGCATCGACCAGGTTGTCGAAGAGCTCGGGCTGGAGCGTGTCGACTTCATCAAGATGGACGTGGAGGGAGCGGAGGCGGAGGCCTTGCGCGGAGCGCGGAGGACGCTGCAGCGGTTCCGACCAAGGCTGAGCGTGGCGACGGAAAACCTGCCGGACGACATCGATCGGGTGCCAGCAATGATCCGAGAGATCGTGCCGGGGTATCAGATCCGACCGGGGATTTGCAGGAAAATCCGGAGATTCATGATCCGCCCTGAAGTTGTCCATGCCCGGGTGGAGTGAGAGCGGCGACCGCCGTGGCTGCTGGGGGATCAGCGGCTGTCTTCGATCCGAATTGTCAGGCTTTGACGAGAGCCGGATTCTGTTCCAACACGCTGTTTCACGCCGAGGCCGGAGGCAAAACGCTGGTTTCGAGGCACCTGCACACTGGGGCGCAGATTCCCGATTCGACCAGGCCCTGCGAGAAGATTACAAGCCCGAGCCCCTCTTCACTGTCCCAGATCCAGGGAGGTGCAGGGAAAGGTTGGCAGGCATGCGCATTCCGGCCCTGTTCCTGCAGACGGATCAGCCGACTCATTTTCGGTCCGGACGATTCGCATATGCGGAACACCCGGGGCAGGAGGGAGACCTGAAATGAGCGGCGAACTGGTTGCTCGTGGCGCTTGGCTGAGCGATCCAACGCACAGTCTGGTGAAAGCCGGTCTGAAATGACGAGAGAGATGATTGCGGCGTTCAGCGAACGCTGGAGCGGGTGGACGGTTGCAGGATGGCTGGCGCTTCTGGTGGCGGTGTGTTACTGGCCGGTGATCGGCAACATTGTGCATCAGTGGCACAGCGACGACAACATGGCGCACGGGTGGTTTGTGCCGGTGATCGTGGGCTACATCGTGTGGGAGCGGCGGGAGGAGCTGGCGGGGGTTGAGATTGGAAGAAGCGGGTGGGGGCTGTGGCTGCTGGTTGGCAGCGGGATGGTGGCGTGCGTGGGGGCGCTGGCGGCGGAGATCTTCACGGAGCGGGTGGCGCTGGTTGGAACGGTGGCGGGGCTGGTGTGGTACCTGGGGGGAACGGAGCTCATGCGGCGGCTGCGGTTTCCGCTGCTGCTGCTGTGCTTTGCGCTGCCGCTGCCGGGACTGCTTCATAAACAGATCACGTTTCCGCTGCAGCTGGTGGCGACGCGGCTGGCGGAGTGGGGGCTGGAGATGACGGGGAGGACGGTGCTCAGGGAGGGGAACGTGCTGGAGCTTGCAGGGCGGGTGATCTCGGTGGTGGAGGCGTGCAGCGGAATCCGGGCGTTGATGGCGCTTGAGTTTTTTGCGCTGGCGTACGCGTATCTGTTTCATGAGAAGGTCTGGGTGCGGTGGGCGCTGGCTGCGGCGGCGGTGCCTGTGGCAGTGGTGGCGAACTCAGGGCGAGTGATGGCGACGGCGCTGCTGGGTGAGGTGGATCCGCGGCTGGCTGAAGGGTTTTATCACGGGCTGGAGGGGTGGGCGGTGTTCGTGGTGGCGATGGCGCTGCTGATTGGCGTGGAGCGGGTGCTGCGGAGGTGGGCGCAGTGAGCTGGTGGCGGGGGCGCGGCGTGTGGGTGGCGACAGGCGTGCTTTGCGTGCAGGCGGTTGTGTTTCATGTGTTCGCGCAGAATGAGAAGACCGTGAAGGTGCTGCCGCTCGCGTTTCTGGACCTGAACCGGGGCGGGTGGGAACAGGTAAGGGAGGAGCCGCTGGATCGCGCCACGGCGGAAATCCTGCACCCGGATGATTCGCTGTTCCGGATGCTGACGCACAGCGAGAAGGGGCTGATGGCGAGCGTGTTTATAGCGTATTTCGCGTCGCAGACAACGGGGCATGCGCCGCATACGCCGCGGAATTGCCTGCCGGGTCACGGATGGGTGTTCGAGCGGGCGGGTGAATACGAACGGGATGTGCCGGACGCAGGGCGCCTGGAGGCGAACCGGTACGTGATCCAGAAGGGCAACGAAAGGGCCGCGGTCGTGTACTGGTATCAGACGGGGGAGATGACGGTGGCCAATGAGTACAAGGCGAAGCTGAAGCTGTTGTGGACGGCGGCGCGGCACGGGCGGAGCGATACGGCGCTGGTGCGGGTGATCGTGCCGGCTGGGGACGGCCGAGTAGAGGCTGCCGAGCAGGCGGCGGCAGACCTTGCGCGCGAGGTGTACGCGGCTTTGGCCGAGCATATTCCGAGGCTGGGGCGGTGATTTCTGCTTGTAACATTTCAAGTGATTTCTGTTCCAGGTGATGGTAAACTCAAGGATTTGACGAGAAGGGAAAAACGGCGCGCATGAAGCGGGACAGAAGGTTGACGAACGCAACGGCGAGGGTGTTGGCGGCAGGGATGGCCTGCTGGCTGATGGCGGGGCCGGCGGCGGGCCAGGAAGCGGCGCGGGGCGGGCTGCGGATCTACGTCCTGC
>Ga0073932_1002280_pt1 | contig 30572 bp, 28 predicted proteins | sample DewCreD2012metaG_FD_76967 | JGI IMG/M metagenome (GOLD analysis project Ga0073932, IMG submission 76967) | Hot spring sediment bacterial and archeal communities from British Columbia, Canada, to study Microbial Dark Matter (Phase II) - Dewar... ...
AGGCGGGCTTGGCATCGAGCTCGACCTCGATCGCGTGCCGATGCGCGAGAGCGCGATGACCGCCTACGAGATCATGCTGTCGGAGAGCCAGGAGCGCATGCTGCTGGTGGCGGAGAAGGGCCGCGAGGATGAGGTCTTCCGCGTCTTCCGCAAGTGGGGCCTGGATGCGGTGACCGTCGGGCGCGTCACCAACGACGGCATGATGCGGGTGAAGCATCACGGCCGAATCGTCGCCGAGATCCCCAGCCGGGCGCTGGCCGACGATGCCCCCCTGTACGACCGGCCGCGCACCCAGCCCCGGCGCACCGCGCCGCTCGACGGTCCGGAGTTCCAGAGCGCCAGCCTGGAGCGGGATCTGGAGGCGCTGCTGGCCAGCGGCGACATTTGCTCCAAGCGTTGGATCTGGGAGCAGTACGACTATATGGTGCGCACCAACACCATTCAAGGGCCGGGCGGCGACGCCGCCGTCATCCGCATCAAAGAGACCGGAACCTCCGTCGCCATGGCCCTGGACGGCAACGGGCGCTACTGCGCTCTGTCGCCCAGAGAAGGGGCGCGGCTGGCGGTGGCCGAGTGCTGCCGGAACCTCTCCACCGTGGGCGCGCTGCCCGTGGCGGCCACCAATTGCCTGAACTTTGGCAACCCCGAGCGCCCTGAGATCATGGCCCAGCTTGTGGAGGCCATCGAAGGCATGGGCGAAGCCTGCCGGTTCTTCGAGACCCCGATCACGGGCGGCAACGTCAGCCTGTACAACGAGACGCTGGGCGAAGCCATCGATCCCACCCCGGTGGTGGGCGTGGTGGGATTGCTCCCCACTGGTCCTCCGCTGACCATCGATTTCAAGCGCGCCGGCCGCGCCGTGGTTCTGCTGGGCGGATTTGGACGCTGTGATTCGCGCCGGTTCGGAAGCACGCAGTACGCCAAGGTGCTCTTGAAGCAGGTCTGGGGCCTACCGCCCGAGCTGGACATGGACTACGAGAAGCGCGTCCAGGCGGCGATGCGGGAGATCGCCGCGGCGGCTCTGGCCGAGTCAGCGCATGATCTGAGCGACGGCGGGCTGGCGGTGGCGGCCGCGGAGTGCTCCTTCGGGCCCGCAGGCGTGGGCGCGCGCCTGGATCTGGATGCGGACATGCGGGCGGAGTACCTGCTGTTCCACGAGGGGCCTTCGCGGATCCTGCTGTCCACTGCGCAGCCGGATCAAGTGCAGGCCATTGCGGCGCGGCATGGAGTGGACGCGCCGCGGATTGGTGATACCATCGAAGAGGGGCTGGTGATTCGCAGCCGGGGCACGGTCCACGTCGACCTGAACGTTGAGCGCCTGAAGCGTCTGTGGTCGGACGCGTTGGAGAAGGCTTTACGGACATAGATCGGATGTTGGACGGGTTTCGCGAAGAGTGCGGGGTATTCGCCATCCACGGGCACCCCGAGGCGGCCAATCTCGTCTACCTGGGCCTGTACGCCTTGCAGCACCGCGGGCAGGAAAGCGCAGGCATCTGCTCGAGCGACGGCAGGATGATCTACTCCCATAAGGCCATGGGGCATGTGGCGGAGATCTTCACGCCGGAGGTTCTGGGTGCGCTGCCGGGGCGCCAGGCGATCGGGCACACGCGCTACTCGACGGCGGGCGAGACGGTGCTGGTCAATGCCCAGCCCTTCAGCGTGGCCTGCAACAAAGGCCGCATCGCCGTGGCCCATAACGGCAACATCATCAACGCCGCCGAGCTGCGGCGCGAGTTGGAGCGCAACGGCTCCATTTTCCAGTCTTCCAGCGACACCGAGGTCATTCTGCACCTGGTGGCCTGTTCGCGGGAGCGCACTCTGGCCGGTGCGCTGCGCGAGGCCCTGCTGCAACTGGAGGGAGCGTTCTCGCTGGTGTTTCTGGCCGAAGACCGGGTGATCGTGGCCCGGGACCCTCACGGCTTCCGGCCCCTCGCCGTGGGCCAGATGGAGCTCAGCGGCGGCGAAAAGAGCTACGTCTTCTCCTCCGAAACTTGCGCCTTCGACCTGATCAATGCCGTCTACCTCTTCGATGTGGAGCCGGGCGAAATGGTGGTGGCCGGGCCGGAAGGTTTGACCCGCGAGCGTTACGCCCCGGCCCGGGACCGCGCCTATTGCGTCTTCGAGCATGTTTACTTTTCACGGCCGGATTCGATCGTCTTCGGACGCTCGGTTTCTGAAAGCCGGGAGATGCTGGGCCGCCTGCTGGCGCGGGAATGCCCGGCGGACGCGGATGTGGTGGTGCCGGTGCCGGATTCCGGCGTGGCGGCCGCCATCGGCTACGCCGATGAGTCCGGGATCCCGTTCCGGCAGGCGCTCATCCGCAACCACTACGTCGGGCGGACCTTCATCGAGCCATCGCAAGCCATCCGTGATTTCGGCGTGAAGCTGAAGCTCAACCCCATCCGCCGCTTGCTGGAAGGGAAGCGTGTAGTGCTTGTGGACGATTCGATCGTGCGCGGCACCACCAGCCGCAAGATCGTGCGCATGGTGCGCAGCGCCGGCGCCCGCGAGGTCCACCTCCGCATCTCCTGCCCGCCGACCATCTCGCCCTGCTATTACGGCGTGGACACGCCCACCCGGCGCGAGCTGATCGCGGCCAATAGCACCGTCGAAGAGATCCGCCGCTTTGTGGAGGCCGACAGCCTGGGCTATCTCTCCATGGATGCGCTGCGGCAAGCCGTGGCCGACGAACGCGGCGAGTATTGCTACGCCTGCTACACCGGCGTCTACCCCACCGAGCTGGTCCACCTGGAGGACCTGCTGGCGAGCAAACCCAAGCGCGGTTGAGCAGCCGACTCCCACAGGCCGGCTAATCCAGGCGCCGGGCCTCCGGGAACGCGGCCCACAGTGACGGGATGCAATGGCCGGGGACGGCGGCGTTAAGGCGGGACCACTCGAAGAATTCTTCGGCCGCACGCCGGATCGCTTCATGATCAATGTTCGGCTCGCGCTTGTAGTCCTGCTCTTCATCCACCCGCTGGCCAATGAGACACAGCACCCACGTCTCGACGTTCCGCTTCGGAATGAAGTGCGCGATCTTCTCGTCAGTTGCTCGAAGGCCAATCCCTGCTTCGGCCAAAGCGGAACTAAGCTGCCGGCCGCGCTCCTCTACGGTTTTTGAGTCGGCATCAATCATTACAGCCAAGGCCGTTTTGGCGTGGCGGTTCCGCAACGCCGCTACAGACTGCGGGTACTGCTTTCGCACCCATTGCTCTCCGCAGCCCCGGCTCCCAGGCAGTGCCTCAACCCGGACGTCGTGGTAGCGGTATCCAAGACGGTAGAGAAACCTTCTCACAAAAGTGACCTGCCGCTGGTCTTCCGCCAGTACGATGCAAAGGCAGGGCTTACTCATGCTCCCACCCGCGGGCGACCATTTCTGAGGGCGTTAAAGGATTGGCTGGGTCTCCGCGGAACTCCATCACGCGCACCGGGCCGCCGCCTTCACGGACGAACTGGACTCCGCCGCCTGGGGCCCACTGGTTCAGGATCTCCGGATGGTGCGAAATCAACAGGAGCTGCGCGTTCGCTTCCTCCGAGATGTCGGTGGCGGCCATGAGCCAGGGCTGGATCTCTCGCAGCGCCACAAAGTTGTCAGGCTCGTCCAGAAGCACCGTCGCTCCTTTGGCGAGAAGAAAGTGAAGGATGGTGTAAAGGCAGATCAGGCAGCGCTGCCCATCGGAGAGCTCGTGGAAGAAAAACCGGGCGCCGTTGGTGAACTCGGCCGTCAATACCCTGATGTTTTCTCCGGCAAGCTCAAGCTGGAGGAAGGAGAAGCCGTCCAAGGCTCTGCGTAAGCTGTCGAGCAAATCGGCGTTGTGTTTGGGATCAGCCTGAACGAGATGCCGGTACCAGGCGGCATAGTTCGAAAGATCCACGGTTGGGAAGGCCTGTTCCGCGTCAGTCCGCGTTTGCATCGCCCACGGGTTCATCCGGAAACAGAACAGGTTGCTGAGCCAGGACTTGAAGCGGGTGAGGATCTGGTTGTCTTTGCGGGGGATGATAGTGGCCAGCGCGGATCTGTGCCAGTCGAAGTCGTACGTGACCTTGTGTTCGAACCGGTCGTCGTACAGGTGTACCTCGCCGGTGACGAACTCGAAGATCGGCTTGCGATCAAAGTGCACCGTTTCGGAAGCCACTCTTGCGCGCGGTGGATCCCCCCAAGGTTCAAGAACGAGCCGGTAGACATAGCCGCCCTCCGCCAAAGCAGCTTCCAGCTCGATGAGCTGCTGAGATTCTTTCAACCAGCGGGTCGCTTGAGACAAGATGTAGGAATCCTGCAATGGGTCGCCGCGGACAGCAAACTGCCGCAGCAGGAGGATGGCGTCGAACAAAGACGACTTGCCCGTTCCATTGCCGCCGAACAGAAGCTGCCGCCGGGCGGGCCGGTACTCAAAGTTGACAAAGCACCGGAAATTATGGAGATACAGCCGCGTCAGCATTTGACACAATTCTACCCTGAGTTGGCAAGTCTGTCCCATCTCCGCCGCTCGTTGAGGCCCGAAGCGCGCCCGCCGGCGGGGCTGTCGCGGCGGTCATGGGCCGGAACCCTGGCCGGCCTGCTCAAATCTCTTGGCAACCCGGATCCTCATGTTATACTGGAAAAGTTCGGAGCAGGTCCGAATTCCCCCCATCCGGGTGACCCAGGAATCTCTGCCGATGCCAAAACTGAAGACACACAAGGGTGCGTCCAAACGGTTCAAGACGACGGGGACGGGCAAACTCATGCGCCGTCACTCCTTTGCCCGCCATATTCTGACCTCCAAGGCGCCCGCGCGCAAGCGCCGCCTGGGGCAGACTGTGCCCGTGGACAAGGCCAACGTCCCGGAACTGAAGCGGATGCTGCCCTACAGCAACTAGGTTTTCAGGAGCGCGGACGGTGCGCGAGGCACGTGCCCGCGCCGCCTCCTATATCGGTCCCCGTCCGGCGCCGTACAACGGCTGCCGGTCGCGGGTCCGCAAGTTCAGAACAAGGAGTGAAACGTGCCCAGAGTTAAACGAGGAACCAAACGCCGGGCGGCGCGCCGCAAGGTGCTCAAGCAAGCCTCCGGCTACTTTCTCACCAAAGGAAAACTTCACCGCGCCGCTCAGGAGGCGGTCGAAAAGGCCCTCCGCTACGCCTACGTGGGCCGCAGGCGCCGCAAGCGCGACTTCCGCTCCCTGTGGATCGTGCGCATCAACGCTGCGGCCAAGAAGCTCGGCTTATCCTATAGTAAATTCATGAACGGCCTGAAGCTGGCCGGCATCGAGCTCAACCGCAAGGTGCTGGCCGAGATGGCCTACAACGACGAACCTGGCTTCAAGGCTTTGGTCGAAAAGGCTCAGGCCGCTCTGGCTCAGAAAGCCTAGCCATGGAACCCGAAAACGACGTTTTCGCGCGGCTGGAGCAACGCATCCAGCAGGCTGCGGAACTCGTGACCAAACTCCGCAGGGAGAAGGAAGCCGCCTTCGCGGCCCGGGACGCGGCTTTGCGCGAGGCGGCCGAAGCCCGTGCCCTCGCCCTGCAATTGAGCCAGGAGTTGGAGCTGCTGCGCGCCCAGCGCGATGAGGTCCGCAGCCGCGTCGAAAAACTGATCGCCCAAATCGACTCACTGGAAGGCGGCTAAGCTGCGTCCCCATTGAGCCGGGCGGGAGGCACCGCGCATGGATTCCGGCGCCGGAAAGAAGACGGTCCGGGTTACGATTTTCGGGCAGAGCTACGTTCTGCGGGCGCCGGGCGATCCCGGCGAGCTGGAACAACTGGCCGCAGAGGTGGACCGCCTGATGGACGGCGTGGCCGCCAAGACCGGCGACGTCGATCCCGCCCGTGTGGCTGTGCTGGTTTGCCTGCACTTGGCGGACCGGCTGCGAGCCGCGGAGCAGGAGCTTTCCGATCTGCGCCGCCGCATCGAGGAGAAGACTCAGCAGCTTTCTTTACTACTGGAGTAGTTTGCCGAGCCTGCTGCCCACGTAGAAGCCCCCGCATATCCGGCTTCCGTTTCAAGGCCAGGGACCGAGCCCAAACAACCGTCCGGCTCTGAGTGCTGCGAACAGGAGTTCCGCCAGCGCGGGCCCCAGGTCGTCCCACCGCAAGTCGCTGAAAGTATTGGCCGCCGGCAGCAGGAAATCCTTCAGCACCTGCAAGCGGTCACTCGATCGCGTGAGACTCAACAGAGCGAACGGAAACGGCCACCGGAAACGCACGCCCGGCTGGTAGTCAAAGCTCGGCTCCAGTTCTCCTGTTAGGGCCAGGCGGCAGTACATCGCGGGAAAATCCAGACCCGCAGCAACCGAAAGAGCGATAGCCGCCCAGGTGCGCCCGTTGATGTCCAGAAGGTAAGGCTTGCCCGTCCGGCGCTCCACCCGGAACTCCGTTTGGATCGGCCCGTGCCAGCGCAAGGCGCGCATGATCGCCAGCCCCGCCTCCCGCACCGCAGGATCTTCGATCGTCTCCACGATGGTGGCCCGGCCCCCATCGACAGGCCATGTGCGTAATTTCTTCTGGACGTAAACGGACCGGGGTTCTCCGTGCGCGAAGATGGCGCACGCGTCGCGCGGCTCCCCGTCGATCCACTGCTGGACCAGTAGCTGCTCGAAGTCAAATACCGTGTCCGAAGGTTTTCTCCCTTCCCGGAAGATCGCCTTCAGCTCCGCTTCACTGCTGACATAGCGGCGGCCCACCGCTCCGCAACCTCTCCGCAATTTCACCACGCAGGGATAACCGGTCGCGCGGGCAGCTTCCGCCGCCTCCTGCTCATCCTGCGGACAAAAAGTGAGCGGAGCCGCAACGCCGATTCTATTGGCCAGCTCGGTGATGCGCAGCTTGTCGCGCGAGACGTGCCAAGCCTCAGGATCCGGCAGGGCGGCTCGCAGCGCCGGCGCCAGCCGGTTGCGGTTCGTAACCACCGCGTGCATGGTGTAATCGTTGAGCGGCAGCAACACGTTCCAGCCGTAAGATGGCGCGAGGCGGTTGATCTCGTCCACGTACGCCGCGCCGTCGCGTGGATGCGGCAGCCGCACCCGGTTTCGAATGGCGCGCGACCAGTACGCTTGTCCGAAGAAGCGTTCGCCCGCGACGTCCACCTCTCCGCCCGCCGCATGGATCGAGCGCGCACAGGCAGGAACCTTGGTGTCGTCTGGCGTGCAGGTGGTAAGCAGCAATGCTCGGACTGGATCCAGGAGTCTGGTCTTCACAGGTACGAAGAAATGCGGGCACAAGCCGCGGCCGCCTGGTGCGGCGCCGGCTTATGGCATCCGGCAGGTGAAGTTGGCGGCTTCGTCGATACTACCACTGCCATTGTAGCGCGCCACCTGCGGGTAGGGACAAAGCGGGCGCGTGCGAACAGTCTTCCCCTGCACAATGCGCGAGGCCAAGATGCGGTCCGGCGGGACGCCTTTCTCCACCCACTCCACGAGCGGGCCCAGCAGGTCAAACGTGCTGGTCCCCACGCCTCCCCCGCAGTGGAACATGCCGGGGATCATAAACAGCCGGAAGAACTCCAGCGTCGAAGTTCCCATCCGCTCCCGCACGCTCTCGTAATACTCCACCCCCATGCGCGGATTCAAAGCCGGATCCGCCCAGCCGAAATACATCAGCAGTTTGCCGCCCCGCTCCCGGAACCGCGCCAGGTCCGTGTCGGTGGCGTCCAAAACCGAATGAATCCACTCCAGCCGGGCGGGATCTTTCTCCAGGTCAAACTTCGCCAGCGAGTACTCCGGATCCTTTTGCGGAAAGGCCATATACCGGAAAAAGGTCTCGGCGAACAGCGCCCAGATGGGCCGGCCGCCGTCGCGTCGAACAATCCAGTTGTCCCATCCGCTGCGCCCGTCCGGACCCGTGATCTCCGCGCCCACCGGCCAGCCGGGGAAGATCCTCCGTCCCTGGCTGTACAAATCCCCGTAGATCCGCTCCAGCGTGGCGATCTGGCCTTGCGTGAAGCAGTCCGGCGCGTCGCCTCCTTCCGGGCAGCGGGGCAGGTCCCGGGCGGGCCGGAAATCGCACCGGCGCGGATCTTCGATCAAGCCGTCGGTCAGCCCGTCGGCGCCGTCGCATTGCTGATAGATTCTGGAGGCCAAAGCCGCCAGCTTGCCGTACGGGATGGGATTCGCTTCCATGGCCTGGAGACAGGCGGCGTAGTTCACCATCGTGCCGGTGAAGTTGAGGACCGGCGCTCCGGCGAGAATGCCGTCGAAATCCTCGGGGAAACGCTGGGCGAGGATGAGGGCTTGCCGCCCGCCCGTCGAACAGCCCTCAAAATAGGACCGTGTGGGCGCAGCTCCGTAATAGGCCTCAATCACGCGCTTGGCCGTAACGGCGGTGACATGCAGGGACCGGAACGCGTAGTCCAGCAGCTTCTGGCTGTGCACGGCGAAGGTGGCCAGCGGTTCGGCGGCGGCATCGTGCCCGGTGTCGGTGATGGCGAAGGCCAGCCCACGCCGCATGGCGGTCTCGCGTTGCCGGGCCCGTTGGGGTGAGTCCAAAGGCTCGCCGGCGTAGCCTCCGTTTCCGGTCATATAGAACCGGCCGCTCCAGGCCGTAGGCAGACTGACCTCGAATCGGATCTCGGGCAGGATCTGCCCGGTGACGCGGCAATGCTCCGGCGCGGTAGCGGAGGCGGGTACGAGGGCGGCGGTAGCGATGCTGAACTCATACCCGGTCAACCCGCGCAGTTCTGCGCAGCTCCGCCGCGGCCCTTGCGCCATTCCGGCCCGCGCAGGTTCCGCCGGAGCAGTCTGCGGAACCGCCTGCGGATGGATCATCGCCGCGGCGAAACAAGTTAAGATCAACGCCCGAAGTTCAACCATGGAATCTCAGCCCTCCCCTGTCCGCCATTCATTGTGCGGAATTGCTCTCGCCAAGAGCAAGAGCCGGAGCGCGCCTCCCCGCTTGACCCGCCTGGCCCGCCGTTCGACAATACGTACCAGCACCGCCGATGCGAGGCCGCGGCGAATGTGAGCCGAGAATCATGGACCCACGCACCTTTCAACGCGCGACGGCATGGCTGATGGCCGGTCTTCTGGTCTTCCTCGCCTACCGGATCATTCAGCCGTTCTTTACGCCGCTGGCCTGGGCCACGATCATCGCCATATTCAGCTACCCGCTCCACCGCCGCGTGCTCCGGCTGGCCCGTCGCCCCAACCTGGCGGCGCTCCTCACCACTTTGATCATCACGGTCCTTCTGGTGCTCCCGGTGGTTCTCATTGTCCCGGTGTTGGTCCGGGAAGGGATGGCCCTGTTCGACTGGCTCCGTTCTAAAGATGGCCTGGCGCAGGTGCGCATGGTGCTGGACAACGTCATGGCCAGAGTGCCGGCCGATTTGGGCAACGTTCAGGAAACGATCGAAGATCTCAGCCGGACCGCCGGGACGTACCTGGCTCAACAGTCGGCGCGAATCGCGGGCAACCTGGTCTCGTTCGTGTTTCAGTTGGCTGTCATGCTGCTGGCGCTGTTTTTCCTTCTGCGCGAAGGGCCGCAACTCGTCCGCTGGCTGGCGGATCTGTCGCCGCTCGGCTCCGGCCACGAGGTGGTCGTGAACGAAGCCACCGAGCTGGTGCAGGCGACCATCACGAGCGGCTTCGTCGTCGCCCTGGTGCAGGGGACGCTCGGCGGCCTTGTGCTCTGGATCCTGAACGTGCCTTCGGCCCTGTTTTACGGCGTGCTGATGGCCTTCCTGGCCTTCCTGCCGCTGATCGGTCCGTGGATCATCTGGGGCCCCATCGCCATCGTCCTGCTTCTGACCGGCCACACGGGACGAGGCATCGCGCTGCTCGTGCTGGGCTTCCTCCTGGTCAGCGGCGTGGACAATATTCTCCGGCCGGTCTTGATCGCCGGACGATCCCAGTTGAACGGCCTGCTGGTGTTCACCAGTGTCTTAGGGGGCATCCATGCCTTCGGCCTCGTCGGAGTGGTGCTCGGCCCACTTGTGGTGGCCACCGGAGTAGGTTTGTTGAAAGGTTACCGCAAGGAGTTGCAGCTGATGACGGCGGACCGGCCCGCCGCGCTCCCCTGAGTCGCGCCGCCCCGGCCCGGCGTTGTGCGGCATACTGGGCAAGGAGTTCGATTCATCGTTCCGGAGGAGAACATGACCAACGCAACGGGGAAGAGTGGCATTTCCAGGCGGACCATCCTTTGGGCCGTCTCGTATCTGGTGATTTTCCTTCTGGGTTTCGCTCCGCAGTACAGCAAGGCCCGCTCCGCCCGCCGCCAGCTTGAATCGGCGCGTCAGGAACTGGCGGCAGCCGGCTACCGGCTGGAGCTGGCCGCCCTGCGGGACGCCATCTCCCAGGTTCACCTGGAGGCGGTGCAAAAGAATTACGGGATTGCCGCGCAACGATCCACGGCCTTCTTCGACCAGCTCCAGGGCATGGCCAACCGCGAGAACGACGCGGAGCGGAAGAAAGCCTTCCAGGAGATCCTGGCGTCGCGGGACACGGTCACGGCAGGGCTGGCCGGCGGCGACGCCGCCGTGGCGGCCGAAATCCAGCGGCTTCTGCGGCTGCTCTTTAGCGCCACCGGCGCCTGAGCCGGGCGGCGCACTCCGGGAACATGGTTTAAGCCCAAGCTTCCGCTCGGCCGGTTAAAGTTCTTGCTCTTTTATTTGTTGCGTTAAGCGCTGTCTCCTTGCGCCCGCGCCGCCGATCAATCCCGTCGCAGGGCTCCTTCCGCATTGAGCCGTCCCAACAGAGAGGCGGCGAAGTTGCGGAACGTCAATTCGGCCACGGGCTCGCGGTATCGCCCTTGCGGGCCTTGTGAGGCATTCGATAACAGCAGGCACGCCGAGTCATAAAGGCGTTCTCGAACAAGTTTCGTCAGCAGGATCTCATAGCGCTTGCAATATGAGGCTTTGTGGAACTCGGGAAAGACTGGGAAGTGCGGCTCCCGGTTGCCTACAATCTTCAACGACGCAGGGGCCTCTTCAAGAAGCATCAGGTAACCCAGCCACGGCCGCGCCAGTGGGCGGAAAGCGCCCTCCCGGTATGCCGCCCACAGGTCCACGGCGCTTCCTAGTGCCTCTTCTGTGCGGTTGTTGAAATTGTTGCCGAGGGAGCCAACTTGAGATTTGAACTCCATGGCGGCCACGAAACGTCCGTCGAGCACGATCAACAGGTCCCACTGCTTTTCCGGACGATACCATCCCGGCAACTCAAGCCGCCCCTCCGTGAAGATTTGGGCGGTTTCCAAACCGCTGGTGCACAACAGTTCCCGGACCAACTTCACGAACCCGTCCATTTGACGCCCGCCTGTCACGGCTGCCCTTGCGCCCGTGTCTTTCGATCCCGTCCGCAGACCCTGCTTTCGCGCCTGCTCGGCTCTTGTCGCCCAGAAGTGTTTTACAGCCGCCCTCAGCCCTCGGCTGACTTGCGCATCGAGTTTCATGGCCAGCCGGGGTGGGTTTTCCGGGTCTCGACATGCGCGCAAGCAAACAGATCTGCCGTCTCGGCAAGAATTCTTGCGCGGGACTGCTCGAGATACTTTTCATCCACTTCGAATCCGATGCTATTTCTGCCGGTACGAGCGGCCGCAACGGTCGTGGTGCCCGTTCCCAGGAATGGGTCCAACACTGTGTCGCCAGCAAAGCTGAACATGCGGATCAGACGTTCGGCCAGCTCGAGCGGGTAAGGAGCGGGATGGTCACGCGTCGATGCTCCAGTGATCCCGGTCCAGATCTGTTGAAACCACTTGCGATGGCACTCGGCCGGGATGACGCTTAGCACCCGCTTGGCAAGGCTCGGAGTCCGGTAGCCGCCGGGTTTGCGCTGCATAAGGATGAACTCGATATCATTCTTGACCACGGCGTTTGGTTCGTATGGCTTCCCCAAGAAGCCCGATCCGTTCGCCACTTCGTACACCGCATTCGAGATCTTGTGCCAGATGATTGGTGCGAGATTGTCGAAACCGGCCTGACGGCATCGCTCTTGAATCGACGCGTGAAGTGGGACCACAGTGTGCCTTCCGGCGTTTTTCCGTCGCGAGAGACAAACATCGCCTACCACACAGATGAGCCTTCCGCCGGGTGTCAACACCCGCCAACACTCACCCCAAACCCGGTCCAACTCCGTCAGAAACCGCTCGTAATCATCAATGTGTCCAAGCTGGGAAGGGTGATGCCGATAACGCTTGAGGTTCCAATACGGCGGCGAGGTCAAAATCAGATGCACGCTCTCCGATGGAACGCTCCCCATCGAGCGTGCGTCACCTTCCAATAGTACATGCCATGTAGGAATCCGCCTCACCGCTTCCTCGATCAACCTTGTGAGCCGGTTGTCCTTGGCGATCTGCGGGATTTGTAGCTGAGGTTGATCCAAGGGCAGCAATTCCCTTGGGACATACTCTTCAAGGCTGAGCTCCGGGATATGGATTGGCTTCAAACTCCCAGCCTCAGAATGCCTGTGCAACAACGTCGCCATTCCGTTCGCCTTCGGCTTCCGCCGGGTCATCCCTTTCTATGTAACTCCCTCGCGGTTGAACCCGTCAAGCACCGGTCAGAGCAGTTCTACATTTTCTCAGAACAGCCGCTCCTGCCGCTTCAGAGTTCCGAATGAGCCGATGTTCGCCACCGAAAAGGCGATCCGGAACTGGTTTTCGCTGCGGCCCAGCAGCCCGAACCGCCGGTACTGCACGCTGAAGCCGCAACAGTCGGTGTTGTAGGTCACCTGCGTGGTGGCGTAGAGCATGATGCCAACCCGGTAGTCGTACACCGCGCTGAATGCGCCGTTCCAGCCACGCCGGTTGTCGTTGCCCAGCGCGAACATCCCCCGCAACTGGTTGGCGGTGGCCGAAAGCTGCCGCCCGCTGCGGACGTAATTATGCGCCAGCGACACTCCGTAGATCCCCCGCCGCCAGTCCGCCGAAAGAATGCTGTTGACCGGCCGCTTCTTCTGCGGGTCGTAGTCGCTGCGCCACTCCAACCCCACCCCCAACAGCGGACTGACCCGCACCACCGAGACCACCGGCGAGTAGCGCCGCGGTCCGTCCAGAAAGCTCAGCCCCGTCAACTGCAACGAGCTGAGAATCACGTTGCGGCGGGGCAGCCCAGTGGCAGGATCCAGCGAACTCACCGCGCCCCCGAAATCCGGATCGAAATAGCGCCGCTGGAACACCTGCCAGCTCAAAACCTCCTCCGCTTGCCCGCCGCGCTTCGCGAAAACCCGGTTGGTCAGGGAAATCTCGGCCTCGGTCGTGTTGGTCATCAGCTCGGTTTCATCGAGCAGGATGAGCCTGTCGAAGTCCTCGATGCCCGCCGCGTGGCGGAACACGATCCGCGGCTCGATCACGTGCTTCACCTTCTGCCCCATCCAGCGCGGCCCGTCGTAGGTTCGCGCCAAGGAAGGCGGCAGGATCTCCAAAGTGAACTCACGCGCGCTGCGCCGCAGGCTGCTGCTGCGCAACACGCCCAGCTCCTGGTGGGAACCGAAGAACGTCTCCCGGATGGCGAAACTCGGGTACAGCCGGAAGCCTTTCACCTCCGCCGCGCTCATCAGTCGCGGTTGAAAGTCCGCGCGCTGCATAAACTGCTCGGTTTGAAACAGCGGCTGGTTGCGCTGCAACAGCCCCGCCGTCGACTCCAGCGAGACCCACAGCGGCAGCTTCCAGCGGTTTCTCACTCGCTTCGGCCGCACGGTGATTTGGGCCTCGGGCAGCCGCCGGATCACGATCTTGTTGTCCGGAAGATACATCTTCTGAGCCGTGTCCCAGGCCCCGACATCCTGAATGTTCTCCATGCGCTCCAGGGCAAAGGTCAGCCCGTAGTCCCTGGCGTGCTTCTCAACAAACCCCACCGAATGGACCTCGCTGGCGATCGCCTCGGTAAACGACTCGGTGAACGCCCGGCGGAAGCGCATCGAGCTCAGGTAGTTGATCCCCGCGCGCGCAAAGAAACCCCGGCCCAACTCGGACTGCGCGTCGATGTTGACGATGAAGCCGCCTTCCTTGCGGCGCTCCCCGCTCGAAAGCTTCTGCCCCTGGTCGTTGACGCCGTATAGGTACGCGTTAAAGTCGGAGCGCTGAGTGGGCTTGCCGCGGAAGTCCGCCGTATGGGCCACCCCGCGCTGCGTGAACCACTGCGCCCGGTAGGAGGCGTCCAAACTGCGGTTGATCGCCCAGTAATACCCCAAGCCAACCATCCGGCCGCGCCGGGAGCTGTTTCCGATATTCGGCGTCAGAAAGCCGCTCTTGCGCGGCTGCTCTTCCATGGACTTGTAAAACACCGGCGCATACAACAGGGGCACAAAGCCCAGGCGGAACACGGAACGGTAGGCCAGCGCCCGCTGGTGCGGAATGATGTCGAATCGGGGCGCGCGCAGGGTCCACCAGGGCCGCGGCAGGCGGCAGTTGGTCAGCAGCCCGTCGTGGAGGATGTACTTCTCCCGGATCTTCTCCGCCCACCGCGCCTGAAAGCGGAAGGGGCTCGAGGTCACCAGCAGCCCCGGTCTTGGATCGATGCGCGGCGGCGATTCGCCTCGGACGTTATAAAACCGGCCGGTCCGCGTCTCGACGTTGTATTCGGCGCGGTCGCACCATAACTCTTCGCCCCGCTCGAAAACCTTCAGGTGGACGTTGCCGCGCGCTTCGGCCTCGCCCGTCTCCTCGTTGTAGTCGATCTCATCCGCCCATATCTTGGCCTCAGCCGTCTCCAACGAGGCAGTGCCCCGCAGCGAGTGCAGGCTGCCCGTCTTGGACTGCGTCACGGCACAAATGATCACCTCCTGAGCCTGAGCGCCGGAAGGGCAGCCGCTCTGAGGCGTCTGAGCGGCGGCAACGGCGGCCGCCAGCGCCGCAAGCAGGCCGAGAACTGTTTGCCGTGAAAAAAAACCGTGACAAATCGCTCCCAGTGTGGTACTTACAGAATGAGGCGAAACAAGCAGCGGCTGGCGCAGGGACTCCAAGCCAAAACCGTAGCACGCCTTTGCGAGGACCCGCAAGCAGCAGCCGCCGGAGCGAAACACTACGGGAATGAAGTGCGGATACTGCGGGGAAAACAGCGCCGGCGACGAGGCCCGCTGCCTGCACTGTGGCGTTCCGCTGGATCTTTCGGCCACTAACCTGCCCAGACGCTCCTCCCCCGTGCCCGTGCCGGTCCCTCCGCCTCCGGTCATCCCCATCCAACGCCGCGGCCGGCCGCTCCAGCAGGTTCCCCGGCAGCAGCCTCTATTCCCCTCGCTGCCGGCTCTTGACGATGCGCAAGCGCCCCCGCCTCCCGGGCCGCCCCCCGAAAGGGCGCGCCGCAGGCCGTCTCTTTCCCCAACCGCGCCCCCCAAGACCACACGCAAGCGCGTTTCCGGCCCCCTGTTAACGCCTCCAGAAGAACCCCCGGCTCCGCCTCCCGTGGGTCCCTCCGTTCAGTGCGATGCCAAGGTCGCCGATCTGGGGCTTAGAATCGAGGCGGCCATTTATGATCTGCTCCTGGTAGCTGCGGTATTCGGGCCCTTCCTAGGCGTAGTCCGTTGGATCGTCGGCTACCTCCCCACCGGGCCCGCACCGGCGCTGGGCTATTTGGCTGCATTCGTCCTGCTCCTCACGTGGTATAAGCTTGCCGCGGCCGTCGGAGCGCGATGCACCTTGGGCATGCGCAGGCTGGGGCTGGACGTTCTCCACTACAGTGGCCGGTCGGTCACCTGCGACCGCCGTGTCCTCCGGGTATTGGGCGGCTACGTCACTTGCGGCATCGGCTTCCTGTGGCCTCTGGTCGAACCCGAACAGCTCGGAATTCCAGACCTCATCTCCGAAACCTTCGTGACGCTGTCTCCGACCCGGCGCTGAATTTGTCGCAAGATAGTAGACATGCGCATTCATTTCGACGACACGAATCTGCTCTCCGAAATGGTGGGCGAAACCCATGGCGTTACCCGGAGCGAGATCGACTCGCACCTGCCTCAGGCCAAACAGGCCCTCGCGTCTTTCCGGAAGGCGTTTGACGAAGAACGCTACGGTTTCCCGGCCTTGCCCTTCGACAGTGTCATGGCCAAGGCGGTGCGCGAGTACGCAAAGTCCGTTTGGGGCGGCTACGATACCGTTTGCCTGGTCGGCATCGGTGGCAGCGCGCTGGGCGCTTGGGCGTTGGACTGTGCCCTGCGCGGGCCGCATCCTTTGCAAACACCTCATTCCACCAGCCACCCCCGCCTCATCGTCCTCGACAACGTCGACCCGGACCTGACCGGAGCCGCGTTACAGGTCATGAATCCCAAGCGAACCCTGGTGGCTGTCGTCGCCAAATCCGGCGCCACCGCGGAAACCGCGGCCAACTTCCTGGTGGTTCGGGACTGGATGGAGCGGGCCCTGGGCCGCAAGACCCCCCGGCGCATAGTTGCCGTCACCAGCCCCGGCCAGGGGGATCTGGCCCGGCTGGCCGAGCGCGAAGGCTACGCCACCTTCCCCATCCCCCTCAACGTTGGCGGGCGTTTTAGCGTGCTCTCAGCGGCCGGCCTGGCCCCTGCTGCTCTGCTCGGCATCAACATCCTCAAGCTGCTCAAAGGTGCGGCCGCCATGACCCAGCAGTGCTGGCAGCCCGATTTGGAGGCAAACCTCGCCCTCAGGGGCGCGCTCTTGCATTACCTGATTTGGCAGCGCAAGGGCAAGACCATCCACGTGGCGTTCCCCTACTCCAATCGGCTCTGGGGCGCTGCTTTCTGGTTCCGGCAACTTTGGGCCGAATCGCTCGGCAAGGCCAAAACCCGTAAGGGAGAGACCGTCCACACCGGACAAACCCCCGTGGCGGCCCTGGGAACCACAGATCAGCACTCCCAGGTGCAGTTGTACATGGAGGGGCCCAACGACAAGGTCTTCACCTTCTGGCGCTTGAAGAAGCACTGCACACCGGGGAAGATCAGCAAGAAACGGATAGGACTGGAGGCTTTCGACTATCTGGGGGGCAGCTCATTGGAAAAGCTGCTGGAGGCCGAGAGGTCAGCAGCCGCGGCGGCTCTGGCCCTTAACGGACGCCCTAACTGCACCCTGGAACTGGATCGCCTCGACGAAGAGCACTTGGGCGCGTTTCTCCAACTCTTTATGTTCCAGACCGCCTTCATGGGCGAGCTCCTGGACGTCAACGCCTTCGATCAGGAGGGCGTGGAGCTGGGCAAGCGGTTTACCTTCGGCTTGATGAACCGCCCCGGTTTCGAAAGTTACCGGCAGGAGTTTGAACAATACGAGCGGAAGCGCCGCCAGGCGGCAGGCTAGCGGCCTCCCCCGAGTACGCGGGCAGGCAGGAAGAACAGAGCCTTGATGAACGCCAGCACACCTCCCACCGCGTAACCCAGAATCCGCAACGGCAGCAGGAGCAGCCAGATCAGCGGAGACAAGATCAGCAACAGCAAAGCCAAAGGCCAGCACAAGACCAGCAGGATGAAAAACAGCAGAACGTGCAGCACGGTTCTCTCCTTTGCTCTCCCTATTCGGTTAACGAATTGAGGGGGAATTCGTTCCCACCAACTGCCTTGGGAGATTTCGCCCACCCGCGGTGAGGATTGCCCGCCATGATACGGGGTTATTTCACCCAAGAGCTCCCATTTGTTCTAACATCCCATTATTTTTCAATAGATTATCTTTGGCACCTGTGATGCACCCTGCAATCGGAGCCTGCGGTTATCTGCGGGTGGAGTGTAAGGGAGCAGCGGCAATGGGAGTTGGGACGCACTACTTGTTGGATGCCGCCGACCTCGGCCGGCTTATCACCGCTCTTCAGAACCGGGGCTATGAAGTCATCGGCCCACAGTTCCGCGATGGAGCCATCGTCTACGACACGCTGGAAAAGGTGGAAGACCTTCCAGCCGGCTGGGTGGACGAGCAGGCCCCGGGCCGGTACCGGGCCAGCCGGAACGGGTCGAAAGCCTACTTCGGCTACGTATCTGGGGCGCAAAGCTGGAAGCGAGTGTTTCATCCCCCCCAGACCAGCCTGGTCCAGGTGCGGAGGGACGGAGCGGAGCTCCGGTTAACGAATGAGGGCGCGGCCTCCGCCAAGCTCGCGCTGCTCGGCGTTCGCGCCTGCGAGCTGGCCGCGATCGCCATTCAGGACCGGGTTCTGTTGGAGGACCGTTACCGCGACCCGGTTTACGCGGCGCGGCGCCAGGGTGCGTTCCTCATCGCCGTGCAATGCACCCAGGCGGCTTCCAACTGCTTTTGCACCTCGATGAACACCGGCCCCAAGGCCGCCTCGGGTTTTGATCTGGCGCTGACCGAGCTCATCGACGAAGAAGGCCACCGTTTCGTCGTCGAGGTGGGCAGCCAGGCCGGGGCCGACCTCTTGTCGGAGCTGAAACCGCACAAAGCTCTGGTCAAGACCGTGAAGCAAGCCGAGGCCGCTGTGGAAGCCACCGCCAAGGCCATGACCAAGCGTGTGGACACGACCGGGCTGAAGGAGCTGCTCTACCAGAACTTCGAGCATCCGGAATGGGACAACGTCGCCAAGCGCTGCCTGAACTGCGGCAATTGCACTCTGGCCTGCCCCACCTGCTTCTGCATCACAGTCGAGGACACCAGCGACGTCACCTTGACCCGCGCCGAGCGCTGGCGGCGCTGGGACTCCTGCTTTGTGCAAAACTTCAGCTATATTCATGGGGGCAGCGTGCGAATGTCCCCGAAGAGCCGTTACCGTCAGTGGCTGACGCACAAGCTGGCCAGTTGGGTGGATCAATTTGGAACGTTTGGCTGCGTGGGCTGCGGGCGCTGTATAACTTGGTGCCCGGTGGGGATCGATATCACCGAAGAAGTGGCTGTAATTCGCGGCGGCGCTACAGCCGCCGCCGGAGGGCAAACCGATGCGGAAAGAGTTGCATGACGCCTTACGTGCGCATCCTTTTGTAAAGGATTTTCAGCCTCAGCACATCGAGAAGATGGCGGAGCTTGTACAAGAGGCCCGCTTCGACCGGGACCAGATCATTTTCCGGGAGCGGGATGCCTCCAGCTTCCTGTACCTGATCGTGTCAGGCAAGGTGGCTCTGGAGGTCACGGCCCTGGGCCGGACGGTGCGGGTTCAGACCTTGAGCGATGGGGAGCTCCTAGGCTGGTCCAGCGTCCTGCCGAGTGAGGGCAAGTTCTTCCAGGCGCGGGCCCTCACCGCCGTTCGGGCGCTGGTCTTTGACGGAGCGCGCCTGCTCGATCTGTGCGAGCAGGATTGCTCGTTCGGCTATGCGTTGATGCGCCGCCTGTTGGGAATTGTGGCCGACCGCATGCAAGCGACCCGGGTCCAGCTTCTGGACATGTATTCTCCCAGCGGAGTCAAAGAACCATGAGCGCGCCGGCCGACCTGATGTCCCACCCCCACTTGACCAACGACCCGATGCTGCCGCAAGCCGCCCGGGTGCTCGACGTGGAAAAGGAAACCCACGACACCTTCACCCTGTCGCTGGAATGGAATCACTCCAACGGCCAGCCCGCGTTCGCTCCGGGCCAGTTCAGCATGCTCTATGTGTTCGGTGTCGGTGAGTTGCCGATCTCTATCAGCGGCGACCCCGAGGCCCCAGGACAGCTCGTCTACACGGTCCGCTCCGTGGGGCAGGCCACCCATGCTTTGGTGACCCGCAAGCCCGGCGATGTGATCGGCGTGCGGGGTCCGTTTGGCACAAGCTGGCCCATGACCGAAGCCCGCGGCAAGGACGTGTTGGTGGTCGCTGGCGGCATCGGCTTGGCGCCCTTGCGCCCGGCCATCTATCACATCTTGCGCCACCGCGGCGACTACCGCCGGCTGATTGTGCTCTACGGCGCGCGCACCCCGCGCGACATGCTCTACCGCAAGCAGCTCGCCGCCTGGAGCTACCTGCCCGATACCCAGATCCTCACCACCGTGGACTACGGCGGGCTCGGCTGGCGCGGTTATGTGGGCGTCGTCACCACCTTGTTCAAGTACGTCCGCCTCCAGCCGGAACGCACCATCGCGCTCGTCTGCGGTCCGGAGATCATGATGCGCTACGTCATCTATGAGCTCCAGAACCGCGGGGTGCGCGACGCGGACACCTACCTCTCCATGGAGCGCAATATGAAATGCGCGGTGGGCTTCTGCGGCCACTGCCAGTTGGGTCCCTATTTCGTCTGCAAGGATGGGCCTGTGTTCGCCTTGAGCCAGATGCAGGAATGGATCGGAAAATATGAGCTCTGACAACGGCGCAAAACCCAAAATCGGAGTCTTCAAGTTCGCTTCGTGCGACGGCTGCCAGCTTAGCCTGCTGGATGCCGAAGAGGAACTCCTGGCGGTCGTAGGCGCGGTCGAGATCGCCTACTTCCCCGAAGCCTCGCGGCGCATGCTCAAAGGACCGTACGACATCGGCTTGGTGGAGGGCTCCATCACCACCCACCATGACGCCGAGCGCATTCAGCACATCCGGCGGCAGTGCCATACGCTGGTCACCATCGGCGCCTGCGCCACCGCCGGCGGCATTCAGGCCCTGCGCAACTGGCGCGATGTCAACGAGTTCGTCCGCTACGTCTACGCTTCGCCCGACTACATCAGCACGTTGAAAATGTCTACGCCGGTGGCGGAGCACGTGCCCGTCGATTTCGAATTGCGCGGCTGCCCGATCAACAAATACCAACTGGTGGAGCTGATCTCCGCCACTCTGGCCGGCCGCCGCCCCAATATCCCCACCTACAGCGTCTGCCTGGAATGCAAGCGGCGGGGCAACGTGTGCGTCACCGTGGCCCAGGCAACGCCCTGCCTCGGGCCCGTGACCCAAGCCGGCTGCGGCGCGCTGTGCCCCACCTACAACCGCGGCTGCTACGGGTGCTTCGGCCCCATGGAGAGCTGCAACGCTCCGGCCCTCAGCCAGCAACTCCGCATCCTGGGTCAGGACGAGGCCGCCATCACCCGCCTCTTCCGCGGCTTCAATGCCTGGGCATGGCAATTCCGGCAGGCCAGCGAAGGGAGGAATCAAGGATGACACCGGCTCGCCGAGGAACTACCAATATCAAGGTCGACTACCTGGCGCGTGTGGAGGGCGAGGGTGCGCTCCATATCAAGGTCAAAGGCGACCGGGTGCAGGACGTTAAGTTCAAGATCTTCGAGCCTCCCCGCCTTTACGAAGCCTTTTTGCGCGGGCGGTACTTCATGGAAGTGCCCGACATCACCGCCCGCATCTGCGGCATCTGCCCCATCGCCTACCAGATGAGCGCAGCCCATGCGCTGGAGCGGGCGATGGGCGTTACGATCCACCCCGCGGTGCGGGCCTTGCGCCGTCTGTTTTATTGCGGCGAGTGGATCGAGAGCCACGCCCTGCACGTCTTCATGCTCCACGCTCCGGACTTCCTGGGCTACCAGGACGTGATCGAAATGGCCCGCGACCACGGTCCGGCCGTCGAGATGGCCCTGCGCCTCAAGAAGATCGGCAACGATCTGGTCGCGCTAATGGGCGGCCGTGAAATCCATCCCATCTCCGCCACCGTGGGCGGATTCTATCGGGCGCCCACTAAGAAAGACCTGGCGCGGATCGCCGATGACCTGAAGTGGGCCCTGGACGCCTCGATCTCCGCCTCCAAACTGGTGGCCGGCTTCGAGTTCCCCGACTTCGAGCAGGATTACGAGTTCGTGGCGCTCTCTCATCCCGACGAGTACCCCTTCAACGAAGGCCGGTTGGTCTCCAATAAGGGACTGGACATCGACGTCTCGGAATTCGAAGACCACTTCGTGGAACAGCACGTCAAGTACACCAACGCTCTGCACTCCCAACTGCGCGCCCGCGGTTCCTATCTGGTGGGGCCGCTAGCCCGCTTCAACCTGAATTTCGACAAGCTGCCCGAGGTGGCGCGCCAGACGGCCCGGGAATGCGGGCTCGCCGTTCCCTGCCTGAACCAGTTTAAGAGCATCATCGTCCGCTCGATTGAGATGGTCTTCGCCTGCCACGAGGCGCTGCGCATCATCGAAAGCTATGAGCCGCCTCCGGCGCCCAGAGTGGCAGTGCCCCCGCGTGCCGGCGTAGGCCACGCGGCGACCGAGGCCCCCCGCGGAATTCTGTACCACCGCTACGGCATAGACGCCCAAGGACTAATCCTGACGGCCCGCATCGTCCCGCCCACGGCCCAAAACCAGAAGCGGATGGAGGACGACCTTTGGCGTTTCGTCCCGCAATTGCTCGATAAGACGCCCGACGAGATCACTTGGCGCTGCGAACAGGCGATTCGCAACTACGATCCCTGCATCTCCTGCGCCACCCATTTCCTGAAGCTGAACCTGGAGCGCGATACTTAAGATTGGGCTCTCGCCGAACCTGGTTCTCAAAAGAACGCGCCCGGCCACAAGTTCTAAAGGGGCTGCCGCCGGCCAAGCGGCTTGCCCGCTGGTATTGGAGTCATACTTCTAAGGAAGATACGCAATGAAAAAATACAAGAAACTCGGCCAAGAGGCCGAAACCACGATCCTCAAGAAGCCCCAGCCGCTCGACGTCTTTTTCTCGCCCGAAAACGTCGCGGTGGTGGGCGCCACCGAAACGCCCGGCAGCGTCGGGCGCACCATCCTCTGGAACCTCATCAGCTCGCCTTTCGGCGGCACCGTCTATCCGGTGAACCTCAAACGGCCCAGCGTACTGGGCATCAAGGCCTATCCCAGCGTGAGCGCCGTGCCCGCGCAAGTGGACCTCGCGGTCATCATCACTCCCGCTCCCACCATCCCCGGCATCATCCGGGATTGCGTCCAGGCAGGCGTGAAGGGCGCTATCGTCATCTCCGCCGGGTTTAAGGAACTCGGTCCGCAGGGCGCGGAGCTGGAGCGGCAACTGCTCGAAGAAGCCCGCAAGGGCGGTTTGCGCATTATCGGCCCCAACTGCCTGGGCGTCATGTGCCCGCCGAGTGGGCTGAATGCGACTTTCGGGCGCGGCATGGCGCGGCCCGGCAGCGTCGGGTTTATCAGCCAGAGCGGCGCCCTCTGCACCGCGGTCCTCGACTGGAGTTTCCGCGAGCTGGTGGGCTTCAGCGCCTTCATCTCCATCGGCTCGATGGTCGATGTCGGGTGGGGTGACCTGATCTACTACCTCGGCGATGACCCCAAGACCAAGTCCATCCTCATTTACATGGAGTCCATCGGCGACGCCCAGTCGTTCCTCTCCGCCGCCCGCGAAGTGGCCCTCACCAAGCCGATCATCGTCATCAAAGCAGGGCGCACGGCTCAGGGCGGCAAGGCTGCGGCCAGCCACACCGGCTCCATGACCGGCAGCGACGACGTGCTCGACACCGCCTTCGAGCGCGTGGGCGTACTGCGCGTCAACAACATCAGCGACCTGTTCTACATGGCCGAAGTGCTCGCCAAGCAGCCGCCGCCCAAGGGACCCAGGCTCACCATCGTCACCAACGCCGGCGGCCCTGCGGTGCTCGCCACCGACGCCCTGATTCTCAACGGCGGCGAACTGACCGAGCTCTCCCAGGAAACCTTCGATGAGCTCAACAAGGTCCTGCCGCCCACCTGGAGCCGCAACAACCCCATCGACATCATCGGCGACGCCACGCCGGAGCGCTACGCCAAGGCCCTGGAAATCGCCGCGCGCGACCCCAACAGCGACGGCATGCTGGTCATCCTGACCCCGCAGGATATGACCGACCCGACGCGCATCGCCGAACAACTCAAGCCCTATGCCAACCTCGGAGGCAAGCCCGTGCTGGCTAGTTGGATGGGCGGCCCCGAAGTCGCCGCCGGCGAAAGCATCCTCAACGCCGCCGGCATCCCCACCTTCGCCTACCCCGATACCGCCGCCCGCATGTTCGTCCACATGTGGCGCTACAGCAGCAACTTGCGCAGCCTCTATGAAACCCCCTCGCTGGCCCCGATGACCGCCGAGCGCCACAAGGCCGAGGAGATCATCCAGGAAGCCCGCAAGGAGGGGCGGACCATCCTCACCGAGTTCGAATCCAAGCAGGTGCTGGCCGCCTACGGCATCCCCATCGTCGAAACCGTTGTGGCCGCCACCGAACAGGAAGCCGTCGCCGCAGCGGACCGCATCGGCTATCCGGTCGTCCTGAAGCTGTTCTCCGAAACCATCACCCACAAGACCGATGTCGGCGGCGTGCAGCTTAACCTCAAAGATGCTGAGGCCGTGCGGGAGGCCTACCGGCGCATCCAAACCTCCGTCCGGGAGAAGGCCGGCGAGGGGCATTTCCTCGGCGTGACCGTGCAGCCCATGATCAAGCTCGACGGCTATGAGATCATCCTGGGCAGCTCGCTCGATCCCCAGTTCGGCCCAGTCATCCTGTTCGGACTCGGCGGCCAGTTGGTGGAAGTGTTTCAGGACCGGGCCCTCGCGCTGCCTCCTCTGACCACCACGCTGGCCCGCCGCATGATGGAGCGGACCAAGATCTACAAAGCCCTCAAGGGCGTGCGCGGCCGCAAGCCCGTGGACTTGGCCGAGCTGGAGCAGATGCTGGTCCGCTTCAGCCATCTCGTCGTCGAGCAGCGCTGGATCAAGGAGATCGACATCAATCCCATGCTCGCCTCCCCAGACCGGATCGTGGCGCTCGACGCGCGGGTGGTCATCCACGACGCCGGCATGAGCGAGGAGAGCCTGCCGAGACCGGCCATTCGGCCCTACCCCATCCAATATGTCTCGCCTTGGAAAATGAAGAATGGGCAAGAGGTTCTGATCCGGCCCATCCGCCCCGAGGACGAGCCCCTGATCGTCAAATTCCACGAGACCCTCTCGGAGCGGACCGTCTATCTGCGCTACTTGCAGGCCCTGAAGCTCAGCCAGCGCGTGGCGCACGAGCGGCTAATTCGCATCTGCTTCAATGATTACGACCGGGAGCTGGCGCTGGTGGCGGAGGCCAACGGCGCCGGACCCAGGATTCTGGCGGTGGGCCGCCTGCGCAAGATCCCAGGAACTAACGACGCCGAGTTCGCCATCCTGGTCAGCGACCAGGTTCAGGGCCAGGGCTTGGGTACGGAGCTGGTGCGCCGGCTGATCGAAGTGGCCCGGCAGGAGAAGATCTCCAAGCTCACCGGCGATGTGCTCCAGGACAACGTCATCATGCGGCGCGTTTGCGAGAAGCTCGGCTTCAAGTTTTCGGGTGAGCCCGACGAGCCGGTCCTGAAGGCTGAACTGGTTCTGTGACCAATGCGCGGCAGAAGAGCCCCGGACCCCTTGTCCTCGGATGCGGGTTTCCGGACCGTGGAGACGATGCGGCGGGGCTCTTCGTGGCGCGCCGCTTGAAGCAACTGGGTTGGGATGCGCGGGAGCAGAGCGGTGAGGTTGCCGCTCTGCTCGCCGCGTTCCAAGAAGGGGGATCGAACCGGACCGTCATCCTGGTGGACGCCGTGCAAAGCGGCGCCCCGCCGGGTACGGTGATTCGCTGGGATGCTCGCGCAAAACCGCTGCCCCGGGAAAGCTTTCACCGCTCCGTGCACGGGCTCGGTGTGGCCGAGGCCGTTGAGCTGGCAAGAGTGTTGGGCAAGCTGCCCGACAGTCTGCTCATCTACGGGATCGAAGGAGCAAGCTTTGCGGCAGGTACGGAACCTTGCCCCGAAGTGCTGGCAGGCGTCGAGGAAGCGGTCCGCCGGATCCTGGAGGAGGTGTGATGGGGCTGCGCCGCCTGCGGGTGCACATGGCAGGCGCGGTGCAGGGCGTCGGTTTCCGCCCCTTTGTGTACCGGCTCGCCAGTGAATTGGACTTGAAGGGCTGGGTTCTGAACTCCAGCAGCGGCTTGGTCGTGGAGGCTGAAGGCCCCGACGACGCCCTGGAGCAGTTCCTGGTTCGTCTCGAACAGGAGCGCCCCCGCTCCTCCGTGGTGCTGGCCCGCGAAATCAGCGTCCTGGAGCCGGCCGGGTACGCCACTTTCGAAATCCGCCGCAGCGACGAGCAAGAGGAGAAAACCGTCTCCTTGCTCCCGGATCTGGCCACCTGCCCCGATTGCCTGCGGGAACTCCACGACCCCGCCGACCGGCGTTACCGCTATCCCTTCACCAACTGCACCGCCTGCGGCCCCCGCTACACCATCATCCTGGACATCCCTTACGACCGGCCCCGCACCACCATGCGCGATTTCCAAATGTGCCCGGACTGCCGCCGCGAGTACACCGATCCGGCCGACCGCCGCTTCCACGCGCAGCCCGTTGCCTGCCCGGCCTGCGGGCCGCGGCTCTGGATCGAGCCGGCGGCTAACCCAACCGTCACCGCTGATCTGCCGCCCGATCGGGATCCCATCCGCGCGGCGGCGGACGCCCTGCGCGCCGGGCAAATCGTCGCGTTGAAAGGCATCGGGGGCTTCCAGCTTCTGGTCGACGCGCGCAACCAGGAGGCCGTGGCGCGGCTGCGCCGCCTCAAACACCGCGAAGAGAAACCATTCGCGCTCATGGCCCCAACGCTCGATGGCATACGCGAGTGCGCCGAAGTTTCCGAAGCCGAAGAACGGCTGTTGCGCTCTCCCGCCGCCCCAATTGTGCTTCTCCGGCCGCGCGAGAACCCTCCGCTGGCCCCCAACGTCGCCCAGTCTTCGCCCTATCTGGGGTTCATGCTGCCCTACTCTCCGCTGCACCATCTCCTGGTGGAGGAGTGCGGCTTCCCCATCGTCGCCACCAGCGGCAATCTGACCGATGAGCCGATTGCTGTCGACAACCAGGAAGCGCGAACGCGTCTGGGCGGGGTTGCCGACCTGTTCCTCATGCATGACCGCCCTGTGGCGCGCCCTTGTGACGACTCCGTCGCCCGCGTCTCGCGCGGCCGCGAGAGCGTCCTGCGCCGGGCGCGGGGTTATGCCCCCCTTCCGGTTCTGGTCCGACGGCGCTTGCCTGCGGTGCTGGCCGTGGGCGGCCATCTCAAGAACACCGTCGCCATCGCCGTGGGCCGCCAGGTCTTCCTCAGCCAGCACGTCGGCGACCTGGACTCCGCCGAAGCCCGCGGCGCGTTTGTCCGCGCCATCGAAGACCTCTGCCGCCTCTACCGCTTCCAGCCGGAACTGGTCGCCTGCGACATGCATCCCGACTACGCCTCCACGCTCTGGGCGCTGTCGAGCGGACTCCCCGTGTATTCCGTGCAGCACCACCAGGCCCATGTCGCCAGTTGCGCCGCGGAGAACGACCTCGAAGGCGAGTACTTGGGCGTGGGTTGGGACGGCACGGGCTTCGGCCTGGACGGATCCGTCTGGGGCGGCGAGTTCTTTTTGGTCCAGGACGGCAAGTTCGAACGTGTGGCCCACCTGCGGCCCTTCCGACTCCCTGGCGGAGAAGCCGCCGTCAAGGAAGGCTGGCGCGTGGCCGCGAGTCTGCGCTTCGAAACCTTCGGCCCGGAGGCCGTCGAGAACCCAACCTTGCTTCGCATGCTCGAGCGCGGCGTCAATTCGCCCTGGTCCACCAGCGTCGGGCGCCTTTTCGACGCCGTCGCCGCCCTGGCCGGGATCGCTCAGGTCAACCGGTTTGAAGGCCAGGCCGCCATGCAACTGGAGCGCGCCATCGGGCGCATCCGGACCGAGGATTGCTATCCTTTAGATGAGAAGGACGGTGTGGCGGACTGGAGGCCGCTCATTGCGGCGGTCCAGAACGACGTCGAAAGGCGCGTCTCCGCCGGGCTGATTTCGGCGCGGTTCCACAACACTCTGGCAGCCTGGATTGTGAGAGTGGCCCGCCGCACCGGCGTCCGGCAGGTGACGCTCAGCGGTGGCGTTTTCCAAAACAGTTATCTCACCGAGCGCGGCGCCGCCATGCTTGAGCAAGCGGGGATCCGCGTGGCCGCGCACCAGCGCGTGCCCGCCAATGACGGAGGGCTGGCGCTGGGCCAAGCGGTGATCGCCGGACTGGCCTTCTCGGGAGGTTTCTAATGTGTCTGGCCGTGCCAGGAAGGATCGTTAGCATCCGCGACGACGACCCGCCCGAAGTGCGCCGCGCCAAGGCCGATTTCGGCGGCATCCAAAGGGAGATCTGCCTGGCCTACACGCCCGAGGCCAAGATCGGCGACTACGTCCTGGTGCACGTCGGCTTCGCTCTCAACGTCGTGGATGAAGCCGAGGCGCAGCGCATCTTCGACACCATCCGGGAGATGGACGAGCTGGCGCAGGCCGAAGAGGGCGGGCCGTGAAGTACCTGGACGAGTACCGCGACCGCGCCGCTGCCGAAAAGCTGGCGGCGGAGATCCGGCGCCGCGTCACCCGGCCTTGGACCCTCATGGAGGTCTGCGGCGGCCAGACCCACACGATTGTCAAAACCGGCCTGCTGGATCTGCTCCCTCCCGAAATCACGCTGGTTCACGGGCCGGGGTGCCCGGTCTGCGTCACCCCGCTGGAGTTGATCGACGCGGCGGTGGCGATCGCCTCCCGCCCCGAGGTCATCTTTTGCTCCTTCGGCGACATGCTCCGCGTGCCCGGCTCCTCCCGAAGCTTGCTGGAGGTCAAGGCCTCGGGCGGAGACGTCCGCATGGTGTACTCGCCGCTGGACGCGCTCAAGCTCGCCCGTTCCAACCCGCACCGCCAGGTGGTCTTCTTCGCCGTCGGATTCGAGACCACCGCCCCGGCCAACGCCATGGCCGTATGGCAAGCCGCGCGGGAAGGAATCGAAAACTTCTCCGTGCTCGTCGCCCACGTGCTGGTCCCGCCCGCCATTGAGGCGATCCTGAACTCCCCCAATTGCCGCGTGCAGGCCTTCCTGGCCGCCGGCCACGTCTGCACCGTGATGGGATTCAAGGAATACGAACCGATCGCCCGCCGCTACCGTGTGCCCATCGTCGTGGCCGGCTTTGAACCGCTCGACCTGTTGGACGCGGTGCGTATGGCCGTCCTCCAGCTCGAGGAAGGGCGCGCGGAGGTCGAAAACCAGTACAGCCGCGCGGTCCGGCGGCAAGGGAACCCCGCCGCGCAGCAGCGTATGGAAGAAGTCTTCGAAGTTTCGCCGCGCGCCTGGCGCGGCATCGGCAATATCCCCCAGAGCGGCTTGAGGCTTCGGGAGCCGTACCGGCGCTTCGACGCGCTCCTGCGTTTCCCACTCGAGCTGCACCCGGTCGAGGAGTCCGCCGAGTGCATCGCCGGCCTGGTGCTGCAAGGTCTGAAGAAACCATTTGAGTGTCCGGCCTTCGCGGTGCGCTGCACGCCCGAGAAGCCGCTCGGCGCGCCTATGGTTTCAAGCGAGGGCGCTTGCGCGGCCTATTACCTATACGGACGCCGTTCATGAAAGAGATCCAGTTCACTTGCCCGGCCCCCCTGGTCGCCGCAGACTGCGTGCTTCTGGCCCATGGCGGTGGGGGCAAGCTGACCCAGCAGCTCATCGAGAAGATCTTCCTGCCCGCCTTCCGCAGCCCCGCTCTCGAGGCCCGGCACGACGGTGGGGTGGTCGAAGCTGGCGGCGCGAGGCTGGCCATGACCACCGACGCCTACGTCGTGCATCCGCTCTTCTTCCCCGGCGGCTCCATCGGCGAGCTGGCCGTCTTCGGAACGGTCAACGATCTGGCGATGTGCGGAGCGCGGCCGCTCTATCTGACCGCGGCATTCATCCTGGAGGAAGGGCTGCCCCTGGAGGCTTTGCGCCGGATCACGGAGGCAGCCGCTGAAGCGGCCCGCCGGGCGAACGTCACGCTGGTGGCGGGCGACACCAAGGTGGTCGACAAGGGCAAGGGGGACGGGCTGTTTGTGGCCACCGCGGGCGTCGGCTCGATCGAGGCGCCCAACGCCATCGGGCCCGCTGCTGTCCAGCCGGGCGATGTGATTCTCTTGAGCGGCGATTTGGGCGCGCATGGAGTGGCTATTTTGAGCGTGCGGGAGGGGCTTGAGTTCGAAAGTCCGATTCTCAGCGACACAGCTCCGCTGTGGGAGCCCGTGGAAGCCCTGCTCCGCGCCGGCGTTGAGATCCATTGCCTGAGAGACTTGACCCGCGGCGGGCTGGCCTCCGCTCTCAACGAGATCGCCTCGGCCCGTGGCGTTGGCATGCGCATCGAGGAGGCGCTGATCCCCGTGTCCGAACCGGTGCGCGGCGCGTGCGAAATACTGGGGCTGGACCCGCTCTATGTGGCCAACGAGGGACGCTTCGCGGCTTTTGTGCCGGCCGCGCAGGCCGGAGCGGCGCTGGAGGCCATGCGCCGTGCGCCGGTCTCCTCGGGAGCGGTCCAAATCGGCGAGGTGACCCCCGAGCCGGCAGGCGTTGTGACCCTGCGCAGCCGCATCGGCGGCAGCCGCGTCGTGGATATGCTTAGCGGCGAACAGTTGCCCCGCATCTGCTGAGCGCAAACCGCCCCCTTCAGACCCAGCCCCGCCGTGGACCAACCCGCCACGGCTTGCCACGCCGGCCGTTCGCGTGGAGCACGCAGTCTTGCGTGCCACACCGGCAGTCTTGCCGGTGGTTGGCTGCTGGCCTTCCTCCTCGCTTGCTGTGAGGCAGGCATTCCGTTGTGGGGCAGGCCCTTTGTGGAGCAGACATTCTTGTCCGCCGGCCAGCGTTGTGGGGCAGGCTGTTGTTGTGGGGCAGGCTTTCTAGCCTGCGGCCGGCATTCCTGCCGGCCTTGGCCCCCTTTACCCACCGCCCTCCCGGCGCGCACCGCCAACCCTCACCCAGAGCCTCTCCCCAACCGTTTGACCTTCTCCGTGTTCCTCTGTGCCCTCTGTACTACTAGCCCGTAGATTCTTTTCTTCCCGCGAAGATTTTTACGCCGCAACCGGAGTGAGTTGCCGAACCGTAGAGCGGAGTGCGGTCAGGATGGCCAGGATGGCTTTGCGCCCG
>Ga0073932_1002281_pt1 | contig 30566 bp, 22 predicted proteins | sample DewCreD2012metaG_FD_76967 | JGI IMG/M metagenome (GOLD analysis project Ga0073932, IMG submission 76967) | Hot spring sediment bacterial and archeal communities from British Columbia, Canada, to study Microbial Dark Matter (Phase II) - Dewar... ...
ACGAGCCGTCCCGCTGAAGATGCTGCCCTTCGACAACAAGAACGAGCTGCTGCTGGTGCTCGATCTGCCCGAAGGCACAACGCTCGAGCGCACGGATGCGGCCGTGCGCGACTTCGAGCACTATCTGTCCCAAGTCCCGGAAGTGGTCAACTACATCAGCTACGTCGGAATCGCCTCGCCGATGGATTTCAACGGGCTGGTGCGGCATTACTATCTGCGGCGGGGCGACCACCTGGCCGAACTCCGCATCAACCTGGCGGCGAAGAAGAACCGCCGGCAGCAGAGCCACGCCATCGGCCTGCGGATGCGGCCGACTCTGGATGAAATCGCCCGCCGGCACGGCGCGGCACTGAAGCTGGTGGAAACACCTCCGGGGCCGCCCGTGATTGCCAGCGTTGTTGCCGAGGTGTACGGACAGGCCGACGACTCGTACGACGACATCTTGGCCGCCGCCGACATCGTGAAAGCGCGCCTGGCCCGCGAGCCGGGCATCGTCGATCTCGACGACATGCGGGTCGCTCCCCAAACTCGGGCCGTCTTTATCCCCGACACCGAGAAGGCGGCGATTAACGGCGTGTCAGTGGAAGACATCGGCGCGACGATTCGGGCGGCTTTTGGGGATGCGGCCGGAACCATTCACGACCCGCGCGAACGCAACCCGCTGAAGATCGAGCTTCGCATACCGATCGACCGCCGCGCAACCCCGTTGGAATTGACTCGCCTGCACGTCAAAGGGCGCGAGGGCGCAATGGTGCCGCTGGCCGAGCTGGGGCGGTGGTCGGAAGAACGCCGCGATCAGACAATCTATCACAAGAACCTCAAGCGCGTGGCCTACGTTCTCGCCGAGACTGCCGGACGCCCGCCCGCTGATGTCATCGTCGATGTGCTGGCCGACCGCGCCGCAACGGGCGAGAACGGCGCCGCGTCGCCTCCGGCGGGTGCCTTGCGCGTCGGACCGGGCTGGGTGGCCGCCGGCGAGCCGCGGCCCGTCGCCGGACGCACCTTCTTCCGCAACGGCAGCGGCATCGCTTGGTTCGCGCCGCCAGGATTTCGCATCGACTTTGCCGGCGAGGGCGAATGGCAGATCACGCTCGATGTTTTCCGCGATCTCGGCTTAGCCTTTGCCGCCGCGATGGTGGGCATTTACGTGCTCTTGGTGGCCCAAACCGGTTCGTTCGCCGTCCCCATCGTGGTGATGCTGGCCATTCCGCTGACCGTGCTCGGCGTGCTGCCCGGTTTCTGGCTGCTGAATTGGGCAGGCGCGGAAACAGTCGGCGGTTATCTCGATCCGGTCTATTTCACGGCGACGGGCATGATCGGCATGATTGCGTTGGCAGGCATCGTCACCCGCGATTCAATCATCTTGGTCGATTTCATCCACCTATCGCTGGCCCGCGGCCGATCGCTGTTCGACGCCATCATGGAAAGCCGTGTTGTCCGCCTGAGGCCGATCCTGTTGACGGCCGGCGCCGCCATGCTCGGCGCCGTGCCGATCATCATCGATCCTATCTTTTCCGGGCTGGCATGGTCGCTGATCTTCGGGCTGTTCGCATCCACGGTGTTCACGCTGTTCGTGATTCCCGTGGCCTATTGGCTCATTTACGACCGCGTCCCCGGCCATGGTCTGCACCAGTCGGCCATGGACGAAGAGACGCAGTAAAAGAGCTGCCGCAAAGAAGAAGACGCGATGGCGAGCTTCGACAATGGCTTCGGCCGGCAAACAACTGGGTCGGCCTGTCCGCCGGCAACACCCCTACGAGCCGGCGTTGCGCACCGACTCTTGCAAGGCGCGAATATCCGGCTGATAGGTCGTCGAGTCGAGCAGCGCCAGCGAGATGAAAAGCAGCAGCGTCAACAGGGCCGACAGAAAGACGACGGCATTGAACGGGTGATCGTACCGCAGGTGCATGAAATAGAGCACGACCAATGATGCCTTGACCGTGGCGATGATCAAGGCGATCCAGACGTTCCAGCGGCCCATGTCGAACCATGTGGCCGCCACCGTGAGGAACGTAAGAATCATCAACGCAACGAACACGGTCAACAACACCGACAGCGGCACAACATGCGCATAGTGTGCCGAATTCGAATCGCCGCCGTTTCGATCAGAATGTCCGCTCATCGTGTTTTCTGCCAAAAGAAAATCCTTGTCTGTTCGGCGGGCCGGCCGATTGCCGCCGAGTCGCTATCGATCCTCGTTCCCGGCCGATTGCGTCCCGCCCGCTTCCCCCGGCTGGCGCAGGCGACCGAACATTCGCGGCGGCGCACAACGCGCGCCAACTGCGTTCAGTGAATCAGGTACAACAACGGAAAGAGATAGATCCAAATCAGATCGACCAAGTGCCAATAAAGCCCGACGAAATCGACGGGGCCGAAATACATCGGCCCGAAATGCCCTTTAACGGCCCGCACCAATACCCATGCAATCGCCCCCATTCCGGCGAGCACATGCAGCCCATGCAGGGCCGTCATGCCGAAGTAGCAGCCGAAGAAGGGAAAGAGCGCCGCGGCCCGGCGAGCGGCTTCGGCGTCGTCGACTACCTCGCCATGTTGGGCCAAGTGCTTTCGGACATAATCGGCGTCGGGTTGAAACCCCCGATTTGGCGCGGGCGAGTCTTTTCGCAGCCACCCCAAGGCGAGAAACCAGGCGATTCGCTCCTGCCCGGGCACCAGGCCGTGATCCCACTTCGCCTTGTACTCTACGTACTTTACGCCCATGAACCCGGCGCCGCACAGCAGCGTAACCGCCAGCGCCGAAATCAGCAGCGTGCGACGGCCGGTTTGCGCCGCGGAAACCGCCAGCGCCATCGTCAAGCTGCTGAAGATCAACACACAGGTGTTGACCGCGCCGAGATAGCGATCGAGAAAGAGATGTCCGTCTTGAAACATCTCCGGATGATTCGCGCGATACACCGAGTAGGCGCAGAACAACCCGCCGAAGAGAAGAATCTCCGTCAGCAGGAACAGCCACATTCCCAGCTTTCCGGCGGCGAACTGCTGTTGCGGCGAATCGAAATGATGCGCCAAGAACGGGGAATGATCGGCGTGCGGGGCTTGGTGTATTTCAGTCATGGGAGCCATCGGGGCGCTAGGCGACCCGAACGTATTCGTTCGATCGCGGATCGTACCTCAATTTGCTGTAGTCGTACGGGTCGCCCACCACCGGCGGCGATGTGAAGTTCTCGACGGGCGGCGGCGAGCTGGTTTGCCATTCAAGCCCCGCTCCGCCGAATGGGTTTCGCGGGGCGGGCCGGCCCGCGACGATCGAATAGAACAGGTAGCCGGCCATTAGCAAGAAAGCCGCCCCCACCAAATAAGATCCCACCGACGAAACCCAGTGGCCGGTGTGGAAGTCGGGATGAGCAGGCAGCATCTTCTCGTAGTCGTAGTAGCGGCGCGGCATGCCGCGCGACCCGATGACGAACTGCGGAAAGAAGGTCAGGTTGAAGCCGATGAACAGCAACAATGCCGTGAATTTGCCCCAGGCGTCGCTATACATCTTGCCGGTAATTTTCGGCCACCAGTAGTGTATGCCGGCGATAAAGGCGATGACCGTGCTCCCCATCATTGTGTAGTGGAAGTGGGCGACAATGAAATATGTGTCCGTCAAATGGACATCCGTCGAAAGAGACCCGAGAAACAGCCCGGTGAGCCCGCCGATGCCGAAAAGAAAGATGAACATCAAAGCGTAGCACATCGGCGTTTCCAACGAAATCGAGCCTTTGTACAACGTGGAAAGCCAATTGAACACCTTGATGGCCGACGGGATCGACACGCTGAACGTCAAGGCGCTGAAGATCATGCTTGCCAGCCGCGTTTGTCCGCTGACGAACATGTGATGCCCCCAAACCAAAAAGCCGAACAGCGCGATCGCAATGCTGCTGTAGGCGATGAAGCGATAGCCGAAAATGTGTTTTCGGCTGAAGACCGAGACGATCTCGCTGGTGATTCCCATCCCGGGCAGAATCATGATGTACACGGCCGGATGCGAATAGAACCAGAAGAAATGCTGGAAAAGGATCGGATCGCCGTTCAGCGCCGGATCGAAAAACCCGATGCCGAAAAGCCGCTCCAAGGCGAGCAAGAGCAGGGTGATGCCGAGAACCGGGGTCGCCAAAAGCTGAATGATTGCCGTGGCATACAGCGCCCAAACGAAAAGCGGCATCTTGAACCAGCCCATGGCGGCCGGCCGCATCGTGTGGACGGTGGCGATGAAATTGACCGCGGTGAAAATCGAACTGAACCCCAGGATAAACGCCCCGACAACCGCCGCAACCACGCTGCTTTGGCCGGTCGTGGTACTGTAGGGCGTGTAGAACGTCCAACCGGTTTCCAGCCCGCCGGTAACCAACACCAGCACGAAAAAGATCGCCCCTCCCCAAAACATATACAAGCTGGCCAAATTGAGCCGGGGGAAGGCCACATCTTTGGCGCCCAGCATGATCGGCAGCACGAAATTGCCCAAGGCCGCCGGGATACCTGGAATGATGAACAAAAACACCATGACCGCCCCGTGCAGGGTGAACATGTGGTTGTACATGTCGCGGCCCATGATGGTTCGGCCGGGCGAGATCAGCTCCGTGCGGACCAACAGGGCAAAGACTCCCCCGAGAAGGAAGAAGGCGAGGATCGACGCGAGATACATCACCCCGATCCGTTTATGGTCGAGGGTGAACAGCCACGACAACAAGCCGCGTCGGGCGGTCAGATAATTCTCGGCGTTCCCATGGCTTTCGGCGACGATTTCAGACATGCCCATCCCATCTGTCTTCTGAACTTCCCAAAACCGCAGCAATCCAGCGCCCTAGTGCATTCCAACAGACGCTGTTCGCTAATTCGCTACGGCGCCGGCGATTCGTCCTTTGCGGAGCCGCCCAAAGATTTGATATACGCGATCAGATACCCGATTTCCTCGTCGCTCAGAACGCCCTTGAACGTCGGCATCTGATTGACGAAGCCCTCGCGAATCCGCTTGCCCGGTTCGAGGATCGATTCGCGGATGTAATTCTCATCGACCACGGCCGTGCTTCCGTCGGTCATTCGGTGCGTCTCTCTCCAGATCCCCAGCAGCGTTGGTCCCGTCCCCGCCTTGCCGTCCACCGAATGGCATTGAGCGCATCCGCGGCGACGGTGCAATTCCTCGCCGGCCTTCTCCGGCGGCAGTTTCTTGAGAAAATCGCCCGCCTCTCGGAGCCACGCCGCGAACTCGGCCGGTTCGAGCACCACCACCTTGCTGAGCATGTCGGCATGCCCCGAGCCGCAATACTCCGCGCAGAACAGGCTGTACTCCCCGGGCTTGATCGCCTTGAACCACATTTTCGTATAGCGGCCCGGCACAAGATCCTGTTTCACCCGAAAGTCGGGGATATAGAGGCTATGAATCACGTCATCGCTGGTCATGACCAGCCGGACAGGTTCGGCCGCGGGCACATAGAGCTTGTCGTCCACGTAGCCGTTGGGGTACTTGAAAAGCCAAGCCCATTTCTTGGCAATCACATTGATCTCGTATGCGTCGCGCGGCGGCGTGCGCATGTCCATGTAGCCTTGGAACCCGAAGTAGAACATCAGGCAGACGATGATCGTCGGGATTCCGCTCCAGAGAAGTTCGAGCGCGGTGTTGTGATGGGGCGATTCTTCGGCGTCGGGCCGTTCCGGCCGCCGGCGATAGCGCACAACGAACCAGCACATCAGCGCCACGATCAGCACGAAGAAGAACAGCGAGACATACAAGATGAAATTGAACACCCAATCAACGTCGCGTGCGAAGGTCGAGGCGCGATCGGGCAGCCAAAAATAGGGCTGCGGCCCGCTCTGCGCCCAAAGCCCCGAACTCGCGGCGGCAAATACAAAACTCGCGTTCATCGTCTGCATCGCCGCGGTGCGGCGCGCCTGTCTTTCCGAGCAACTTTCACAACGAGCAAGCGATTCGTTCGATGCAACAGCGACATCGCACCCGCCGGTATCGCCTCGCCCGCCGGGGCACCGGCCGACGCGAGCCGCCGTTTCCGCTCCTCAGCACGACGCCCGCCACCCGCCTCTAGGGAACGGCGCCCAGCGGCTGCTCTGCGACGGGACCGCGTTTCATCTCTCTACGCCACAGACGCCAAAAAACCGCTCCAAGCACAATCAACATCAGCAGACCGGCCGACTGCATCAACCGCACGGCCGCCAAACTGTAGCTGCCGCTTCGCCCGTCGTACTGATAGCAGAACAGAAGCACCTCGTCCCAAACCGAACCCACCTGGCCTTGGCCGGCCTCGTACAGCGACAGCCTCAGCGTTTCCGAGTTATAGTCCACCCCCCCAATGTAGCGCGAGACTCGCCCGTTGGGCGTGCACAGGATCAGCGCGGCCGCGTGCAAATACTCCTTCCGCTCGGCGGAATAGACGTATCCGAAGCCGACGACATCGGCCAACCGCCGAATATTTTCTTCCTTGGGGGAAACCAAAAACCGCCACGCATCGGCATCGCTGGCCCGCCCATAGGCCTTCAGGTATTTCTGTTTGGTCAATTGAGCGCGTTCGGGCGTTTCCAACGGGTCGATGCTCACCGTCACGATCCGAAATTGATCGCCGGCCGTCCATTTCATCCGCTCCAAAGCTGTCACTAAGCCGTCGAGCTGCAAGCTGCACAGCATCGGACAGTTCGAGTAGTTCATCGTCAAGATCACGGGCTTCGTGCCGTCGAAGATCTCGCCCAACTTCAGGGACCGACCGCTGGAGTCAACGAACGACATATCGAGAGGGATCTGCGCGTCGAACTGCGGGAAGATTCCCACGCCGCGCAACTCCGCAGGCGACTGCTCCTTCCGCTCGCCAAACGCCGATGCAGCACCCCACGCGGCCACGACGACCAAAACGGCAATCCACGCAATTATGGCTTTCACAATTCGTGCTCTCTCTCGAACGGGATCCATCCGCAATTAGTCATCGCGGACGGCCGTCACTTCGATCGTGCTTCCGCGGCTTTGGCCGACGAGTCGGCCAATTCGTCCACTACCAATTTCATGGCTCGGCTGATCGGAATCGCCACGATCTTCTTCTCTGAATCGAGCAACCGATAGTCGGCCAATTGGCCTTCCTGCTGAGCGACCAACCGCCGGATTTCAGCCGGTGGAACGGCCAACTCCTTCTCCGCCCGTTGCCGTCCCTCTGCATTGTAGTACACCACGATCAGCAAGACGATGACAGCAAAGACGATTATTGCCCCAAGGAAGCCGACAACGGCCACCATCGGCGTGTTGATGTCGTCGCGACTGGCCATACTCCAACCCCGATAATCAGCCACTACCACCTAGCGGCGCCGCATTGCTCGGCCGGCGATTCGGCCCGGCGCCGCGCCGCCTCTCGCCGCACAATCACCCGCACACACCGAAACGTTCGCCCGTCCGCCGCCGAGACGCCCGCAGCTTCAATAGCTGTTCTCAAATCGAAGCGATTCTGGCAGCCGCGGATCGGCCAATGGAACCAGCGCGCAGTGCGAAGCCCAATGCAGCCAGCCGGCCAGCCACAGGCCTCCCAGGCCGAACAGGCACGCAGCATCGACAGCCGGAGACCAAACCGCATTCGATCCTGCCGAGGGCCGAACGAGCCACGTCAAATCGGCCCAGTGCATCGCCAGCAGCCACGCCGCCCAGAAAGCCAGCAACATGGGACGGCGTTTGACATGCCGGGAGAGCAAACCGGCCATCGGCAGCACGAGGTGGCCGACAATCAACCCCAACGACCATGCACCCCAGATGCCGTGCGAACGATGCAGATAGTATTCGGTCTCCTCTGGAATATTACCGTACCAGATCAAGAGGTACTGCGAAAACGCGATATATCCCCAAAACACGGTAAAGGCGAAAAGCAGTTTTCCCAGATCGTGATCGTGCTCGACTGTAATCGCATCGCGCAAAACGCCCGACGCGCGCAGCGCCGCGGCCATCAAGATCAAAGCCGACAAGACCGCGACCGCCGCCCCGCTGAAAAAATAGACGCCGAAGATCGTGCTGTACCACGTCGGCTCGAGCGACATGATCCAATCGAAGGCGGCAAATGTCGTAGTCAGAGCCAGAAGGATCAGCGCCAGCGGGCTGAACCGCTCGATGGCGATCGTTCGGGCAACGTCGCCGTCCGCATCTTGACGCACCGAGCCGACAAGGAACAGCCGCCCCAGCCAAACCCACACCGCCAAATACACAACCGTCCGAGCGCCGAACCAAGTTGCATTGAGCCACGGGCTCTTGTGCTGCAACAATTCGCTCGCCGCGACCGCCTCGGGCGCAACCCACGGATAAAGCGCGTCGCTGCCGACGAGCACCGGAACCAACAAAGGCAAGAACAGCACGGCCAACACGGGCATCACCGCCCCGCACAGCTCAGCCAACCGGCGAACACTGACGCTCCAGCCGGCGCGAGTCGTGTGCTGCACAGCGGTGAAGAACAGCCCGCCCAACGAAATCGTGGCCCAAAAACACCAGGCGACCAGGTACGAGCGAAGAAATCCGCGCCAGCCATCGGCCGCGGAATGGCCCAGCCAAGTCGCCAGCAACAGTGCAACGACACCGACGGCGCCAAATGCCCATCCAACGGTTCGTGCGCCGGAGGGGAGGCGCCACCGAGCCGTTTGCCGCGATAGTGCGTGCTCGTATTGTGGATTGCTCATCGAATCTCTTCTTGCGATTATCGCTCAATGCGAAAGAGTGCGATTATTGATCCGGGCGTCTTTGTCGAAAGAACGCGACCGCTCGACTGCCCGCCTGCATCTCGACCGCCCGCCCAAAAACCCGCGCCTACCTCTAACGGGCACCGCGCTGCACTCCGTTGCGACGGCAAAACAAACGCCGCCCATCGGCACCGCTGCCGAGAGGCCGCCCAACACCGTCCGTTGCGGAACTGTTCGATCAAGCGAACCAGCGGGTGCCGCCGACTGCGAACTGCCCATTTCCTGCTCACTTGAGGTTGGCGCGTATCTCCTCGGGCACATCGTCGATCGTCGCATTTCGGCTTCGCTGCAAGGCGCGGATGTAGGCGACGATGGCCCAACGATCCGCCGCCGGAATTTGCGCGGAGTACCCGGGCATCGTGCGACGACCGGCCGTAATCGTTTCGAACAACTGTCCGACCGGCTGAGCCACGACGCTGTCGGCATGCAGGCTCAGGGGGATCGTCCATGTACTTTCTTGGCGTTTTACGGCGCGGGCTGAAACGATGCCCGTCACCCCGCCCTCGCCCACGCGGCCATGACAGGGCGCACAAAACACGTTGAAAAGCTCGCGGCCACGCTGCATCATCGGCATCGTTATCGGCATGGGAAACGCCTCGGCCGGCTTCTCATCGACGAAACCCCGATATAAGTGTTCGTCTTCCTCGGCCATCCCGACAGCGAAAACCCCGGCAACGTCGGGCCGCGCAGAACGTCCGTCGGCAAACAACGGACTGACAGTTTGTGCCTTATATTTCTCCTGAAAATCCATGTCTTGAATGATGTGGATTCGCGGCTCCGATTTGGGCGCCGCGCGGTACGCCGCCACAAGCAACGGCGGCACAACCGCCAAAACGCAAACCGTCAACAGACCGACCTTCAACCAACCTGGAAACGGCTCGCGGCCGGGCAGATCGAGGAGAACTTCGGCATGCGTTGCGCCGAGCGAACGCAGCAGCGATGCCGAATCTTCCGCGTGGAACTTCGGGTCGCCCGACTCGATCACAATAAAGAATCCGTTGCCGGCGGCCTGCGTAAAACGACTGCTCCGAAAGATCGGATGCCCATACTGCGGAAGAAGATTCAGCACCAGGGCGCCGCCGAATGCGGCGAAGGCGGCCAAAAGCACCATCAATTCGAACGTAATCGGGATAAAAGCCGGGATACTCAGCAGCGGTTTTCCGCTGATGTTGATGGGGTAATCGATCGTATTGGTCCAAATCTGAAGCGCCAACGCCAATGCAATACCGGTAAGTCCGGCCCCCAGAACAAGCCAGGGCAAGCGCGTGGGCCGTATCCCCATGGCTCGGTCCAGCCCGTGGATCGGATACGGGCTGTGAACGTCCCAGTTTTGGAAACCGGCATCGCGCAGTCCGGCGGCCGCCCGTTTCAAAGCGTCGGGTGTGTCGAATTGACCGATCACCCCCACAGGCACCGGCTCGCGACCGGGTTCGTTCTTCACGATTGGATCAACCATCATTCCGCACCATCGTGTTTGTCGGCGCGTCGATCGACGGGCCGGGTCTCTGATGCATTGAGTGCCTGCGACGCGCAAAGCTCAATAAGAAGTCGTTCCGGCTCCTCGCAAGGCGTCAGTGTTTCTCCGCACCGTGGGCCCCGGGCAAAATCTGTTTGACCTCGGCCATGGCCACCATCGGCAAATAACGGCAGAACAGCAGGAAACACGTAAAGAACAATCCGAAGCTGCCCGCCAGCATCCCCAAATCGACCCATGTCGGGACGAACATCTGCCAACTGCTCGGCAAGTAGTCGCGGCTGAGCGAGGTAACGATAATCACGAACCGTTCGAACCACATCCCGATATTCACCCCGATCGCCACGAGCCACATCAACCAGGGCGTGGTTCGCGCCCAGCGGAACCAGAACACCTGCGGAATCACCACATTGCAGACGACCATCGTCCAATAGGCCCAGGCGTAGGGGCCGGTCGCCCGATTGATGAAGACGAATTGTTCATACGGGTTGCCGCTGTACCAGGCGGTGAAGAACTCTAAGCCGTAGGCGTAGCCCACCATGCAACTGGTGCCCAGGATCACCTTGTTCATGTTGTCTAAATGACGCACGGTGATGAGGTCCTTCAGGCCGAAGAACTGCCTGGCCGGCACCATCAGCGTAACGACCATTCCAAACCCGCTGAAGATCGCACCGGCCACGAAATACGGCGGGAAGATCGTCGTATGCCAGCCGGGCAGTTGCGCCACCGAAAAGTCGGTGCTCACCACCGAGTGCACGCTGAGAACCAGCGGGGTTCCCAGCGCCGCCAGAAAAAGATAGGCTCGCTCGTAAACGTGCCACTGCCGCGCCGAACCGCGCCAGCCGAGGGCGAATAGCCCGTACAATCGTTTTCGCCGCCAACCGGTCGCCCGATCGCGCAGCACCGCCAAATCGGGAATCATCCCCAGGTACCAGAAAAGCAGCGAAACCGTGAAGTATGTGCTGACGGCGAACACGTCCCACATCAACGGGCTGCGAAACTGCGGCCACATCGCCATCTGGTTGGGATAGGGCGCCATCCAGTAGGCCAGCCAGATGCGGCCCATGTGAATCCCGGGAAAGATCAACGCGCAGATCACCGCGAAGATCGTCATCGCTTCGGCGAAACGGTTGATACTTGTTCGCCATTTCTGGCGGAACAAGAACAAGATGGCCGAAATCAGCGTGCCGGCATGCCCAATACCGATCCAGAAGACGAAGTTGGTAATGTCGAAGGCCCAATACACCGGGTGGTTGTTGCCCCACACCCCAATACCGGTAGCGATCAAGTACCCGATCAGCGCAAAGAACATCGCCGCCACGGCTGCCGATACGGCAAACGCGGCATACCACGCGGCCGGCGCCCGCGGCGATTCCGGAGTGCGGGCAACGATATCGTCCACCTGCGACGCCGTCAGCCCCGGCGTCGTCAACGGCGCCCGATGCCGAGGATCGTCGGAAAGGTGTTCGTGATCGTAAGCGGCCGAGACGACGCTCATCCTGTTCCCCACGACGGATTGGGATTGCGAATCCGCGCCATATAGCGCGTTCGTGCTTTGTGGTTCAATTCGGCTAACAATTCGTAGGTGCGCGGATCGGCAAATTGGCGGGCGACCGCCGTGCGCGGCGGCCCCTCGGCCGGTCCCAAATCGCCGAAGACGATCGCGCCGGCCGGGCACGCCTGCTGGCAGGCCGTTGCAATCGCACCGTCACGAACCGCTTCGCCCGCGTTCTTCGCCTTGATCTTGGCGGCCTGTATTCTTTGGACGCAATACGTGCATTTCTCCATCACGCCGCGGCTTCGCACGGTAACTTCCGGATTCGCGCCCATCTTCAACACTTCGTTGCGCGCATCGGCCAGATGTTTGTGGTAGTTGAAGTAGTTGAAGCGGCGCACCTTGTAGGGGCAGTTGTTCCCGCAGTAGCGGGTTCCGACACACCGGTTGTACACCATGTCGTTGAGCCCCTCGCTGCTGTGAACCGTTGCGTTCACCGGACAAACGCCCTCGCACGGGGCCAGTTCGCACTGCTGACAGAGCATCGGTTGGAAGGCCACTACCGGCTGATCGGCCGGCCCGGCGTAGTAGCGGTCGATACGCATCCAATGCATCTCCCGCCCGCGGATGACCTGCTCTTTGCCCACCACCGGAATATTGTTCTCCGCTTGGCACGCCACGACGCATGCGCCGCAGCCGACGCATTTCGAAAGATCCACGGTCATCGCCCATCGATAGCCGCGATACTCCGGCTCCTTCCAAAGCGACTCCTGATGCGGTACATGCACTTGGTGGCGGGCAAAGTCGGGATGCTTGCGATACTCTTCCAGGTCGGCTTGGCGCACGAGCACCGGCGCCCGGCCCGTCCGCGCCTTGAACCCGGTAGTGTCAATGGGAAAATGATCTTGAACCGTCGCCAGCGGCTCGCGCCGCGAAGCCTTATACACCCCAACGCCCTTGAGGCTCCACGGTTCCTCTGCTGTTCTCAATCGATATACATTCGCGCCGACCGAGGCGATCCCGCCCGACTCGCTGCCGCCCACCCGTCCGGCCTCCGTCCGGCCGTAGCCCAACGCGACGACAACCGCGCCGTCGGCCACCCCGGGCACAAGGCACACGGGCAACTCCAATTCATTACCGCGAGCCGAAAGACGAACAACGTCGCCATCGCGAACGCCGATCGTTTCGGCCGAGGCCGGACTCATCACGGCGGCATTGCCCCAGGTCAACCGCGTGATCGGCTGCGGGAACTCCTGCAACCAGGCGTTGTTGGCAAACCGCCCGTCGTAAACGCCATCGCCGGGAGCAAAAACGACTTCCACCCGATGCTCAGCTGCCGACTGCTGCGGCTCCGATTCTTGTTCTTGTGCTTGTTGTCTTGCCTCGGCCCCGCCCGAAGCCAAAGCCGCCAAAGCCACCTCGGGCGATAGCGGAAGGCGCTTTTCCGCGAAAACGCCGTCGTGCAAGGCTTTGCGCCAACGGCGTTCCCAATCGGATTCTCCGAAGAGCCTGACGAACTGCGCCCGCACCAACTGCCGCCCGCTCGTTTCCTCCAACCCCAATCCTACAGCCAACAACTCGATCGCCGACCATCCGCCGTAGAGCGGTTCGATCGTCGGCTGCGCCACACTGTACATGCCGTCCAGCGTGCGAGCATCGCCCCACGCCTCGAGAAAGTGCGCCTGCGGCAGATGCCAATTGCACAACCGCGACGTTTCATTGCGGTACAAGCTCAAGTGAATCGAGCAGTCAGCCGCTTCGATCATTGCCGCGATGTTGCAGTCGCACGGCGCGTCGTACACAGGATTCCCGCCGAGAATCAAGAGCGTGTGTGCCGGCTCGTCCAAATCCGCGTCTGTCAACCGTTGAACATCGTCAGGCATTGCCGCGAAGTATCGAACCGTCCGGCCGATCACTCCCAGAGCCTGATTGATCCGCGCGACCTGGGGGAGCAAAACCGGATCGTCCGGCCCGATGACAACGCAACGGCCGGCGTGCGACCGCAAATCATCGGCAATCACCGACGCAGCGCGTTCCCATGCCGCCGACGACGAGCTGTCGCCCGCCGTTCCGCCCCCAGAGCCGTGGCCCCGGGGTGATTCGACAAGCCGGCTCAACCGCTCGACGAACTTGGGCAGGTCCGACGGAGCGATCGCAATTCGGTGATCGGCCGCGGCTCCGGTCACCGTCAATCCGCTTTCAACCACATACAGGCGGTTCATCTTGCCGGCCGCCGGATCTCGCCGCGAGGCGAACTGCCGCGTCAGTCGTACGCTGTCGCGCGAAACACCAAACACGTCTGCGCCGAGACTGACGATGATCTCCGCCTGATCCAGATCGTATCGCGCGACCGCTTGCGCCCAAGGCCCCAACGGTTCGTGCTGGAACCATCGCATGCGGGGCATCGCCCTGCGAAGCTGGCTTCGAAGATGCGCAAGCGTAGGCGACGCGCTGGCGCCAGCCACAATCACCAACCCGGCACCCTCGGCCGCCCGCAACGCCTCGAAGCGGGCACGCAACATCGCCCGCGCGCGATCCCAGTCCCGAACCTCGTCGCCTTGAGCCGTGCGTTCCACGGGATCGCGGCTTCGGTCGGGATCGTACAGTTCGAGTGTGGCCGCCTGAGCGAATACATGCGTGCCGCCGCCACTCTGCGGATGCAGCGGGTTGCCCTCGACCTTGATCGGCCGACCGTCAACGCACGTTACGAGCAGGCCGATCGGATCGCCGGCTAGGTCCATCGTCGTGGCGACGCGATAGGGTTCGCCGGGCACGCGGCGATCAGGCCGTTTTGTCAACGGCACGATTTCTTCCCGCTCCCACCGGCAGCCGGCCGCCGAGGCCAACACTGCCGACGCGGCCACGATTTGGAACCAGCGGCGTCGATCGACATCGCCGGCCGCCTCCGTCGATAGATAGGGTTGCCCCGCCTCTCGAAATTGCGGCTCTAGTTGCGCGCGGAACTCGGGCGTATCGGCTAATTCCGCCAAACTGCGCCAATATCCATGTCGAGCGTGCTGTTCAGTCACGTTGTCGTTTCCGCTCTGAACCAATCGAGTTCGATCCTCCGGAAAACAAGCGTTTGCCCGTTCTGCCGGACGATGTGCCGCTAATCCTGCCGCTTACCGCCTTTGCCGCTACCGATGACAGGCCGAACAATCAACCGGCGGATTGACATTCCGCTGAGCACGAAGCCGCGGCCCAAGTACCTCTTGCGGCTCCGTGGGCTGATAGTCCATGACGGTTACCGCGTCGAGCGGCCGCAAATGCGGTTCGGGATTCCGATGGCACTCCAAGCACCAGCCCATGCTCAATCGCTCGACCTGCGTCACCTGCTCCATGGTGTCGATTCGACCGTGGCATGACGCGCAGCCAACGCCCCGAGCAACGTGGGCGCTGTGATCGAAATAGGCATAATCGGGCAGGTCGTGCACCTTTACCCAACGAATCGGTTTGCCGGAGGCCGCACTTTCGCGGACCAACACCAGCTTGTCGCTGTCCACCGCGATCCGCTCGTGGCAATTCAGGCACGTTTGTGTCGGCGGAACCGCGGCAAAGGCGGCCGAAGCGACCGTCGTATGGCACTAGCGGCAATCGATCCCCAAATCGCCCGCATGCTGCATGTGACTAAACGGCAACGGCTGCTTAGGGGAATAACCAACGTCGGTCGTGGTGGGCGATCCTGCGTAATAGGCCATCGCCAGCAGATAGGTAGGCACTAGCACCAGCGCGGCGCCGGCCAATGGGCGAAGACGATCTACCCAGCGGGGGAAAAGAGGTTCGCTGATCGACATGGCCGCAATTCTAACAGGCAAAAAAACGACTGCAATACTCCACTGCGGCAAACTTCTCTTTTCTTCGGCTCTGGCCTGGAGAAACACGAAACGAGCCGATTTAAATCACGAAGTCGTTTCTATTCCGCCCGGTTTCGGGTGGAGTTGCAGCGAACGATCCGCACGCCATTCGCGGCGATTCGGCCGGCCCCTCGGCACCCCGGCGACGACCGATCGTGCGGCACCACCGCCGCAACTCGAGACATTTTCGGTTGGGCAAAACGTGCCGAAAGAGGAACCAGCCCAAAATGCCGCGGCCGCGGAGACGACCGCCACAATGAACAGCGGGCCGCTTCAGTGATGTTGGAACACTTCCCCCAGTTGCGAGAGTCGCGGCCGCCACAATGAAGCGGCCGGTTGCGTGCGGTCTCCGCTTGAACCATTCTCGTCCTTTCGCGGTTTTTGTACCCCGCACGGAATGGAATGACTTTGCTTCTCGTAGGAGAAACGCGATCATTCCAGCGCGCGAGAAGTTTATTCCGTCGGAATCGTCAACCGCCGAATAAGAACCCGGGCAATCCTTCTACGCCCGGTCGCGCGACGAACAACCCGCCTGCGGCCGGCTCGGCCCGAAGCCGCGATTCGTCGAGGCCCTTCCGCGCAGTCGTGATGTAAAGCTCGTTGAGGTTTGCACCGCCGAAGGCGCACGAAGTGACGCGACTGCACGGCAATTCAATGACTTCCCGCCGCCGCCCCGAACGGGGATCCCAACACGACACTCGACCGCCGTCGAAGTGCGCAATCCACAACCGCCCCTCCGCATCGACGGCCATGCCGTCCGGCCGGCCGTCGTCGCCCGAGAACCGCACCGCGCAACGACGATCGGAAATTCGGCCCGTGTCGGCATCAAAGTCGTATGCCGACACCTCCAAGGTGGGCGTATCGATGTGATAGAAGACCGTTCCGTCCGGGCTCCAGCCCAATCCATTGCTGTTTGTCAGGCCAACGAGCACCGTTCGCAACGAACGATTCGGCTCGAGGCAGTACAGAGCCGCGCGCTGCGGAACCCGGAGCATGTGATAGGTGCCCGCCCAGAATCGGCCTTTCGGATCGACCTTGCCGTCATTGAACCGCAACTGCGGATCGCCCGCAACCGGATTGGCGATCAAGCGCGGCGGCAGCTCGAGCGAGTCAAGTTCAAACACGCCGCCCTCGCCCGCCGCCAGCAACCCGCCGTTTGCCCGAAAGGCCACGCAACCGACCATCCGGCCGAGTGTCGCGGCCCGGTCCGCGCCCGACGCCGGATCGAAAACGTGAATCAGTCCCGGATCGATATCGACCCAGTACAAACGCTTCTCTCGCGAATTCCACAGGGGGCCTTCTCCGAGTACGGCCCGAGCATCGAGTACAAGCTCCGCCCGCATGTTGCTCGCCTGTCCTTCTCCGCTGAGTGGAATAACCCTTCGCTTGGTGGAACAATCCCGCCCAACGCCCGTTGAATTCGGGCGAACGGCAGCAAAAGCAACGTCGCAGAGTGTCGGAAGACACAGAAACGGTTGCCGCGGGGCAGCCTCTTTTCGGCAGGCGGCTGCCGATCGAAGCTCTTACGCGTCGCGCACGCCCAATTCCCAACTCACGCCTTCAAGCCAGGCCCGCCAACTCGCGTACTTCGGATTGTTCAGCTTGATGACCAGAACCGGATTTCGCGCGGGTTTGGCCGGCTGACGGATGAGCTTCATCCTCGCCTCCTGCGGGGTGCGGCCGCCTTTGCGAACGTTGCAGGCCAAGCAGGCGCAGACTACGTTGTCCCACGTCGTTTGCCCCCCGCGACTCCGCGGCAGTACATGGTCGATACTCAGCTGGCTTGTCGGAAAATGTCGGCCGCAATACTGGCAAACATGACCGTCGCGGGCCAACACATTGCGCCGGCTCAGGTGCATTTGCTGGCGCGGAATGCGATCGTATCGCAACAGCCGAATGATACGCGGGGCCTGAATCTCGAATGTCACCGCGCGGATCCAGTCGTCGTTGACGCCTCGCGGTTCCTGGCGGTTCTGACACCAATCGAGCCAGGCGTCGAAGGTGAACTGGGCGAAATGCCCGTCCTCGCAATGAACGACCTCGGCCAGCCCGCGACAGAGCAGACAGAAAGCTCGTCGAACATTAACCACTCGCACGGCGACGTAGGCCCGATTCAGGACCAAAACGCTCGCCTCCAATGCGCGAGACCCAGACACCGGCGACTCGCCAGCCCCGGCTGCATCAGCGGATTTAGCGGTCCGCGATGGACCGCCGCATTCGGCAACTCGGCCCCCGGGCACGGCTTGCTCCTCACTCTGAGGATACAGAAGGGGCGCCGGGAGCGTTCCCCCGGCACCCTTTCATTCTAACCGCATTCGCGCGGGCACGCCATAGTGTGAACAAAAAGCAAACAATCCCAACGACGCCGCCATCGATCCGCAGCCCGCAATCAAGACCTCTCGCCGAAAAGCATGCCCCGGCGTCGCAACAAGGCAAAAGGCAAAGCGGCCGTTGGCGGGAATGGCCCTGACCCTCCTGCCTATTTCGTTTCGAGAGGTATCAATTCCACCTTGCGAAAATGAATCTCGCCGCCCTCCGACTGCAAGCCGATCGGGCCAGCCGTCGCATCAAGACCGCTCGCCTCCGAAAGGCGTTCGCCGTTGACTTCCACGGTCATCTTGTCGCCGACAAGCTTGATCACGTACCGATTCCACTCCCCTTGTTCCTTCTCGGCATTTTTCGTTTTGCCGACGCCGACGAAGGTTCCCAGTTCCTTGTGATTCTCTACCTTCCGCAGCCGGTCTGCCGGCCCGGTGAGCGAAAAGCCGCGGAAGGCCCAAATATCGCCGGCGCTGCCGTGCTTCAATTGAGCCTCGACGCAGCGCGGCATGAATCCGATCGGCTCGCCGCTGATCCGCAAGAGAACGCCGCTGTTGCCCGCTTCTTTGCCGGCCGGCCAACGCCATTCCACCACCAAGCAGAAGTCCTTGAACGCTTCTTTCGTCACCAAATAGCCCAAAGGAGCGCCCTTGCAGATCAACACCCCGTCTTCCACCCTCCAAACGTCTTCCATCTTCACATTCGGATCGACCAGGTGGTACGACCAACCGTCGAGATTCTTGCCGTTGAACAGGGCCTTGGCCGCCTTTTGATCCTCGGCCCGCACCGCGCCAACGACGCTCAAAACAACAACCGCCACGATTGATGTGCCTAACTTCCGCATGCGCTGTTCTCCCATGATGCAAAGAGGACTGTTCGGGGACCAAAGCCCCGCCGCTGCTGGCCGAAAAGGAGCGGGAAGCGACGGCGACCAGACTATCCTATGCACACGGTTGGCGAGCGCCAAGTCGCCAAAACTGTTTCGATTGGGCGTCGGAGAACCGCGCGACGTGTTTACCCCGAGGACTCAGCGGATTTACGTGAACATAACTTGCGAAGATCAATAGCTCTCCGTTTGCGATTGCCAACGCGACGTTGCGTCCCTCCTTACCAAGGACACTGCCGTTTCCGGACCTCCATCTGCCCACGGCAATACCGCCCCACCGCGCACCGTGCCCGACCGACTTCTCTCGGGTCCGAAGACCGATTAGAATGTCGGGTTTGACCCGGTTTGAACGTTCTTAGCGAATCGGAACGGAGCGGCATGTCGCGCCGGCCCCGATCGCCGCTATGGACGCCGAGATTTCCGGCACGGGGACTGCCCGACGGCATCGCATCGTCCCGGCGTATCGTTCCGTAGATGTAGATGATGTAGCCACTGCCTCGTAGATCAATTAATGTTTGGGAGAATCTGGCCTTGTTGCGGACTCACACTTGCGGCCAATTGAGCATTGCGGACATCGGCAAGACGGTCACCCTTTGCGGCTGGGTCGAAGCCAACCGCGACCATCGCGGCGTGTTGTTTCTCGACCTCCGCGATCGATACGGCCTAACCCAGGTGGTGTTCGGCCCCGAGAGCGGGGATTCGTGCCGGGAAATGGCCCGATCGCTCCGCAGCGAATACGTAGTGAAAGTCTCCGGCAAGGTGGCGCGCCGGCCGCAAGGCACCGAGAATCCGAAGATTTCCACCGGCGAGATCGAGGTTCGAGCCGAAAGCCTGGAGATTCTCAACCGGAGCCTCACCCCCCCGTTCCAGCCAAGCACCGACGACTTGCCCGGCGAAGATATCCGCCTGAAGTATCGTTATGTCGATCTGCGTCGGCCGGCGATGCAGCGGAGCATGCTGCTGCGGCACCGCATGATCAAACTGATGCGCGACTATTTCGACCGGCTCGACTTTGTCGAGGTCGAAACGCCGATGCTCGGCCGCAGCACCCCCGAGGGCGCGCGCGACTATCTGGTGCCCAGCCGCGTTCAGCAAGGGACGTTTTATGCCCTGCCGCAATCGCCGCAGTTGTACAAGCAGATTCTCATGGTCGCCGGCTTCGACCGCTACATTCAAGTGGCGCGATGTTTCCGCGACGAGGACCTCCGCGCCGATCGGCAGCCCGAATTCACCCAGCTCGATTTGGAAATGTCGTTCGTCGAGGCCGACGACATCATCGGCGTCATCGATGGGTTGGTGGCCCACCTGGCAAGCGAACTCTTGGGGCTGAACCTCTCGCTGCCTCTGCCGCGCATGACCTACGACGAGGCGATGGAGCGCTTCGGCCACGACGCCCCCGACCTTCGCTTCGGGATGGAATTGATTGATGTAACCGATTTGGCGGCCCAGTGTTCCTTCCGGGTTTTTCAGGAAGCGGCCCAACAGGGTCAACGAGTGCGGGGGATCAACGCCGCGGGCGCCGCCCCGAACTACTCGCGGAAAGACATTGACGGTCTGACCCAATTCCTCGTCGAGAATTTCGGCGCGAAGGGACTGGTATGGTTCAAGGTCGAGGCCGATGGAAAACTGACCTCACCCTCGGCAAAAAACTTCGCCCCGGAAACGCTCAAGCAAATCGGCGAGCGAATGTCGGCCAAGCCGGGCGATCTGCTGCTGTTCGTCGCCGACAAGTTCGAAACCACTTGCAAGGCTCTTTATGCCCTGCGCAAGCGGTTCGGCGCGGAGTTGAAACTCTACGACCCGAACCAAATGCACTTCTCGTGGGTGGTCGAGTTCCCGATGTTCGCCTACGACCAAGAGGAAAAGGGCTGGACCGCGATGCATCACCCGTTCACGGCGCCTAGGCCGCAAGACCGCGAACTGCTGGCCGTCAACCCCGCGGCGTGCCGCGCCCAAGCATACGACTTGGTGATCAACGGTTATGAGGCCGGCGGCGGCACGATCCGAATTCACGACCAGCAATTGCAGCAGCAGGTGTTCGGCCTGCTCGGCATCGACGAAGCGAAAGCGAAGGAACGATTCGGGTTCCTGCTCGACGCCTTGCAGTACGGCGCTCCGCCGCACGGCGGCATCGCGCTGGGAATCGACCGGCTCGTCATGCTCTTCGGCGGATTCGACAACATCCGCGACGTGATCGCCTTCCCCAAAACGCAGCGCGCCACCGATCTGATGACCGGCGCCCCAAGCGAAGTCGATCCGAAACAGCTCCGCGAATTGGGCATTCGCCCTGCGAAATAGCGAGAACCCAAGCCGAGCCGACGACGCAAGCCTGCGCCGGTAGTGCAAGCGGTTGGCGCGCGGTTTACCCCGCCGACGGCCAACCGAACAGGCGGCTCAACGAAAAAAGCGAAGAAACCGCATTGCGATCAATGACGCAGGATTGCCCGGCTGGCCAGGCGCAATGCGATCGACGACGGACGACTTGCTCGAATTGTTTTCGACAAAGTCGAAGGATCAATCGACTTGGGGCAGTTCCCACCCTTTTCGGCGCGGCCGATCGAGCAGGGCCGCCGCCTCGTCGTCGCCGATAATTCGCTCTTCGGCCGGATCCCAGCGAATCCGCCGGTTGAGCCATCGGGTGATGTTGCACAAGTGGCAGATCGTGGCCGAACGGTGCCCGATCTCGACATCGGCGTTCGGTTTTTCGCGGGTGCGGATGCAGTGGAACCAGTTCTCCACATGGCCTTTCGCCACCCAGCCGTCGCCCTCCCACTTCTGAGCCACCTGAGGATCAGGTCCGTCTTTGATGAAATCCTTCGGGTTCGTCGTGTACTTGTTCCGATTGATTTCGATTTTGCATTTTTCGCCGACGAAGATAGCGCCGAGCCGCGGGCCGCGGACATTGTCCTCGTAAATCATCCGAACCTCGATGCCGTTGGCGTAGCGGAACCGCAGCTTCGACGGCGTGCCCGCCTCGAAGGGTTCGAACTCCACCGGTCCCGTGTCGTCGGTGCCCAATGCGTATTGCAGCATGTCGAACGCATGGGCGCCGACGAAGGTCATCATGTGACCGGCATAATCGCGCCAGCGGCCCCACCACTTTTCGTGCAATTGGTTGTTGTAGGGGCGTTCGGCGCACGGGCCTTGCCAAAGATCCCAGTCGAGGCCCTCGGGAATCGGTTCGGGCGGAAACCCCGGGCAAACCTCGGAGCTGGGAAAGTTCACCATCTCGACCCAACGGATCTTGCCGATTCCGCCATCGCGAACGAACTCGCAGGCGAACCGATTCATTTCCATCGTCCGCTGCTGCGTGCCGGTTTGCACCACGCGCCGATAGCGCCGCGCGGCTTTGACCAACGCCCGGCCCTCGTTCACATAGAGCGAAAGCGGCTTCTCGACATAAACGTCTTTGCCCGCCGCGCAGGCGAGCATCGATGCCAAGACATGATGCGGATCCGTGGGGCAAACGATCACGGCGTCGATGTCGCGTTGCTCAATGAGCCGGCGATAATCGGCATAGGCCGCCCAGCGCCCGCCGTGCTTCGCCGTCGAGGCCGCCAATTTCGATCGATCGGGTTCGGCAACGGCCGCCACTTGGCCGTCGGCCGGGATATTCATCAGCAGTTGGTTGCCGCGGACCCCCATGCCGATGATCCCGACGGTAATTCGTTCATTCGCGCCAGGGCGTCCCTCGCCCGCAAACACCGCGCCGGGAATGAACTCCGGCACAGCACAGGCAGCCGCTCCGGCCGTTGCCCAACCGAGAAACTCGCGGCGATTCCCGCGCAGCTTCGATTCAATAGCCATTGCTCCTCCCGAAAAACATTAGCGGCCCGTTGAAACAGTCGATCTCGCCCGCGCTGCTCGCTGCCGAGCCGAAGCGCGCTCCATTGGGAACATTATACTTCGCGCAGTCGAAAAAGGACGATCCTCCAAAAGGGAACAATCCGTTTCGGTCCGCAAAGGGCATGCAATCGGCGGGCATCATGTCGCTTCTGAAGTGAACTGCGACTCGAAGGCCGCAATGGTCGCCAAACGGGCGTCGCGGCGCTCGTGCATCGCCTGAAGGAACGAATAGCCGCCGACGACAATGATGCCCAAGCCGCCGAAAAGCAACAAGTCGGCCGCCGGTACTTTCAGAGCCGTAAGCGCGATCCCCGCCGCCGAAGCGGTCAAACGGACGGCTCCCGCCAAGAAGGCCATGATCCCCATGTAGCGGCTCGTGTCGCTGCCCGGCGGGGCGAAATGCGTCACGCCAATCTGCCACCACATGACGAACTGTCCGCCCTGCACCACGCCCCGCAGCACTCGACCGAGGACGGGCAGAACGAACACGGCCGGCGGAACACCTTGGGCAACCAGCGGAGTGGCAGCGAGAATCAGGGCGTCGAGGCCCCAGGCGAGCCGAATCCAACCCCAAGCAAACCAGGGATTGGTGCGGTCGAACCAGCTTCCGAGCCAACCGGTCGCGCAAAAGGCCGCAAACGCCGGAATCACGTGCATCAGCGCCGTCGCGCCGACGTAGTCGTAGTCGAGGGTCTTCTGCAAGAACGCCCAAATCAGCGGCAGATAGAGGGCCGCGCAAAATCCGTCCAAAAAGCACGAAATAATATAGCGGCGATAGCGCGCGTCGCCGACGAAAATGCGCCAGGAGTGACGCACAGGCTCATACCACGGCTCGGGCGCCGCCGGACCGGGATCAAGCCGTTCGCGCACCTCGATTCTCGAAAAGCACACAAAGCCGGCCATGCTCAAACCGCCTGCGGCAAAGAGCAGAGCCGCCACCGTGGCATCGGCCGCGAAGGGCGGATATCGGCCGGCAGCGACCGCATTCGATACCTGTTGCAGCAACGCGGCGGAGGCCAACGACGACGCCATAAAGGCCAGCGAGGTCCATTTGCGAACCTCGCCCGTTGCTCGTCCCCGAAACTCGACCGGATAATTCAACCGGAGCACCGAGGTGGTTGCCGGCCGCGTGATGAATTCGAACATCGCGCTAAGCCCCAACAGCGTCAGGAACCAGAACGACCGGCCCATCGTTGCGGGCATGAGCAGCGTGAACACCCCGGCGGTGATTCCCGGGATCACGACAAAGGGCAACTTGCGCCGGGTGGCCATCCATCCGCCCAGGTACAAGGCCAGCAGCATGCCGATGCCGGTATACAGTTCGCGCAAGGGCAGCTGCCAATCAGGCGCGCCCATTCGCTTCAGCGCCATCATCGGCGCGTTGAGCAAGATGCCCCCGGCAACCGCATCAAGCAGTGCGTAGCTCAGATGCCAGCGAAACGTCGATCGGCACGCCTCGGGCAGCCCGACGCGAAAGAACCCCGCCATCGTCTCTGCTACAGTGCATCGCCGTCGGCCCACCTTCGGTCCCTGCGTCTGGTTGGTTGCCGCGACTGATCGATTTCCGCACAATGCTCTGGTCGTATGCCCGAAATAAAACGCGGCGAGGGACGCTGTTCGGCAGCAGCTCGCTGTGTCTTAACGCACGATCGTGCAGTTCGGCAAGGCCTCGGCAATCTGCTTTTCGGCAGCGTCGCTGATCTGGGTCAAACCGATGTTCAGCGTCTTGAGATTCTTCAATTTGATCAGAACCGGCACGGATTCATCGGTGATCGAGTTCTGTTTCAGATTCAGATCCTGAAGCGCCGTCAACGGCTCGAGGTGCTTCACCGCGGCGTCTGTAAGGTAGTTGTCTTCCAAATTGAGCACTCGCAGCTTCGTCAGACCGGCCAGGTGTTGCAGCCCGGCATCGGTGATTCGGGTATGCCACAACTCCAGCGACTCCAGCGAGACGCAATCTTTGAGCGAAGCCAGGGCTTCATCGGTGATTTCCGTTTCGTTCAGATCAAGCGTGCGAAGCTGCTTCGCGCCCTTGAGGTGAACAAGGAACGACCCGTTCAACGGAATGCCGCGAACGGCCAGAATCTTCAAGTTCTTGAACCCGGCGACAACGGCCAAACCTTCGTCCGTGATCGACATGCAGCGCATCACGTTGAGGTCTTCGATCGGAAGATCCTTGATGTTCTGCAAGGCGGCGTCGCCGATGCGCGAATCTTCCAACGCCAAACCGCGCAGCTTGGTCATGTTCTTCAACACGGCCGATCCCTCATCGGTGATCGGGCTGGCCCGAAGCTTCAGGCTTTGAAGATTGGGCAAGTCCTTCAACTCGGCCAACCCCGCATCGCCGATCTGTTCCATGCCGCGGGCGTCGAGCACGCGAAGCTGCTTCATGCGGCCGACATGCTTCATCCCTGCGTCGGTGAACTTGTTGTAGAGGATGATCAAGCGTTCCAGCTTCGGCAGCTCCGCCAGATCGGCCAAGACGTCGTCGCTCATTTCGTCGCTGCTTCGCAGATTCAACGCCTTCAGGTTGGTCAATTGCTTGAGCGACTTGCCGGCGGCGTTCGAGGCGTTCGTATTGATCAGAGAAAGATCTTCGAGATTCTTCAAATTCACCAATTCCGCTACGCCGGCGTCATGGATGTCGGCCCCGAAGAGGACCAGCTTCTTCAGGTCGGTAAGCTTCCCGATCAGTTTCAAGTCGGCGTCGCTTGTCGGCGATTGATCGAGATCGACCGCCACGATGCGCCCCTCGGCGTCTTTCTCGAAGCTCCCGGCCAAGTCCTTGATTCGCTTCAAAGCAGCCTCGACATCCGCATCGGAAGGCCGCGACGGCTCGGCGGCAACAGATGCAGGCGGGACGGTCGGAGCACTCAGAGCGGCTGCCGGCGGCGTTTCGGATGGAGACTGCTTGCCGCCGTCGTCCGTCTTCGCATCGCTTGCGGCGGCCTCCGGCGCCTGCGGTTCCGGCTGAACCGAGGTCCCCGGCGCGACTGCCGGCTTTTCGCCGTTCGACGCCTTGCCCGGATCGGCGGGCGTGCTCGCGTCGGACTTTTGGCCGGCCGCCGGTGCCTTCTTCGCCGGGCCGCTCTCCGCCGCACCGCATCCCAATCCAACGAGAACACATGCAACGCACATGCCGAGCAGAATACGAATCATCTCGAGTCAACTCCCTGATAACGAACCCCGGATTTCTTGTTTTCCCGGCAAAAAAGCTTCAACGATCAAAGAACGCGATCGGAAGGGACAGCCCTAAAGGATCAATCGCGCATCCGATCTCGCTAGGAACCAGACAAACGCAGGAGGATGGAAGCCTCGAACGAGACAGCCGCCACCCCGGAGAGCGGAAGGTCGAATGATGCGGGCGAAATACCGTGCCGATGCCGGACTGCCTGCCGTCGATCATTAGCGTATCGCATGCCGAAACGACTGGCAAACCCCCCCGGGTCGCTTCGTTATGTTTCCGGCGAGACGCCCTGCTGGCCTTCCCGCAGCCAAGGAGTAGAATCAGTAGCGGCATTCGCGGTCCGATCGGCACAGCCCGCGACGCGCCCCGCAGGCCATGGCCAAAGTCGTGAAAGAACGGCCGGCGACACGTTGGGGGCCGTCCGTCGGGCCGTACCGCGAGACGATTCCCGAAATACCCAGGAATTCCGGCAATGAGTGAAACACGTGCGGGCATTTTCCGCGAGATCGCGCACGGATCGAGCGACTATGACTTGGCATGCCAACTGCGGCATGAAGTGCTGCGCAAGCCCCTCGGCCTGAATCTCTACGAGGAGGGCTTGGAACGCGAAGGCAGCCAATGGCACTTCGGCTTGTTCACCGAAGCCGGGCATCTGCTCGGTTGCGTCGTCGCACTGCCGATGCCCGGCCGCACCGTGCGCATTCGCCAAATGGCCGTGGTGCCCGAGTTTCAGCGCCGCGGACTGGGAACGCGGATTATGCAGGAGCTTGAACAGGAACTCGTTCGACGGGGTATCCGCAAGGCCATATTGCACGCGAGGGCCTCGGCCGCCGGATTCTACGAGCGGCTCGGCTACCGCGTTTCCGGCGAGCCGTTCGAGGAGATCGGCCTGGTCCACTACTTGATGACAAAGAACTTGGCCGCCGAAGACGCCGGCTGAAAATGCCGCCGCCCCTCCGCGGAAAACAGCGGCAACCTTTTCCGTGAAGGAGCAGACCGCGCCGGGGCGGAAAGGGCGGTCGTTCGACCGCAACAACGGACATCGCGGAAATGCGCGCTGGCGATCGGCCGGTTGCCCGCCTCCCGCTCGAACCGGTTTTCGTTTCGCGCGGCTTCTCCCGCAGATTCCTTCAGCCGGCCGCGGGCGCCTCGACTGCCGTTGCCGGCCGCCGTTTGCGGCGCATGTAGGGGGGCAGTTGTTTGATCGCCTGATCTTCGTCCTGCTTCGGCGTTAACATGTTCGACAGCAAGGTTTCGAAAACCAGCCCGACCAGCACGCATGTCAGAAACACGCCCCATAGGCTTCGCCCCTCGCGGAGCAGTTTGAAGGTGCTCGTCAAGTCGTCGGGATCCTCGGCATAGATCACCGGCGTTTTGCCGAGTCGCCGCCGAAACTCGTCGGGATCGATCTTTTCCGGGTTCGATTCGTCGGGATCGACATTCACGGCATAAGCCACCTGCATCGGTTTGCGCGCGTCGAGAACCCGCAACAAGTAGATGCCGATTTCGTGCGTCTCTGCGTAGCGAAACTGTTGCTCGCCGCCTTCCTCACTGGTTTGCAGGCGGATCGTCTCGCCGGTGGGCGGTTGCAGCTCCACGCCTAACGGCTGGCGCTCTTTTTCGAAACGCAAGGTGATGGGAACGCCGGCCAACCCTTCGTAGCGCACTTGTTCCGCACCCGAAAGATAGAACGTCGTCCGCGCCCACAGCGGCAGGAAGAGGTTCTTCAAAGGAAAGTTCGTCCAATTCACATGGACGCTGGTTCCCCAAAAAAGCGACTTCCCGCGGCCTACCCCCCGCTGCACCAACAACGGTTCGCCGTCGCTCAAACGGGCCAGCACCTGGGCGTCGCTTTGCGGCCCCACATCGACGCGAATATGCTTGTACACGAGCACCGACTGATAGAGCGATGCCGGCTCGACAAGCTGCCGGAGCGCCGGATGCTGCTTTTCCAGATAAGAGATGGACCAGCTATCGACGCCGCTTCCCGCCTCGGGCGCGCGGACTGCGACGAGCGGGGCCGGCAGCAGTCTGCCCTCGGCCGCTTGATTCATCTGATTGTAGGCATCCGGGGCCACGCGGTCGCCCGCAATCCACACCACGCTGCCGCCGTCTTCTAAGAAAGCGCGGACCCGCTCGGCGGCATCGCCGTTTAGCGCCGGAAGGTTCACCAAATAGAGGACGCGGTAGTTCTGCAACGGCTCGCTCAGCAGATCGCTCGCCGTCAACGGCGTAATGCGCAAGGCCCAGCCGCCGTTGCGCGCCGGCGTCAGCGCCTGCTCCAAATAGAAGGAGTCTTCTAAATACGAAATCTCGTGCCGCTGCGGCTTGACGACCGCTACCGGAATGCCCTGGTCAACCTCCATGGAAAACCATCGGCGATCGTCGAGTTTCGAGCCGTCCTCGCCGGCCAAGCGGACTTCGCCTTTGTGCAGTCCGCCTCGCTCGAAGCGGAACGTGAATTCGTGCGTGGCGCGGCCGCCAGGCTCGATCTTCAATTCCGGACTAACCGCTTCCTTGTTGCCGTCGAGATACAGCTCGACCACCCGCGAAACGGCCGCACTCGACGCATTGAACACCTCGACGCCCGCTTTGACGGGCAGGCCGGCCACCGGCACGGTCGTTTCGAGCGAAACATTCTGCACGGCCGCATTCGGCTTCGGCGCGCGATGGACATCGACGACAATGATCGGAATGTCAAGCCCCTGCTCCTTGTCCGACGGACCGCCGCCGGCCGCGCCCCCCTCCGCGCCGGTACTCGGTGCGCCGCCGGCCGCGCCTTTCGACGACTCGTCGAGCGTCTTCAACGCCTCGAAGCTCAGCGTTTGCATGTCGGAGATCAAGTAAATCTGCTTATTCGCCGCGTTCGATTTGGCCAACAGGCTTCGCGCTTCGAGCAGTTTGACGCCCAGGTTCGCCTTTTCATAAGACACTTTCACCTGGGAGAGAATCTGCGACGCTTTCTCGCGAGTCCGGTCGAGCTTGTCTTGCTCGGGCAGCGACGGCCCGCAGGGAATGAACAGCCCGACCAAATCGCCGTCGCGCAACTCGCCGAGAATCTGCTCGCAGGCGCGCAAGGCGGTGTCGAACCGCCGCGAGTCTTGATCGATCGTCCCCATGCTCGCCGAGTTGTCCAACACGATGGCCACCGCGGAGGTCGCGCCTCCGGCGAACAGCGAGCCGAGGCTCGTCAGCGCAGGCCGCGCCAAACCGAACGCCAGCAGCACCAGCACGGCCAGCCGGAGCAGCATCAACAAGACATCTTGAATCCGCCGTCGGCGGCGCGTCTTTTCGACGCTCAGGCGCAAAAAGATCAGCGTCGGGAAAGGAAGGTCTTTCACCTTCTGCCGATTGATCATGTGCAGCACCACCGGAATCGCTCCGGCCAGAACTGCCAGCAAGAATAGCGGAGCGGCAAACGTCATGGGCGGTTACGCGCGGCGATATAGCGGGCCAACATGAAATCGTAGGGAACACTGGTGTCGGTCAGCACGTAGTCGATTTTCGTCTCGGCGCACGCGCGACGATAGCCGTCGATGAACTTCTGCATCTGTTCGAGATACGCATCTCGGACGAAAACCGGATCGATCTGTATGCGATCATCCGTTTCCAAGTCGTGGAACGAAATCAAATCGCGAAACGGGAACTCGATCTCCGCCTTGTCGAGCACGTGAAAGACGATCACCTCGTGGTGCCGGTGCCGGAAGTGGTGCAAGGCCCGAATCACCTCCTCCGGATCGTCGTACAAATCGCTGATCAAAACGATCAGGCATCGTTTCTTGAAGCGGTTGGCCAGCTTGTGCAGCGTTTCGGACAGGCCGGTTTCGCCGCCCGGCTCGATTCGCTCCACCTGGCGCATCATCTCGTTGAAATGGCGCGGCGAGCTGCGCGCCGGCATGTCGAGGCGGATGTCCGCATCGAACGTGATCAGCCCCACCGAATCTTGCTGGCGGGTCATCAGGTAGGTCAATACCGCCGTCAGATAGCCGCCGTACTCGAATTTGGTGATCTTCGTCTCGTAGCGATAGTTCATCGAGCCGCTGGTGTCGAGCAGCACGTGAACCCGCATATTTGTCTCTTCTTCGTACTGTTTGATGTAAAGCCGCTCGGTTCGGGCCAGCATGCGGTAGTCTAGGTGCCGCGGGTCGTCGCCCGGCGTGTACTCGCGATGCTCCGCGAACTCGACACTAAAACCCTTGTACGGACTGGAATGCAACCCGCTGATGAACCCTTCAACCACACCTCGCGCCACCAGCGAAAGGTTTTTCACCCGGGCCAAGGCCTGCGGTTCAAGGAATCGATAGCCGGTTTGCATACTCAAGCTGCCTGTAGCACGAACCCTAAAGCTCTTTTCTCGGCAACCAATCCAGCGACCAACGGGAGCGAGTTTTCAGCAAGGTGCGGCAGCACCGGTTGGCCGGCGGCCCTGCCGCCTATCGCAACTGGAACCTTTTCCGCAGAATCCACTCCGTGGTCAGTACGACCACGAACACGGTCCATAACAACGGGGGAAAATAGAGTTCTTTCTCGAAGTACTCCTTTTTCTTTCGCAAGGTGCGATCGAGCTGCTCGATCACATGGTCCGCGGCGCTGATGTGCAAGTATCGGCCGCCCGAATCCTGGGCAATCTGCTGCAAAAGCTTCTCGTTGAGGTCGAGGCGTTCGAATTCGAGATTCGGCCGCCCAACGTCGACGACCAACTTCTCCGACTCGACGGTTTGCGTTCCGACTCGGGCTTCCACAACGATCTCATACACGCCGGGCAAGGCGGGAGTGTACTTCCCCGCGAAGTGCCC
>Ga0073932_1002290_pt1 | contig 30447 bp, 23 predicted proteins | sample DewCreD2012metaG_FD_76967 | JGI IMG/M metagenome (GOLD analysis project Ga0073932, IMG submission 76967) | Hot spring sediment bacterial and archeal communities from British Columbia, Canada, to study Microbial Dark Matter (Phase II) - Dewar... ...
AGGATTGGGACAGAAGGCAAACCAGTGCACAGCATACCTCCCTGACCGCAGAAGCGGTCATAGAGCGTATCGCACTGGCTGGCCTCTTTCCTTCAAATCTTTACACAAGGTTGAGAGCACTAAAGAAAGGCTTGACCGCAGGCTTCAGGCATACTACACTTATGTTTAGTATCATGGACAGGCTGACCACATTTCGAATTCTTGCTCGCGCCGCGGACTGGGATGCCGCAGCCCCCACACCCCGCATCGAAGCACGCCAGAGCCTGACTGTTGCAGGGATTCGCGAGGATGCCGCACGCGCGATCACCCGGGTCAAGCGCCTGGGCGGCGGCAGTACTCCCATTCTCAAGATCCTGCTATCCAACGCCTGCTCCTACCACTGTGCCTACTGTGTCAATCGCTGCAGCGCTTCCATACCCCGCGCAACCTTCAAGCCCGAAGAGCTCGCCCGTACCATTTCGGAATTCACGCAGAGGGGCTGGATCCAGGGAGCATTCATTTCCTCTGGAGTGCTCAGCACCCCCGACGATACAGTGGAACGTCTCGCATGGACTGCCCGCCTCCTGCGCGAAGCATACGACTACAGAGGCTACCTCCATCTGAAAATCATTCCCGGCACCTCGCCCGACCTTATCCGCCAGGCATCCATCTATGCAACCAGAATCTCCGTCAATATCGAACTGCCGACAGAAGAGAGCCTTCGACGGCTCGCTCCCGAAAAATCTCCTGACACCATACTTGGCCCTATGCAGACCATTGCCGGCCTCGACCACCTCTCTGGCGGACAGACCACCCAGCTCATCGTCGGTGCTACCTCCGAATCCGACGCCGTCATCCTCAGGCTTGCCCAGCATCTCTATCGGTCTTTCAATGTCAGACGCGTCTACTATTCGGCATTTCGACCGGAAGGTACCGACCCGTCCCTTCCACGTCCCCCACAGCCGCCGGTGCAGCGCGAACTGCGGCTGTATCAGGCAGACATGCTCTTCCGCTGGTACCGCTTCGAGCCCTCCGAACTCTTTGAATCGCAGGAATTCCTTGACGAAGATATCGATCCAAAAACCTCGTGGGCACTGCGGCACCCCGAATGCTTTCCTGTCGAGCTTCTGACCGCCGACTATGAGCAGATGCTCCGCATCCCCAGCATCGGCCCGGCTACCGCACGTCGGATCCTCGCGCTGCGCCGCTCAGGCAGACTCGACTTCGATACCCTCTGCAGAAAGAACCCATCCGCCCGCAAGAGCGCATGGTTCATAACCATCCGCGGCAGGGCCCCAGAACCGGACCTTCTCGACAAGCCCGAGATGCTCAGAAAGCTTCTTCAGGATTCAGCGCCCTCCCCAGGCCCCATCCAGAACGAATTCGATTGGCAAAACTGAGCCTATCCTTGATCTTCGACATTGACTTTGCTTCCAGCCTCCACCAAAATAACACTACAGAGAAGAAACATGAAAAGTATTTCATTTTGGAAAAAAGTGATTCTCGCGAGCATCGCCGCAATGATCCTCATCCCGACAGCGGGAGTGATCCTGCTCGGCGTGCAGAACGTACGCCTGCGTCATGAGCTGGAAGCCCGTCCGATTCCGGGCGACGATGCTGTGAGCATGGGGACCAACACCTTCGATGCTGCCTCAATCGTCCGAAAGAGGCCCCTGCTTTCCTACCAGCTCTTGTATCCCGAATTCACCGCTGAATTTGCAGGCTTTGCCGACGACCTGAGCGATCCAAAGGAAGTGTATCTCACCTTCGACGACGGCCCGTCGCCATCGACTCCCGCCATTCTCGACCTTCTTAAAAAAGATAACATCAAGGCAACCTTCTTCGTGAACGGAAAGACGAGCCTCGCCGCCGCTTCATGGCTCAAGCGCATCGCCGCAGAAGGCCATACGATCGGCATGCATTCGTACTCTCATCAATATCCCATCATCTATGCAAGCGTCGAGAATTTCATCGAGGATCTCTACAAGAACTATCTCTTCATCAAGAATACAACCGGAACGAGCCCAAACCTTGTCCGCTTCCCCGGCGGGAGCATAAATACTTATAATATTAAAATTTATAAACTATTAACCGCAGAAATGCTGAGGCGCGGCTTCATCTATTGCGACTGGAACATCAGCGGCGGCGATACGATCAGAGACGCCAAAGCGGCTGACATCACAACCAATGTCATCAATGGCGTCAAGGTGAGCTGGGGACCAGCCTTTGTCCTTTTGCATGACAACGGCAACAGCGAGCTTTTGCTGGCTCTTCCCCGGATCATCCAGGCACTGAAGGCCGAGGGCTACCATTTTTCGGCGCTGAACAACAGCATCAGGCCGCCGATGTTTGTCTATCCCGAGTATTGAAGGAAACAAGGAGGCATTATGAAAGAAAAAGGAAATCTTTCCAGAGCATTCGATGAATTGCTGCATGGCAGGCCCGACAAGGAGCACGGCAGTCCATCGGAAATCGACGCTTCGACAGAAGTCCGCCTGCCCGACAGCTTTGCTCCAAGCCCCTCACCTGCCTACCTCGCAGGCCAGAGCCAGGCTCCTGCCGCACCCGTACGCCAGTCCGAAGCCATCATCACCTCGGACATGGTCATCCGTGGCAGCATTACGAGCGCATCCAACATCAGCGTCTTTGGCACCGTGCTGGGCGATGTGACGAGCGAGAGCGACATGATGGTCTCAGGACGCATCGAAGGAAACGTGAGCGCACGATCCCTTCAGCTGGTTTCAGGAACAATCAGCGGTGACATCACCGCCAAGGCGCTCGTCGAAATATCCCAGGGAGCTTCGGTCAACGGAAACATTGCTGCCGAGCGAGTCACGGTAGACAGCCGCGTCACCGGAAACCTCAATGCATCAGGAACCGTCCGGCTCAATGCCAATGCCAGCATCGACGGCAACATCAAGGCATCAGCTCTGTCGGTCCAGGAAGGCGCCGAACTCAAGGGCAACGTGGATATCCGCAAGGCAGGCGAAAGCACCGCAGGTCAGGCCTGAGCGGACCCTTGCGCCCCTGCGCCGGCTCAGCCCGCTCCCTCTCCTGACATTTCGCGCGGTTTTGTCTATACTTGTGTCATGAATCCCCAGACCCAGCCCAAGCCGTCCTGGCTCAAAGTGCGCCTGCCTCATGGCAACGAATGGCGCCATGTCGAAGAAATCCTCGCTTCCCGGCATCTTCATACCGTTTGCGACGAAGCCCGCTGTCCCAACAAGGGCGAGTGCTGGGGCGCCGGCACAGCCACCTTCATGATCATGGGAGATTTCTGCACAAGAGGCTGCCGCTTCTGCGCCGTCAGGACTTCGCGCACGCCCCCGCCCCTCGATCCCGGAGAACCAGCCCGCCTTGCCGATGCGGTCCGCCAGATGGGTCTGAAATTTGCGGTCATTACCTCGGTAGACAGGGACGATCTTCCAGACCGCGGTGCTTCCCACTTCGCTGCCTGCATCCGCGCCATCCGCAAAGAAGTCCCCGAAGCCCGCGTCGAAGTGCTCATCCCCGACTATGTCGGGCCCGAACTCGAAACCGTCCTCGAAGCCAAGCCGGACGTCGTCGCGCACAATGTCGAAACCGTACGGAGGCTCCAGTATATCCGCGACCGGCGCGCCTCCTTCGACAAGAGCCTTGCGACCCTCATACAGGCCCATGCCGCAGGTTTTGTCACCAAATCGAGCCTTCTGCTGGGTCTTGGAGAGACCGAAGACGAAGTCCTGTCGGCTCTTCGCGAACTAAAGACAGCAGGCGTCTCCATCGTAGTCATGGGCCAGTACCTTCAGCCTACCCCGCAGGAAATCCCCGTGCACGAATACCTGAGCCCTGCCCGTTTCGACGACTATGCCGAAAAAGCCCGGCACATGGGTTTTTCCTCGGTCGTCTCTGCTCCCTTTGCCCGTACCAGCTACCATGCGAACCAGGCCTGGGAGACAAGCCAGCCCGAAACTTCTGCCCCCGCGACCATTCTCGGCGAATCCCCACTCACGACACAAGGAGCGCTTCATGACTGAAAAGCCTGCGATACTCAACCTTCAGGGCAAGCCGCCCGGCTGCAAGCTGCTGCGCCTTTCTCTGACCCTGACCAAGGACCCAAACCCCATTATCCAAAGCATCAGCATCCACGGCGACTTTTTCGCAGTCCCTGAAGAAGCCTTCGACGCCGTGGAGCGTGAACTGGCCGGAACCACGCCCGCTCAGCTGGGCCGCCGCTTCAACGCCCTCGCAGAAGCCCACAGCCTTCAGCTTGCCGGCATTAGCGGAGACGGCCTCGATACCCTCATAGCCTCCGAAGCCCCATGGCTTCTGAACCCCGAACAAGGACCCCGCCATGCCCCATGAATTTCGCCTTCTTTCGACCGGCTTCAACAGCGCCACCTTCAACATGGGACTCGACGAAACACTCCTCCACAAGGTTGCCCAGGGCTCGAGCCTGCCCGTCCTGCGCCTGTACGGCTGGTCGCCTCCCGCCATCTCGCTCGGCTATTTCCAGGGGCTCGAAGAAGAAGTCGACGTCAATGCATGTCGCACCGAAGGCGTCGATATCGTCCGACGCATCACCGGAGGCGGCGCAGTATTCCACCAGCATGAACTGACCTACAGCATCGTTCTGCCTCTCACCCACCCCCTCGCCGAATCGAATATCCTCGATTCATACCGAACCCTCTGTTCCGGCATCGTCGCCGGCCTTGCCCTCCTCGGCATCGAAGCTGAATTCGCGCCCATAAACGATATCGTCACCGATGGCAGAAAGATTTCGGGAAACGCCCAGACCCGCAAACAGGGATGCATCCTTCAGCACGGTACCATCCTCATCGATGTAGACCCTGACCTCATGTTCCGCCTGCTCAAGGTACCTGCCGAAAAAAACCGCGGCCGCCTCATCGCCGATGTCAAGGCCAGAGTCACAAGCCTGAGGCAGATGCGCCCCGAATATACATCCATTCCGTTTGAATCCCTGTACGAGCAGACAGCGCAGGCAATGGCGCACGGCTTTACCGAAGCACTCGACCTGAGGCTCATTCCGGACGAGGTTCAGTCTGAGGAGCTCGAAGAAGCCGTTCAGCGCGCCCGGGAAAAATTCGGCTCATGGGCATGGACCAGACTCCGCTGAAAAAGGGCCGACCTGCGGGACGCCGCATGCGCTGCCGCATCTGCGCCGCACCGGCCGTGCCCTTTGTCGTACGCGCCATTCGTTTCTACCGCTGTCCTGTCTGCGGCCTGTACATGCGCGCCCCCTCATGCCGGCCCGGCACCAGGACCGCCAGAGCCCGCTATCTGCTCCACAATAATAACCCGCAGGATCCTCGCTATCGTGCATGGCTCGAACGCTTCATCGAAGCGGCCATCATTCCCTTCGCCCAGCCCGGCGCATCGATCCTCGATTACGGCTGCGGCCCGGAGCCCCTTCTCACAGATCTGCTTGCTGAGCGCGCTTTTATGACCGCGGGCTATGACCTTTACTTTTCCCCGGGAAGGGCATGGAAAAACCGGACCTGGGACATCATCGTGCTTCATGAGGTCCTTGAACACCTGCCAGAGCCGCTTGACTCGCTCCGGTTTCTGAAAAGCCTTCTGGCACCTGGCGGGCACATAGCCATCCGCACCCAGCCTGCACCAGAATCACTCGCTGATTTTGCCCGCTGGTGGTATAAAGAAGACACCACGCACCTTTGCATGTTCAGCCCTGCAAGCATCGAACGACTGAGTGCTTCCATCGGTCTGGGTACTCCCATTCGCCCCGCCCCCGACATGTTCATGCTCAGCGCTTGCAATCACCCATATTCTCTCTTATAGTACTAAATAGAAGGCAATATCATATATCTTCGATGTATGGTATTTCGCATGAGGCTTTAGGATATGAGCTGGTGCACCGCTCAGGCTGAATGCCTGAACGATCGCATTCCATCTCAAATCCCAGCTTCAGAGCCGCGCGGGGGCAGCAGACATGGTTACCTCGCTCATTCAGAATATCGCTATCCTCATTTCGATATCCGTCATATACCATTTCATCTCGCGCAGCTTTCACGGAAAGCCTATTACAATATCGCTCCTCAGCGGAGCCCTCCTCGGCGCAACAGCCATCATCGCCATGCTGGCCCCCTTCGAATTCGACAAGGGCATTTTCTACGACACACGCAGCATCATAATCGGCATTGCTGGATTTTTCGGCGGCCCTCTTGCAGGAATCATCGCAGCCGTCATCGCTGCAGCTTTCCGTATCTTGCGGGGCGGCCCCGGCATGCTTGCAGGAACTCTTTCCATCATCTGGTCTGCCTTTATATCGATCATGGCCTTCTCTGCCAGGAAAAAAGCGAAAGAGAGGCTTCAGCGCGCACATCGCTACAGCAATGTTGTGAGCGTTGTTGGATTCCTCCTTCTCGGGCTTATCATCCACGCTGGAGTCATACTGGCTCAGCTGGCTCTCCCCCAGTCGCGCTGGCAGCAGGTGGTTCCCCTCATCCTCCCCGCATACCTCCTTGTCTATCCTATCGCGTTCGCTCTCATATGCCTGCTCTTTCTGGACAACGAAAGACTCATTCAAAGCCAGAAGGAGCTCGCCGAGTCTGAACGCCGCTATCGGAACCTCTTTCACAATCATCACACAGTCATGCTCATCATAAATCCGCAGACCGGTGCCATTCTCGACGCCAACCCCGCTGCCGAAGCGTTTTACGGCTGGAACCGGGAAACGCTCTGCTCCATGCACATTCAGGACATAAACACTCTGAGCCCCCAGGAAGTAGAGGCTGAAATGCAGAAAGCCAGGGCACGCAAGAAAAATGTCTTTCATTTCCAGCACCGCCGGGCGAATCAGCCTCCCTGCGATGTGGAAGTCTACTCAGGCCCCATCGAAATTGAAGGGAAAAATCTCCTGTATTCCATTATCCACGACATTTCGGACCGTGTCCGGGCCGAGCGCGAGCTCGAAGCTCTCTCCCGCACCCTCGAAACGCAGGTAATTGAACGAACCCGGACTCTACAGGAGAAAACCCAGGAGCTCGAAGAGCTCAACCGCGAATACGAGGCCTTTGTCTATTCGATATCGCACGATCTGCGGGCACCCTTGCGCGCGCTCTCGGGCTTTTCAACAATCCTGTCGGAAAAGCTTGCTTCCCTGCCTGCGCTCGCAGACGAAGGGCCCAATGCCAACCCCAGTGTCAAAAACGACATTGCCCACCTTCTCGACCGCATTCAGTCAAATGCCCGCAGGATGCAGAAGCTTATCGACGACATGCTCATGCTTTCGAGAATTGGTACCCGCCAGATGCACCGCCAGAAGCTCGATCTTTCCGAGATTGCCCGCGAGATCTGCGCCGAAATGAAGGAGCAAAACCCTGATCGCCAGATCAACTTCACGATCGAACCAAGCATGCCGGCGTACGCCGATCCGGGCCTCGCGCGCATTCTTCTTGCAAACCTCATTTCCAATGCAGTAAAATTCTCGAAGGAACGGAAACAAGCTCGAATCGAAATTGGCTGTACGGAATATCGGGGACGCCGCATGTGCTTCGTAAGAGACAACGGGGCCGGCTTCGATGCTGCCCTTGCAGGCGGACGATTGTTCAGTCCCTTTCAGCGCTTTCATGAAGCATCGCAATTCGAAGGCACGGGTATCGGGCTTTCGATCGTAAAACGGATTGTCGTGCGGCATGGAGGAGATGTGTACGCCGAATCCCAGCCCGACCAAGGTGCTGCATTCTATTTCGATTTTGGTTCAGATGACGGAGAAGAGCCGGATGAGAGCAGAACCACATAAGCGACCTATTCTCATCGTGGAAGACAATCCAGACGAGGCTGAACTTGCGATCCTCGCCATGCGGGAAAATGGTATCGACCTTCCCTGCCACATTGTGAGCGATGGGCAGGCAGCCATCGACTATGTGCTCAGCCTGGGGAAGGAAGAGCCTTCCAAGCCTCATTCAATACCGTTCATCATCCTGCTCGATCTCAAGCTTCCGCGACGAAACGGCATCGACGTGCTTAAGACGCTTCGCTCCTGCAAAGAGACCAAGTATATTCCGGTGGTCGTGCTCACCACCTCATCGCTGGAAGAAGACATGAAACGAAGCTATGAAGCGGGAGCCAACAGCTATATCAACAAACCGGTGGATTTTCGAGCGTTCTGCTCGCAGATAGAGCTTATTTTCAAGTACTGGACCGAAGTGAACCGCCAGCCTGCCCCACAGCCTGCATCATGAAAGGATAAATGAATGATCGAGCGAGCGACGCGTTCGGAACAATATATCGATCCAATCCACATTCTTGTCATCGAAGACAATCCGGACGATGCCGAGCTTCTGCTCTATCACCTGAAATCCTCGTTTCCAAATCTGAGCGCTGTCATTACGCACTCAAACAGGGAATTCGGACAGGCGCTTTCGACTGCCCGGCAGGAAGGACAGGCCCCTCTTTTCGATGTTATCCTCTCTGACTGGAAAGTTCCGGGATATGACGGATTTGAAGCATTGCAGGCAGTGCAGCATCTCGACGAAACAATCCCCTTCATCGTTATTTCGGGGACGATTGGAGATGAGGCTGCTGCCACCATCATGAAAGCTGGAGCATACGACTTCATTCTCAAAGACCATCTTGCCAATCTGGCGCACATCATTGTCGGTGCGCTCAAGTGGGCCGAACAGAAAAGAGAAGAAAAAATCCGCCAGGCGCTGATCGCTCTTCAGCAGAAGGCGCTGGAAGCGGTGCCTGTGGCAATGGGAATTCTGGATGAAGAAGGGATTATAGAATGGGTGAATCCCGCATGGGAGACGCTGACCGGCTGGAAGCATGAGGAGCTTGTCGGCCTTCATCTGAAGCAGACCCTCGAACCGGTCCCCAAAGAGGACTGCATTTCGAAACTTGCCGCCTCTCTCCTATCTGCCGCTCTTCACGCCTGCGACGGCATTCGAAAACAAAAACACGGCGACTGGTACCATGAGTCCATGGAAATTATACAGATAGGCCAAGAGTCCAGTCAGAGAAAAAAGTACCTTGTCATCCGAAAAGATCTTACATCCCAGATACAGAAACGCCTTGAGCTTGAGATCGATGCGGAACTCTCGCTCGCACTAAAGCACTGCAGGCAGCCTGAGGCTGTGTTCATAACAGCAGCCGATATCCTGAAAAAACATTTGCCAGTCTCAAGGCTCGGATTTATCCGTCTTGGCGCAAATCTTGCCTCGCATGCGCCCTGGTTCGGAGACCCCATGGGCAGATCAACGGCACATCTGGCTGGGACTGAATACCTTGTCAACCTGAAAGAGGCACCCTATGCCCTCTGTGCAGTAGAGTGGAACCAGCCCTTCGTGCCCGGTACCGATCTCGTTCTTCTGTCAGCACTGGACAAGATCGAGCCTGCCCTGATCGAACTTGAGGCAGAGAAGGCTTCCCATGCCCTGATCGAACGCCTCTCTTTGCTGGACATTTTCAGGCAGGCCGTCAACAGAAATCTTCCTCTAGAACAGGCACTGCAGCCTATTCTCGCAAAGATTCGGGAAATTCTGAAGGCAGATGCTCTCGCGTTCTATGTTCCGGAAAGCGATGAAGCCGTAGTCTGCATTTCCCTTGACGGATTCAGGACCGATCTGACACGCAATGCCCGCATTGCCAAGGGACAGATCTTTGTCGGCCTTGCCTTGCAGGAAAAACGCGTGGTGGAAACGCATGATCTGCTTCATGCCTCAGAGCAAATACCGCCCTTTCATGAACTTGTGCTGGCCGAAGGCTTTGAAAGCCAGGTGTGCATTCCCGTCATTCTCTTCGGGGAGTCAAAAGGTATTCTGGAATTCCTTTTCCGGCGGGACTTTTCTCCGGACCGGGAATGGCTTGCCTTTGCGCATGCTGCTGCGTATCAGATTGGTATCATGACCGAGATTCAGAGCTACCTGAGCAGGCTTGAGCAGTCCTACAGCGAACTGGAAAAAACCAACGAGTCCATCATCGAGGGGCTCTCCAGTGCCCTTGAATTCCGCGACGAAGAGACCGAAGGCCACACCCAGCGTGTCACGACGATGTTCATGTCCTTTGCCAGGCGCTTCTTCGGTGAAGAGGATGAGCTGAAAAAACTCCGGATCGGATCGCTTCTGCACGATATCGGCAAGATCGGCGTTCCAGATGCCATTCTGAGCAAGCCGGGGCCGCTTACTCCCGAAGAGCGGCTCATCATGCAAAAGCATCCCCTTATTTCGAAGGAAATCCTGAGCCGGATCCCCTCACTGGCGTGCTGCATGGACATCCCTCTCTACCACCATGAAAAATACGATGGAACCGGTTACCCCTTCGGGCTCAAGGGGCAGGAAATCCCCCTTACCGCGCGCATTTTTGCCGTCATCGATGTCTACGAGGCCCTCATCAGCGACAGACCGTACCGGAAGGCCTGGACCAAGGACAGGGCGATCGAATACATCCGCGACAATGCCGGCACCCACTTCGACCCCGACATCGTGCTCGCATTCCTTGAGCAATTCAGCTGAGTACAAGGCGGTGAGCTTGGGAGCTTGGGAGCTTGGGCCGCTGGGACCGCTGGGACCGCTGGGACCGCTGGGGCCGCTTGGGCCGCTTGGGCCGATGGGACCGCTTGGGCCGCCGGGGCGCCCCGGCGCCCGGTGCCCAGAAAAAGCGCACCCCGGAACTCGATCAAAATACAGAATAAAAAAAAGGCTGCCCCGCAAAGGAGCAGCCTTTTTTTGTTTATCCAACACATATTGCATAGGCCGCGCGCGCCGCATTGCTCGCGTGCATCACCTCAGCCGCGCATTCACCTTGCCCTACATCGCACCGCGGCCTCCTGCCTCGCCGGAAAATGACAGAATCTGCGAAAAGCGCACCACCGGCACCCCGGGCGGGAATACTTCTTCAGACACGCCCAACCCCCGGCCCGCATTCTTGCCTCCGGCATTTTCGCGCCCGCCTGTCCTGCACTCGTTCACACTCTCCGTAGCCTCTTTGCAGATCACCACCAGTTCCGCTTCCCTCCCCGCCATTTCCGCCAGACAGAGTCTGCGGTTCTTGTAGAATGCAAGGCCATGCTTGAGGCATGCATATTCGAAAATGAAATCCAGCTCCACCGGCCCCAGCAAAAGAAGCGCCGAATAGCCCTGGCCCCTCGCCCCTTTCACAAATCGCTCCACCTTGTGCCGGTACAGTTCGGAATACCGCGCCGCCCGTGCAAAATAGTCCACTGCGCGCTCAGCGATTTCCTCCATGCCCGACGGAGTGAGTGCATACTGCAGTTTGCGCCCGTCGACGTGCATGAGCTTAATCCAGCCGCGCTCGACAAAGCGCTTGAGAAGAGTATTGGTCAATCCCAGCGAAATGCCGGCATCCTGCGCCAGCTCGCGCTGAGATAGCACAGCCCCGTTCTTGCCCTGCTCGCTGGCGGCATAGATGGTTTCGAGGAGCTGAAGTTCTGGGCTTAGCAAACTCATATATTCTATTCGATTTCAGAGCTTGAGAAGATTGACAATCAGCGCTGCGAGCGAAAGGATCGTCGAAATGATCGAAGATACCTTGAACAGGTTGTAAGTGAACGAATTGCTCTCGGCAACAATATTGTCTTCGGGCTGGATCATCCTGTCTATCTGGCTGACCTTGTTCGACTTCACATCATAGATCGTAATCTTCTGGCCTGAATTCCGGTCGGTATCGAAGCCGCCTGCAAGCCCTATGTAATACTCCCATGTCCGGTTCGGGATGTAGGGATATCGCCCAGGGAACCGCACCGCGCCGGAAACGGAAACGAAGAACTGTCTGAACGGCACGATGAAGGTATCGTTCGGCTGGAGCGCCACATCACCGCTTGCATCGTATTTATAGATGAACTTGGCAAGGTCGACGGGCGTCTTAGTTCCATCCTCATGCAGAATATAGGCATTCGCAAGATCGGACACCGCCGAAAAGAGCTTGCGGTTTGCCTGTGCAGCCTGAGCAGCAGTCTCGCCAGGAAAATAGGTATAGGCGACGCGCTGGCTCGTTTCAGGAGAAGCCCCGGTGGAACCCACCCCCACCGCACCTTCGAACCAGACAACCGGCAGAAGCTCCTGAATCGATGGCACGTTGACGACATCATACAGCTTGAGCTGTACGTCGGAATTCTTCATGTAGTCTAACTGAAGCTTTTCGCCGACCGGCGAACTTTCGGACAGATAATGCAAGAGCGTCAGTTTTGAAGTATTGGCCTTTTCCGTGAAGCCATCGGCATACACTTCCACCAACTGCTTCAGGCCTTCGCCTGGCAGAAGCTGATAGGTCCCCGGCCGCTTGACTTCTCCCTGAATAGTAACAAGGTTTTTCAGAGAAGCAACTCGGATCACATCTCCGGGGCGCAGGAAGGGATCCTGCGAAAGGTCACCATAACGGTCGGCCTTGAAAAGGTCATAGGTTTTTTCGAAACCCTCCGCAGTTCTGACCACCACATCACGCACCGACGAATAGCGCGTCAGCAGTGGAGCCACTACCTCGCGAAGGCGCGTAAGCCCCGTAATGCCGATCCACGACGATTTGGTTACTTCCCCTGTCACGAACACGTACATCGAACCATAGGGGATTACCAGCCGATCTTCGGGCTGAAGGGTGTAATCGAGACTTAATTCATTGCCATACAAAAGCTTTTCGAGATTGATGACCACCGGGTCCGGGCTTCCTTTCCTCAGCACAAAGGCATGGGCCATATCAGCCGAAGACAGGATCCTGTCCCTGATAGGCCTCAGCATGGTCGCCACTGTCATGCCCTGGCGATAGGGCACTCTCAGCATGGAATAATTGGTAGGAGCCACTTTCTGCCCCGATGCCACCAGCTGTGACTGACCGCCTTCGACAGGAGAGAGCTGCCCGCTTGCGGCAGGCGAGGCTACGGCCAACGCATCCCCGCTCACCGCCCCCTCGAGATACACAACAGGGAGGTATTCCTCCGTCCCTGGAATTCGAACCGTATCTCCATCGAGCAGTACCGGTGCATTGGCATCCGCGAGGCAGAACACAAGGCTTTCGCTCTGTGGTTTGTTCTGGGTCGCCTTTCTGACCAGCATGACTGCATCAGCTTTGGCGGTTGAAAGCATTCCATCCCCGTAGACCATGACCAGTTCAGTCACGCCCTCGCCTTCGGCCAGCTGATACAGACCGGGCCTGCGCACCTCGCCTTCAATTTTGACAGTCCTCGCCGCTTTCTTAACTTCGATGACATCTCCCGGCCTCAGCAGGGGGTTTTGGCTCAAATCGCCATAGCGGCCTGCTTTAAAAAGATCATACACATTTTTCTTGCCGTCACTGCCCGTAATCTCGATGTCACGCTGTGAAGAATACGCAGTCAGATTCCCCTGCAGCGCATCCGAAAGCCGCATCCCGCCATACATCTCAATTACCGCGGCTTTTTGCACTTCACCTTTGACCGTTACCGAAACATAGCCGAAAGGAATGACAATCCTGTCCCCTTCGGCCAGCGCCCGGTCGTCTTCCGCCCGATAGCGGAACAGCAGGGCTTCTCCATCTACGGCAATCCGTTCGCTCCCGCGGATAATGTAGGCATTCTGCAGATCTGCTTTCGCGGACAGCTGTGTCTGAATCCTTCTCAATACCTGGGAGACCATCTGCCCACTGCGGAACACCACCCTGGCTACACCGTAGGCTTCCTTCTGACCACCAGCCGGCGCGGAACCTGCCGAACTTGCTGGCGAAGCCCCCGCTCCCGCCGATTGCGCATTCAGCGTATCGGGAATGGCCAGCTGTGCACTCTGCACCGCCCCTTCCACGTACACCACCGGCAGATACTCTTCCCTGCTCGGTACCCGCACCACATCCCCGTCATTTAATTGCGGAAGATCCCCCCTCTTCAGATCGAACACCACACTCTCGCTCGCAGGCTTTTCCTCGCTTGTCCTGCGCGTCAGCACCAGAAAATCGCTCTTCGCGCTGGAAAGCAGGCCGTCAGCATAGTCGCTAACGAGATTCCCGACCCCTTCTCCCTCCAAGAGCTGATACGTTCCCGGCCTGCGGACTTCACCATCGATTCGTACAATGCGCGATGCTCTTTTCACCTCGATGAGGTCGCCAGGCCGCACATAGGGGTTCTGGCCTGTATCGCCAGCCCGCTCTGCCTTGAACAGATCGTATTCCTTTACAAGCCCATCAAGGCCGGTGATACGAACATCACGTGTAGAAGAGTATGCGGTAACAAGCCCCTTGAGCACATCGGACAGCCTTGATTGCGCCGTCACTTCCACTGCGGACGAACGCTGAACTTCCCCTTTGACATAGGCAAAATTGAAGCCAAAAGGTATGACGATATGGTCTTCCGCCTGCAGTTCAACATCGTCCTGAGGAGCATAGAAATACAGAAGCTTTTCCAGGTCGAGCGGAATGCGTTCCGTACCTCTTGCGATGTAGGACTTGCGCATGTCAGCTTTGGGCGAAATTCTGGATGCGATCGGCTTTACTGCCTGCGAAGCCAGCAGGCCTTTGCGGAATGCACTGCGCACGACCGTATAGGGATCCGTCCCCTGCGTCGAACTCTGGGTACCAGTACCCTGTTCCTGCACGATCGCCCCTTCCACATACACAATCGGAAGGAACTCTTCACTGCTGGCAACCACCACCCTGTCGCCGTCTGTGAGCTCTGGCAGATCGCGATCGCTGAAATTAAAAATGAGGCTTTCGCCTTCGGGCCTGCTGATATCGGCTTTTCGCTTCAGCACCATCCTGTCGGTCCTGGCTCCTTTCAGCAAGCCACCCGCCATTCGGCCGATCAAATCGTCGACACCTTCCTGGGACAACAGCTGATAGGTTCCAGGCCTTGCAACTTCTCCTTCCACCGAGACAAGACGCTCGGCGCTCCGCACTTCGATGCTATCACCCGGCCGCAGAAGCGGGTTCTGACTCATGTCCCCAAAACGCTCGGCTTTGAACAGATCATACACCGCCACCTTGCCGTCTGCGCTGACAACAAGAATGTCGCGTTTCGAGGAACGGGGCAGCAGATTGTCCTTGAGCGCATCGGACAGCCTCAGATCGGGCTTGATTTCTATCTTGCCCGCCTGCTTTACCTCGCCTTTTATCAAGGCTGTCGCAAAGCCGAAGGGAATGACGACGCGGTCATCGACCTGGAGCACGATATCGTCTTGCGCCGCGTAGAAATGCAGCAGGCGTTCCAAATCAGCAGGTATTCGCTCGGTCCCGCGCACAATGTAGGCATTCTGCAAGTCAGCTCTTGGTGAGAATTTCGATTCCAGAGGTTTGACCGCTTGGTAGAGCGTCTGTCCCTGGCGTATCATGATGCGCTGGACATTGTAGGCATTGGGGTTCTGATCCGACAGGAGTGCCCCTTCGACATAAACCACGGGGAGATATTCTTCTCTGCCCGGCAGGCGAACCCTGTCCCCATCAGCCAGCTTTGGAAGAGACTGCCCATGCACATCGAATACGATTACCTCTCCCTCGGGACGCTCGATACTTGCCTTGCGGGTCAGCACGGCGAATTCCGATTTTGCGGATGAAAGAGCTCCTTCGCCATATATTTCCACAAGCTCGGCGACTCCTTCATTCGAAAGAAGCTGATAAGTGCCAGGTCTTCTGACCTCCCCTTCCAGCTGGACAATCCGGCCGGCTTTCTGCACCTCAACCACATCCCCCGGTCTCAGCAAGGGGTTCTGGCTCATGTCGCCATAACGCTCGGCTTTGAACAGATCGTATACAGCGCGCTTTCCGTCGAGGCCGGTGACGACCACATCCCGGATCGATGCATACGGCGCAAGATTGTCCTTGAGCACCATGGAAAGCCTCAGTCCTGGAGTGACTTCCTGCACCGAAGCTTTCAGCACCTCGCCGGTAATGAAGACCGAGGCATAGCCAAAGGGTATGACAATCCGGTCGCCCGGCTGAAGCACGAGATCCTGTGTCGTATCGGATTGATAGAGCAGTTTTTCCAGATCAACTGAAATCCTTTCGGTGCCGCGGACCAGATAGGCATTTCTCAAATCAGCCTTTTCGGCAATGGATGCTTTCAGTGGAGCCATTACCTGGAAGAGCCGCTGACCCTGACGATAGACTGCGCGCACTATGCCATACTGGTCACCGCGCACTCCGCTCGGCGTGAACTTCGTTTCGGCAGAAGACTGAGGCGCTGATGAGACCTGCTGTTCGGAAATCTTCGGAGCGCCCGATGATTCAGTAAGCTGTACCGTCCCGCTCTGAATTGCGCCTTCAACATAGATGACTGGAAGCAATTCCTCCTGGCTCGGCACATGAACCATATCCCCATCAAAAAGTTGGGGGAGCAGACCGCTTGCAAAATCGCAGAACTGGCTTTCGCTCAATGGCAGATCTGCCCGCGCCCTGCGGGTCAGGATCAGGGAATTCGTTCTCGCGGTTCCCAGAAATCCCTCGCCATATACCTGCACCAGATCCTTCAGCCCTTCCATCTCGAGTAGTTCATAGGAGCCTGGCTTCCGGACCGAGCCCGAAAGGATAATGATCCTTGCCGCCTTCTTCACTTCGATGATATCGCCCGGCCGGAGAAGCGGATTCTGGCTCATGTCTCCATAGCGCTCGGCCTTGAACAAGTCATAGGTCCGGGCTGAGCCATCTTTCGAAATGATCTTGACATTACGCCTCGAGCTGTAGGGTGTCAGGTACGGCTTGAGTACATAGGTGAGCCTCGAAAGGCCCCACGCCTGTTCCATGCCGAGAGTGGTCACTTCTCCCCGGATTGTTACTGGAAACGAACCTGTCGATACGATGATCAGTGATGGATTCGAATTGGGATAGGAAGCCTCGATCTTTTTCTGGAGCATGTCCCTGAGCTCGACGAATTTCATTCCGGCCGTCTGGATGCGGCCAAGGAAGCCTGCATTGATGGTACCGTCACCTTCGACGAGCAGAGAAATGGTTTCTTTCTGAGAAGCTCTCGTGAACGAAAGCGAATAGATATCGCCCGGTGAAACAGGATAGTCAGGGCTCGCCATGGCAAGAACGGCATTGGCGCTGATATTCGGAAGGGCGGATGAAAGAGAGCTTCCAAGTGTGGTCCCTGAAGGAGCTGTGCTAGCAGATGATGGGGACTGGTATCCCTGGGTATTCGTGGAACCGAATATCTGCGCGCTGACGAGGCCAGCGGCACAGAGCAATATCGTCATGATCAGTGCTGGTCGTTTCATCACAGACTCTCCTTTCCGGAGCTGATCGCCCTGAACCGCGCCATCGTTTCCGGATCCTTGCGGATCTTTTCGATTGACTCGGCAATGAAGGCGGCAAGAATCGCCAGGAAAAATGCCGCCATCGTAGCGACGATGCAGATCATGCCGCGAGACGGGCCGGATTTTTTGTCAGGAACTTCTGCCATTTCCACGATCTGGAACACAGGTTCCTGGCCTGCCGCATTGAACTTGGCAAGTTCATACTGCTGAGTGAGGATCTTGAACAGCTCGACCTGCACGGCAAGATCACGCTGGAGGCGGGCATATTCGAAGGCAATGCCCGGCAGCTCCTTCTGGCTGGGCATCACGCGGGAACCCGAGCCGACGCCAGTCTCGATCTCCTTGATCTTGGCCAGCAAGCCCTGACGCTCGTTTTCGAGTTGTTGGAGGATTGGATCGTTGACCATGGCAATTTTCTTGTAATTCTCGATTTCCATTTCCTTAAGGATAAGCTCGGAGCGCAGCCTTGCCAGAATGGTAATCTGCTCCGTGGCCAGAGCCTCGACCTGCACTACTCCATACTTCTGGGTAAAGGCCTTGCTTTTTGCTTCCAGATCCTTGAGCGAAGCCTCGACATCCGCCAGACGCTTTTCCAGCAAGGCCTTCTGCTCGAGTGCTTTCGATCCGCTCAGCAGAGCAAAGCGCTCAGAGAGAATAGTGACCGTTTCATCGACCACCGCTTTTGCGAACACTGGGTCGATATCCTTGAATGCGATTGTAAACAGTCCCGATTTTTCGTCAATTTTTGCTTCAAGATTCTTCTTTATCTGCTCTCTGGTGGCGGAGACGATTTCCTTGCTCTTTATTCGGTAATGATCCCGAAATCTGAATTTTGCATCAAGCCGATCGAGGGTGGTGTTCGATGTCGCCAGGGCGATGGCCAGCTGTTGATTGGTGTTGACACCTCCTGCACTGATTCCCATAAGCCCAGCCAGGCTCCCCAGCCCTGAAGAAGAAAGGAGCGAAGAAAGGCTCGATGAGGATCCCGCCTGGATGAGCATCGTCGCCTTGGGGGTATACACATTCGGCAGATAGCTCTTTTCAGGGGGCAGAAGGAGCGAGCCGATGGCAAAGAGAAGCGATGCAACCCCAATTCCAGCAGTAATGCCGATAATAAGCTTTTTTCTCTTCCAGATCACTGCCGCGAGGTCGACAAGGCTGATCTCGTCATCATCCTCATCATGCTGGGGCACAGCTGGCGAGTTCTTCAGAATAACTTCAGGATTTGCATTCTGTTCGGTCATACTTCCTCTCTTGTTCCTGCTATTTTCAATAATGAAACATGTGCCGACTTCCGGCAGGGATTATTCTTTATGGTTCTGCCCAACATGCGGGTAGAGCTTTTTAAGTTCTTCGACTCTGTCCTGAGGACAGACAAGGGTTGCATCCCTCGTGTGTACCACCACAAGGTTGCGGCAGCCGAAGACCGCAATAAGGTGGTCGGGATCCGTTGAGACGGCAAGGCTGCCCGTGCTCTCGACAAAAACGGTCTCGGCCATTTCCCCGCGGCTTGCAGCGAGCATGGCCCTGTTGCCCTGGCTGTCCGCCTGCGCAAGCGAGCCATAGGCATTCCAGGAGCCAATATCCTTCCACTCGAGGTCGAGGGGGACGCAGGCAATGGTCACTTCCGGATCCTGGGAAGCAGGCTCCATGATGCCGTAATCGACGGATTTCTTGATGATGCCCAGGTAGAGGCTGTGCATGAGGGCGCTCTGCGCTTCGGGGCTCGAGGCGCCTGCGATGCGCTCGATAGACTGCACAAGCTCAGGCTCGTACTTCGCGGCAAGCTCCAAGAGGCGCGATGCTCTGAACACGAACATCCCAGAGTTCCAGAGGTAACGCCCGGGGCCTTCGGAAACAAAGCGCTCAGCGGTCGCCAGATCCGGTTTTTCGCGGAAGCGGCGCACCTTCCGGATGCTCCCGGGCAGGGCTTGCGCCGCCCCAGCGCCGACTGTTTCCAGCGGTTCGCCCAGCTCGAGATAGCCATAGGCGGTGGCCGCGAAGCTGGGCTTTATTCCGAAGGTAACGAGAGCATCGGGACGGGTTTCCACTGCGGCGAAGGCGGTGCGCAGATCTTCGCGGAAGCGCTCGACCGGCTCGATGACATGGTCGGAGGTGAGAAAGGCGATGACAGCCTCGGGATCTTCCCTGCGTACCAGGGCACAGGAGAGCGCGATGGCGGCAAGTGTATCGCGGCCCTCAGGCTCGCCGACATAGCGTCCGAGAGCGGGAATTTTTTCTCTTACCACCGCTTCATGGCGCGCGCCGCCGCAGACCCAGCGGCGTTCCGGCGGCACGACGCCTTCGAGCCTGTCGAAGGCAGCTTCCATGAGGCTCTTGCCCGCCAGCACCGGAATGAGCTGTTTGGGCATGGATTCGCGCGATAGCGGCCAGAGCCGGACGCCCGAGCCGCCTGCGAGGATGACGGCGTAGCGATGCGCAGTTGTGGTGTTCATAGCATTCCCCAGAATTTTTCAAATAGCAAGATCAGCATGCAAGGGGACGGCGCTTACCCGCTCTGCAAGAGGGTAGGTTTTTGTTCCAGGATAGATGACAAAGAGGCTGTCGAGGCGCAGATCCTCAAGGGCAACCTTCATCGAGCGGGTCAGGGTCGGGGCTTGGTTCAGCTTCATTTCGAAGCCGTATCGCTTATTTTTGTAAAGCAAGAGGAGGTCAAGTTCGGCTCCGCTGTGAGTGGCATAGAAATAGGCCTGAGCTTCCGGAAAACGCTCAAGTATGGTCTCAATCGCATATCCTTCCCAGGAAGCGCCTGCAGCAGGATGCGACAAAAGTGTATCCATTTCGGGGACTTCCAGCAGTGCATGCAGAATGCCGCTATCCCGAATGTAGACTTTGGGCGCTTTCACAAGGCGCTTGCCGAGGTTTTCATACCACGGAGGCAGGGTTCGAATCAGGAATGTCCCTTCGAGGATTTCCAGGTAGTGATGTACCGTTTTATCGCTTATGCCGAGCGATCTGGCCAGTACTGATCCATTCCAGACCTGTCCATGGTAATGCGCGATCATGGTCCAGAATCTGGACAGTGCAGAAGCCGGAATGCGTATGCCCAGCTGAGGAACATCGCGCTCGAGAAAGGTTCGGATGAATGCCTTTCTCCAGGCAAAACTCGATGCATCGGAATCCGCGAGCCATGAGCGGGGAAATCCACCGCGAAGCCAGCGCTGCTGCCATGCCTTGTTTCCTACTTCTTCAAGCGAAAAGCCCTGCATATCGACAAAGCTCGTTCTTCCTGCGAGGGTTTCGGACACACCGCGCACGAGCGCAGGAGAGGCGCTCCCCAGAAGAAGGAATCGGGCTGTATTGTCGGGCTTGTCGACCAGCACGCGGAGGACCGGAAAAAGCTCCGGCCTGCGCTGGACTTCGTCGATGATGACCAATCCCTGCCTGCCGTCGAGGGCAAGCATGGGATTTGCCAGCGCTGCTTCATCCGCGGGGTCTTCGAGATCGAAAAACGCACTCTGGCTGCTGTGCGCGATGAGCCGTGCGATGGTTGTCTTGCCGCATTGGCGAGGTCCGAGCAGGGTAACGATCGGGGCAATGGCAAAGGCTTGTTCGATGCGCTCCTGCAGAACGGGGCGTGGAATGATGGCAGACATGACATGATAATAAAGCTTGAAATTTCGGATGTCAACTCCGAATTTTCAAGCGAAAACGGGCTAAGTGCGCTGTGCGTAGTTCTGCTCAATCCATTCCCGGTAGGCGCCGCTGCGCACATGCTCGACCCAGGTGCGGTTGTCGAGGTACCAGCGGACGGTCTTTCTGAGGCCTTCGTCGAAGCTGACGCGCTGGCACCAGCCGAGTTCGGTCTTGAGGCGGGCGCAGTCAATGGCATAGCGGCGGTCGTGGCCCGGGCGATCCTTCACGTAGGTGATGAGCCCCCGCAGGCGGCTTGCATCGAGGCCCGCTTCCTCAGCCACAATCTCGATAAGGCGCTCAAGGAGGCGGATGTTCTCCCATTCGTTCTCGCCGCCGATGTTGTAGGTGCGGCCGGAAGTGCCGTTCTGCATGATCATCCATACTGCCTCGTTGTGGTCTTCGACATAGAGCCAGTCACGGATGTTGCGGCCGTCGCCGTAGACTGGGAGGGGCTTGCCTTCCAGCATGTTGAGAATCATGAGGGGGATGAGTTTTTCCGGAAACTGGTAGGGTCCGTAGTTGTTGGAGCAGTTGGAGAGGGTGAGCGGAAGGCCGTAGGTATGGTGGTAGGCCTTGGCAAGGTGATCGCTCGCGGCCTTGCTGGCGGAATAGGGTGAGCGTGGGTCGTAGGGTGTTGCTTCGGTGAAGTAGCCCTTATCGCCCAGGGAGCCGAAGACCTCGTCGGTGCTCACATGGTGGAAGAGCACGTCCTGGCGCACCGAGCTATCAGGATTCTTCCATGCATTGCGGGCGACATCCAGGAGGGTATAGGTGCCGAGGACATTGGTGCGCACAAAGGCTTCGGGACCGAGGATGGATCGGTCCACATGGCTTTCCGCAGCAAAGTGGACAACGGTGTCGATCTGGTACTCGGTAAAGAGGTGCTCGACAAGGGGGCGGTCACATATGTCGCCTTTTACAAAAAAGTACCGGCGCTGGCCGCCGGCTAGCTCCGCAGGCTCCCCATACCGCGCTTCGATATCGGCAAGGTTTTCGAGGTTGCCCGCATAGGTGAGAGCGTCGAGGTTGATGATGCGCCCCGCAAAGTCCGGCTGCCGGAGGAGCCAGTGGATAAAGTTCGAGCCGATGAATCCGGCGCCGCCGGTGACGAGGATGTTGGAGAGTGCGCGCATGGTTAGCTCCTTGGTTCAGATTTTAAAAATGCTTGCAAGCTGATGTTCCATTGCGGAATGCAAAGGCCAAAAGCATGTTTGATCTTTTCTTTCGAGAGTACGGAATACGCGGGGCGTCTGGCCTTGGTGGGATACTGGTCGGTGGTGAGGGGACGGATTGCCACCTCATGATCAAGCAGGTCAAGATCGCGGGCCTGTCGGTAGATTTCGCAGGCGAAATCGTACCAGGTGGTTTCGCCTTCGTTCGTGAAGTGGTAGATGCCCGGCTCCGGAGCTTCGCACCTGAGGATGGTAGAAATCGCGCCAGCAAGATCATATGCCCAGGTAGGAGTGCCGCGCTGATCTGCCACGACGCCCAGTTCCGTGCGTTCGCGCATGAGCCTCAGCATGGTGTAGACGAAGTTGGGACCATGCCTGCCATAGAGCCATGCGGTCCGAATGATGATGGCTCCATGGTAGGCGGAGATAACGCGCTTCTCCCCTTCTTCCTTGGTCTTGCCATAGACACCGGTGGGGCCTGTGGGATCATCCTCGCGGTAGGGCCGGGTTGCCTTGCCGTCGAATACATAGTCGGTCGAAATATGGATGAAACGAGCGCCAAGGCTCTGCGCAAGACGGGCGATATGTTCAGGCCCTGTTACATTGAGCGCAAAGGCAAGCTCTGGCTCATCTTCTGCCTTGTCGACTGCGGTGTAAGCGGCGCAGTTCACTATGGCACTGATGTGCTTTCCTTCGCGCTGAACTGCATGAACAAAGCCAGAGAGCGCTTCCGGATCGAGGATCGAGACTTCGCGGTCAGTGCCGATATGCTCGATGCCCTGCGCCGTCATGAGCCCGGAAAGCTCCTGCCCGAGCATGCCCTTGTTGCCGATAATCCAGATCATAGCCTTACCTCGCGCAAGGTGGGGAGGGCTGCATCCTTTGCCGATACAAGGGGAGGCATGCCGATATCCGGCCAGGCTATGGCGAGCTCATGGTCGTCCCAGCGAATGCCGCCATCGCTTGCGGCGTTATATTCTGCGGTGCACTTGTACTGAAGTTCGGTATCATCCTCGAGAGCGAGAAAGCCGTGTGCAAAGCCTGCGGGAATCCAGAACATAAGCCTGTTGGATTCGGACAGCTCGAGCGCAAAATACTTTCCAAAAGTGGGAGAGTCTTCTCTCAGGTCTACTGCCACATCCCAGGCTCGCCCGCGGCTGACACGTACCAGCTTGCCCTGGGCATAGGGAGGGCGCTGGAAATGAAGGCCGCGCAGGACTCCCTTTTTCGATCTCGAATGGTTGTCCTGCACAAAGGGCCCGATGATGCCCGCTTTCTCGAAATCACTCTGCTTGTAGCTTTCCATGAAAAAGCCGCGCTCGTCGAAAAACGCGCGCGGCTCGATGATGACGAGGCCTTCAATTTGGGTTTTTGTAAAGGTGAATGGCATGCTCAGTTCTCCGCCACATAGCGCAAATAGGCGCCATAGTTAGTCTTGAAGCCTTCTGCCAGCTTGAGCAGCTGTTCGCGGCTGATCCAGCCGTTGCGGTAGGCAATTTCTTCGATACATGCGACATAGAGGCCCTGCCGTTTTTGGATGGTTTCTACAAAGTTAGAGGCTTCCAGTAGACCATCGTAACTGCCGGTATCTAGCCAGGCCATGCCGCGACCCAGAAGCTCCACATGGAGCTGTCCCCGAGCGAGATATTCGTTGTTCACGCTTGTTATCTCGATTTCCCCGCGAGCAGAAGGTTTTACATTTTTGGCGATTTCAATGACTTGATTGTCATAGAAATACAGGCCTGGCACTGCATAGTGCGATTTGGGTTGTGCCGGTTTTTCTTCGATGCCGAGCACTCGTCCCGAGCTGTCTAATTCCACGACGCCATACTGAGTTGGATCCTTGACATAGTAGCCGAATATGGTGGCGCCTTCCTTGCGGCTCGCAGCCCTCTGCAAGGTGCCCGTAAAGCCCTGGCCATAGAAGATGTTGTCACCCAGGACAAGGGCGACATTGTCGTTACCAATGAACTTTTCACCGACAATAAAGGCATCCGCCAAGCCCCGAGGTTTTTCCTGAATGGCGTACTCGAACCGCATGCCCAGCCGCTCGCCGCTTCCTAGAAGCTCCCGAAACACCGGCAGATCCCGCGGAGTGGATATGATGAGCACTTCCCGAATTCCTGCAAGCATGAGTACCGACAAGGGGTAGTAGATCATAGGCTTGTCATAGACGGGAAGAATCTGCTTGGAAATGGCAAATGTAATGGGATACAGACGAGTTCCGGCGCCGCCGGAGAGGATGATAGATTTCATTTTTACCACCTAATCAATATTTATCTATAGCCATTTAAAAATACTGAGCATACAATTTTGATATTCTTTGCCATGAATATCTTTTTTTTGCAATTTCTTTCATTTTTTTACCATTTTCTATTAAGATTTTTTCATTTATATTTTCCATTATAGAGATCAAATCATTAATGTCCTTATAGTACAAAGCCTTATTATCGGTACTGCATCTATTGGCTGGTACATCAAAGGCAATAATTGGTAAACCTAGAAACATTGCCTCAACCAAAGATGGAGCTGTTCCACATAGAGAATGGGTATGAATATATGCTTGTGCATGGCTTCTAATAGCATTAATTTCTTTTTGATCATAAATAGCATCTTGAAGATATATATTATTAAAACTTTTATATTTATTTTTGAGGTCAATTCCATATTTTGATGTTTCATAGTTAGATATCAAAACTAATTTCCTGCTTGGCATTTTACAATAGGCTTCAAGTAAGAAATGTAATTGATTATCTGGTTGCGCACGTGAAATGCTAAGATCATATTTATCTTTAATGTATGGATATTTTTTAATTATTGAATTATCGAGATTTACATGTTTTGCATGGTCGCCCCCATATTCTATTAATATTGAATCAATATTATAATTATCCTTAACGTATTCCGTTAAAAATTGATTATCTGTAATAACAACTGAAGAGTATTTTACTCCTATTCTTTCGCTAATTTTCAAATATTTTTTAGCAATATATGGCCATTTATTCCTTTTCCATTCCAGACTTCCAAAATTGAATACTGTATTTGTATTTTTAAATATTCTTAATATAGGCAAAACAATCGTACCTGCAGAGCCTAATATAAGCAAAGTGTTATAATTGAACCAACTTAATATAATAGAGCTTATATCATAAATTATACTTTGTGGACCATTAGCTTTAAAAGGCAAATATTTCAATTTGCAGTTATTATATTTTTTTATTTTTTTTGATTTTGGAGTTTGTTGACAATAGACTGTGATATCAAAATCCTTTTCATTATATCTTGTTAAATTATCAACTAAAGTCTCAAAACCTCCATAATTTGGAGGAAGACCAGCACTTCCAATAATTGCTATTCTTTTCTTTTTTGAGACTATCATAATAAATATCCTTTATAATATTCATTAATATATTCCTTGAGAGCTACTTTCCAATCACGCATTAAATTTAGTCCACGTAAATCAAGTTTTCTTGTTATTAATCTTTCAGATGGTGGTCGATCCGCAAAATATTCATTTTTAAAATACGAAGAATCAACAATATTTATTTTTATTTCGTTTTCCTTTCCAATTATTTTCAATAATTCTTGTGCTACTTCCAATCTGCTGGTTTGCCCTTTACAAACGCAGTTATACAATCCCCAATATTCTTTTTCAATCAAGTTTTTAACAGTTTTAGCAAAATCTTGAGTATAAGTTGGCGTTCCATCCTTATCATTTACTACATATAGTTCTTTTTTCCCTTCGTTAATTTGCTTCATTAGTTTTTGAATAAATTTTTTATCTTTTTTTGGACCAGCACCCATCATCCAACCAGCCCTGCAAACTAAGTATCTATTCGCATTTTCAATAACAAATCTTTCTCCCATATACTTTGATCTAGCATATACACCCAGTGGATTAGGTTGATCCCAGTCATCATATTGTGGCTTTTTCCCATCAAATATTCCCGCGGTAGATATATAAAGCAAAGGTATGTCAAGCTGATTTGCTATATATACAGCATTTTCTACAGCCAATGTATTAGTGACATATGTTTCATTTTCATGAAGTTCACAAAATTCTAGATCCGTATAAGCCCCTAAATGAAATAAATAATCAGGCTTAAAACCTACAACATCTTTTAAGTAAGCATCGAAATCTCTAAAATCTAGATAGCTAAGCCAGTCTTCGTTAACATCAATATCTGTGCATTTCAATTCATAATCATTTTTAAAATTACGATAAAATGCTTCGCCAAGCATTCCGCCACAGCCTGCTATATATATTTTTTTCATAAACACTCCTATTATTTGATATTAATTCAAGGCTTCTTAATAACAATATTTTAACGCAATTTCAATATATTTTGATCATCTTTTGCTTTATTATATACTTCAATCAATTTTAAATAATATTGCTTCTCTGAAAAGTTAGTTTTAGCAAAATTATAAGCTTTATTACATATTTGAAAGTATTCCTCCTCTGTTAATTTATTAGTTTTTTCTAAAATATCTATCAATGATTTTTTATTTTTAGTCTCAAATAAAAAACCTCTCCCATCTCTAAGTAATTCTGGAATTCCGCCAATATTTGAACCGACTACTGGCTTTCCAAGAGAAAATGTCTCAATAATTGTCATTGGATTATTTTCATACCATTCTGATGGAATTATAACGAAATAGCAATTTTTAATTAATTCCTTAATTTCAGTATAATTTTTACTTCCAATATATTTTATTTTTCTTAATTTATCAGAATATTCTTTTACAATATTTTCTAATGGCCCAGATCCTGCAATGATAAGCTCTAAATTTAAATCTTTAAAAACATTTAGTAGCGTAATTATGCCCTTCTCTCGAGATAATCTTCCAAAATATAAATAATATTTTCCTTTTATATTATTTTTTTGAATTTCCTCAGGGAAAAAGTTATACAATTGAGTTGAATTTTGAGAATATGAATTATTAAATTCTACATGCTTTTGATATGAAAAATTACTTACAAATATATAATGATTAATATATTTCATTATATTTTGAAAATATTTTCTGTAATAAGCATCTAAAGATAGCATTAAACTATGCGTAAATTTATTTTCAGAAGAACACTTCTTTATTGCACAACGTATAAATCTGCCATCTTTGCACTTTTCGCAAATATTATTTTTTCTATCTATAAAATTATATGCTGGGCAAATTAATCTATAGTCATGAATTGTTAGAACAATTGCTATATTCTTTTCTCTCAAAGCCTCTAGTATTGAATTTGATAAACCACCTAAATAATTATGAATATGAGCAACATCTGGCTTATATAAATCAATTAGATAAAGTAATTTTTCTTTAGCTTCTTTGTTATAAATGAAATTTTTAATATTTTTAACTTTTGCAATAAATGATAGATTTCTAAAATCAATTTTTTCAGGGTAAAATCTATTATATTCGGAGGCTATATTTTTTTTATCGTTTCTTGAATAATATATAACAGTATTACCATATTTTTCTAGCAGTTTTCCAGTATTTAAATATACAGAATCTGCTCCACCTGTAATAAAATGATTGTTATTTATTAGCAATACTTTCATAATTAATCCTTATATAATCTTCGGCAATAGTTTTAGCCTTTTCTTCCCAGCTTAATTCTCTAGCTCTTTCAATAGCGCCTATTTTTAGTCTATTTAAAGCATTTCTGTTTTCTAATAAATATTTTATAGCATTTATGAAACCTTGTTTACTTTTATTGTAATTTTCAAATGGAATTTTTATTCCGCATTTATCATTTATAGCAATTGCCATCCCTGAAATATCATGACAAATAACAGGTAAGCCCATAGAAAGCGATTCAAGAATGACGGCTGAAGCCGCTTCTCTATAGCTAGTATGTACTAATACATCTGATAATTTCATATATTCAAATATATCGCTATGTTCAACATTTGAAATCCATTCGATATTATTCAAACCTTTCATTTTTGCATATCTTATTAATTTATTTTTTAGATTTCCATCTCCAATAATTTTTACATGCAAACATTGATTTATTTCCCCTAGAGAGCTTAATATTTCTAAGAATAAATCTGGGGCTTTTGATGAAACCAATCGCCCACACCATAATATTGATAATAGATTTGATTTATTTCCTATCTTAATAGTTTTTATATCATTAACTATGCATCCAGTATCAATCATAGGTTTGATTCTTTCTTTATTTTTAAAATAATAAATATCCTCACGAGAAAATAAATATATTAAAGAAGCTTTTGATATAGCATTTGAAATTCTTTTTGAATATAAATATAAAAGCCTATTACTTATATATCTTAAATACTCATATATTATATTGTATATTGTATCTCTTTTTATATAACTCAAAGATAGTGTTGAAGTTTTAAAACCACCTGTTGGGCCCCATATAAATGGTAAATTTAATTTCCATAAATATCCTGGCTCTCTGAAAGTAACAGAAGTAAGATGATGTATTATATCAATTTTATTATTACTTATTATTCTTTTTGAAATCTTATATGCCTTTTTTTGCCATAAGTTATAACAAAAATAATAAATACCTGGGAAGCCAATACTTTTATCTCTTGAAATCGCTTTATTAATTATTGATATATACTTTGCAATTTTATGTTGATAAATGGGAATAAATGTTACTCCAGGAATTTCACCATTTTTTAATATATATTCTTTAATTTGCTCTTCATAATCAGAACTTCCTAATTGATTTGTTTTTGCATATATTACTATAATATCATGATATTTCCCAAGTCTTGTTATAATATTCCATCCTACAGAACATTCAGATCCTTGATATGGTGACAACTCATGCGACGAAATTAGTATTTTTAATCTGTTTCTATTTTTTAAATATTCACTATTTTCTTTTCTTTCCATATATTTTTATCAATTCCTTATATTTGTTTGTCTGAGAATAATTCCTATCATTACCCATAATGCAAACGAGTAGCTCTTAACATCAAGAGGTTGATTAAATAAACCAAGAAATATTGTAATAATTATCAAATATTTTATAATTTTATAATCTACTTTTTCATTTATTTTATTGCTTACTCTTAGAATTATTGATAGTATAGATATGTATAAAAAAAATGCAATTATGCCTTCTGTTAATATAATTCCAATCCAATATACATCTTTTAATAGCTTAATTTTGCTTTCTGAATAATATAAAATTTTGGGAATATTATCATATTTTAGCAATTTATTATTTACAATTGAATCGCTTATTCCCATTCCTAAAATTATATCTTTTATATTTGACTTGAAGAATTCTGGCAATAATTTTGTAAAATATCCAACTCGACTATATTCATTCGATATTTCATAATACGTTCTAATAGATGAGGTGTCTGAAATTATCATTATTAGATTCGAAGTTGAAAAAGCAATAATCAATATAACAAAAATAGCTATAAATATAGCTCTATATTTCTCAAATATATACCATCCAATAATTAGAAATAAAAAAATCGATGCTACAGAAAGCGAAAAAAATATCATAATTAAGCTTAGAATATAGACAAGAAAGGCTTTCCTCTTAGTATTTAACTGAAATATATAGTATAATGAAATCAAAATTATAAAAAATGAAAAATCAATAGTATTAATAAATGTACAGCTAATTTCATATTTTTTAGTATTATATATTACAGGTACTGAATTAATATCAGAAGCAAAAACTGTTGCATTTGGAAGAAATATTTTAACAAACAGGGCTTTATTCATTAGCTCAAATATTGATAATCCAAATAGAACCCAAAAAATAATTCTTATATGCCTATACAAAATTTTTCTTATATTAAATTTAGATTTTCTAATAAGATATAAGAAAGGGAAATATCTAAAACTTGTAGTTATTACTTTAATAGCAAAAAAATTATTTTGCCCTTCAATAAAAACAGATATGGAAGTAATTATATATATTAAACATATACATGCTAATATTTTTATTTCATAATATTTCAATTTATATATTTGAAATATTAAATTTAATAGCATTAAAGAAATAGGAATTATATCAATTATAGAACGGATTAATGCAATAGAATTATAATTATTAATTTTTGATAGCAATGGCCATTCAAATGCAATCCAATATAAAAACGCTATAATTATTTTTGTATTGATTGTTTTAATGTTTATTTTCATTAAAATTTAAATCCTCAAATATTTAAAACCTTAAGAGCAAAATAGATGTCACTGAAGAATCCGCCACTAATCATTCAAATCAGTATAAATAGCTGTAAGTTTTGTGTTATAAATCTCCTTCTGACTAACACAAGCAGAGTTTCCAATACTAATGAGAGCCTACTTCATTCTCTGCTTGTCCGGGGTCACGATATTCCCCCAGCACGAACCCATTAGGGTCAAGGTAATTGGACCAGAAATCCTGAACCAGGGTCACGATAATTGGACCAGCAGGGTCAGGATAAACGGACCACGTCCCT
>Ga0073932_1002300_pt1 | contig 30322 bp, 24 predicted proteins | sample DewCreD2012metaG_FD_76967 | JGI IMG/M metagenome (GOLD analysis project Ga0073932, IMG submission 76967) | Hot spring sediment bacterial and archeal communities from British Columbia, Canada, to study Microbial Dark Matter (Phase II) - Dewar... ...
GCCGCGGCCGGCCTCTCCGGGCTGCCGGGCGAGGTCCTCGATTGCCGCGGCTGCACCGTCATCCCGCCCCTCGTCGACAGCCACGTGCACCTCGCCTTCGACGGCCTGCACCCGGGCGGGGCCCCCCGTTCGGCGGCGGCGGCCGAGGAGCGCATGCGGCAAAACGCCGCCCGGCTGCTTCGTCGCGGGGTGCTCGCCGTGCGCGACGCAGGCGATGCGGCGGGTTACGGGCTTCGCTTCGCGCGCCGTGTCCGGGACGGGGGGAGCCGTCTACACGTTCTCTCCACGGGGCCGGCCTTGCACCGGCCGGGGCGCTACGGCGCCCTTCTCGGCCGGGCGCTCCCCGCGGGGTGCCAGCCCGCCGACGCGCTCGAGGGGGAGGGCGGGATGCGGGGGGCGGTCAAGATCGTCAACTCCGGCCTGAACAGCCTTGTCGAGTTCGGCCGCGAGACGGCCCCGCAGTTCGGCGCGGAGGAACTCGCCGCCCTCGTCCGCCGCGCGGCCGCGCAGGGCCTTTCGGTTCTCGTGCACGCCAACGGCCGGGAGCCGGTCGCCCGGGCCGTGCGCGCGGGGGTGCGTTCGATCGAGCACGGCTTTTTCATGGGTCGGGAGAACCTCGCGGCCATGGCCGAGGCGGGGATCGTCTGGGTGCCGACCCTTGCCCCGATCTGCGCTATGGCCGAGCGGCCGGAGGCGGCCCCCCGCGAGCGCGACGTCGCCCGGAGAACCCTCGATCACCAGCGCGAACAGCTTTGCCAGGCGCGCGGGCTGGGGGTGAAGGTGGCGCTGGGGACCGACGCCGGCAGCCCCGGGGTCGCGCACGGCGACGCGGCGGTCGAGGAGCTGCGGCTGCTGATCGCAAGCGGCTACCCCGTGGCCGAGGCCGTGGCCGCGGCCACTTCGGCCGGCGCGCAGCTTTCCGGCTTCGGCGGCGGAAGGCTTCGGCCCGGCGCGGAAGCAAGCCTTCTCGTCCTCGAGGGCGGGCCGGCGGACATCCCCGAGAGCCTGCGACGGATCCGCCGGGTCTTCCTCGCAGGCGAGGAGCTACCCCTGCCGGCCTGAGAGGTGGGCCTTGAGCCAGAGTGCGCTTTCGCGGAGGAAGAGCTCCTGGTGCCGGGGGTCGCTCAGGGCGTGGTCGCCCCGCGGCAGAAGGAGCAGCCGCCGCGGGGGGCGGGCGGCGTCGTGGATTTCCCGGCCGTGGTCCACGGGGACGATCGCGTCGGCGTCGCCGTGGATGACGAGCACGTGGTGGATGCGCCGCAGCTCGGGGGCGAGGTCGAAATCGGCACCCAGGAGCCCGGCCTGGCGCACGAGTTCGGGATCGACCCCCGGGCGCGCGGCGGCGGCGCGCAAGGGGGCGGAGCGGACGGGCGCGGCATACACCACCAGGGCGTCGATCGCCTCCCGGGCGGCGATCCTCAGGCAGACCGCCCCCCCCAGGCTGCTGCCGAAGAGCCCGAGGCCGCTTCCGAAGCCGCCGCGGCGCCGCATCGCGGCCAACGCGGCCAGGAGGTCCCGGCAACGGGCGTCCAGAAGGTCGGCCGAGGCGAGAGACCCCTCGCTTTCCCCGCAGCCGCGGTGGTCGAAGCGGAAGTAGGCGATCCCCATGTCGGTGCAGGCGCGGGCGAGCGCCTGCTGCTTGGGGGAGGAGCGGTCGCTCAACAGGCCGTGGGCGCCGATGACGAGGGGCGGGGCCGGGGCTGCGGGCAGGTGAAGATCGCCTCGGAGCGCGAGACCGTCGATTTCGAACCTCACGGGGATCTGCATGGACGTCTTCCCGGAAAACGAAAAGGTTGCCCGCGGCTTGCGCGGCGGGCGGGGGTTTTCTACGCTATAGACCCGATGTCTCGAAAACGCCATCCCGTCCTCGAGGCCGACATCACGGGGCTCGCCTACGGCGGCCGGGGGATTTTCCGGCTGGACGGCCTTGCCGTCTTCGTCGCCCAGGCCGTTCCCGGGGACCGGGTGCGGCTGGCGATCACCCGGCGAAGGAAGAGTTACGCCGAGGCGCGCCTGCTCGAGGTTCTCTCGCCCTCACCCGACCGCATTTCCCCCCCCTGCCGCTACAGCGGCCTCTGCGGGGGGTGCACCTGGCAGTTTCTCGCCTACGAAAAACAGCTCGCCTACAAGCGGCAGCACGTCGCGGAGTCGCTTGCCCGCCTGGGGGGCCTGGAGGGGGTGCCGGTCCACCCGGCGATCTCCTCCCCGGCGGTGTTCGCCTACCGCAACAAGATGGAGTTCACCTGCGCCGACCGGCGCTGGTTGCTGCCGGAGGAGCTCGCGGACCCGCGGATCGAGCGTTCCTTCGCCCTCGGGCTGCACGTCCCGGGCACCTTCGACAGGGTGCTCGACACCGAGGCGTGCCTGCTCCAGCCGGAGCCCGGGAACCGGATCCTGGCCGCGGTCCGCGAGCTCCTCCGCGCCTCGGGCAGGCCCCCGTATGGGCTGCGCAGCCACGAGGGCTTCTGGCGCTTCGCCGTGCTGCGCAACGCCGTCTCCTCCGGCTCCTGGATGGTGAATCTCGTGACCGCCGCCGAGGACCCGCCGCTTCTCGCCGCGGTCGCCGAGCGGCTTGCGGGGGCCTTTCCCGAGATCGTCTCCATCGTGAATAACGTGACCGCGCGCCGCGCGGGGATCGCCGTGGGCGAAATCGAGCATCCCCTGCGGGGCGAGGCCGTTCTCCGCGAGCGCCTCGGGGGATTCGTCTTCGAGATCTCGGCCAACTCCTTCTTCCAGACCAACACCCGCGGCGCCGAGCGGCTCTACGAGACCGTGCGCGATTTCGCGGGGCTCGAGGGCGGGGAGACCGTCCTCGATCTCTACAGCGGGACAGGCACGATCCCCGTCTTTCTTTCCGGCCGCTGCCGCCGGATCGTGGGGATCGAGATCGCCCCCAGCGCCGTCGCGGACGCCGTGCGCAACTGCCGCTTGAACGGGGTCGACAACTGCCGCTTTCTCGAGGGGGACATCCTCGCGGGGATGGCCGCGCTCGAGGAGCGGCCCGCGGTGGTCATCGCCGACCCCCCGCGCGTGGGCATGGCCAAGGAGGTGGTGCGGGAGCTTCTGCGCCTTGCCCCGCGGCGGATCGTTTACGTCTCCTGCAACCCGGCGACGCTCGCCCGCGATCTCGCCCTGCTCCGCGAAGGCTACGAGATCCGGGAAGTCCAGCCCGTCGATCTCTTTCCCCACACCTTCCACATCGAGGCCGTGGCCCGACTCGAGAAGCGGAGTTGAACGGAGGGGAGCCATGAAGGTCGTCTTTCACCCGGCGTTTCACACGGTGTACAGCAGCGACCCCGCGGCCGCCGCGGGGCGGATGGAGGCGGTGCTCACCGGCCTCGGGCCGGGCTGCGAGCGGGTCGAGCCCGAGCCGGCCGCGGAGGCCGATCTGCTGCGCGCCCACAACACGGCCCACCTCGAGCACGTCCGCCGCCTCGGGCTCTACGAGATCGCCGCGCTCGCGGCGGGTGGTGCGATCCGGGCGGCCGAGATCGGGATGCGCGAGCCCTGCTTCGCGGCCATCCGCCCCCCGGGGCACCACGCCTCGCGCGACTCCTGCTGGGGATTCTGCTTTTTCAACAACATGGCCGTCGCCGTGCTCGCGCTTGTCGGCCGCGGGCTCGCCCGGCGGGTTCACATCCTCGACTTCGACCTCCATTACGGGGACGGGACGGAGAACATCCTCGGCTCCCGGCCGGGGATATCCATCCACAACCCCGCCGCGGCCGGCCGCGAATCCTATCTCGAGGAGATCGAGCGCACGCTCGCCGGCGTCGAGGCGGAGGCGATCGGCGTCTCGGCCGGGTTCGACAACCACCTCGAGGACTGGGGCGGGCTGCTGGCGACCGAGGATTACCGCGCGATCGGCGCCATGGTGCGCAGGGCTGCGAAGCGGCTGGGCGCCGGCTGCTTTGCCCTGCTCGAGGGCGGCTACAACCACGACGTGCTGGGCGAAAACGTGCGCGCCTTTCTCGAGGGGCTGGAGGCGGGATGAGGCCTTAGCGGGGCGGGGCAAAAAAGTGGCGGAAGTGCATGGGAATCGAACCCACCCGGGGCGGTGTTAGCGCCCCACACCGGATTTGAAGTCCGGGAGCTTCACCAGAACGCTGCGCACTTCCGCGCTCCGAGGGGCATTGTAGCGCGGGCTTCCGGTTTGTCAATCGCGCGGGGGAAGCCCCGGCCGGGAAGGAGCCTGGATGATCCTCTACTTCGATTGTTTCTCGGGCGTGAGCGGGGACATGACCCTCGGCGGTCTCCTCGATCTCGGCGTGCCGCTCGATTGGCTGCGGGCGCGGCTTGCCGCCTTGCCCTTTGAAGGCTTCGAGATCGCCGAGCGGACGGTCGTCTACAACGGGATCCGCGGCCGCCGTGTCGAGGTCCGGACGACGGACCCCTCGCCCCCGCACCGGCACTACGGCGAGATCCGCGACCGGATCGCCGCCGCACCCCTTGCCGAGCCCGTCAGGCGGCGGGCGCTTGCCGTCTTTCGCCGGCTCGCCGAGGCCGAGGCCGCCGTTCACGGCTGCACCCCGGAAGAGGTGCATTTCCACGAGGTCGGTGCCGTGGACGCGATCGTGGACGTGGTCGGATGCGCCCTTGGCCTCGAGCACTTAGGGGTGGAGGCCGTTTACGCCTCGCCGCTCCCCAACGGGCGGGGGTTCGTCGCCTGCCGCCACGGCCGCCTCCCGATCCCGGCGCCCGCGACCCAGAAGCTTCTCGAGGGGGTCCCGACCTACGGCGTCGAGGTCGAGGCCGAGCTCACCACCCCCACGGGGGCGGCGATCGTCACCGCGCTCTGCCGGCGCTTCGGCCCCATGCCGCCCATGGTGGTCAGGGCCACGGGGTACGGCGCCGGGAGCCAAAACCTCGCGCCCGGCCCCAACCTCCTGCGGCTGGTTCTGGGCGAGCCGCAGGAAACGGCGGCGGCGGAGGGCGAGGGGGTCACCGCCGACCGCGTGACGGTGCTCGAGGCCGCCGTGGACGACATGAACCCCGAGTGGTTCGGGTACCTCATGGAGCGGCTTTTCGAGGAAGGGGCTCTCGATGTGCTCTGGATCCCGGTGCAGATGAAGAAAAACCGCCCCGGCACCCTGATCCAGGTTCTCTGCCGGCCCGAGCAGGCCGGACGTTTGGCGCGTCGGGTGCTGACGGAGAGCACCACGCTGGGGGTCCGGCTGCAGGCGGCCGAGCGGCTGCTTCTTTCGCGCGAGATCGTCACCGTCGGCTCCTCCTTCGGCGCGGTGCCGATGAAGCGGGTGGTCGGCCCGGGGGGCACGGCGCGGCTGGTGCCCGAGTTCGAGGCCTGCCGCGAGATCGCCCGTTCCCGGCGGATCCCGCTCCGGGAGGTCTACGAAAGGCTCCTGCGCGAGGCCGGGGAACACCGGCCGGAAGGCCCGGCCGAGGGGCCGCCGCTTGCTTGACAAAGCAAGGGGCGGCCTGTACAAGCGGCGCATGCCTTTTGCAGAGCGCCTCGTGGTTTTCCTGGCGTGCGGGCTGGGGACAGGGCGCGCGTCGTATGCACCGGGGACCTTCGGGTCCCTGCTTGCACTTCCGGCCTGCTATGGCGTCTCCCTCTTGGGGGAGGCCGCCTCCTTCGCCGCCGCGGCGGCTTTTGTTTTGCCCGCGGTCTGGATCGCGGGACGCGCCGAGTCGCTCCTGGGGCGAAAAGACGCCCCCGGGATCGTGATCGACGAAATGGCCGGCATGCTGGTCACCTTCGCCGGGATTCCCTTCTCGCCGGAGAGCGCCCTGGCGGGGTTTCTGCTCTTCCGGGCGTTCGACGTGCTGAAACCCTGGCCGGCCCGCCTGATCGAGAAAAGGCTAGCCGGCGGCTGGGGCGTGGTGCTCGACGACGTGGCGGCCGGAGTCTACGGCAACCTCGTGCTGCGGCTCGCCCGGGGGCTGCTCGCGGGCGCCGGGTTTTGAGAGGCGACCCCCCCACGGGGAAATGCGGGGGAACCTTTGCGGAAAGGGGATGCGCAGACCTTGAAGTCCTCTCCGAGTGAGCGGAAACCGGAAACGCCGGCGCGACGCAGCCGCTTCCGCGAAAACGCCGAGGCGATTTTCATCGCCGTCCTGATCGCCCTTTTCATCCGCACCTTCGTGGTCCAGGCCTTCAAGATCCCCTCCGGGTCGATGAAACCGACCCTCCTCATCGGCGACCACATCCTCGTCAACAAGTTTTCCTACGGGGTCAAGATCCCTTACCTGAACACGGTGCTGGTCCCCGTCGGCTCGCCCGCGCGGGGCGACATCGTGGTCTTCAAGTACCCGCTCGACCCGCGCAAGGACTTCATCAAGCGCGTGATCGGGCTCCCCGGCGACGTGGTCGAGATCCGCGACAAGCAGGTCTTCGTGAACCACAAGCGGCTCAATCACGACGTCGGCGTCTTCAGCGACCCGCATATCCTGCCGGGGACGCTCAGGCCGCGGGACAACCTGGGCCCGGTCACCGTGCCGGCCGACCACCTCTTCGTCATGGGCGACAACCGCGACGAGAGCTTCGACAGCCGCTTCTGGGGATTCGTGCCCTTGCGCGATGTGAGCGGCAAGGCCTTCATCATCTATTGGTCCTGGGACAGCGAGGGGTTCGGCGTCCGCTGGGGACGCCTGGCGCGGCTGCTGCGTTGAACGCGGAGGGCTCGTGAAGATCCGCATCGTCGGGGGAACGATCGTCGACCCCGGCCGCTACAAGGGGCCCGGGGAGGTGTGGATCGAAGGCGGGCGGATCGCCGCCCTCCGCCACCCGGGCGAACCGGAGGCTCACCCCGGGGAAGGGGGCGGTGAGCCCTATCGGATCCTTGACGCCCGCCAGAAAATCGTCGCCCCCGGACTGGTCGACCTGCACGTCCACCTGCGCGAGCCGGGCTTCGAACACAAGGAAACCATCGCCAGCGGCTGCCTCGCCGCCGTGAGCGGCGGCTTCACGGCCGTCTGCTGCATGGCGAACACGAAACCCGTGAACGACGCCCCGGAGGTGACGCGCTTCATCCTCGAGCGGGCCGAGCGGGCGGGGCTTGCCCGGGTTTACCCCGCGGCCGCGGTCACCCGGGGGCTCGAGGGTCGCGAGCTCTGCGACCACGCGGCCCTCAAAGCCGCCGGTGCGGCCGCCCTCTCCGACGACGGCCGGCCGCTCGTCGACTCCCGGCTCATGCGGCGCGCCCTCGAGATCGGGGCCGAATGGGGTCTCCCGGTGATCGCCCACTGCGAAGACCCTTACCTCGCGGCCGGCGGGGTGATGAACGAGGGGCCGACGGCCGCGGCCCTGGGGGTGCCCGGCATCCCCAACGCCTGCGAGAGCATCATGGTGATGCGCGAGATCGCCCTGAGCGAGCTGACCGGCGCTCCCGTGCACATCGCCCACGTGAGCACGGCCGAGTCCGTGGCCGCGATCCGCGCGGCGAAGGCCCGCGGGGTTCGGGTGACCGCCGAGACGGCCCCCCATTACTTTCTCTTGACCGAAGAGGCCGTGCGCCTCCACGGCGCAAACGCCAAGATGAACCCCCCCCTTCGCCGCGAGCGCGACCGCCGGGCGGTGCGCGAGGGGCTGGCCGACGGGACGATCGACGTCATCGCCACCGACCATGCGCCCCACGCCCCCGCGGAGAAGGAGGCGGGGCTGGCCGAGGCGCCAAACGGCGTGATCGGGCTCGAGACCGCACTCCCCTTGAGCCTCGGCCTGGTCGCGGAGGGGTTGCTGACAATTGAATCACTTATTGAGAAAATGTCGATCAACCCATTGCGTATATTGGGAAAAGACGGTGGTATCATTCCGGGGTTGCCTGCCGATCTGACGATCATCGACCCGCGGCCGCGCTTTGCGATCACCGCGGGTCTCATCCGTTCCAAAAGCCGGAACACGCCCTTTCTCGGCATGCAGGCCTGGGGCCGGGCGGCGGCGACGATCGTCGCCGGACGCATCGTCTACGAACACGGGGAAACCCCTCGCGGCTGAACGATGGGCGCGGAAAAGGCGGCCATTCTCGTCGTCGACGACGATTTGAGCATGCGCGAGCTCCTGGGCTACATGCTCGGCCGCGAGGGCTATCTTGTCGAGACGGCCTCGGGAGGCAACGAGGCCCTTTCGCTCCTCAAGAACCGGGGCTTCGACCTTCTGCTTTGCGACATCCGCCTGGGCGACATCTCCGGCCTCGAGGTGCTCAAGGCGGCGCGCGAGCTTCACCCGGGCGCGGTCGTCATCATGATCTCGGCCTTCGCCTCGACCGAGACCGCGGTCGAGGCCATGAACCTCGGGGCCTACGACTACGTCCCCAAGCCGTTCAACAAGGACGAGCTCCTCGAGACCGTGGCGAAGGCGCTCGAGCTGCGCACGGTCGAGCGGGAAAAGGAGATCCTGGAGGGGGAGCTTCGCCGCAGCCTCCACTTCGGCAAGATCGTCGGGGTGAGCCCGGCGATGCAGCACATCTACAAGATGATCTCCCAGGTCGCCCGGACGCGCTCGAACGTCCTCATCACCGGCGAGAGCGGGACCGGCAAGGAGCTGATCGCGCGCGCCATCCACGACGAGAGCGACCGCCGCGACAAGCCCTTCGTCGCCATCAACTGCGGCGGCATCCCCGAGACGCTCATGGAGAGCGAGCTCTTCGGGCATAAAAAAGGCGCTTTCACCGGGGCGACCCAGGACAAGACGGGGCTCTTCCAGGAAGCGCACCGGGGAACGATATTTTTGGATGAAATCGGTGAGTTGAGTCTTCCGATCCAGGTGAAGCTGCTTCGCGCCCTGCAGGAGCGGGTGATCCGCCCCGTCGGCGGCGCGGAGGACGTCGCCGTCGACATCCGCATCATCTCGGCCACCAACAAGCAGCTCGAAAAGGAAGTGATCGCGGGCAATTTCCGGGAAGACCTCTTCTACCGGATCAACGTGATCGAGATCAAGGTGCCCCCCTTGCGGGAGAGGAAGGCGGACATCCGCCCGCTCGCCCAGCATTTCCTCGAAAAGTACGCGCGCGAGATGGGCAAGGAGATCCGCAAGCTCTCCTCCTACGCGCTCGACCTCCTCCTCAAGTACGATTTCCCGGGCAACGTGCGCGAGCTGGAAAACCTCATGGAACGCTCGGTTGCCCTTTCCTCGACCAACATCATCCTGCCCGACAGCCTGGCGCTTTCCGTCCACAAGCGCCGCTGGATCGAAGGCATCAAGGACCGCCGCTTCGATCTCGACGAGGTCGCCAAAGGGGTTTCGCTCGACGCGATTCTGGAAGAGATCGAGCGCGCCTACTTGAAGAAGGCCATGGATCTGGCAAACGGCAACAAAAACCGCGCCGCGGAACTGCTCGGCATCAGCCTCCGCTCCATCCGCTATCGCTTAGAAAAGCTCGGCCTCGAATAACCCCCGCTTTGACAAAATTTGTCATTGCCGCCGCCGTAAATTGTCCGCCAAGGCCCGGCCCCGGCCGCCGCTTTGCCCGTGGTGCGGCATCCGGTAAAAAAATAAAACAAGCATAATCAGATAATTGGGATCGAAAAGCGGGTTTCCGGCACGTCCTGGCACGCCGGTTGCTTAAACCCGAGGCACAGGAAGTCGGAGGCCGGTCGGAGGGCATTGCGGCCGATTCGCAAAGGGGAGGAAAAAGCGGATTCAAGTTCGGCAGGCAATCGACCGATAGGAGAAACGAGCCGGGGATAGATCAACCAACAACCCAAACCCAATTCCAACACCCCAAGGAGAGGAGAAGAGAAATGCGCAATCAGAAAGGTTTCACGCTCATCGAACTCATGATCGTCATCGCCATCATCGGCATCCTGGCGGCGATCGCCATCCCGAACTTCATCAGCTACCGCAACAAGGCCTACTGCTCCCGCGCCGAGTCGGATGCCACGGCGATCCAGGCGGCCATCGCTTCCTACTTCTCGGAGCCGAACAACATCACGGTGAGCAAGACGAGTCTTGATAACTCAAATGACCGTCCTGCGCTCAACCCGAACAACACCTATGCTCTCAGCACGGTGGGCGGCCATCCGACCTACAAGATCGTGGTTACCGACGGCAGCCAGCGCTGCCCGCGTTCCCAGACCGCTCATGAGTATGTGACCTATTTCGGCACCTCGGCCGCCTCGGGCTGGCGTCCGTAACCGGCCATCCAGGCCGTCGATTTCACCCTCAACGGGCAGGGGGCTTCAGGGCTCCCTGCCCGCTTTTTTTCTCCGCGATCCGTATCCCCGGGATCCCAATCAAAAGCTGGTACTGTTTTTGCTTTCTTCGCCTTGTCCATGGAACGGGGCACCGACATTCCTTTGACCGCGAGTGGCCGCCTGTGGGGTCCTCTTTCCCGGCGGGGAGGCCTCGCGCTCTTTTTCCTTTTCGTTTTTCTCGCCTATGCAAACACCTTTCAATCCCCCTGGATTTTGGACGATTTCCACAACATCGTCTTCAACCCCACGCTGCGGATCGAAAAGGAGGGCGGCCTGCGGCAAGCGCTTGTCTCCTTCTTTGCGGGAGGAAGGCTCGACCGGCCGATAGCCCGCCTGAGCTTTGCCCTGAATCGCGCAGCCGGAGCGGACAACCCCTGGGGCTATCACCTCGTCAACACCCTGATCCACGCCATTGCCGCCTATCTTCTCTACCGCGTCATCGCCTTGCTCCTGCGCACACGGGCCGCAGGCGATGGGGGGGACGTCGATGAAGCCGCCGCTCTTTTCGCCGCGCTTCTCTGGGCGCTCCACCCGATCCAGACCCAGGCCGTCACCTACATCGTCCAGCGCATGACGGCCCTGGCGGGGCTGTTTTCCCTTCTCGGGGTCTATTGTTTTCTCCGTGCGCGGGGGGGAGGGGCTGACGGGATATCCCGGCCGGGCTGGTGGGGCGGGTGCCTGCTTTCGTTTCTCCTGGCGATCGCCTCCAAGGAGAACGCCGTTCTCTTCCCGGCCGGCCTCCTGCTGATCGAGGTCCTCTTCTTCCGCGGGGGGGAGTGGAAGGCACTTCTTTGGCGGCGGAACGCGCTTCTTCCCTGGGCGGGAGGCCTGCTGGTCTCGGCAGCCGCCTTCTACTTCCTGACCGCCGGGGATCTCCAGGCGCTTTTGAACTATGAAGAGAGGTACTTCACGCTCACCGAGCGGCTGCTCACCCAGCCGCGGGTCCTCTGGCTTTACCTGGGCCTGATCGCCTGGCCCATGCCCTGGCGGTTTTCCCTGGAGCACGATGTCCCGATCTCCACGTCCTTTTTCGAGCCCTGGACGACCGCCCCCGCGCTGGTTGGGATTTTTCTCCTCGTCACCCTCGGCTGGAAGGCAAGGAAGCGCTTTCCTTTTCTTTCGTTCGGAATCCTGTTCTATTTTCTCAATCACCTGGTCGAGTCGACCGTTCTCCCCCTGGAGATGGCCTTCGAGCACCGCAACTACATCCCCTCGATGTTTCTCTTTGTCGCGCCGGCACTGGGCATTCTCGGCGCGGGAAGGGTGCTCACGCAAAGAGACCCCTCGTTCCGGCGCTGGGTTTTTGCCGTTCCCCTTGTGCTTGTCGTCGCCCTCGGCGGGGCCACCTTCGTGCGCAATCTCGCCTGGGCCTCGCCGGCGGCGCTCTGGTCGGATACGCTGCAGAAGGCCCCGCGCTCAGGCCGGGCGATGGCCTACCTCGCCCTGATCTGCTCCGAGAGCCCCTCCGGCTTGCCCCTCGCCTTGAGGCTCTACGAGAAGGCGCTCGCGGCGGAGCACCCCAACCGGAGGCTCGCCGCGGAAATTTTGAATAACATGGCCGCCCTCCGTTACGCGGCGGGCGAGTACGCGGCCGCGGCCGCAACCTGGGGGCAGGCGCTCGAGCGCTACCCCGGCTATCCCGAGGCACGCTACCGGCTCGCCCTGGCCCTGTTCCGCGACGGGCAAAGCCGGAAAGCGCTCGAGCACCTGGACTCCCTCCTCGAGCGGGATGCCCAAAACCCCTATGCCCTCAACCTGCGGGGGAAGATCCGCTTCGAGACCGGTGACCCGGCCGGCGCGCTCGAAGATTGGGCACGAGCCCTGGCGGCGGCGCCCGATTACGCCGCGGCCAGGCTGAATGTCGGTGCGCTCCACGCCTCAAGCGGCGACGGCGCGAAAGCCAAATTTTTCCTTTCCCCCTTGCGCGACCACCCGGATTTCGGTTTCGCGGCCCGGCTCTGGCTCCTGGTCGCGATCAAGCAACCCCCGGCAGGCGCAGGCGAAGCGGGTCCCGACGGCTCCCTGTTTCCGGGCATGAGGCTCGAGGAAGCGGCAAGCCGTCTCGCGGAGCTGCAGCGCGAGCCACGGATTGCCGACGCCGTGATTCTGCCGGTGTTCGATGAACCCCTGCGCCGGATGTTCGCCTCGCCTCAACGGATGGGGGAGGAAAGGGGGGGGCGATGGACGCTCGCGCGCTGACCCTGGAGGGACGAAGGCCGCTTCCGCCGTCGTTTTTTTTCAAGGGGGCTTCGATCACGGCCCTTTTGGGGGCGGGCGTTTCGATCGCGCTGGTGATCAGCCATGTCCGCCTCTTTACGGACCCGGCCTACGAAAGCTTCTGCGCCATTTCCCAGTCGCTAAACTGCGAAACCGTTTCGCAATCCCCCTGGGCCCTTCTCGTGGGGGTCCCGGTCGCCGCCTGGGCCGCCCTGGGCTATCTCGCCTTTCTCGCTCTCGTTTCGATTCGTTGCGATCGCCCCGCGGCGCAGCAGGGTCTTCCGGGGCTTGCGCTCGCCGTTGCCATCGGCTTCGTCGCCTACAGCCTGTTTCTGGCCGGGATCTCCTCCTTGGTGATCGGGAGCTACTGCCTCCTCTGCATGGCCCTGTACGCGGTGAACTTCGCGCTGCTCGGCTGGTCGTGGGCCCTCTTGCGCCGGTCAAAAAGCCCCGTTTTCTTTGAGGCATTGGCACTCGATTTGCAAAACTTGTTTCGAACCCGGCCGGGAAGGGCCTTTCTTGCGGCGACCCTTGCTGCGGCGGTGGCGCTCAAGCTCTTTTACCCCGCCTACTGGGAAATCCGGCCGGCCGGGATGGCGCGCGATCTCGCAAACGGCCTCACCGCGGAAGGCCGCCCCTGGATCGGGGCGAGCGAGCCGGTGCTCGAGATCGTCGAGTTTGCGGACTATCTCTGTTTTCAGTGCCGCAAGATGCATGTTCACCTGCGGAGGCTGGTCGAGCGCTACCCGCAGAAGATCCGGCTCGTCCATGTGCACTATCCCATGGACCACGAGGTGAACCCCGCCGTCACGGCGCCTTTTCACCTCGGCTCCGGAAAATTGGCGATGCTGGCGATCCATGCGGCGGGGCAGGGGAAATTCTGGGAAGTAAACGACCTTCTGTTCGTCATGGCGGAGTCCCGCGGCGAGATCGATCTGCGGGAGATCGCCTCCCGGACGGGGCTGTCGGTCGAAGGGCTCGCCGGGTCGCTGGCGGATGCCGCGGTCCGGGAAAAGCTCGCGGCGGATCTATCGTATGCCGTCTCGGCCGGCGTTGAGGCGACACCGACCTTTCTCGTCCGCGGCAAGACGTACCTGGGGACGATTCCCGAAGAGGTCTTCCGGGACGTGCTGAAGTAGATCGGCCGCGGGGAGACCCGGGTGGCCGCAATGGGGCTCATGGAAACGACGTTCACACGGGGGCATCTCCCGGCTCTCGGCTTCCTGCTTGCGGGGCTGATTTTCAGCATCGGTCTCCTGGCCGGGGTGCCGCCGGTCGACCGCGATGCGCTCACCCATCACTTGGCCGTCCCCAAGCTCTATCTGCAACACGGGGGGATCGTCGAGCTCCCCGAGATCGAGTTCTCCTACTACCCGATGAACCTCGATCTCCTCTACCTCGTCCCGCTTTCCTTCGGAAACGACATCCTTCCCAAATACATCCATTTCGCCTTCGGGCTCCTTGCCGCAACCCTGATTTACCACCACACCGCCAACCGTCTGCAAAGCCGGTTTTGGGGGCTTGCCGGCGCCCTGATGTTCCTTTCCCTTCCCGTCGTCGTCAAGCTTGCGATCACCGTCTACGTCGACCTGGGGCTGATTTTCTTTTCGGCGGCCGGCCTGCTCGCCCTTCTCCGCTGGGCGGAAAGCGGGATGCGGTGGCGCTGGATGATCGTTTCCGCCGTATCCTGCGGGCTTGCCCTGGGGACGAAATACAACGGCCTGATCACCTTCTTTCTCTTGTCCGCCCTGGTGCCCTTCCTGGCCGCAAGATCCTGCCGCCGGGCAGGCTCCGGCGCCCTGGCCCGCGGCATCGGCTGGACCGCAGCCTTCTTCATCCTTTCCCTTGCCGTCTTTTCGCCCTGGATGATCCGCAACGTCCGCTGGACGGGAAACCCGATCTATCCCTTATACGACGGCGTTTTCCGCTCCTTGAGCCCTTCCGGGAAGACCCAGGCGCAAGAGGCGGGGGCCGCGGCGGCCGCCGGGGAGCCCTCCCAGGGCCTGAACCATTTCGTCGCTCGAAGACTCGTCTTCGGCGAATCGGCGCTCGAAACCTTCACCATCCCGATTCGAATTTTTTTCCAGGGCGAAGACGATGACCCGAAATACTTCGACGGCCGGTTGAACCCGGGGCTTCTTTTCTTTTCCGTTCTTGCGTTTTTCGGAACGGCGGCACTCGGTAAACGGGAGCGAACCGAGCGTCTGGTCTTGGCGGGGTTTTCTCTTTTTTACCTGCTCTACACCTTTTTCACGGTCGACATGCGCATCCGCTACGTCGGGCCGATCCTCGTTCCGTTGGCGATTCTCTCGGTTTACGGGATGAGGCAAGCCGTGCGCCTGCTGGAGGGGCGCTGCAGGCTTTGCAGCGTGCGCTGGAGGGTCGCCCTGCCGCTTGTTCTGGTGGCGCTCACCCTTGCGCCCAACTTCTTCTACCTGGCGCGGCAGTTCGAAATCGTGCGACCCCTGGATTACCTCACGGGACGGGTCGGCCGCGAGGAGTACATCGCCCGGCACCGCAAGGACTACCCCGCCTTCCAATTCATCAACACGGCCCTGCCGCAGGAAGTGAAGATTCTCGGGCTTTACATGGGAAACCGCCTCTACTACGCCGATCGGCCGCTTGTTTTCGGCGACCGGTTTTTCGAACAATCCCTCTCCCGGGCGGGTTCGCCGGAGGAACTCGCGGGCTTGCTGCAGGAAAGAGGATTTTCCCACATCCTGCTACGGGGGGACATCCTGGGGCTCGTGGCGGCGGAGACGATGACCCCGAGGGATCTCGCCGTGTTCCAAGGCTTCATCCAAGGGCACACGCGGACGCTCTTTTCCAGGGACGGGTTTTTCGTGATGGAAATCCTCAAGTCAGGATCCGATCCTTCCCCGCACACCGTCGGCAACGCGGCGGCGATCGGCGCCTGAGGCCGCGCCCCGGGTCCGGCGCGACTTCCGGAAAGAGGGGAGAACCGATGGCAACGCCCCGGGTTTCGATCATCATCCCGGCGCACAACGAGGCCGAGAACATCGGGCCGCTCGTTGTTCGGCTGCGCGCTCTTTTTCCCGACTACGAGCTGATCGTGATCGACGACGGCTCCTCCGATGACACCTCCCGCCTCGCCCACGAGGCCGGCGCCATCGTTTACCGCCACCCCTACAACATCGGCAACGGCGCGGCCGTGAAAACCGGGATCCGGGTCGCGACCGGGGAGATCCTCGTCTTCATGGACGCCGACGGGCAGCATGACCCCGAGGACGTGAAGCGGCTGCTCGCTCATTTCCCGGAATACGACATGGTCGTGGGGGCGCGTTCGGCTTCCGGGCAGGCCTCTCTCGGCCGCGCCCTCGGCAACAAGATCTACAACTGGCTGGGCTCCTACGTGGCGCGCTTCCGGATCGAGGATTTGACCTCGGGCTTCCGTGCCGTGAAGGCCGAGGTCGCCCAGGGGTTTCTCTACCTTCTGCCCAACACCTATTCCTACCCGACCACGATCACGCTCGGCGTGCTGCGCACCGGAAGAAGCCTGAAATACGTCCCCATTCAAGCCCGGCCGCGCAAAAACGGGAAAAGCGGGATCAAGCTCTTCCGCGACGGGGTGCGCTTCTTCATGATCATCATCCGCATCTGCACGCTCTACTCGCCGATGCGGGTGTTCCTGCCGGTCAGTTTCGCGATGATGGCCCTCGGGCTCGCCAACTATGCCGTCACCTACCTCACGGCGGGGCGGTTCACGAACATGAGCGCCGTCCTGATCACGAACAGCATCGTGATTTTCATGATGAGCCTCATCTCCGAGCAGATCAGCCAGATGCGTTTCGAGCGCCGTGAGCGAAAGGCGGTCGCCAGACGGTTCGATGAAATGCACTGATGCAGATTCCCGGCCGCGCGTCTTGTTTTTGTCGCGTGCGTTTCCCCCCGTCGTAGGCGGGCTGGAGAGGCAGAACGGTGAATTGTCCCGCGCTCTCGGCCGCATCCTTCCGACGACGGTGCTCGCCAACCGTCGCGGAAAAAGGTTTCTGCCGCTGTTTTTGGCATCTTCCTTGGCCCGTGTCCTGATACTTTCGCCGCAAGTGGATCTCATTTTGCTCGGCGATGCGGTGCTCGCTCCGCTCGGAGTCCTTCTTCGGCGTCTCACCGGAAAACCCGTCGTCGGAATCGCCCACGGGCTCGATGTGACCTATCCGCTTCCACTTTACCAGGGGCTCTGGCTCGGGCGAAGGCTAGGGGCCTTGGAGGCGGTCATCGCGGTCAGCCGCCAAACGGCCCGGGAGTGCATGCAACGCGGGGTGGACCCGAAGCGGATCTTTGTGATCCCCAATGGCGTCCCGGTCCCCGCCAGGGCCGATGCGCCGCGAAGCGCACGGCTGGAATGGCTTTCGGAGGAAAAGCGAAAAGGGCGCAAGATCCTCCTCACCGTCGGGAGGCTGAGGAAAAGAAAGGGGATCGCCTGGTTCACCGAGGCGGTCCTGCCGCGCCTTCCTTCCGCTTGCCTATATGTCGTGGCAGGCGAAGGCCCTGAATCCCAGGAGATCGAAAAGGCGGCCTTGCGGCATCGCCTTACGAATCGCCTCCGGCTTGCAGGAAGGGTGACCGAGGAAGAGAAGTCGTTTCTTTTCTCCCAGGCGGATGTCTTTGTCCAGCCCAACATCCCGGTTCCCGGCGACATGGAAGGATTCGGGATCGGAGTGCTCGAAGCTGCGGCAAGCGGTGTGCCGGTCGTGGCTGCGGATCTCGAGGGATTGCGGGACGCGATCCACGAAGGAAAAAACGGGTTTCGCGTTCCGCCCTTGAACGCCTGGGAATTTGCCCTCCGGATCACCCATCTGCTCGAAGATGACACGTTCCGGTGCAGGGCCGGAGAAATCGCTCGCAGCTACACGTGCAAGCGCTTTCAGTGGGATCGGATTGCGCGGCGCTACGCCTCCGTCTTGAGCCGGGTCTATTCGACGGCGGGAACCGGAACATGAGACGTCCGCACGCGGTGCTCGATATTGCGTCGCGACGGATGAAGGCGCGCAAAATCGAATCCCTCCTCAATCTCCAAAAAAGGCCTGAGCCGATTCGGTTGCTCGAGATCGGAACCGGCTGCGGCGGGATCGCTCACTATTTCGCAACGCACCCCGGGATTCGCTACCAGGTCACGGCCGTCGATGTCGTGGACCAGCTTCAGGTATGTGAAGGATTCGATTTTTTGCGTGTGGAGGACACCTGCCTTCCTTTCGAGGCGGAAAGCTTCGATGTCGTCATCTCCAATCACGTCATCGAACATGTAGGGGCGCTGGATGCGCAAAGGCACCATCTGGCCGAGATCCGGCGCGTAATGCACCGCCAGGGCGTCGGCTACCTCGCCTTGCCCAGCCGCTGGATGGTCTTCGAGCCCCACTATCGCTTGCCGTTTTTGAGCTGGTTCCCCGAAAGGCTGCGGCATCGCTATCTGAGGTTCACCGGCAGAGGCAGTGCCTATGATTGCCGGCCTCTTTCCCCCCGGATCGCCGAGCGGCTAATCCGCGAGGCCGGGCTTCTTCCCACGAACCTCTGCACGGCCGCTTTCCGGGAAACCCTGCGCATCGAAGGGCAAAAGGGATACCTTGTCCGTATGGTTTCCGCATTCCCCGACAGGGCGATCGAGCAAGTCTCCCGTTTGATGCCAACCCTGGTCTATCGGCTCGAGCATGCACCATGAAAGAGGCTTCTTTCATTTCGGGTGTCTGGTTCCCGGCGGTCCGGGCGCATAGTGGGACGGATGTCTTTACGGAAAGACTTGCGCTGGGATTGAGAAGAAGGGGAATCCGGACGGAAATCGCCTGGCTTCCCTTGAGGGCGGAATATTTCCCTTGGTCGTTCAGGATCCCCAAGCCCCCTCTCTGGGCGGAAGTTGCGCATGTGACGAGCTGGCTTCATCCCCGTTTTTTTCCAGACTCGCTTACGGTTGTTTCCACCGTCCATTTCTGTGTGCACGATCCCATCTATGAACCGCACAAGGGTTTTCTTCAAAAATTCTACCACCGGTTCTGGATTCGCGAGGTGGAAAGGAAGAACCTCTCCCGGTCTTCAGTAATCACCGCTGTGAGCACGTATACCGCCAATCAAGCGGAGAGGGTATTCCGCGCCCGGCCGATCCGGGTGGTTCCCAACGGCATCCCTTTGGACGGGCCGTTCCAGATGAGGCCGCGGGCGAAGCCTCATCATCCCTTTCGGTTATTGTACGTCGGAAACTGGTCGAAGAGAAAGGGCGTGGATCTGCTCGTCCCCCTGTTGAAATGTCTGGGTGGGAATTATGAGCTTTGGTTTACTGCGGACCGGGGAAACCGACATCTTGCATACCGATTGCCAGAAAACTGCCGCTGTGTAGGACGTATAAATCAACAGGAGGAACTGGCGAGCATCTACCAGGACGCCGATGCCTTGCTGTTCCCAAGCCGTCTGGAAGGCTATGGCTTTGTCGCCGCAGAAGCCATGGCCTGTGGTCTCCCGGTCATCGCCGTCCATGCGACATCGCTTCCGGAAGTGGTCGATAACGGGAAAACCGGCATTTTATGCCGACGACACGATGTCTCCGAGTTTGCTTCGGCCTGCGAAGCGTTGCGGGGGGACGTCGTCCGTTGGAGAATGATGCGGGAAGAATCCAGGAAAAGGGTAGAGCGCCTGTTTTCGGAGGAGACGATGATCGACAATTACCTTCGTTTGTATGCTTCCGCGATGCGATTTCGTTCGCCGGCACGACCGGGAAGATACGGATAGGTTCAGCAGGCAGGACTATCGGCCGGAGACGAGGAGTCTATCGGCTTTCTTGCTCTTTCCAGCAAAGTCAGAATCAAAGCTTTTCTTTTATTGCCCACCATATCCCACGAGTAGACGGATTCCGCCAAACGCCTGGCATTTTCTGCGAGTTGTGTACGGAGAGGCGGGTTATGCTTCAATTCGTTTATGGTCGCAAGAAATTCATGCAGGCCAACGATCATCGCTTCGACCCCGTTTCGGATCCCCAGGCCGCGGGCGCCGAACGGCGTAGTGATGACGGGCAACCCATAAGCGAAATAGTGAAGCATCTTTACGTTTAGACCCGATCCTTCGATCAGCGGATTGACCGCGCAGTCGGCGGCATGGAACCAGTCGGACAGGTCAGGAAGAGCGCCGGTCTGGATAAAACCGGGCCGGGACCTGGACCGTATGCCTACCGACCCCGCCGCAACCCAAAGGATTTCCGAATTACCTCCTTCGTTCGCCCAGTCCATCATCCTGTTCAGGGCGTGGCGGTTCGGGGGATGCCAGGAACCGGTGAAGAGGACCACAAATTTTCCATCGATGCCGAGACGCCGGCGGATTTGCCTGCGTTGGTCGGGGGGCGCCGGTTTCATGCGCTCGCTGTCGACGCCGACGGGGATGACCAAAGATGGTCGCTCCCCATATAGCTCGACCAGCCTTTTCCGGTCTTCTTCGGTAAGGCAGACCACTGCGTCGGACTCCTGCCAGGCGGTCCGCTCAATTTCGGCCATCTTTCTTCGAGCCTCATGCGGGGCTCGGGTGTTCTGATCCGCGAGATCCACTTCCACATTATGCGCGACAAACAACACAGGTTTTCCTGGAGGGTGAAGCGGGAAGAACCATGGGGACTCGCAAACGGTCACGTCCGATTGCGACGCCAGGTGCCGCGGAAGCCCGTGGAGTGATCGTTTGATGTATTCCGCAGCGTATAGCGGAGGAAGTCCCTTCCGGCCTCGCCGCAGGAAGTCGACCCAGACCCACGGGGAAACGTAACGATACTCGGTCAAGCCGGGTGCGATCATTCTGCGAAACGACCGGAAATGGCGCAGGGCCTCTAAGCGGCGCAGCCCGTAGCTGTACAGGACGACCTCCAGCCCTGAGCGCGCAAGAAAGCAGGCGTTCTCGAAGATCGCGCGATGGCCCCCGGAGCGGGGCGGGTATACGCCGAAAGGGCAGAGGATGAGGAGGCGAAACGTCTTGGTTTTCATCCCGCAACCAGGACGCAGCGCTTGATGAAAGCATCCGCGATGCCGCGCATGCTATGGGTGAAAATGGATCGCTTGCCTGTGCGAAAGGTCCACAACAGGGCGTTCATCACGCTATAGGCAAGAACGGTCGGCAGGGCCTCTGGGTGGTGACGCGCGGTGAAGCGAACCCTGCTGCGGCAGATCCAGTAAAAAGACTTCTCGCTACGCCGATTTCCATCCCCGCTGGAGCCAATCGTTCCACCCTCGCGATGGTAGACGATCGAATTCGGGGCATACAGAAACTTGAAACGCCCCCTTGCTCTTCGGGCCCAATCGATTTCCTCGAAATAGAGAAAGTAGCTTTCATCCATCAACCCGACGGTCTCAATGAAGTCACGGGAAACCAGCATGGAAGCCCCGGCAACATAGTCCATTTGCGCTTCAACTCTTCCAGGCATGACCTCGGAGGGCCGAGGGCACCCTGCGTAAATGGGGGCGCCGGTACCTGCCCACTTCAGGAAACGGTAGCCTCCCAGTGTCTGGATCTTTCCATCCATCGAGAGCAGAGTCGAGCCGCAGATTCCTGCCTTGCGATCGTTCACCATTCGATCGATCATGGAAGGCAGAGCGTCGGAAATAACCCAGGTGTCGTTGTTCAAAATCCAGTAGTAGTTCGGGGCAAACCATCGTTTTGCGAAGATGATAGCGGTGTTGTTTCCAGCGGCGAATCCGAGATTGATCTTGGTTCTTAAAAGAACAATATCTGGTGAAATGCTTTGTGACCATGGAAAGGTACAGTGAGGTCCATAGATTTGGAATGAGTCTATTCTACTTTTAAAATCAAATAAATCTATTGTTGAAAATCTCTTTTTCTCGATGGGGGAAAAACCGGCTTTTAAAAAAGATTGCAATCTTTCATGGGAGTCGTCTGAGGAGTGATTATCACAAATGACCACACGATAATCCGTGTAATTGCTGCCGCAAACGGTTTTAAAACACTTTATGGTATCCTTCCATCTGTTCCAGTTGACAATGATTACGGCGACAGAGGGGTTCCGGTTAGAAATACGAAGGTTAGGTAATGGAGATGCATTCATCAAATAAAGCCTAAGTCTATTAACGGTCTCGTAATTGTCAGGACATTGCCTGTTCTGTGACTTTTCCCCATTGGAGCTGGCTGGCGTCTATTTATCTGAAATATTTCGAGAATTTTAATATGAGCGGGTTCAATTCCCCGCAGCTTGCTGCGATAAAATCGATCCAAACATACAGGAGATATACCCCGCCCCTTGGGGTGGGTTAGTTATCAAAAAAAAATTATTATATTTGAACCGATCGTTTAAAAATATTTTCTCGACCCTGAAACATGATGGACAATATCATGACTTTTAAACGCCGAATCTCTGATACCCTCGGAGGTTGATAAATCGACATAAGCTCATTAATCGTATCTGCTTGGATAAGCTCTAGTTTTGGCCATAAATCTGGTTTAACGGGATGAAAATTTCTGATTTCTTGATAATTTTTATGATTTATTGATTTCCATTTTTTATAGAATGATTCGCCGTCAAAATCTTTAGAATGACCCCAGCTTATTAACTTTTGTCTGACTTCTTCAGGTTGACGTGCGAGCGTTTGATGAAAAACAAGGCATCTGGATAGACGATGTTGGAATCCTGTTCTTCTATAAGAACGAAAAACAGGGTTATAAAAGGCAAGTGGGAAAGTTTCATATCTACCGTTAGGAAAACTAACTATGTAAAATCCTTCAGGTGCTTTTTTGATAATTGGAATCCATGAAGCAAATATAGTAAATGTTTTCTTTTTATGAACAGAAATAGATGACAAATACTTAATAAAATTTTCGATTTTAAGAATATATTCATCCACATCCACTTGAAGATGCCATCCGGAAGGTCCCATAAACGATGATAGCTTGTTTCTTTGAAATGTTTCATTTTCTATGGGAGACCGGTGTAAAGCGTAAAAGCTATCTTCATAAATTGCTATCTTTTTATTGGAATCAATTTGGTTCAAAAGTTCAATTAATTTCGATCGTTCGAGTTGAAATTTGTTCCCAGACCAAGTTGTGTTGTTGCAGTCAAGGGAAATGGTGATGCTGTCAACGTAAGGGTAGACGGTTGGTAAGGAATGTTCTAACAATCTCCAATCATAAGAAACAACATATCCTACTTTAAATATGTTTTTCATAGAAATGTCTACAGAACATAATGAATTTCTCGAATTCAGGTATTCGGAACAACCAGCTTAAAACAATCAAGAGTAATATAGATCCCATAAAAAAAGATGCTATATAAAAAGTAGGGTAAATATTTAATTTGGAAAAATTATTTGGTTCATAAGGAAAAATCTGGACGGTAAACCATAAAACAGCAATTAAGATAAGTGGTAGAACGGTGATTTCTTTTATGAAACGGAGATTGTAGCTATTCGAAGATATTATGACCGCTGTTACTTGTAACACGGATGAAACGAGAAGCAATAGGCTCCAGTTGAGGATTAGACAGATGATTCCATAAGAATGAAACAACGATAAGTCGAGGATAATTACCGAAAGGGTAAAAAAACAAGATGTTAAGGCCGAAAGACGCTGGCGACCGAAGGCGATCAATGTCTGAGAGGAAGCCGCATAAATGCATAGAGAAGGAATGGAAAGAGAGAAGGCCATCATCATCGATGAAAACTGCCTCTGAAAAGAATAGCGCGAATCAACGACTGAAAATAATAGATCATAGATCGCATTTCCGCAAAATAAAAAAACAGCCGTTATTGGGGTGAAGGCAAAAATCATGAAACGAATAAAATTTTGCATAAATTCGGCGGTTATCTTTAATCCACTCAATGAATATATTGAAGACATCTTAACGGAATAAAGCGAATGAGTAATTCCGATAATTACGCCCATAGGCAATTCAACCAACTTTCTGCCATAATCAAAAAGAGACACATTGCCTTGAGGCAGATAGCTGGTGAGGGCCCTTTCCGTATAACTCAGCAACTGGCCGGCAAAAAATGGAATCCAAAAAGGCAAGGCTTTCGAGAAATATGAAAAAACAGTTCGGTCCGGGATCGCACTCAATGGAAACTCGGATCGAAATTTAATTTTTAAGCGACGAAGCATCATAAAAATTGCGAGAAGATAACCGGCATAGCTGCCTGCAATCAACGAGTAAATGCCGACTTGCTTTTGCCAAATTACGATAATAAGAAGGGCAATCGCTGAGGATAAAATTTGTGCGGTTTCAGGATATTCGAAGTGGTCCGTTGAATTTAGTGCGGCTGCCAAAAGAACCATCATCTGTTGGAAGGCAAGAGCCGGCATGACAATCGCTATCATGTGGGCAAGATCTCTTCTTTCAAGGATATCAAATCCAGGAGCGATCCATGAAGCAATTGAGTATTTAAAAAGAATTCCTAATAAGACCAGAACCGCACAAATGATTAAAATTGATGTATTGAGAGCGCAGACAGTTCGTAAAGATTTATGAATACCTCTTTTTCTTTGATCGGCTACAAATTGAATACGATAAACATCTTGAATAGGTCCAAAAAACAGCTGAGATAAAATCAAAATAAATGAACTTGAAAGAACCCAATAATCCCTTTCTTTCGAAAAATTAAAATATAAAGCAGAAAGATAAAAAATTGCTATAGAGAAAGAGTATCGAATGACCTTTAATAAGGCGAGACGAAAACTTTGTAAGGCAACCGCTGAAGAAACGTTTGTCATTTAACCTTGATCGCGTTTGGTTGTTTTAATATATTTGGATTTAATTTCCCGGCCCTCGCGGCGATAGAATCGATAAAAGACATCATCTGACTCCCCCGCTCCCTGAGACGGGCATGGCCTATTTCAAGAGCATGAAAACTATATGATTTTCATGTTCATCGAAGAAAATCTTGACATCGATTGATCAATCGTTTAAGAAAACTATTTCGTTAATTTTTTGTATAAAATAAAATTAAAAAAACGTGGCTCGCAGAATTCAGTAAGAAGAGCCGCCCGTTTTAGAGAGAGGGGATAATGCCGAAACCGGTTACGATTCAACCTGTCCGCGGTACCCTCGGCATCCTCATCCCCGGCATGGGGGCCGTGGCGACGACCTTCATCGCCGGCGTACTTGCCGTGCGCAAAGGCCTTGCGCGGCCGATCGGCTCGCTCACCCAGATGGGGACCATCCGCCTGGGCAAGCGCACCGAGAAGCGCGTGCCGATGATCAAGGACTTCGTCCCGCTTGCGGGACTCGAGCAGCTCGAGTTCGCCGGTTGGGACATTTTCCCGGATTCCGCCTACGAGGCCGCCGTCAAGGCGCGGGTTCTCGAACGCGGGCTTCTCGATGCCCTCAAGGACGAGCTCGAGGCGGTCCGCCCCATGAAGGCCGTCTTCGAGCGGCGCTACGTCAAGCGCCTGGACGGGCCCCACCGCAAGCAGGGGAAAAGCTGGATGGACCTCGCCGATCAGCTGCGCGAGGACATCCGCACGTTCCGCCAGACCCGGAAACTCGACCGGCTGGTCATGGTCTGGTGCGGCAGCACCGAGATCTACATCGAGCCCGGACCGGTTCATCAGGATCTGAAATCCTTCGAAAAGGGGCTGGTTGAAAACGACTCCGCCATCTCTCCTAGCATGATCTATGCCTATGCCGCCCTTCAGGAAGGGGTTCCCTACGCGAACGGCGCCCCGAACCTGACGGTCGACATCCCCGCGCTCCAGGAACTCGCCAAGAAAAAGAAGGTGCCGATCGCCGGCAAGGACCTCAAGACCGGCCAGACCCTCATGAAGACGATCCTCGCCCCGGGTCTGAAGGCGCGCATGCTTGGCTTAAGGGGTTGGTTTTCAAGCAATATCCTCGGCAACCGGGACGGCGAGGTGCTCGATGACCCCGACTCGTTCAAATCCAAGGAAGTGAGCAAGCTCGGCGTCCTCGACTACATTCTCCAGCCCGATCTCTACCCCGACCTCTACAAGGACTTCTACCACAAGGTCCGCATTCACTACTACCCGCCGCGCGGGGACGACAAGGAAGGCTGGGACAACATCGACATCTTCGGCTGGCTCGGCTATCCGATGCAGATCAAGGTCGATTTCCTCTGCCGCGACAGCATCCTCGCCGCCCCGCTGGTCCTCGACATCGCCCTGTTTCTCGATCTCGCCGCCCGGGCCGGGATGAGCGGCATCCAGGAGTGGCTCTCCTTCTACTTCAAGAGCCCGATGGTGGCGCCGGGCCTCTATCCCGAGCACGACCTCTTCATCCAGCTGAAAAAACTGAAAAACACCCTCCGTCACCTCAAAGGCGAGGAACTCATCACCCATCTCGGCCTGGAATACTACGACGAATAGCGAGTCGGGCTCGCGACCCGTGAGGCCTCCCTCATCCCCCGCCGGCCCGGCCGGGGCGGCCTCCCGCCCGTGGCGACCCGTTTCGTTCTCCCTCCTTGCAGCCGGCTGGTTTGCGGCCATGGCCGCTCTGGCGGTCACGGGGCCCGTCGGCCGCCGGCCCCTTCTCTCCATGATCCTCTTCGGGGCGGCCTTTCTCCTCATGGCCGGGATGACCCGGAGCTTCCCCGCGAAGATGACGCCCCGGATGGGATTCGGGCTCGTGCTGGCCCTCGGGATCGCAGCGCGGCTCATGTTCCTTGCCCACCCTCCGGGAAACGATCTCTACCGCTACATCTGGGAGGGAGCCGTGCAGGCCGCGGGGTTCAACCCCTACCTGTACGCCCCCGACCACCCTGCGCTCGCCGGCCTGGCCTCGGGCGAGCTTGCCGCAATCCACCCGCGGATCAACCACCCCTCCCTTCCCGCCATTTACGGGCCGGCAGGCGAGCTTCTGTTTCGCCTGCTCGCCCGGATTTCGCCTTCGGTCTGGGTCTTCAAGGGGGCCATGCTCGCCTTCGAGGCCGGGACCCTCGTCTTTCTCGGCCTGCTTTTGAAGAAGAAAAGCCTTGACCCGGCGCGGCTTCTTCTTTACGCGGCAAACCCCCTGGCGATCCTTTTCCTGGCAGGCGAGGGGCATATCGACGCCTTCCAGGTCTTTCTATTGACGGCGGCCGTCTATTTTCTGGCGGTCGGCCGCGAAGGAAGAGGCTCTCTTTTCCTGGGTGCCGCCTGCCTGGTGAAATACCTTGTCGCGGTCACTCTCCCGTTCTGGCTTTTCCTGGGCCAAGGCTTCTGGCGGAGGCTTCTCTTGGTCCTTCCCTGCGTGACCTTCCTGCCGTTTGTTCTCGAAGGGGGAGGGGTCGCGGGTTCGCTTTCCGTCTTCGCCCTGAAGATGCACTACAACGACGGTCTGATGGAACTTCTGCGCGAAATGTTCGGCGAGGGCGCGCTGACGGCTGCGGTCGTCATCCTGATCGGCGGGCTTTTCTGGGTCTGGCTTGTCACCGACGATCCCCTGCGGGGGGGCTATCTCGCGATCGGGCTTCTCCTTTTGCTTCTGCCCACGCTTCACCCGTGGTATCTCGCCCTCATCGCGCCGTTTCTTTGCCTTTTCCCCCATCCCGCCTGGGTCTATCTCCAAGCGGCGATGCTCTTCACCTTCCCGGTCTTTGGACTGGAGTATCATGCAGGCGTCTTCCGGGAAGTCCCGTGGATGAAATCCCTGGAATACCTCCCCTTTTTCGCCCTTCTCGGAATCGGCCTCTTCCGGCGAGGGCCGTTTGGGTTCGCCGATCAGCGTTTTCCGCCGGTGCGCACGGTCACGGCCCTCGTTCCGGCCCTGAACGAGGAGCCCACGATCGGCCGCGCCCTCCGCCGGCTCGCGTCCATGGCCCACGTGCGGGAGATCCGGGTGGCGGACGGCGGCTCGATCGATGCGACCGCGGCGATCGCCCGGGATGCCGGGGCCGCGGTGGTGTCGGCCCCGCCGGGGAGGGGAGGGCAGATCGCGGCCGCCGCTTCGGGTGCGACCGGTGATGTGCTCTGGGTGGTGCACGCCGACAGCGTCCCGCTGCCGGATGCCGCGGAGAGGATTCTTCGCGCGCTCAACGCAAACCCGCAGGCGGCAGGCGGGGCGTTCGGCATGGCCTTCGAGGGCTCAAGCCCGGCCGGGCGGCTCATCGCCCGCCTGAACAATGCACGGGCGTTCCTCACCGGCATCTCCTTCGGCGACCAGGGACAGTTCGTGCGCCGCGCGGCGCTCGAGCGCCTCGGGGGGCTTCCCGATCTGCGATTGATGGAGGATGTCGAGCTTTCCCTTCGCCTCAAGCGGCTCGGCCGGCCGCTTTATCTCGGCCGGGGGATCGTCGTCTCGGGCAGGCGCTGGAAGAGGGGAACCGTCTGGAAGAACCTCGGGAAGGTCTTCTTTCTTTTTTTCCGTTTTCTCTTGGAGCGGCGGATCCGGCGCGGGCGGGTCCCCGACGAGCGCTATTACCGCCTCTACTACCCTGGGAGGTGAGGGGAGAGATCACCACACCGCTTCATAGCCGTCGGGCGCGAGGTTCCACTTGGGCCCGTAGACATGAATGCGGCGGCTTGGCCCTTCGCGGTCCACGATGGGTCCGCCGGCGTGCACCCAACCGAGAAGCCCCCCCTGGAGATTGAAGAGGCGGATCCCCTTGCGCGCAAGGCGCTCGGCGAGTTTGCCGCTGCGGTAGCTGATAGTACAGTAGCCGATGAGGATTTTATTGTTATATAATTTATATGATTTTAAAAATTCTTCTTCCGAAATCGCCGCGGGAAGCATCGAAACCGCTTGCTCACGCTTCTCGCGCACATCGATGAAGAGCGCCTTGCCTTCCCGGTAAAGACGAATCGCCTCCTCAGGGGTGATGTCTTCGACCTGGGAAAAATCCCTCTTGTAGCCCCGGTAAAGCTCCTCGACCCTCTTTTTTTTCTCTGCGTCACTCATGGCGCCGCCGCCCCGCGCAGGCGTCGTCCACCCCGCCGACCCGGCGAAAAAGGCAAGCAAAAGAGCTGCCACGCACAACCCGATGCGGGGAGACATGTCAGGGCCTTTTCCCAATTCCGCTCACGCCACGGCGACGGCGGGCGGCATGAGCGCAGAGAGGGCCCGCAAGGCCAGGCGGTAGCCCTCGGCGCCCAGGCCGGTGATCTGGCCCGTCGTCACCGCCGCGGTCAGGGATTCGCGGCGGAACGCCTCGCGCCGGTGGATGTTGGAAAGATGGACCTCGATCACGGGGATCGCAAGCAGGGCGAGGGCATCGCGGATCGCAACCGAGGTGTGGGTGTAGGCGGCGGGGTTGATGATCAGGCCGTCGGCCGCCTCGCGGGCCTGCTGGATCCTGTCGACGATCGCCCCCTCGTGGTTTGACTGGAAGGCCGCCACGGCGATGCCGAGTTCCTCCCCCAGCGCGACCAGCGAGGCGTTGATTTCCTCGAGGCTTTCCCGGCCGTAAATCTGCGGCTCCCTTTTCCCGAGGAGATTGAGGTTGGGGCCGTGGATCACGAACACGCGGCGAACCATGCGCTCATCGGGGTTCATGCCCTCGTTTCTCCTTCCCGCAGGCCGTTGCGCAGCGCGGCGATGGCCGCGCGGTAGTCCCCTTTGCCGAAGATCGCCGAGCCGGCGACGAAGATCTCGGCCCCGGCGCGATCGATCGCCGCGATCGTCTCCGGGGCGACCCCGCCGTCCACCTCGATCCGGCAGGGCAGGCCGCGCTCGTCGATCATGGCGCGCAGCCGGCGGATCCGCTCGAGGGCGCTCGGGATGAAGGCCTGGCCCCCGAAGCCGGGGTTCACGCTCATGACCAAAACGAGATCGACGAGGTCCAGAACCCAGCTCACGGCCTCGATGGGGGTCGCCGGGTTGAGGACGACCCCGGGCCGGGCGCCGTGGTCGCGGATGAGGCAGAGCGTGCGGTGCAGATGCGGGCAGGCTTCCACGTGCACGGAGAGCACATCGGCCCCGGCCCTGGCGAAATCGGGGACGAAGCGGTCGGGGTCGCGGATCATGAGGTGGACGTCCAGCGGGAGCCTTGTGCTTCGGCGCGCGGCCTCGACGAGGATCGGGCCGAAGGTGAGGTTGGGCACAAAGCAGCCGTCCATCACGTCGGCGTGGATCCAGTCGGCGCCGGCCTCTTCGACGGCGCGGATTTCCTCGGCAAGACGCGAGAAATCGGCGGAAAGGATCGAGGGAGCGATGAGTTTCATGGACGCCCTTTTGCGTGTGGGGAGTGTGGCGCAGCCGGCCTCAGCCCTTGCGCCGCAGGCGGGCCGCAAAGAAGCCATCCATATACTGCAGCCCGGGCCAGGTTTGCAAGAAACCGCTCCCCTCTAGAAGGGCGCGGATTTCCCCGGGGGCATCTTCGGTATGGGGGTCGAGCTCGAAGCGCTTATCGGCGCGGAGAAAGCCTTCGATCACCTCGATGCCCTCCTCGGGCTCGGGCGAGCAGACCGCGTAGACGACGACCCCGCCCGCTGAAACGAGCTGCGCCGCGGCGGAAAGAAGCGCGCGCTGGGTCGCCTGCCGGCGCGGGAAGCCCCCCTCGTCGACCGACCAGCGGATGTCCGGGTTGCGGCGGATCGTCCCCAGCCCGGAGCAGGGGGCGTCGAGCAGGACGCGTTGGAAGGGGCCTCCCAGGGCTTCGGCCGCAAGCTCAAGGAGATCGGCGGCATGGCAGGAGACGATGCGGACACCCAGCCGCTCCATCTCCCGGGACAAGCGGCCCAGCCGTTTTTCGCTCTTGTCGACTGCGACCAGCTCGCCCGCGTTTCCCATGAGCTGGGCGATATGGCCGGTTTTCCCGCCGCGTCCGGCGCACAGGTCGAGCACGCGCTCGCCAGCGCGCGGGGCAAGGAGGGCGCCGACCAGCTGGGAGGCCTCGTCCTGCACCTGGAAGAGGCCCTCGCGGAAAGCCGCCGTCTCGGCGACCCGCGGCCGAAGCCCGCGCACGTGGAGGCCGACCGGCGAGATGCGCGTTGGGAGGACCTCCTCGGCGTCCGGCCGCAGGCGGGCGATCAGCCCGTCGCGGTCGATCTTCAGGGTGTTCGCGCGGAGCGCAAGCGACGGGATCTCGTTGACCGC
>Ga0073932_1002307_pt1 | contig 30261 bp, 29 predicted proteins | sample DewCreD2012metaG_FD_76967 | JGI IMG/M metagenome (GOLD analysis project Ga0073932, IMG submission 76967) | Hot spring sediment bacterial and archeal communities from British Columbia, Canada, to study Microbial Dark Matter (Phase II) - Dewar... ...
TCTATTTCCGGTTGCGGACTCGCCAGAGACCACACCCCCCGGTCCTGGGCTCCAGCAGACTTTGGTTGCGGCCTAAGGCCTGCCTTAGGTACATAGATGGGGAAAGAGGAATCAAGGATGTTTGCAGGAATCGATGTGGGTTCCCTCACCGCTGAAGCGCTGGTGATCGACGAGGGGAGGATCGTCGGAAGCGAAATCATTTCCGTTCTTCCCAATCCCGTGGACTCGGCGCGCGCGGCTATGGGCGCTTTGCTGGCCAGGAGCGGACTGGACTGGGGAGATCTCACCTACACGGTGAGCACGGGCTACGGCCGTGAGCAGATCCAGCGCCAGGGCCTTGCCCGGGAGAACCTCTCGGAAATCTCCTGCCACGGGCTGGGCGCTCACACGCTGGATCCCGAGGTCCGCACCATCATCGACATCGGCGGCCAGGATGCCAAAGTGATCAAGCTGGACACCAAGGGCAGGCTGGAGGACTTCGTGATGAACAACAAATGCGCCGCCGGCACCGGTCATTTCCTCGAAGCCATGAGCAGAGCCCTTGGGGTGGGTCTCGAGGAGTTGGGACCGCTGGCCATGAAGTCCAAAAAGCCTCTTGCCATGAGCAACCGCTGCACCATCTACGTCGAAACCGAGGTCATCCACTACCTTCAGCGGGGAGCATCGAGGGAAGACGTGGCCGGAGGCATCACCCTGGCCATGGCGGACAGGGTCCTCTCCCTTGTGCGCAGAATCGGGCCGGAAAGCAAGATCATGATCACAGGCGGTGTGGCTAAGAACAAAGCGGTCAAAGCGGCATTGGAAAAGGCGCTTGGGATGAAGATCGTTTACCCGGACCTGGACCCTCAGCTGATCGGGGCCTACGGCGCCGCCGTTTACGCGGCCGCGAAAGGGGGCTCGAAATGATTACCGTGGGCTGCGACGTGGGCAGCCTTTTTTCCAAGGCGGTGGTCATGGACGGAGACGAGATCATCGGGAAAAGGATGATCGCCACGACAGGCCGCATCGCCGCCGAGGTTCACGATCTGTTGAAGGCCGTGATGAAATCGGCGGGGATCTCGGCCGACAGGGTCGATTGTCTGGGAGCCACGGGCAACGGTGCCGCTCTGGTAAAGGACGCGGCCTTTAGGGAGGACACGATCACCTGCGCCGGAGCGGCGGCCGGGTACTTTCTTCCCGAGGTCCGGTGCGCCATCGACGTGGGCGGGCAAAGCATTACCTCCATCGCCATCGACGAAGAAGGCGGGGTCAGGAACTTCATGAGAAACGACAAGTGCGCTTCCGGCTCCGGGAGATTCCTTGAAATGATGAGCGCAAAGCTCGGTATCGCTCTTCCCGAGGTGGACAAGATCGCCGCCGGGGCAAAGACCGTGGTCGAGATCAGCAGCCAGTGCGGGGTGTTCGCAGAGAGTGAAGTCATCACCCATGTGAACAACGGAGAGAACAAAGGCGACATCCTGGCCGGGGTGTGCTCGGCCGTGGCCAAGATGGTCTCGGCCCAGGGAAGACGGTTCGGCGCAGCGGAGCATTTCACTCTCCTCGGCGGGGTCGCCAAGATCGATACGATCACCACCATGGTGCGCAAGAGCTTGGGCGGCTGCTATCATCCGTTCCCCTTTGATCCGCAGCTGGCGACCGCCGTGGGAGCGGCGCTTCTGGGGGACGCGGACTGACATGGGGCTCTTTGACTCGGTCTTTCGGGAGCTTGAGAGATTCGTGGCAGGAAAACGCGGATCGGCCGGATACCGGGAGTTGCCGATCACCGATTTCTCAGACTGGCCCTCCCAGGACGACCTCATTTTGGAGGAGGAGACGGCGCTCGAGCTGGGCAACCCCAAACTGGGATCCCTGACCCTGCTTGCCTGGAGGGAGGAGAAAATCGAGGAGGATTCGATTGTTCTTGTCGGACCGGACCTCCCAGAGATCAGAAACCCCAGCGCACCATTTGCTCGGATCGTTCTGGTCAGTGGAAGGTTTGACGACGAGTACAAGTGCTTTTGCGAACTTCGGGACGTTCTTTACGATATCCGGCTCAAGGGAATGATGTTCAGGGTCCTGCCGAGCAGGCAGATGATCTGGACCCGCGTCAACACGCGCGCCCTGGAACAGGGCTTCTCCCTGGGTCATCTCGGAAGCGCATTGATTGAAAACTTGAGGGCTGTTGATTTTGTCTCCGGGGTCAGGGTGGTTTTTGTCACTTCCGGCAAGCAGGACCTCACCGCCCTGTCCGGCCCGGCTGCCCGGGCCGAAAAGCTCGTGGGCGCCATGATGAAGATGACCGAGGAGATGAGCTACGACTGCGATAGCTGCCAGTACAACGATGTTTGCAACGAGGTGGCTGAGCTGAGGAGAATTCGCAACAGGCTCAAGGAGGGGGAGAAGAGGTGACTCCCAGGGTCATGGCTGTGTGCGGGAAGGGCGGGGTGGGCAAGACCATGGTGTCGGCCATCCTGTGCGGCGAGCTCTGTCGCCGCAAGGACAGGAAGGCTTTGATCATCGACGCCGACCACGCGGGAGGCCTTGAAATGGCGCTCCACTTTCCGGGGGGAAAATCCATCAACCAGGTGCGGGTGGAAACGATCCAGGAGATCAAGAAAAAGAATGCAGACCAAAAAGACCTGGCAAGAGGCATTGACTACATGGTGGCCCGGGCGCTCACGGAAAGGGGCAACCTGGCGTTTCTTTCTTTGGGCAGACCCGAGGAAGTAGGGTGCTACTGCTCCGTCAACAACCTGCTTCGGGAAGCTGTCGAACAGCTGGCGGTGAAGTTCGATTTCGCGTTGATAGACGCGGAGGCCGGCATCGAGCAGGTCAACCGCAATGTCATGAAAGCGGTGGATTATCTGCTCCTTGTTTCCGACACCTCGGCCAAGGCCGTCCGAGTGGCGGAGACCATTCAAAAGGTGGCGTTCAAGAACACCGGAGAGACAAAGGCCGGGCTGCTTGTCAATAGGGTTCATTCGGAGGAGGAGGTTGAGGAGATCCAATCCCGCACGACACTTGACGTGATTGGCTGGGTTCCGGAGGATGAGACCATCAGGAAGTTTGACGGGCTGAATCTCTCCTTCTTCAGCCTGCCCTCCTGCCCGGCCTCGGAAGCAGTGATCAAAGCCGCGGCAAGGGCCGGCATCCTGGGTTGAACTGGAAATGGCACCGAACGTTTTCAGAGTCTTGGACAGAACTCAGCCCGACGCCTTCCAGAGTCCTTCCGAGTAGCCTGGCATGAGAAAAGGGGTGACGGGAGATCGCGAAAGAAGGGTGTTTCTTCAAAGGCCTTGACAAGTTTGCTGAAATGTCAGAAAAATAAAACAGTTCAGGCGAGCGGGTTCTGTCCCAATCGCCGCTTTTCTTGTGCCCCCGTAGCTCAGGTGGATAGAGCACCAGATTCCTAATCTGGGTGCCGCGTGTTCGAGTCACGCCGGGGGCACTATTTTTTTGTTTATCCTACGGGTCGATTCCTTTCAGGAGATTTTGCCCCGGATCTTCTCATCAATCTCTTCTGCTCCCACTTCTCAATGAGTCGAACAGGTCGAGTTCTCATCGTCCGACAAGGAACAGGCGTGTTGTGCATAATCAAAAAAAGAATAACGGTCGATTTAGGACTTGACAATTTAGCCATATAGTGGCTAAATTTCAGCCATGATACGGCGATATTTGCAGCATTCCGTACTGGAATCCCTGAAGCACTTCCCTGTGGTTCTTCTCACCGGTGCGAGGCAGGTCGGGAAATCCACCCTTGCCCAGGAGCTCATCGGCAAAAATTGGGAAGCACGCTACCTGACGCTGGATGATCGGGCCGTTCTTGACGCAGCGCTCCGCGATCCGGAGGGTCTTATCAGCGCAACGCCGACACCGGTGGTGCTGGATGATATCCAGAGGGCTCCGGATCTCCTGAGGGCCATTAAGCGGCGGGTGGATCGGGAGAGGATCGCGGGGCAGTACCTTCTCACGGGCTCCGCCGATCTCATGACCTTGGCGTCGGTTTCCGAAACCCTGGCAGGCCGGGTGGCCCTGTACACGCTCATGCCCTTCGGTTGGCCCGAACGCATGGAGAGACCCATCCCAACCCTCCTCAAGGAGCTTTTCGAAGCTCAAACCTCCTCGGCGTTGCTGAAAAAACTTCCTAAGACGACAGGGGTGGATACCAGGAAGATGATCGTTTCATGTATCCTTGGGGGCGGGTATCCAGATCCGGCTCTGATGAAATCATCGGAGATGCGACATCGCTGGTTTGATTCCTACCGCCAGACCTATCTTGAAAGAGATCTCCTGAGCATAAAATCCATTGAGAACATCCCTGACTTCAATCGACTTCTCAGCTTGGTTGCCTTCAGGACCGGCGGGCTGCTCAATTTGTCCGACCTTTCGCGAGAAAGCGGATTGCCTTTTACGACTCTCCGTCGCTATATGAATCTTCTGGAAGTGACGTACCAAGTATTTCTGCTGACCCCTTACCCTGCGAATATCGGAAAGCGACTGGTCAAGACGCCCAAGCTCTTTATGAATGATACAGGAATGGCCTGCTATTTAAGAGGCATCGACGATTGGGCGGCGCTTGAACACCAGGGCCAGGTTGGGGCCATGGTCGAGACGTGGGCCGCCTCGGAGATTCTTAAGCTGATGACGGTGACGGATCATCGTTTCCATTTCTATTTTTGGAGAACCCATGCGGGACATGAAGTGGATTTTCTCATTGAGTTCGGTGGAAAGCTCGTAGCGATCGAGGTCAAATGGTCTTCTAGGGTAGACGAGTCCGTCCTGTCAAGCCTGGAACGGTGCCATGATGCCCTTGCGGGAAAGCTGCTCAGGTCTGTGATTCTTTACGCAGGAACGGAGATCGTTCCCTTATCCCCCAAGATCACGGCCATTCCATTCCCCGTTTTCTTCGGCATCTGAAGATGAGAGAGGGGCAAAATAGGTTGACTTTTCCTCATATATTTCTTTAAGTTACACTTTGCCTTTGGCTTCTGCTGCCGGTGCAGGAGGGGGCTAAAACCTTTTGGAGAAACAGGGTTCATTAAACGTGGTGGCAAATGATTTTTGGGTTGACATTCTATAAAATACTGCGTAATTATAAACGTTTCCGATTGGGAGGATCAGTCCAATGTACGCAGTGATCGAAACATGCGGCAAACAGTACCGCGTGACCCAGGGCCAGGATTTGAAAGTGGAAAAGCTCCCCGGCCAGGCGGGAGAAGAAATTGTCTTCGACAAGGTGCTCGTGGTGGCGGACGGCGAGAACGTGACCATCGGCAAGCCCTATGTGGAAAACGCCAAGGTGCTGGGAAAGCTCGCTCGGCAGGCCAAAGACCGGAAGGTCCCTGTGTTCAAGTACAAAAGGAGAAAGGGCTATCGCCGGAACAAGGGCCACAGACAGGATTTTTCTCTGGTGACCATCGAAGCCATCCAGGCCTGATCCTGAAAACCATGGGAGCCATTGAATTCGACGCACTGAGAACTCTTGAAGGCGAGGAACAGAGAGTATGGCACACAAGAAATCAGGCGGAAGCGCAAAAAACGGCAGGGACAGTGCCGGCCAGCGGTACGGAGTGAAGAGGTATTCGGGCCAGAAGGTTCGAGCGGGGAATATCCTGGTTCGCCAAAAGGGAACTAAAGTCCACCCGGGCCTGAATGTGGGAATGGGAAAAGACTACACCCTTTTCGCCATGATCGACGGCATTGTCACCTTCGAAAGAATGGACCGCACCCGAAAGCAGGTCAGCGTCTACGCGGCTTAGCCTTCATCCGCATCCCTTCCTCTTTAGAGCCAATCTATGGGGTTTATCGACGAAGTCGTGATCACCGTCCGTTCCGGGGACGGGGGAAGGGGCTGCGTTAGCTTCAGGCGAGAGAAATTCATCCCCAAAGGGGGACCGGACGGGGGCGACGGCGGCAAGGGGGGGAGTGTGATCTTCCGCGCCACCGAACGGCTGGCCACCCTGCTCGATTTCAAATACCGCAGAGTCTTCAAAGCGCGAAACGGCGAACCGGGGAGGGGCAAGAGCCAGACCGGAAAAAACGGGAAGGATATGGTCATCGAGGTTCCGCCCGGCACCCTCCTTTACGACGAAGAAACAGGAGAGGAGCTCGCAGACCTGGTTCGGGACGGTCAAGAGGTTCTGCTCCTGGAAGGAGGGCAGGGGGGCAAGGGAAACGAGCATTTTGCCACCTCCACCAACCGGACGCCCCGCATGGCCCAGCCGGGCATTTCGGGTGTCCAGAAGAAACTCCGGCTCTCCCTCAAGTCCCTTGCGGACATCGGACTGATCGGGCTTCCCAATGCCGGCAAATCCACGCTTCTGTCCCGCATCACCACTGCAAAACCCAAGATCGCCGACTACCCCTTCACGACCCTTGTCCCCAACCTGGGCGTGATGACTCTGGGCGAAGACAAGCATCTCACGGTGGCTGACATTCCGGGCCTCATCGAAGGGGCGAGCGAAGGCAAGGGGCTTGGGCACCGTTTTCTGAAGCACATCGAGAGGACCAGGCTCCTGCTCCACGTGATGGACATCACCTTTTCCCCCGCTCAAACGCTGCTGGAGGATTTTTTTGTGGTGAGAAAAGAGCTGGAGGACTACCATGTGAATGTGGCGGGAAAAGACCGGATCGTGGTCATCAACAAAATGGATCTTTACTCCCCGGGGCACCGGGATGTAGGAGAAGTGCAGAGGGCGTTGAAAAATCTGGGAATGGAGTCCTACCCTGTGTCTGCGCTGACCGGGGAAGGGCTGGAGGATCTCAAAACGGCGTTGTTCAGGAAGTTTTTCAATGGTCATTCGGAAAAACACTGAAGCCATGGGGGTTTCCAGGAAGAAACTCCTCCGGCCGGTCAAAAGGGTGGTGGTCAAGGTCGGGAGCGCCGTGCTGGCAGGCAGGGACGGCTTGAGCCGAAAGGTGCTCTACGACCTGAGTGACGATGTCTTCGCCCTATGGCAAAAGGGCCTGGAGGTGGTGCTGGTGTCATCCGGCGCCATTGCCTCCGGCCTGAAAAAGATCGGTTTAGCCAGGAGGCCTGATTCCATTTCCGAGAAACAGGCGGTGGCGGCCGTGGGGCAATGCAGCCTCATGCTCGCGTGGGAAAAAGCCTTTGGCCGACACGGCCAGAAGGTGGCGCAAATCCTGATCACCAGGGACGACTTCAATCACCGCGGCCGGTATCTCAACGCGAGGAACACGATCTTCACCCTTCTCTCCTGGCGCATCATTCCCATCATCAATGAAAATGACACGGTGGTGACGGAGGAAATCAAGTTCGGGGACAATGACAGCTTGAGCGCCATGGTGACCGACCTCCTGGATGCGCAGTTTCTTGTCATGCTCACCAGTGAAGAGGGCCTCTACGACAGGGATCCCAGAACGCACGAGCACGCGAAGCTCGTCAAGGTCATTCCAAGGGTGAACCGGGAGACCCTCGCCTATGCCGGCGCCAAACCGGGGACCTTCGGCACCGGCGTCATGGAGAGCAAGATCCGCGCAGGGCAGAAAGCCTCCTTGAGCGGGGTCCCCGTGGTGATCGCCAACGGGTCCAAGCCGGGCATTCTCCAAGAGATCTTCAAGGGAAAAGACATAGGCACCCTGATTCTTCCCCAAGACGTGAACCTGTGCAGCCGCAAGCGCTGGATTGCCTTTACCAAGGCCGCCAAAGGCGAGATTGTCGTGGACCGGGGAGCGGAGAAGGCCCTGCTGGGTGGCGGCAAGAGCCTGCTGCCCTCGGGCATCCTTGAGGTTCATGGCCACTTCAACCACGGCGACTCGGTGGTCGTGGTCAACGAGTTCAGCGAGGAACTGGGCGTGGGCATGGTGAACTACGACTCGGGAGATATCCGGAAGATCATGGGCCGAAAGACTACGGAGATTGAATCGGTCCTGGGGTTCAGGCACGACGACGAGGTCATCCACCGGGACAATCTGGTCATCACCCGCACCCTCCAGGAGGGAGAGGCCCTATGTCTTTAGAGACCAGGATCAAAGCCATGACTCAAGCCGCGAAAGAGGCCGCGCGGGAACTCCGGAGAGTGTCCAGGGACCAAAAGGATAAAGCCCTCAGGCTCATGGCGCAAGGGCTGATGAAAAGAGAACAGGAGATCCTTCGCGAGAACGAGAAAGACCTCGCCCAGGCAAAGGAACAGGGCATGAGCTCCGCGCTGCTCGACCGGCTCACCCTCGATGCCAAGACCTTGCGGTCCATGGCCGAGGCGCTCGAGGAAGTGGCGGCGCTCCCGGATCCTGTGGGCGAGATGACCGGCATGTGGAAAAGACCCAACGGGCTGGCCGTGGGCCGGGTGCGGATTCCCCTCGGCGTCATCGGGTTCATCTACGAGTCCAGGCCCAATGTCACGGTGGATGCGGCGAGCCTCTGCCTGAAAGCAGGAAACGCAGTGATCCTCAAGGGAGGTTCCGAGGCCATTCACTCGAACCTGATTCTCGGGGAAATCCTGAAACAGTCCCTGCAGGAAGCAGAGCTCCCGGGGGCTTCGATCCAGGTCATTCCCACCACAGAGAGGGAGGCCACCCGGATCCTCCTCCAGCAGGAAGAGGACGTGGATGTCATCATTCCCCGAGGAGGCGAAGGCCTGATCCGATTCGTGACGGACCACTCGCGCATTCCTGTGCTGCGCCACTACAAGGGGGTCTGCCACGTTTACGTGGACGAGTTTGCAGATCTGGCCATGGCCGAGGACATTTGTTTCAACGCGAAGGTGCAGCGGCCGGGCGTGTGCAATGCCATGGAAACCATGCTGGTCCATGAGGGCATCGCAGGGGCTTTCCTGCCGGCCATGCTCAAGCGTTTCCGCGACGCGGGGGTGGAAATCCGCGGATGTCCCAAAACCCTCGAGTACATGGCGGTAGCCAAACCTGCGGAGCCTTCGGACTGGCCTGCGGAGTTTCTGGATTTGATCCTGGCGGTCAAGGTGGTGAAAGGACTGGAGGAGGCTCTGGATCACATCGAGACCTACGGCTCCAACCACACAGAGGCGATCGTCACGACCCGCTATGACCGGGCCCGGCGCTTCCTTGAGGAAGTGAACGCCTCGGTGGTTCTGGTGAACGCTTCTACCCGGTTCAACGACGGCAACCAGCTCGGTCTGGGCGCCGAGATCGGGATCAATACGTCCAAACTCCACGCTTTCGGCCCCATGGGCCTGGCGGAATTGACCACTCAAAAATTCATCGTCTATGGAAACGGTCAAATCAGGACCTAGGCTGGGCATTCTGGGCGGGACCTTTGATCCCATCCATTACGGTCATCTGCGCCTGGCCGAAGAGGTGGGAGAGAGTCTGAACCTGGAACATGTTTATCTCATTCCCGCCGCCTTGCCGCCCCACAAAGGTCAAAGGCGCGTGTCTGCCTTTTCCCAGAGACTGGAAATGACGAGGATTGCGTCCGCGGAATCCCCGCGCCTCAAAGTTCTGGACCTCGAGGGCCGGCGGGAAGGGTTTTCCTACTCCATCGAAACCTTGAAGATCTTTCACGAAATAGTCCACCCGGACCTGGACCTTCACTTTGTGCTTGGGATGGACGCTTTCCTTGAAATCGAGACCTGGAAAGACTTCAGGAACCTTTTCAACTATGCCCATTTTGTGGTGATCCAGAGGCCCGGGTTTCCTTCGGACGTCCTGGAATCGTTCCTTCTGACCCTGGGAGTGAATTTCAGAAAAAAAGATCAGGAAGGGAATCGGTTCCTGTCTCCCTCGGGCTATGAGGTGATCTCCATGGAGGCCACCCTGATGGACATCTCCTCCACCAAGATCAGAGAGAAGGTCGCAGCCGGAAAATCTATCCGGTTCCTTGTCCCGGAAGCGGTGAGGTCTTACATTCACATGAACCGGTTGTATGGCGCCCATGAAAACGCTTGATAAAGCCCTTTTGTTCCTGGAGGTCATCCAGGAAAGAAAAGCGGTGGATCCCATCCTGATGGAAGTGGGACGGTTGACCTCCATTACGGATTACTTCCTGGTGGCGAGCGGGAATTCGAGCCGGCAGGTTCAGGCGATCAGCCAGCACATGGAGCGAAGGCTGAGAGAAGAAGGGTTTAAACCCCTGGGTGTTGAAGGAGAGCGGGAAGGCCACTGGGTCCTCATGGACTATGGGGACGTGGTGATACACATCTTCTATCAGCCGGTCAGGGAATTCTACGATCTGGAGGGCCTCTGGACAGAAGCCCCGCGGGTGGAACCTCATGAGAGCAAGCGGAAGAAAAACTAGAGCACTCCTATCCTCCGTCCTCATCTTTTTCTTTCTTTTTTCCCTGGGAACGCAGCCGGCCTTTGCCCTGTCCACGGAAGACGAAAGAATCGCCGGCGAAGAATTCCAGGCGGCCGTGCGCCGGCAACTTCAAATGCTGAACGATGATTTTGCGAACGATTATCTCAATGACCTCGGCCAGTATATCACCCGGACCCTGGAGACCAAGGTGTTTCCTTTTCAGTTCTACGTGGTTCAGGACAATGACCTGAATGCCTTTGCCGGGCCGGGCGGCCACGTCTTCTTTTTCACAGGCCTCATCGCCATCATGGATCAAGTGGATGAACTGGCCGCCGTGATGGCTCATGAAATCGCCCACGTGTCGGCACGTCACCTTTCCAATCGCATAGAGCAAAACAAAGCCATGACCATCGCGGTGCTTGCGGGAATGCTGGCCGGAGCCCTGCTGGGGGGCAAGGCGGGCGGGGCTGTGGCCACGGGCGCCATGGCCGCAGGCATCCAGAAACAGTTGAGCTACAGCCGGGAGGATGAGAGGCAGGCCGATCACCTCGGATTCAAGTACATGGAGGAGTCGCGCTTCAATCCCGAGGGCATGATCACGATGATGAAGAAGCTGGAGAGGTTGTCTCCGGCAGGAACGAACGCTGTTCCGCCTTACCTGCTCACGCATCCCGCAGGACCAGAGAGGGTGTCGACCTCCGAGACCCTCCTGAGCCAGTATAGCCCCAAGCCTGACAGCAAGGAATCCGCCGGCTTCCGTGAGCTTTTTCCCTACTTCAAAGCGGTCTGCGTGGCAAAATCCATGGATTATCAGACGGCCCTCCGTTCCTTGAGCCTAGCAAGAGGAGACCCTTCGGAATCGCCGGTGGCCCAATTCACGATGGGAGTTCTTGAAAAAGAAAGAATGGATTATCCGAAGGCGATAGAGCACTTTGAGAGGGCTCTGAAGGGAGCCCCCGATCTCCTTCCGATTCTCATTCACCTGGCGGAGACCTATCAGCTCAAGGGACAGGATCGGAAAGCCCTTGAAGTGGCTGAGCGGATCTTCAGAACCGATGAGCGCAACAAGTCGGCTCTCTACCTCACCGGAATGTCCTACCAGAACCTGGAAGACTACTCCAAGGCCACCGTTTTTTACGAGAGGCTGGCTTCCATGAGGCCCGTCAAAGACCAGGTTTTTTACAACCTGGGCGTCTGTTACGGGAGACAGGGAAAGCTCGCGATGGCCCACTACTACACCGGCCTCTACTTTCAGAGAAACTTTGATTTCAGGACAGCGCGGCACCATTTCCTCAAGGCGGATCAGCTGGCCGGGAACGACCAGGCGCTCAGGAACAGAATTCACGAAGCGGTAAAGAGCCTGCCCAAGGAAAGCCTTTTCTCCACTTCGGATCGAGGCTCCAAAAGCGGCAGGTAATCCTCCGGCACGGCCATAGCCGCCCTATCCCTTTGCCCCGCCCTCTGTCGGTTTCAGCCGAGAGCGCCGGCAACTTCAAGACTCTCCTTGTTCGGGCCTCCTCAGCCCTTTTCCCAAAAATGTTTGACAGGTCCGGAGAGGTGTGGTACCTTGCCGGACAAAATGAATGAGAATTCATTCATTATTGAAATCAACAGTGTTTTTGAAGAGTAACACGGGGAAGGAAAGCTTGAAAGCCTAGCGTTCCAGGGAGCTTCATCTAACGATTCAGGAGGTGCGAAGCATGGAGATCATTGTATGCGTCAAGAGGGTTCCCATGACCCAGGAAGTGGACCTGGAAATCAGTCCACAAAAGAACGACGTTCGCAAGGAGATGCTGGCCTACGTCATCAACGAATGGGACAACTACGCCATCGAGGAGGCGATACAGATCAAGGAGAAGCTCGGCGGGACGGTCACGGCGGTGACCATCGGAAACGAGGACGATGAGGAAGTGTTGCGGCGGTGCCTGGCCATGGGCGCCGACAAGGCGTTCAGAATTGATCCTGGAAACTTGGTGATGGACCCCTTTGTCATTTCCAAGGTCCTGGCGCAGTTTATCAAGGGCCAGCCCCACGATCTCATTTTGACCGGAGTTCAGAGGGATGATCTGAATGAAGGCGCTGTGGGCACCATGCTGGCCGAGCACCTGGGTTTGCCCCATGCCGAAGTGGTGAGAAAGGTGGAGCTCACGGACAAGGAAGCGACCATCCGGGTGGAGCTGGAGGGCGGCACGGATGAAGTCTCGAAAATCCAAGTGCCGGCCTTGCTGAGCATCCAGACGGGAATCAACGAGCCGCGCTATGTTTCCATTATGGGCATCCGCAAGGCGGCCAAGAAGGAGCTGAACGTCGTCGGTGTGGACACGCTCGGTCTTGCTGCGGCCGACCTCCAGGCCAGGACCATGGTGGAAGAAATCTTTTTGCCGCCGGAGACCGAGGGGGCCCAATTCATTGAAGGAGATCCGGCGACCGTGGCGGATGAGATTCTCCGAATCCTCAAAGAAAAGGGGGTGGGCATATAATGGGCGAGATCTTTGTGGTTGCGGAACACAGAAAAGGAGAGGTGAGAGAGGTCACCTACCAGATGCTCTGGAAGGCGAATGACCTCTGCCAGAAGCTTTCTCAAACCCTGACGCTTGTCCTGATCGGAGCCAAAGACGAGCCTTTTCTCAATGACCTCAAGGAGAGGGCGGACAAAGTCCTTGCCGTGGAGGGTCTTGCGAATTTCAACGGCGATCTTTACAAGGAGATCCTGTTCAGGCTGATTCAGGAACACAAGCCCCTGCTCACCCTGGCCGCCCACACGCCTTGGGGGATGGACTTTGCTCCCTCCCTTTCGGTGAAGCTGGGGTATCCCATCGCCACGGACTGCGTGGATGTGCTCGTGGACAACGGAAAACCCAAGGCCCTCCGTCAGATCTACAGCGGGAAACTCTTCTCCAAGGTGGCGTTTCAGGATGCGCCCGGTTACCTGATCACCATCCGGAGCGGCGCTTTTCCGGCGGAAAAAGTGGGGGATCACAAGGGAGAAATCGTGCGAATGCCGGTGCCCGCGGACCTGCCCCGGCCGGTGAAGCAGTTTGTGGCCTTTGAAGACGCGGGCGCGGGCGAAGTGGACATCACCCAGGCGGACCTCCTGGTGTCGATCGGCCGTGGCGTTGGAGAGGCCGACAAGGTGCCCATGGTCAAAGAGCTGGCGGACAAGATGAAGGGGGTGCTCTCCTGCTCCAGGCCGGTGGTGGATAAGAACTGGCTGCCCAAGTTCCACCAGGTGGGCACCTCGGGAAAGTCGGTAAAGCCCAAGGTGTATCTTGCCTTTGGGATCAGCGGCGCCTTTCAGCATGTGGCCGGCATTACCGGCGCCGGATGCGTCATCGCCGTGAACAAGGACAAGAAGGCGCCCATTTTCCGGGTGGCGGATTACGGCGTGGTGGACGATCTCTTTAAGATCGTCGACGCCCTCAAGGCGAAGCTGGCATAGGAGTTTTTGATTTTCGATTGCCGATTCTTATTTTCGGTTTGGCTAGGATTGAATCCGTTCGGGTTCATTTTCCGCGGCTCGCCGTGGTGCCGTCATTCCCGCGGAGGCGGGAATCCAGTCTTATAGTGCTTTCTGGACACCCGCCTGCGCGGGTGTGACAAGTGTGGTAATACGTCCGGTACCCCGATGCTTGCGGCGGGGCAGTTTATTCGGGTCTTTTCATATCCCCGCTCTTCCCTGTTTTTGAAGAATGAAGGGTGAGGGAGGTTGTGAAGGAGAAGGAAATGGATTTCACGCTCAGCAAAGAACAGCGGGACATTCAAAAAGCGGCCAGGGAATTCGCCTTGGGGGAATTCCTCCCTGAGAAAGCCCGGGAGTTCGACCGCAACGAGACCTTTGACCTCAACATTTGGAAAAAGGCCTGCGACCTGGGTTTTGTGGGCGTGTTCATCGATGAGAAATACGGAGGAGCGGGGCTGGGGTTCCTGGAGCACTGCCTGATCACGGAAGAATTCTGGGCCGTGGACGCGGGCATGGGCAATGCGGTGATCACCGCGACCTTCGGCTCTGAACTGCTCAAGCTCTTCGGGACAGAGGAGCAAAAGAAAAAGTACCTTCCACCCCTGGTGCAGGGAGAGGCCATCATGGGCTGTGCGATCACGGAGCCCGACGCAGGGTCTGATGTGACCGGCGCCATTACGAGCGCGGTCAAGGACAAGGACGAGTGGGTGATCAACGGGTCCAAGATGTTCATCACCAACGGAACGATCGCCAAGTACATGAACGTGTTTTGTCTCACCGACCCGGACAATCCGGATCGACACCAGAGACACTCCTTCTTCATCGTGGAGACGGACCGGAAAGGCTTTCAGGCCAACAAGCTCCACGGCAAGCTGGGCATCCGGGCCAATGACACGGCGGAGGTTTCCTTCTCGAATGTGAGAGTCCCTGCCTCCAATCTGGTCGGGCAGCTGGGCAACGGGTTCAGGCACTTGATGGCTTTCTTCAATCTCACGAGGCTCCACATCTGCGCCATGGCCGTGGGAATCGCGCGAGCGGCTTTGGAAGAAGCGATCAACCACATCAAGAAGCGAAGGCAGTTCGGGGCGCCTCTGGCCTCGTTCCAGGCGCTCCAGTTCAAGATCGCCGAGATGGCCACCCTGATCCGCGCTGCCAGGAACCTCTATTACGAAGCCGCGTGGCTCAGCGACCAGGGCAAGATGGATCATGCGGTCACCGCCATGGCCAAGTGGTTTTCCGGCCAGGTGGCCGTGAAATGCGCGGACGAGGCGCTGCAGATGCACGGCGGCTACGGCTACATCGACGAGTACAAGGTGCAGAGGATCTATCGCGATGCCAAGATCGTGGAGATCTACGAGGGCACCAAGGAGATCGAGAAAACCATCGTCGCGAAAAACATTCTTCGGATTTAGGGTCGCCTGGCTCCGGTAGGGAGTAACCAGAAAGCAGTCGACAGAAAGCAGTAGGCAGTACCTTGTCTGCATACTCCTTACTGCAGACTGCTTACTTGGGGCCATGAGGCCAAAATTGTGCTATAGGCTCCAAACAGGTGGGCCGGTGGTTTTCCATCGGCCCGCTTTGTTAGGAGGTTGTGTCGCATCCTGAGCCAAGGAAGGATCTGCTGCTGATCGACAGAGCCCCCTCTCTTCGGGACAATGCTGCGCATTGGATTTCTCCCTTCGGTCGAAATGACAGGAAAGACACTCCTCCAGCATTGACCATGCCTCTATAGGTCGGGGGAATAAGAAGGTGAGGGATTGACCATGAACGGCGGAACGGTGCTGGACAGACAGATCGCCTACGTGAATCTGAGTGACGGCTCCTACGAGATCAGGAAAATCCCCATGGAGTGGAGGAAGAACTTTCTGGGCGGTAGGGGAATCAACATGCATCTCCTTTCGAAATCCTACGGATCCGTCCCAGATCCCTTTTCTCCCGACAACCCCCTGGTCTTCGGAGCCGGCCTGCTCACCGGGCTTCCGGGGTTTGGGTCCCGCATGAACATCACTTCCCGGTCGCCGGAATCAGGGCATCTTGGGGATTCCAACATGGGCGGCGACTTCGGCGCCGAGATGGTGAAGGCAGGACTGAGCCATCTGGTGATCACGGGGAAAAGCAAGAAGCCCGTGTACCTCTCGGTCGAGGATGGAAAGATAGAGTTCTGCGACGCCCGTAAGCTCAAGGGGCTCGACACCGTAGAAACACAGAAGCGAATTCGCGCTCAAAGGCGGGAGCCCAGGGCGCAGGTGGCGTGCATCGGACCGGCGGGTGAGAACCTGGTCCGGTTTTCCGCAATCCGATCGGGCATGAAGAGCGCGGCAGGGCGGACAGGCATGGGCGCGGTCATGGGATCCAAGAACCTCAAGGCCGTGGCCGTGCGGGGGAGCCTGGACATCGGTCTCTCGAAACCCGACGACTATCGCCGGTACTATCTCAAGACCCTGGCCGGGCTCATGAAGACCAAGTGGGTCCAAGCCCTGGGAAACCAGGGGACTCCCGTGCTGTTTCGTTACTCCAATGCGCTTGGGTTCCTGAGCGTGCGCAACCACCAGCTCGTGACGATCGGCGACCAGGGGCGCCTTCTGGAAGCCGAAGCGCTTGAACCTTATTCCACAGGAATGGTCGCCTGCTTTGGATGCCCGGTGCACTGCAGGCACCGGGTTACAGTGGAAAAGGGAAAGTACAGGGGAATCAAAGGGGAGGGGCCTGAGTACGCTTCCATCGGCTCCCTCGGCACCAAGCTCGGCAACCTGGATCTTGAAAACATCATTTATGCGACGCACCTTTGCAATCTCTACGGGCTGGACACGATTTCCACAGGGTCGTACATCGCCTGGGCCATGGAGCTGTATCAGCGGGGGATCTTGGACCTGAAAAAGACTGGGGTCCCTTTGAAATGGGGTGACGGGAAAACCATGGTCGGGCTGCTTGACCAGATCGCTCGCCGGCGGGGCTTTGGAGACAGCCTCGCGGAAGGCTCTTTCGCGCGAGAGGTGTTTGGGCAGGACTCTAGACCCTATCTTCTGGAAGTGAAAGACTTTCCCATGGAGATGACGGACGAGAGGCTTCCCAAGAGCTTTGCCCTGGGAATGGCCACGTCCACAAGGGGGGCCTGTCACATGAGAAGCCGTCCGTCCATTGACGCTGTGGGCCTTCCGGGGCCGGTTTTGAGAAAGCTTTACGGCGGACCTGTGAGCGAGGACCTCTCTTCCTATGATGGAAAGGCGAGAATGGTCTGGTGGCATGAACTCCTGAATGCCGTGTGCGATTCTCTGGGGATCTGCCGGTTTCAAAGCGTGTTTTCAAGCCCTCACGGGTTGGGATACTCCCAATTCGCTCATCTCATCGCTCTTGCCACAGGCCTTCACCTCAGTCCCAAAACGATCCAGAAAGCCGGCGAACGCATCTACACGCTGGAAAGACTCCTGATCGCGGGCGAGGGAATTTCCAGGACCGAGGACACCCTTCCTGAAAGATATTTTGAAGAGCCGGTTCCGGAGGGCCCTTCAAAGGGCGAAGTGGTTTCAAGGACAGAGTTCAACAGGATGCTGGACGAGTACTACAGGCTCCATGGCTGGGATGAAGAGGGGATCCCCAGCAAAAAGACGATCAAGCGGCTGGGGCTTTCCCATGCGAATTAAAGTGAACAAGGACAAGTGCAGCGGCTGCCGTCTGTGCGAAGCCCTGTGCTCTCTTTTTCACCTCGGGGTGGTGAATACGGAGAGGTCGGCCATCCGCATCGAGAAGGACGATCTGAACACCAGCATGAATTCCCCTTCTGTCTGCCGCCGGTGCAAGACCATGAAATGCGTGAAAGGGGAGCGGGCTTTTCCTCAAGAGGAAAGAGCAAAATTCATCTGGCCGGCGAAAAGATCGAAGCTTTGTCCCTTCCATGCGCTTCCCGTTTTTGGGGGCATGGCTTATCATTGCGATCTTTGCGGAGGCGACCCACAGTGTGTTAAAGTATGCACCACGGGTGCGCTCGTGATGAGCAGAACCTGATGGGTTGCCTCTCCGGGCCTCTCATCTCGAAGGTCGTGAGAGATCTGGATTACCCATCAGTTTTTAAGATTTCTCGCTTACGCTCGAAATGACAAAGCAGAAAAAATATCAGTATGCTATGACATTGGTAGGCTGCTGAAAAAACAATTCTTCCGTCACTCCCGCGGAGGCGGGAGTCCAGAAAACCCAAGAAAGGCTGGATTCCCGCTTACGCGGGAATGACGTCAAAGACCGCAAAAACGGGCTAGCTTCACTATGAGGAAAAGATGGGAAGACGAATCTATGTCGGCGATCGGAAAGGAAGAACTCCTGGCTCTGAAAGGCCAACCAAGGTTTTTGATGGGGAAAAGACGGCCAGACTGGGGACCGACAAGAAGCCCGCGGTGGTCCGTGTTCAAACAGAACAGAGGCTGAATGAAATAAGGACCATCTTTGAAGAGAAGGGCTGGAAATATATCATTGGATTGGAACCGGACAAGCCGGAGGACATCACGGACCTGGAAATCCTGCTGACTCCGCACAAACCCATGACCGCTGAAAACAAGGTCGGCCGCAATGACCCCTGTCCGTGCGGCAGCGGGAAAAAATACAAGAAATGCTGCGGCCGATAGGACGTTCCGGCCTTCGGCGATACTCCCATCGGCTACGGTCGCTTGACAGTCAGTACGCCGATCACATACACTCGCAGCGGTTGAGTAAGGCGTCGGGTTGGCCCAAATCTTTAGAGGAGGTGCGACGGTGACCTTCATTGTGATCCTGGTGATTTTGGTTGGCATGGGCCTCTTCGGGGTCAGCGCCTACAATGGGCTGGTGAAGTCCCGGAACGAGGTGAAGAACGCGTGGAGCTCCATTGAGGTGCAGCTCAAGCGGAGGCATGACCTGATTCCAAACCTGGTGGAAACGGTCAAAGGCTATGCCGCCCATGAGCGCGGGACTCTGGAGGCTGTGGTCAAGGCCCGGCAGCAGGCGGTTTCCTTCACCGGGGGCGTTGAGGAACGGGCCAAGGTGGAGAACCTGCTGACCCAGTCCCTCCGCTCCCTGTTCGCCGTGGCGGAAGCGTATCCGGAGCTCAAGGCCAATCAGAACTTCCTGAAGCTGCAGGAGGAGGTCGCCGGGACTGAAAACAAGATCGGCTTTGCCCGCCAGTACTACAACGACGCGACCATGCGGTACAAGAACCGCATCGAGATGTTTCCGAGCAATGTGGTCGCAGGAATGTTCAATTTCCAGCCTGAGCCTTTCTTCCAGCTCGAAGAGCCTGGGGAGAAAGCCGTTCCTCAGATCAAGTTTTGATCCCCCCCGATTGTCTCTGCGGTGAATGGAGGAGCATGTTATGATGGAGGTCATTCACAATATCGGCTGGGCCATTATCTTCTCGGTGGTGGGTGGGCTTGTGGGCATGGTGCTCGTGCTCCTGGCCTCGGTGGTCGTGCCCAAACTCATTGACCGCTTCACCCCGCACATGGACGAGCAAAAGGAGATCGTTCGCGGAAACAGCGCCGTGGCCGAATACTATGGAAGGCTGGTGAGTGCTGCGATCCTGGGGGTCAGCATCGTGGTGGCTGCGGCGGTACTAGGCGGCGTCATCGCCGCGCTGCATTGACGGGCTGATGAAAAACGCCCATCTGCCATTCGACGGGCTCATGGCCCTGAGTCACATCGAAGGGCTGCGTGACCCAGCCTGAGGCTGACAAGCCTCATTCCTCTGAGAGGAGTGACAAGTGACGAGTGACAAGTGACAAGGCAAGACAGGGCAAAAGGTATTCCTCGTCACTCGTTACTATTCACTCGTAACCAAGATCGTTGCCTTGCATCTGGACGTTTTTGATCAGCCCGAAACACAATGGTTCTCCCGTGCGCTGCGGTTTTCAGCTCCCAAGTTCCTCCGGAGTCCTATGAAGAGACTGATCCTCCAACTCTCAGTGATTGTCATCCTATTGCTCCCCTCCCTTTCCTGGGCCAGGGCCGGGGGAGGATGCTTCCTGCCCGAGACTCAGATTCTCATGGCGGACGGCACAGAGGTGCCCATCCGGTCTGTGCAGCCCGGGGACAAGGTGCTGGCCTTCACCAGGGAAGGAGCCCTCGTACACACCCAAGTGCGAAGCATTGTCCACGCTGAATCCGACCGGTATGTGATCCTTCAAACCGAACGGGCGACCCTGCGGGTCACGGAAGACCATCCTTTTTACGTCGGCGCCGGTGCCTTTAAGACCCTGGCCCTCCTCAAAGCCGGAGACAAGGTCATGGCGTGGAATGGCCGGTCCCTGGCAGAGCAAAAGATCGTGTCTGTCCAGAAGGTGCGGGAACGGGTCCAAGTCTCGAATCTTCAGACGGATTCTCCGAATACCTTTTTCGCCGAGCAATTGGCCGTGCACAACAAGGGAGGGGGCGGAGGGGGCGGTGGAAGAGGCGGAGGAAGCTTTAGACGCTCCGGTTCGAGCAGGATCAGCAGCAGCAGGAGTGGATCGAGCTCAGGGGGGGACAACCCCGGCGCCGCGATTTTTTTTATCTTTCTCATTGTCTTTATTCTCATCTTTATCCATGTCCTTCGGTCCAACAAGGTCAGAAAGAGCGAAAACCTCGATTTCGTCTATGATCGGAAGGCCATCGGTCGCAAGGCTGAGAAAACAGAAAAACTGCTTCTTTTCCTCAGCCGGCAGGATCCGGCTCTCGCACCCGAAGCCCTCAGGACCATGGCCCAGTCCACTTTTCTGAAACTGCAAGAGTGCTGGCAGACCAGGGATTACACTCCGGTCAAGGAACTCCTGATGCCGGCTCTTTTTGCGCAGCAGCAGGGCCAGGTGCTGGGCATGGTCCGGAACCACGAGATCAACCGGCTGGAAGACCTGAAGGTCGAGAGGGTGGACCTGGTGCATGTCCGGTACACAGAAAAGAAAGAGCAACGGGAGTTCACGGCCCTGGTCACCGCCACAGCGCGGGATCTCTACGTGGACGACCGGACCGGCAAGTTTCTGCGCGGGGATGACAAGGCGTCGCGCTTTCAGGAATTCTGGACGTTCCAGTTCATGGACGGCCGGTGGCTCCTGAGGGAGATCGAACAAGCCGGAGAATCGGACATCCTCAAGGATGAGAACTTTGCGGAAATGCTGACCCACGAGACCATCCAGGGGATCTACCAGGAAGCGGCCAAAGAAGGAACGGCAGGGCCCTGGCTTGCAAAGGGGGAAGAAAAGAAAGCCACGCGGATCGAGCGGCTCCTCAACTTCCTGGTGCAGACGGACAAACTCTGGAATCGGCATCAGATGCTGGAGCGTGCCAGGCAGGTGTTTTTGACCGTTTATTTGGCCAGGGAGTCCGGGGACCCTGCTCAGGTGCCTGAGGCGGATCTCTTCCCCGATGTGGCGCAAAATCTGCGGCAGCAGATCCGGCAGTGGCTATCCGACGGAGTGAGGGTGGAGTATCGGAACCTCTGCGTGCGCAAAGCCGAGCTCATCCTGGTGCGAAACTTCACGGATTCCCCCAAAGACGAGTTCACGGTGAGGATCGATGCCCATGCGCAGAAGAGGGTGCGCCGGGGGGATCGGGTGTTGAGCGAGCAGAAGGAGGTGACTCCCTTTGAGGAGTACTGGACCTTCGGCCGTCTGGAGGAGCGCTGGAAGCTGAAGGAGGTGCTGCCGCCCGGCAGGGGAAAGAAGTTGATCACTGAAGAAAATGTCGACGAAGAGAGCAGCGCCGGCCAGATGGAGTGGTACTACCGCCAGTCCCGCGCCACCTAAAATGGATCCCTTAAGAAGAACTTCTCGTCCAATCGGCGCGCCATAGAACGGATTTCGTCTTCAGAGTGATTCTGAGGGTGTTGGGGCATTTTCAGAAGCTCAAGCCAGGGGATGCTGCAATTTCGGTGATCATGATTTGTGGATTGCTGCGCATGCAAAGGCGGCAGCCCTGACGATCGTGACCAACAATGAACGAGACTTTTTACGCGTACCTGGTCTGAAGATTCTGAATTGGGCCGGCGCATGATGCGCCCGTGGTCGCCGCGTCGTCGGACCTTCCCTTTAAGGCATCAGCATATCCCGCTGTTCTCCTTGACCAGCCCCTGACCTCAACGCATTGACGGTTTCGAAATTCGCCTAATATCCCTTCCGGGTCGCCTCCGGCATTTTGCAGGGATCTGCCGAAAAACAATGAACTTGGAAGAGCTCTGCCATGGGTCCTGCTGTTTTCATAGCCATTTCTTGATAAGCGATTTGGATCAGACGCCTGGAGGATCTGCTTCTACACCGCTTCCCACACCCTATGGAAAGTGCTTGGAAACCCCTTGACAAAGACATATTTACCATGCAGACTTATGCATATGACCGCGCTTACGAACCGGAGGTCTTTATGAGAACAACTCTGAATATAGAAGACAAGCTCATCCATAAGGCAAAAGAAATGACCGGCATTCATGAGAAGACCCATTTGGTCCGTCTTGGACTTGAAGCGCTCATTGCCAGGGAAAGCAGCAAGAGGCTGGCCAAGCTTGGGGGAACCGAGAGAAAGCTGAGAAGGGTCCCCCGCAGGAGAGGCCCGGTGGTAAAGAATGGTTCTCGTTGACACTTCGGTATGGGTAAAGCATCTCCGGGATGGTGAGCCTGTCCTTGAAGACTTGTTGGAGGACGGCCATGTCCTGTGTCACCCCTTCATTGTGGGTGAACTCGCATGCGGGAACCTCAAGAAGAGAACCGAAATTCTGGCGCTCCTCCAAGCCCTTCCGATGGCTGTTTCTGCGGAACATGTCGAAGTGCTGCGTTTCATAGAAGACCATCGATTGATGGGCAAGGGGCTCGGCTTTATTGACATGCATTTGCTTGCTTCGACGCTTCTGAGCGGAGTCCCACTCTGGACACTCGACAAGAGACTCCAGCAGGTTGCTTTGAAATTGGGATTGGCCTTCTGATCCTCCACAGGCAGGGCGAGGGATAATCATTATCTGGATGGGCAGGCGAGCAGGGAAGGACGTCGATGGTGCTCTCCTGAGTCTGTCAAAGGAGCCTGGATTCGTTAAGAGATCCACCTTTCGTGGAAATCCAGGCTGGCCTTTGGGTCACGGGCACCCGGTTATCCGTGGAAGCCCTTTGGGGGGTCCTCTAAGGAGCCGGCGAGGTTCCGAATGGCAGGCAGGAGTTGGAGATCCGGGGGTGGAAGCTGAAAGTCTGACAATTCCTCGGGCCGCACCCATCGGAGGTCATCGCAGCCCATGGGAACCGGTTCACCATCCAGCCACGAACAGCGAAATAGGTGCAAAGTGATCGACTTGCTTTCATAGTCGTGGTCGATCTCAAGGAGGTGCTCGACGGCCTTCACCTTCATGCCCAACTCTTCCAGGAACTCTCTCTCCAGGCATGCCTCCAGACTCTCTCCAGGTTCCTGCTTGCCGCCAGGGAATTCCCAGTAACCCGCGAGGTGGCTGCCCTCAGGTCTCCTCGTGATGAGGAGTTTTCCGTCTTTCCAGAGCAGACCTGCAGTCACGTGGAAGTGGGGCTTAGCCATCGCGATTACCCGACTTGCCAGCTGAGAGAGCAGAATCACCACAGAGGCACAGAGGACACGGAGAAGATTTTCTGTTTGTCGGGAGGTACCGACAAACAGAAATAATCTGTCCTATAATATCCTTTTCTGCACTATGAACGATGGATGAACTCATGATCCTAAGTCGTTTGGTATCGGTTCAGGATGAATTTCTGCCTCATGATCTTAATTGAAGAGGCTATTTTCGTCTATCGGCATCTCCCGATAGACGAAAAATAAACGTCCCTCTCTGTGCTCTCTGTGTCTCGGTGGTGGATACGCGGGCGGTCCCTAACGGAGTTCCTTGAGGCGGAGCCGGAGATACGCTTCTTCGGCTTCCTGATGGCCGGGCGAGAGTTCCACGATCTTTTTATAAGTCTCCATCGCCTCTTGGGTGTGGTCCAGTTTTTCCTGCAGACGGGCGAGCTGGAGAAGAAGGCTCACATCCTTGGGCTTGAGCTTTGAAAGTTGGGCCAGCTGTTCGGCGGCCGCTTCTTCATTTCCGAGTTTCAAAAGGGCCAGGACCAGGTATTGCCTCAACTCCACGCTCTCCGGCCGGGCCTGAATCCCTTCCTGCATGATCTCGGCCATCCGCCTGAAGTCGTTTCGGGCATTGAGGTATTCGAAAACAAAAGGGTACAGGGACGGGTCCCCGGCATTCAGAGAAAGAAGAGTCCTGGCTGTGGCGAAAGCGGAATCTTCTTTTTTCTCTTTCTTGTAAAGATCAAAAAGAAATCGGAGAGTCTCCACGTCCTTGGGGTGGTTCTTCGAGTAAGCTTCTAAGAGAGAAAGGCTCTTTCCCCGGTTTTCCGCCTCATACTCCAGCACGGCGAGATTGTAGAGCACGATCTCATTGTCAGGAGCAAGGGTGTACACCTTTTCGTAGAGATCCTTCAGCCTTTTTTTGTCCCCTTTCTTTTCAGCGATCTGAACAAGTAGGAGCAGGGCCTTCATGGAGTCCGGTTTTCGCCTGACCACCTCGTCCAGATAGGTTTGCGCCTCCTCCAGGTTCCCTTTATCGAAGAGGGTCTCCGCAAGGGCCAGACGGTTTTCCAGGTCCTCAGGCTGAAGGGCCACCGCCTTGGCGAGGAACCGGCCAGCCTGGTCCTTGTTCCCCATTTTTTCGTAAAGAGTCGCCAGGTTGTAATAGAGGTTCACATCCTTCTGGTCCAGTTCCACGGCCTTCAGATAGAAGGCCACGGCCTTGTCCGGAAGCCCTGTTTCCGTGTAAAGGAATCCGAGGGTCTTGTACACGGCCAGTCTTTCCGGCGGTTCCAGGCGACTCAGCGCCGCTTCGTACTCTCGGATGGCCTCCGGAAGCTTTTTCGCCCTCTCCAGGGTCCTGGCAAGCCTGAGCCGGAGTTCCGGGTCCTCCGGAGTCTTCTGAAGCAAGCGCCTCAACACGGACACGGCGCCGTCCGAGTCCTTCATGTTCTCATAGAGTTCGTAAAGCTCAAAGAGTTTCTGCTCGTCAGGTTTCTCTGTCACCATGTCCTCAAGGAGCTTGGCCGCCTGAGGCCATCTCTTGAGGGACCGAAACTCCTGGATCAGGCGCTCCCTGATCTTTTTGTCCTGGGGCGCCAGGTGCCTCGCTTCCTCCAGGATGGCGATCCGCCGCTCAGGATCAATGGTCCTTTCCACTTTTTCAAGCCAGTCCTCCACGTAAGGCTCGATCACCAGGTCCACATGACCCAGATCCCTGTTTCTTTCTTTCACAAAGACCCGGATGCGGTGCTGCTGGAGGAGGGACTCCCTTGGGAAGAGTTCGCCCAAGGGCATCTTATCGTAGGTCAAGGCTTGGACGTCCATGCCGGCGGCCACCAGCCTGACGCCCACATTGAAGGTGACGGTGGTGGAGACGGCGAGAATCCTGACCTGGTCTTGAAAATGGAGCCGAAGGGTATCTCCCGGCAGGAGTTTCAGCCGCTGATCGTTCTTTTCCAGGAGGATAGAGTGGAACTGAGGCGAGACATTGTAGAGGCCCGGCCAGACCCACCAGACAAAGCAAAAAACAGCCACCACCAGAAGCAGGGTGACCGCAAAAGCCGTCCTGTTCTTCCGCGGGCGCTTGGGCTTTCGAGTGTCCAAATCCTACCCTTGCGGCCGAGAGTTCCTGCCGGATTGGGTGATCTTGCCTTCCCAGAGCAGCAGGATAGGACTGGCCACGAAAATGGAAGAATAGGTCCCGGTGATAATGCCTACGAGCAGGGCAAAGGCAAAGTCGTGAATCACCGGGCCGCCGAAAATGAGCAGAACGATCAGGACAATGAGGGTCGTGGTGCCGGTGAGGATGGTTCTGCTCAGGGTTTCATTGATGCTGATGTTGATAATGTCCTTGAAGGCCATCTTTCGAAAACGGGCCAGAACCTCCCGGATGCGGTCATACACCACGATCTTGTCGTTGATGGAATACCCGACAATCGTCAGCAGCGCCGCGACAATGGACAGAGAGATCTCGCGGTTCGTCACCGCAAAAGCGCCCATCGTGATCAGGACATCAAACATGAGAGAAACGATGGCGGCCATGGCAAATCGGAGGGTCAGGAACCAGCAAAAGGCGATGGTGACGAACAGGGCAATGAAGATGAGCCAGACCACGCCGGCCCCGAAGATCGCAGCAAAGGAGGTGGCTGCAATCAGACATCCGGCCATGATGATCGCCATGAGCCACTTGTGTTCGAATCGGCCTGAAATGTAAACCGCCATGATGAGCAAGGCGTAGAAGATGGCGTAAAGAGCCTTTTTCCTCAGTTCTTCTCCCACCTGAGGCCCCACCATCTCCACCTGGCGGATGTCGACCTTTTCCCCGAGCTTTTCACTCAAAGCCTTTTGAGCCTTGTCGCCCAGACCGGCGGCCTGAAGGTCCGGGTTGGTGACCCGGATCAAATATTCAAAAGCCCCGGTCTCCCCGAATTCCTGGATGATGCTGTCATCCAGCTGCGTTCCCGCGAGGGCTTCCCGGATCTCAGAAGGAGTGTGCTTCTTCTCCATTTTGACCTGGATCACCACGCCGCCGGTAAAATCCACCCCGTAATTGGGGCCTCCCCTCCAGAGGAGAAGGACAAGGGTGACCAGAATGCACAATCCTGAAAGCGTGAAAGCGGCATATCTTTTGCCTATGAAATCAATGTTGAGTTTGGATTTGAAGATTTCCATGGTCTCGCTCCGTATCCGGTCCATCCGTGCCCCGGAGCAATCCTGACTCCAGGGTTATGGGGCGGCATCATCCAATGCTGATGGTTTTCCACCTCTTGTGGACGTAAAGATAATCAAAGACAATTCTTGCCATAAACACGGCCGTGAGCACGTTGGACACCAGTCCGATCATCAAGGTAACCGCAAAGCCCCTGATGGGGCCGGTTCCGAATTGCAGCAGGACGAGGGCGGCGATCATGGTCGTGACGTTAGAGTCCAAAATCGTCACCACCGCCCGTGAAAAGCCCGCTTCCATGGCCGCCCGAGCGGGTTTCCCCATTCTGAGCTCCTCCCGGATGCGCTCGAAGATGAGCACATTGGCGTCCACGGACATGCCGATCGTGAGGATGATCCCCGCAATGCCCGGCAGGGTGAGCGTGGCCCCGAACATGGCCAAGCCCCCCAGGATAAAGGGAATGTTCAGAAGGAGGGTCACGTCCGCGATCAGCCCGGCCAGGCGATAGTACAAGGCCACCAGGATGAGCACGATGATGCCGCCGATGAGCATGGACTGAAGCCCCTGATCGATGGAGTCCTTTCCAAGGGAGGGCCCCACGGTTCTCTCTTCGAGAATCTTCACGGGGGCGGGAAGCGCTCCGGCTCTCAACACGATGGCCAGGTCCTTGGCATCGTCCATGGTGAAAGCGCCGGTGATCTGTGCTTTTCCGCCCGAGATCTTGTCGCGGATCACGGGGGCCGAGTACACCTTGTCGTCCAGAACAATAGCGAGCCGTTTTCCCACGTTTTCCCCGGTGATCCGTTCGAACACCCTGGCCCCCCGGGAATCAAAGGAGAGAGACACATAAGGCTCGCCCATCTGAGTGTCGAGCTGAACCCGGGCATCGGTAATGGATTCTCCTGTCAGGGGCGCCCTTTTCTTGAGGAGAAAGGGAACGCTGGTTTTCCGGCCCGTCTTTCGGTCCACGGCGGATTCATGAAGAATTTCGCTTCCTGCAGGCACGTTGCCTTTGAGCGCTTCCTCAAGGCTGTTTTCCTCGTCCACCAACTTGAATTCCATGCGTGCGGTCTTGCCGATGAGGTCAATGGCTCTTTTCGGATCCTTGATCCCCGGAAGCTGGATGAGGATCCGGTGCCCGGTCTGAGGTCGGATGTCCGGCTCCGTGACTCCAAACTGGTCGATCCGGTTCCGGATGGTCTCCAGGGCTTGATCGGCCGCCATTTTGAAGATCTGCGTTCTTTCCTGATCGAGAAGGGAGAGCAAATAGGTGCGGCCCTTTTCGTCTTTCACCCCCGGCTCCAGTTTGAAGCTCGGATAGGTGGATCCCAAAAGGGTTTCGAGATCCTTCGTGTCCTGGTCCGGAGGGAGGGTCAGTTCGATTCCCTCAATGCCCCGCCGTTTCAGGTCCAGAACCCTGATCTTGCTTTTTCGAAGGTCCGGCTTCAGGTCCTCCACGACCCTTTCCAGGTAACTTTCAGCAGCCTTCTTCACCTCCACTTCAAGGATCAGGTGTACGCCCCCTTGGAGATCCAGCCCCAGGTGAATCTTGTCTTTCGGAAGGACCCCCGACCACCAGGGGGGAAGCTCCTGGGTCATGGAGGGGACCAGGAACACAAATGCGATCACCATCAGTGCAGCGGCAATGCCCGCGCGCCAGCCAAGTCTTTTCATTACGGTCCACTCCTTCGAGGTCATTCCTGCGCAGACACGGTTTCGTCTCTCTTGAGAATCCCCGCGATAGAGCCTCGCGACACCTTCACTCTGATCTTGGGTGCGATCTCCAGGGTTACCACGTCATCGGCGACCCCTGTAATCAGTCCGTGAAGCCCTCCGGAGGTGACGATCTTGTCCCCCTTTCGAATGGAGGAAAGCATGGCTTTGTGCTGCTTTGCTTTTTTCTGCTGAGGTCTGATGAGCAAAAAATAGAAAATCGCAAACATCAGAATCAGAGGGATAAAGGCACTCATTCCTCCCCCGTCGCCGCCTCCGGCGCCTCCGGTTCCCATGGCGTATGCTAACGAATTCATCCTGAAACCTCCTGTTTCAAATTCAATGCAGTCTTTCCTGTGAAAGCCGTCACACGTTGCTGAAAGACACGATTTGGCTGTCACTCCCGCGTAGGCGGGAGTCCGGAGAACCCCCTAAGAACACTGGATTCCCGCTCCCCGCCTGCGCGGGGACAGGCTTCATTCAGCGGGAAGGACCTCTAACACGATAAGAACTCCTTTTTTAAGCCTCTCCTGATTGCAAGAATCTTGTCTTTATACCACCCCATTCCACACAAAACAACCAAAGATTTATCGCTCGGGTGGCTCGAGAAATGATCGGCGAAAGTCGGTGAATCGATCCTCCTTAATCGCTTGCCGGATCTCGCTCATAAGCCCTGCATAGTAGTGCAAATTGTGGATTGTGTTCAACCGGTAAGCCAGGAGTTCCTTGGCCATGAAGAGATGTCTCAAGTAGGCCCTCGAAAAATGGGTGCACGTGTAGCAGGAGCAGTGCTCATCCACCGGTCGATCGTCCTCGGCGTAGCAGGCGTTCTTGATGGACAGGGGGCCCTGTGTTGTAAAAAGAGCGCCGTTCCGTGCGTTGCGAGTGGGCAACACACAGTCGAACATATCGATGCCGGCCGTCACCCCGTCAAGAATATCTTCGGGTTTCCCGACGCCCATGAGATAACGCGGTTTTTCGGCAGGAAGAAACGGCACGGTTCCCTCGACGATCCGCTGCCGCGTTTCTCTGTCCTCTCCCACCGAAAGGCCGCCCAGCGCATAACCGTCGAATCCCAGGGACGCCAGTTCCCTGGCGCTCTGCTCCCTCAGATCTGGGTACACTCCTCCCTGGACAATGCCGAAAAGCGCCTGGGCACCGCTCTCATGACATTCCAGGCAGGTCCTGGCCCATTGGCTTGTGAGCCGGACCGAGTTTCGCACATAGTCGTGGTCCGCGGGAAAAGGCGCACATTCGTCAAAGGCCATGATCACGTCCGAGCCCAGAGCCTTCTGGATGTCCATGGCCTCACGGGGCCCGATGAAGTGTGTGGATCCGTCCAGATGGGATTGGAACGTGACGCCCTGCTCGGAGATCTTTCTGAGATTGGAAAGGCTGTAGACCTGGAACCCGCCGCTGTCCGTCAGGATGGCCCCTTTCCAGTTCATGAAGCGGTGAAGGCCTCCGAGCCTTTCGATCAGCCGGTGGCCGGGCCGCAGGTAGAGATGATAGGTGTTGGCCAGGAGGATCCTGACCCCGGTCCGCTCCAGGTCCTCGGGGGACAGGGCCTTGACCGATCCCTGGGTGCCGACCGGCATGAACACCGGGGTTTCGAAAGAGCCGTGAAGCGTGGTGATTTCCCCGCATCGCGCTCCGCTCGAAGGACAATGATGGGTGACTTTGAATTGCAACGCACAGATCCCCCTGAAACAGGAACCTCGATCGGCATGAAGCGTTTAATATTGACGGCTTCGTAAAAAGGCCCATTTTCATGTCATTTCGAACGAAGCGAGAAATCCAACGCGGAGCGTTGTCCCGAACAAAGAGAGGGATCTGTCCATAAATAACAGATCCTTCGCTTTGCTCAGGATGACTCGCCCAGGCGAGTCAGATTTCTCCCTGCGGTCGAAATGACAGATTCACTCCCCGGGACTTTTTGCCGTGAAAATGCCCCTTCTGTCCTTTGATACACCGGACGTAGGGCAGGCGACCCCGCCTGCCACAGGTCGGCACGGTGGCCGACTCTACCTTCTTATGCGCCCGCCTGAGGTTTACCCGCCTCCGGAGGGCGGATAAACCTCAGGCGCATTCATGCATGGGGGCGATAAGAGGCCTTTGTCCTGGGCGTTTACGAAGCCGTCCATGTTCAATGATCCTGCTAAAGGATCAACATGGCATCCCCATAACTGTAGAATCGGTAGGCCTTTTCAA
>Ga0073932_1002316_pt1 | contig 30192 bp, 21 predicted proteins | sample DewCreD2012metaG_FD_76967 | JGI IMG/M metagenome (GOLD analysis project Ga0073932, IMG submission 76967) | Hot spring sediment bacterial and archeal communities from British Columbia, Canada, to study Microbial Dark Matter (Phase II) - Dewar... ...
ATTATCACCATATCCGGCAGCTTTTTTTACATTCAATGAGAAAATTATTAAGGTTTATAAAACTGAAGTTGTAAAAGATTTTGGTTTAAAACCATCTGAGTTTTATCAAACCAAAAAAGAATTAATTGTTGGTTGTGGTAAAGATGCTCTTCGTATTCTTGAAATTCAATTAGAAGGGAAGAAACGATTGGGCATTGAAGAGTTTTTAAGAGGATTCAACTTCATTTCTTGACTTCATAATGGTAGTCAGATAACCAAGTTTATAAAAATCAAACCACCATAAAAAAACTATACCTTTTTCCAAAAGCCATTTTAATGCTCTTTTTTTCAACTTGAAAATCAAATGAACTAATAAATCCAGTTTATATCTTTTTAAGAAAAAGTAACTTTTTAGTAAGCTTACTTCATTTATAAAATCTTTATCGTAATTCAGAAAATCTAAAATGTATTTAAGATTCTCAATACTATTTTCTGTTTTATTTAAGAATTCTTTATTGGACTCTAATTCACCATTGAGGACAGGATTGTTAATGTATTTTATTTTTATACCAGCTTTTTTTAATTCATATCCAAATAAAGTGTCTTCGTGTCCGTACATTTTAATTCTTTCATCGAATTTAATTTTTTCAAATAATTCTTTTTTTATTAAGAAATTATTCGACATAAATGCTTTATTTGAGGAAGGATAATTTGTCTGTTCTCTTATAGAACAGTATTTCCATCTTAACAAATAATTTTTATCGGGTTTTATTGATGGATAAATTCTTCCGCCAATAAAAACCTCTGAATTATTTTCAATAATAGAATCTAAATAATTATCAATGAAGTCATTATTAATAACAGAATCGCAATCGAGAAATAAAAGGAATTCGTATTTAGCATATTGTAAGAACAAATTTCTTATTCTGGAACGACCAACATTATTATCTAACTGAATATAATTTGAGATTAAACTTAATTTTGAGTTAATCTCTCTGAAATTCTTCTTGGAAAAATCATCAATAAGTATTATTTCAAAATCAATATTTGCTTCGATGCATTGAGAATGTAAACTGTTTACTAAACTCGTTACATCATAATTATATATAGGGATGCAGATTGAAATCATATCTAATTAAAAATTTTACATTTAAAAGATAAACAAAAATCATCTTTTAAATCAAAAGCAAGGCATTACTGGTTTATTGTACATCTATATCCGACTGAACAAACATTTTATAATGATAGTAGGGAACTGGCATGCCCGTCCCGAAATTGTTTATAATGGAAGAATATTCAGACAAAAATTATTAAAAATCTATTGGCTTATTAAACTAAAGGGATTCAGTTCAAATTGAAATGAGACTATTTGAAATTAGATAATTATCTGATTTTACTTCGTGCTTAATTTATTTTGGGCAGCAGTTATTTCGTAAAATTATGTTTAATTTTCAGTATAAAAAATCGAGAGTAATTATGGGATTTTCAACTGATGCTATTCATTCGGGTCAAATTCCTGATCCAACAACAGGAGCAGTAATTACACCTATTTATCAAACTTCAACTTACGCACAATATGAACTTGGCAAAAGCACAGGCTTTGAATACGGAAGAGCTCATAATCTTACACGTCAGGCACTCGAAAAGAATATTGCTACTTTAGAAAGAGGAAAGTTCGGAATTGCTTTCTCATCAGGCATAGCAGCAATAAATTCAATAATTAGTTTGCTCAAAGCTGGCGACCACGTGGTTGTTTCTGAAAATGTTTATGGAGGGACTTATCGTCTCTTTGAAAACATAATAAAGAATTATGGAATTGATTTTTCCTGGATTGATATTTCTAACGAAAGGGAAATTGAAAAAGTTTTTAGAGCTGAGACTAAGATTCTCTATGTTGAAACGCCTACTAATCCTATGCTAAATATAATTGATTTGAAAATGGTTTCGGAAATCAGCAAAAAGTATAATCTTATATCTGTATGTGATAATACTTTTATGAGTCCATATTTTCAAAATCCATTAGATTTTGGGATAGATATAGTAATTCACAGCACTACAAAATATATAAATGGTCATAGTGATGTAATAGGGGGAATAGTAGTTACAAACAATGAGGATATTTATAACAAAATAAAATTTTATCAGAGAGCTTCCGGAGCAGTTCCTTCACCTATTGATTGTTGGTTAGTACTTCGATCAACAAAAACGTTATCTGTACGAATGAAACAGCACGAAATAAATGCGATTGAATTTGCAAAGTTTTTGGAAAGTTCCGGATTTGCAAAAAAAGTAATTTATCCGGGATTAGAATCTCATCCTCAACATTTATTAGCCAAAGAACAAATGCGCGGCTTTGGTGGAATTGTATCGGCTGATTTTGGTGATATAAAAGTTGCACGAAATATTTTGAATGGTGTTAAAATATTTACTTTAGCAGAAAGTCTTGGCGGGGTAGAGAGCTTAATTTGCCAGCCATATTCAATGACTCACGGCTCAGTTCCAAAAGAGCAAAAAGAAAAACTTGGTATAACAGAATCTTTAGTAAGGTTTTCAGTTGGTCTTGAAGATATTGAAGATTTAATTGATGATGTAAAAAAATGTTTTTAATGTTTTGAAGTAAATATTATTTTATTAACTTTGAAGAAAATAATCAAACAATTAAATGGAGTCATTATGAAAACAAAACTCAATCTAATGTCTTTTTTATTTTTTACCTTCTTAGTTTTATTTTCAAGCACATTATTCCCCCAATACGATTTATGGAATGAACAGAATGAGAATGAAATTATAACCACTGGAGAAAGATATATCGTCCCAAATTCATATAAAGTTTTTAAACTTAATTTAATTTCAATGGCAAATCTTTTATCAGATGTGCCAATGGAATTTTCTGCTGAGGCTACCAAAAAGGTTAGAATAATTTATTTGCCAATACCAGATGGTTCTTTTCAACGTTTCAGATTTGTTGAATCACCTGTAATGGCTCAAGAATTAATCCGAAAATTCCCTGAGACAAGAACTTATCTGGGATATGGAATTGATGATAAATATGCAACAGTAAGGTTTGATTTTACTCCGCACGGCTTTCACGCAATGATTCTCTCACCTAATGGAAGAGTATTTATTGATCCTTATTCAAAAGGGGAAAGGGAAATTTATATTTCATATTATACAAAAGATTATTCTAATCCTTTAAAGACTCGTAGCTGTGAGCTAATAGCCCCTGAAGATAGAGTTAATGAAATGAATTATCTTTTACAAAACGTTGAAAACAGATTAATCGGACCTCAGTTAAGAACATATAGATTAGCCAATGCTTGCACTGGTGAATATTCAACTTTTCACGGTGGAACAGTTCCATTAGTGCATGCTGCTATTGTTACCTCTGTTAATAGGGTTGTTGGTGTTTACGAAAAAGAAGTTGGAATCAGAATGGTTTTAGTTCCAAACAATGATACTTTAATTTTCTTAAATGCTGCAACTGATCCTTATACAAACAATAATGGTTCAGCTATGTTATCTCAAAACCAGACTACTTGTGATACACGAATTGGTTCTGCAAATTACGATATCGGACACGTATTTAGCACTGGCGGTGGTGGAGTTGCTACTTTAGCTTGTGTTTGTGTAAATGGAAGCAAAGCAAGAGGAGTTACCGGCTCTCCTCAACCAATTGGTGACCCTTTTGATATTGATTATGTTGCTCACGAAATGGGGCATCAGTTCGGAGCTAACCATACATTCAATAGTGTTACAGGTAGTTGTGGTGGTGGAAACAGAGTTGCTTCCAAAGCTTATGAGCCAGGTAGTGGTTCTACTATTATGGCGTATGCTGGAATTTGTGGTTCTGATAATCTTCAAAATAATAGCGACCCATATTTTCACGTTGCCAGTTATGATGAAATTGTAGTTTTTACAAATAATGGAACTGGAAATAGTTGTGCGCAAATTACAAATACAGGAAATTCCGCTCCAATTGTTAATGTGCCAACTGGTGGATTTTTTATACCAAAAAGTACTCCTTTTGCTTTAACTGGTTCCGCTACGGATCCAAATGGTGATCCTTTAACTTACGACTGGCAGCAATTTGATTTAGGACCGGCTGGAACTTGGAATAATCCGTCAGGTAATGCTCCGATTTTCAGAGTTTGGAATCCAACTACAAGTCCAACAAGAACATTTCCAAGACTTCAAAACTTATTAAATAATACAACCGCTGTTGGTGAAGTAATGCCAACTTATTCAAGAACCTTAACATTTAGAATGGTGGTAAGGGATAACAAAGCTGGAGGAGGCGGAGTAGATTATGCACAAATTCAATTTCAGGTTGATGGAAATTCAGGACCTTTTCAGGTTACTTATCCTAATACAAATTTAACTCTTGCAGGATTTTCAAATCAGACAATAACTTGGGATGTCGCTAATACAAATTTAGCTCCTGTTAATTGTTCAAATGTAAATATTCTTTTGTCAGTTGATGGCGGGAATACTTTTCCGATTGTTTTAGCATCAAACACTGCTAATGATGGCTCTGAGACAGTTTTACTACCTGCAAATCAAACTACTCAGGCAAGAGTAAAAGTTGAAGCTGTTGGAAATATTTTCTTCGATATATCTAATGTTAATTTTACAATTCAGGGAGTAATACCTGTTGAATTGGTTTCCTTTTCTCATGAGATAAATGAATTAGGAGTTCTTTTAAAATGGAAAACTGCCACGGAAACTAATAATGCTGGTTTCAGTATTGAAAGAAGCAAAGACAATGAAAACTATTCTGAGATTGGGTTTATAGGTGGAAGAGGAACAACAACTGAACCTCAGGTATATTCTTTTATTGATGATAAAGTTGAATCAGGAAAATATTACTATCGCTTAAAGCAAATTGATTACGATGGAAAATATGCTTATGTAGGTGAGATTTTAGTTGATGTTGGTGCCCCAAGTAAATATGTTTTAGAACAGAATTTCCCTAATCCTTTTAATCCGTCAACTGTTATAAAATTTTCATTACCAGAAAAAACTAATGTTTCATTAAAAGTATTTAATACTCTTGGGCAGGAAATTTCAGAAATAGTCAATAGTGAATTTGATGCCGGTGTTCATCAGATTGAATTTAATTCAACCAATCTTACAAGTGGAGTATATTACTACAAAATGGAAACAGAGAAGTTTACTCAAATTAGGAAGATGGTGGTTGTAAAATAGCTTAATATCAAATCCCCTCCTCAGGAGGGGATTATTAATATTACAATCAGTATGAAAAACCTTTTAAAATTCTGTTTTATAATTTTACTTTTCTCAGCAAATTCTTTTGGACAACAAGGATGGTTTTGGCAAAATCCTCAACCACAAGGGAATTCATTAAATTATGTAAAATTTTTTAATAAGAATATTGGATGGGCTGTTGGTGAGTTTGGAACTATCTTAAAAACTACTGACGGAGGGAATAATTGGTCAATTCAAAGAACAAACAGTGATGAAAATCTGAATCATATTTTTATTTTTAATGAAAACATCTTGTGGGCAGTTGGTTGGGATTCTAACTACAGCCTAATTCTTAAATCAACAGATGGTGGTTTATCCTGGATTAGAAAAAATTCAAATGCGACAGGAAGTTTCTATTCAATCCATTTTACTTCAGAACTTGTTGGTTTTATAGTTGGTTATGGAACTGATAATAATGGAATAATTCTAAAAACTATTGATGGTGGTTTGACATGGTCTATAAAATATTCTATTCAATCAGAAATTTTAAGATCAGTTAATTTTATATCTGATTCTGTAGGATGGGCTGTTGGCGGGGATTTGTTTAGAGTTATCTTAAAAACTTCTGATGCTGGAAATACTTGGTTATCTCAATCGAATAATTTTCAATCCTATACTACAAATTCAATTTTTGTATCTGATAATGTCGGCTATATTTCCGCAGATGAAGGAAGAGTTTTCAGAACAACTAATGGAGGCAATCAGTGGGTTACACTGAATATTGGTACAAATCAAACTTTATGGAGTATAGATTTTATAAATGATTCTACAGGTTTTGTAGTTGGTGGACAATATGGAGGTTCAACAGTAGGTTTAATTTATAAAACAACTAATTTTGGAAATACATGGACAAGTCAAGTAAGTGGTTCAAATTTCGGATTACGTTCGGTTGATTACATATCTGAAAATGAAGCTGTCGCTGTTGGTTGGAATGGAGAAATATTAAAAACAACAAACGGAGGGATAAGTTGGAATAAAAAAAGAATTTCTCAGTTCGATAGTCCAAATGCGGTGTTTTTTAATAACGAATATATTGGTTGGATAATCGGTCAAAACGGTAAAATATTCTATTCTACTGATGGTGGTTTTAATTGGATAGAGCAAAATTCTAATACATCTGCTCATTTGAAGAATTTACATTTTCTGAATGAAACTACAGGTTATGTAGTTGGAATTAGATGGTTTGGAACAGATAGATATTCTGTAATTCTTAAAACTACTAATGCCGGTACTAATTGGGAGTTAAAATTTTATGGATCAAATATTCCTCTTTATGATATTTATTTTGTTAATGAAAGAATCGGCTGGGCAGTCGGTTGGTATGGACAAATCTATAAAACAACTGATGGTGGTGAATCTTGGAATGATATTTCTATGACTAACTGGTATGATTTATATGCTGTTCATTTTATTGATGAGAATATTGGATTTGCGGCGGGATTTCCAGGGTTAATTTTCAAAACTACAAATGGAGGCATTTCTTGGATTCAATTAGTTTCTAATGTACAAAGCTATTTAAGATCTTTTTATTTCCTTAATGACAGCATTGGATGGGTTGCAGGTGGTTATTATCACAACTTAAATTATGTCGGTACAATTTTAAAAACTACAGATAGTGGTTTTAATTGGATAAAAGCTGATGAGGAAATAAATGATATCTTATTTTCTATTACTTTTTCAGACTCATTAAACGGTTGGGCGGTAGGAGAACAGGGAAATATTTTTAGAACTGTTGATGGCGGAAATCAATGGTTTAAGGTACCTAAAATTACAGACAATTCTTTACGATATGTTCACTTTTCCAATTCTTATTCAGGCTGGATTGTTGGAGATTACGGCCTATTAATAAAAACTACAAATGGAGGTACTGATTTCAGAGATAAAAATTTATTACCAGCTAATAATTTTATATTAAATCAGAACTATCCAAATCCATTTAATCCAAGGACAGTAATAAGTTATCAGTTACAGTCTGGCGGTGATGTAAAAATTAAAGTATTTGATTTATTGGGAAATGAAATCGCAACTCTTGTTAGTGAATACAAATCTGCAGGAAGTTATGAAATTGAATTTGATGGAAGCAATTTTGCAAGCGGAGTTTATATTTATAGACTTCAAATTGATGGCATTATTCAAGTAAAGAAAATGTTGTTGTTAAGATAGTATTATATGACATTATTTTGATTTTATTCTTGATCTGTTTTTCATATTTACCTTGCTTTTTAAGAATTATAAAACCTTTAAGGCAAGCAGGATGCTTGCCTTACTTTTTTTATTCTTGCAAATAGTGATTGAGAAAATTTTGTAATCTCAAAAATCTGAATTTAACTCTATCTTTTATACTTCAATGCAGTTAGAATAGTTTTAATAGTAATTGCTGAAATTATTATTACTCCGCCTATGATTGCATTTATTTTTGGAATTTCGCCATAGCCGAAAAATACCCAGATTGGATTCAATACAGGTTCAAACATAGAAATAATGGATGCTTCAACTGCTTTTATTCTTTGGATACCAAAACTGAATAAAGCATAAGGAATTGCTATTTGAAAAATTCCAAGAAATGAAACCATTGCAAGATCAGTTTTATTTAGAGCTTGAAGATCAATAATAAATGGAATACAAAAAAGACTAACTAAAATATTACCATAAAAAATTGATGCTTCGCCAAACTTACCTTCGTTCTTTTTCATTCCAAGGAAAAATGAAGCAAATGCCAATCCTGCTAATAATGCGGCAATATTTCCATTTATGTCTCCCGGAGATAATTCTCCGACAAAAAATAATATCATCCCAATAAAACAAACTGATATAGTAATTATGTTAATTTTTTCGTACTTACTTTTAGTTAGAATTGGCTCAAAAATTAAAACATATATCGGTGCAGTTGATTGTAAAAAAATTGCGTTTGCAGCAGTCGTCGTTTTGGTTGCATAAACAAATAAGATCAAAACAATTGCATAAGATATTGAGTTTAAAAGTGCTAATGGATTTAATTTCAGAACTTTTGATTTAAAGATAACAAGAAACACAACCGCAGCAATTAAACATCTGAAGAATGAAATCTGCATAGGGGAGAGAGTAATAAGTTTGATGAATAATCCTCCTGAACTCCAAAGAAGAGCAGTTAAGAAAACAGCAAATATACCTTTGAGATGTTCAGGAGAATTTTTCATTTTATATCATTTAAAGTTTAGGTCAAATGACCACAGGAGACTAATTTTATTTAACAAATTTTGAGGTCTCCTATGGATAAAATTAAAAATAATGATACTTACGGGCTCAAACGTCTTGAGTCTAAAAACGCTCGTAATGCTATCATCCAAAAACTCTTTCAGGATTTTAACCTGACCCCTATTATTGCTGAAGCTTTCTATCAACAAGTTTCTGTTTATTTTTCCGAACATTCTAACATCTCTCTTTCTTCCGGTGAAGTTTCCTATGAAGCTGTTTGTTCAACTGAACCTGCTGGCAAACACATCCGGCTTACCCGTAAAGTTACCTGCCGCCTTAAGCTTATGGACATCAACTCTGATTTTGATGCCCTGGCTAACTTTGGGCTTGCCGGGATGAGAAGACTTCGCATTGAACGGCTTACCAGACAAGCCTATGATCAAGGTGCTCTGCTTACTTATGAAGATCTTGCCCTGCTGCTTACCACCTCGCCTGCTACTGTTAAACGTGATGTCTTCTTCCTTCGTAAAGATGGTAAGTTTATTATGACCAGGGGAACTAAGCTTGATATGGGGCCCTGGCTTTCTCATAAATCCATTATCCTTGATCTTTATTTTAAGGGCTACTCCTTTACTGATATTGAACTTAAAACCAATCACTCCGAGACTTCTGTTAAACGTTATCTTGCTGATTTTATTCAGGTTGCTACTCTATACAAACAAAACTTCTCACATCAGCAGATTCGTCTTATTGCTCAAAAGTCTGATCGTCTTGTCAGAGAGTATATCCAGCTCTATGATATCTATTACAAGCTCGATAATAAACGCCTGCTTGAGCTTATCTCACCGGAACCTGTTGGTCAGGATGCTAAAAAAAAATCTAACTCTCAATCTCGCAGAGGAGGTAAAAACAATGAGTAAACCTTTAACCAAAGAACAAATTCAAATTAAGAAGTTTCGTAGGCTTTCTGATAAATCTCTCCAACAGCATCTGCTCTATCGTTTCCTTAATAACTATGGCTACGATAAAGGTGAAGTTACTGCTTTGGCTATCATCAACGACATACTTCAGCTTATTGATCACTTCTTCCTTGTTTCATCCATTGATGATGACCTTCACCACATCAACTATGGTCAGCTTGTCTGGATGGCTGTGCCAATTAACGAGTTCCCAAAAAGAGGTAAATCTATTGCTAATACAAGGCTTAAACCTGTTGTCCTGTCTTTCATCAATGATGAAGATATTTCTCACATCGCTCACGGTTTTGACTCTAAGTCTCTCCGTAAAAATAGACTTAAGCGTTGGGTTGATCAAGCTTTTGATCAGGGTGCCTTACTTACTCAACTTGACCTTGCTGTACTTCTTGGTGTCTGTGATGCTGTAGTTAGTCAGTATGTTCAGGAAATTCAGAAAGAAGGTCATCTTCTGCCTACCCGTGGCAATATTCACGACCTCTCTGGTGCTATTACTCACAAAAGAGAAATCATTACTCTTTATTTGCAAGGTTATCTTACTCCTGATATTGCTCTTAAGACTAATCACTCTAAAGAGGCGGTTGATCGTTACATCAAAGACTATCACAGAGTTGAGATTCTTTGGCAGCACGATATCAAAGACCCCGATAAGATTTCTCATCTTGCCAGATTATCTAAACGTGTTGTGCAGCAGTATATTGATCTTTTGCCATCTAAATTCAAAAACAGCTTGTCAAAGAACGATGAAAACTCTAATTGAATTTTACTTTTACTTCTTTATTTTAAGGGAAACGATTACTTTTCGTTTCCCTTATGGTCTTTTGTTCTTTCTTAAATTATTTATTTACAATCACTTATGCCTTCCTGTGGTCATTTGATACTATTGAAGAAGAATCATTTTTTTAGTTTCAATAAAATTACCTGACTTTAGTTGATAGAAATAAATTCCTGATGACAGTTTTTCCTGTTCTGATATGAAGTCAATTTCATACTTGCCCGGAGTTTTAAATTCATTAACAAGCGTGGAAATTTCTTTCCCGAGAATATCAAAAACTTTCAAAGTTACAAAATCTGCTTCAGCTATTGTGAATTTAATTTTTGTTTTAGGATTGAACGGATTAGGGAAGTTCTGCTCAAGTCCAAATGATAATGGCAAGGAAAGATCATAATCATCATTATATGATAGAATCTGTTGATATTTTAATCTTGCATTTTGAATTGCTAAATCCAGAGCTTGTTTATTCATTCCACCAGCAATAGCAAAAGCAACTCTGATGCTATCACCGGGATTTAATGAATAAGGACCTGAGGAAACCACTTGCGAAACATCACCTGTTCCAGCAGTTGTTTTATTAACTCCGCTTGAAATAGAGAGCCATTTTTCGTGGTCTGCGAAGCCATCATAAATACCAAATCCACTATCACCGCTATCGTTCTTAATTGCATAGAAGCCATAATTCTGCGCAGAGATTAGTGCAACTCCAACCCAATTAAGATTTGTATTACCTGTATTTCTTGTTATACCATATTTAAGATTGTTATCCCAATTTGTAACATCACCGTTACCATCTACCATATCCCAATCGAAGAATAATCCTGCGAAAAGATTTGTAATTGGAGTTGAAGTATTATTGATAAAAGTGTAATCAAGCATAATAAAATCTTCAAATTCTGTTTGGGAAAACGAGTAAGTTTTCAGTTTTGAAGTAATACCAATCTTATTTGTTCCGGCATTATTATCATTAAAAACTGAACTACCCTCAACATCAGCAATGTTGCCAGGAATTTTTAGTGTAAATGGTTGAACAACAGCGAAATCATTATTTTGAATTGACTGATTTGTTCCTCTGGCTGCATCTGAGATTCTTTGAGCCGAAGTTCCAAGAATTAACGCTCCCTCAAAAAGTTGGTTACTAGAATTTTGGTATTTAAATCCCTGACCTTGAGTATTATTTGGGTAATCATTGAAAGCCAATCTTCCATTTGATGTTATGGTTAGCTTAACATTATTACCGCTTTGAGTTGCGTAGGTCGGATTTGCAATTACTTCAATCCATTGAAAATCAGTATAGCTGCCATCAGTATATCTTAGTAAAAATGTTAAAATAGAATTTTGCGGAGCATTATTTGCAATTTGAAAAGAAAATCTGTTTAATTGATTATTGAATTGTTGCAATGTGCTAACTGCACCAACATTGAAATTTCCGGATTGAACAGTTGCATTGGAAGTTCTTGATTCCAATTGAATAATTAAATTAGAGGTAGGCGAAAGATAATTGATAAAGTTGACAGCTACCTGAATAACTTCGCCTGATTGAAATATTCCATCTCCATTTCCGCCAGGTTGATTATCTGAAAAATTAACATCCAATGCCCGTACTGATTTTGAGTTAGCATTACTTAATGATTTAAATGCGTTGATTCGACCTCTGCCCAGAAGAAATTGAATTGTTGGGTTAACTGAATTTATATCATCACAATTAACACGCACCTGTTCACCTACTTGCAATGCGTTGAAATTTGGGAAATGAGATTTAACTAATGCTGCTAAACCTGCTGTTAATGGTGCTGCCATTGAGGTTCCACTTAAAGTTGCGTAAGTGTTATTTTGCCAGGTGTTGTAAATATTACTACCCGGAGCACTTACATCAATAGTTCGACCATAATTTGAGAAAGATGAACGTGCATCAGTATTTGTGGTTGATGCAACAGAGAAAACTCCATTATAAGCAGCAGGATAGAAAGGTTCTGTTGAATTGCTGTTTCCAGCAGCACCAACTACTAAAGAATTTTTAGTTAAAGCAAAGTTAATTACTTCCTGACCAAAAATAGAAAAACCGCCTCCACCCCAACTGCAATTTATAACTTTTGCACCGTTATTTGCAGCATAAATAATTCCTTCGTAACCATAAATAACGTAAGGTCCGTTTGGTCCACGCATATCATTTCTTGTAGTTTTCACAGCCATAATTTTGCATTTGAAACCAATCGAAGCAACGCCAATACCATTGTTAGTTACTGCAGAAGCAATTCCTGCAACGTGCGTTCCGTGATCGGGCTGATCTTCCATAGGATTATTATCAGGTGTGCCATTAAGACCACCAAAATCCCAACCACGAATATCATCAATAAAACCATTGTTGTCGTCATCAATTCCATTATTGGGAATTTCATTGCGATTTATCCAGATATTTGCTTCTAAATCCGGATGATCCCAATCAACGCCTGTGTCAATAATTCCAATTGCTACTGATGTATCTCCCTGACTTATATCCCAAGCTTGTGTTGCATTTATTCTTGTCAATCCATATTGCTGATTTAATGAAGGGTCATTAGGTGTAAAAGTAAATTCGTAAACAAATCTGGGTTCAATCCATTCAAATAAATCTATTTTAGAAAGTTTTGAAGAGATATAAAACGGATCAAAGTCACTCTCATATTTAACTTCTATTATTTTACCAAGAGAATTGTCATTTTCAAATAAATTATTTGGAAATAAAGCTCTTGATGATTTTATCTGAAACGGAGCCAGAAATTGTTGTAAACTACTTGGAAGTGAAACAGATTTGTCTGCATTAATGGAAGGATAATCTTTCAGTTTAATTATTAGAGTATTGGATAAATATTTCACCCCGTTCTTTTCAACTATTCTTTCAAAAGCGAAACTGTTGAAAGTAATAATTGTAATTAAAATAAAAAGATAAAAGCTGACCCCTTTCTGAGATAAATTATTTTTTATCATCAATCGCTCCTTAATTTATTATTGCTTTTAGTGAATTATAGTTTGATTTAATAGTTTTATCTAAGTCAGCTAATGAATGCGCGGTTGATATAAACATCGCTTCATATTGTGCTGGAGGTAAATAGATTCCTTCTTTCAACATACTATGAAAATATTTAGCATATAATTCAGTATTTGAAGTAATTGCAGTTTTGTAATCATTAACTTGAGATTCTGTAAAAAACATACACATCATAGAGCCAACTCTGTTGATAGCAAAGTTTTTATTAATTGATTTAAGATTTTCTTTAAATCCTTGCTCAAGATAAGATGAATTTTTTTCTAATTGAATATAAATTTCAGGATGTTCTTTGATAAAAGAAAGTGCAGCGTATCCAGCAGCCATTGCAAGAGGATTTCCGCTAAGAGTTCCTGCTTGATAAACGGGACCAGAAGGAGCTAATAAATTCATAATTTCTTTTTTACCACCGAAAGCACCAACAGGTAATCCGCCACCAATTATTTTACCAAAAGTTGTTAAGTCAGGTTCAACTCCTAAAATTTCCTGAGCACCACCAGCAGCAATTCGAAATCCAGTCATTACCTCATCAAAGATTAAAACAATATTTTCTTCTTTACAAATAGTTTTCAATTCATATAAAAATTCATTTGAAGCAGAAACTACGCCCATATTTCCGGCAATTGGTTCGATTATTATTGCTGCAACGTTTCCTTTGTTTTCATTAACTAAAGATTTTACTGAATCAATATCATTAAAACTTGCAATCAGTGTATCTGCGGCATTTGATTTTGTAACTCCGGGCGAGTTTGGAATACCCAAAGTTAAAGCACCACTGCCGGCTTTGATTAAAAAGAAATCTGCGTGCCCGTGATAACAACCTTCAAATTTTATAATTTTTTCTTTGTATGTATATGCTCTTGCAAGTCTGATTGCAGACATTGTAGCTTCTGTTCCACTATTAACCATACGAACCATTTCTATAGAAGGGACTAACTCTGTAATTATTTTAGCCATCTTAACTTCAAGTTCATTCGGAGCACCGAAACTTGTTCCGTTTTCTAAATATTCAAGTACTAAATTTTTAATGAACGGTGGATTGTGTCCAAACAAATGCGGACCCCAACTGCCAATGTAATCAATGTATTCATTTCCATCTACGTCAATCATTTTTGAGCCAATACCTTTTTTGAAAAATACTGGCGTTCCACCAACAGATTTAAAAGCTCTTACAGGAGAATTAACTCCACCGGGAATATATCTTTTAGCTTCAGAAAAAAGATTTTCGCTTGTTTTTAAATTCATTTAATCCTCAAATTAATTTTTACCAAATAGAATTTTGTAATCTCTTTCTTTGCCCTTTAACCAAAGATTTTCAGGAACGATTTTCCAATTATTTAACAACTTAGGTTCGATTACTTTTTTATCTTTTATCCAATCAATTACATACTGTCGGAAATCTGTGTCAGTTGAAAACAAAATTCTTTCTTTCAACTTTTCTTTAGGAATACCCGCACCTTTTGTCAGATGACCACCTCCACCACTTCCTCTGTAAGAATTTATTGCCACTTTATACTTCTCCATTAAATCAAACTTACGACCATCACTTAACTTTTTAATGGTTATTCTTTGACCAATTGGTTTTGTTAAATCAACTACATAATCAATTCCAGCAGCACAATCATAATTATAAAATCTTTCATAAAGTTCAGGAGAGTTTGTTCTGTTGGAATAAATTATCTCGCCTTTATCATTTGTTTTATATCTCAATAAATTATCATCTTCATTCTTCATTTGATTAAACCAATTTCCATAAGAGTATTCAAGATAATCTTTAATTTCTTGACCTGTGAGTTCCATTGTGTATAAATAGTTTTCATATCTTAATAAACTAAAAAGATCACGAATAAATATATCTCCGATTTCAACTTCATCATTAAAAGAGAATGGGGGAGTAAATGAGATATCGGCTTTTGTTAGTTCAAGCTGAACTGAATTTATAAAGTCAGTTGCAACAGAAGGACCGAATAAACCATCTGAAGATTTAATTAAAGTTTTGTTCACTCCAATCTTTTGCGAAGAATAATTTTTTATTTCATTGAAGAGATCAGAATATCTATTGAGGAAATCTGGGTCAGGTTTGTAATTCCTGACATCAATAATTTCACCTGATTTTTCTTTTATTTCAAAAAAGCTGCAATGTTTATCAAATTGAAGTGTAACATTTGCAACAGCCAAAGTTCTTGCATTTGCCTGAGTTCCGAGTATTAGAACATTTCCATCATCAACATTTTTAATACTGTAGTTATGTCCCTGATGATCGTGTCCAACAAAAACAATATCAAAGCCGGGAACGAGTTTAGCTACTAATTCAGAAGCGTTTTCATTTTTGGGCGTTTGATTATTCTGATTGCCATAACCATAGTCAACACCTGAGTGAAAAAGACCAATCAACAAATCAGGTTGTTCCCACGCTCTGATTTTTTTTACCCAAGCTTTTGCAGTTTCAACCATATCTTCAAAAGAAATTCCTTTGTAGAGTTTCTCAGGCAACCAGTTTGGAACATAAGGAGTAATCATTCCAAAAATTGCTATTTTGATTCCGCCTCTTTCAACAGTGGTGTAAGGTTTAAAGTAAGGTTTATTAGTTGATTCATCAATTGCGTTTGCAGCTAACCAATCAAATTTTATATTCTTCATAAATTTGTTATAAACTTCTGGACCCGGATCAATATCGTGATTTCCGACAGTTCCTGCATCATATTGCATATAGTTCATTACGTCTGCTAATAAGTGAATCCCTTCTGTTTTATGAAAATTGATATAATAAATTGCCGGATTACCTTGAAGGATATCTCCATTATCAAGAAGAAAAACAATTTGATTTGTATCAGCTCTTTGTTCTTTAAGATAAGTCATCACTTGAGCAAGGGAAGTATTAGCTGGTTTATCAGTTAGAAAATTATGTGGAAAAATTGCACCGTGAACATCGCTTGTTTCTATGATTTTTACTTTTACTGTTTGAGCAAAAGTTATTTGTATAACAAGCAGGAAAAGTAGAAAAATGTTTTTGAAAAGTTTATTCATCATTTTATACCTCTAAAGTTAAAATTCTGATTCGAGAAAAAATCCTTCTGCTATATTTGAATTTAAATCTGACAGGAATCTGGATGGTTTAGAAAGAGTCTTACCAGCTTCTCTATCGAATAAATTCATCGGATAAAGAACAAACAAATTATTTTTTGCTCTTGTTACAGCAACATACATTAGTCTTCTTTCTTCTTCAATCTGCAAAATGTTTTCAGCATTTCTACTTGAAGGGAAATAACCTTCAACGCAATGAATAATAAAAACAGAGTGCCATTCCAAACCTTTGGCTGAATGAATTGTAGATAAAGTAACAAACTCGTTTTCTTTATCTTCAGGTTCAATCCCAATAACTGATTCGATTACTGGTTCTATTGATAAATCTGAAAGCAGCTCATTAAGGTTAGAATAGTTTTCTACAATGTTCTGAAAAATTTCTAAATCTTTATAACGTTTATTCCAATCATCATAATTGGCTTTGAACAACTCTTCGTAATAATAAAAAACCTCAAGTAAAATTTCAGAAGGAAGATGTTTTTGTTTGGATATTTTATAAATCAGATAAAAGAGAGGAGCAACCTTTTCATATTTACTCCTTATTTTTTCATCGAGTTCACTTTCAATTTTAATTTTACCGGCTGAAATATCATCTAAAATTTTCTGAGCAGTTTTCGGACCGATACCTTCGTGCAAAAGTAAAATGCGATACCAGGATATTACATCTTTTGGATTTTCAACAATTCTTAAAAACGCCACTACATCCTTAATATGAGCAGATTCAATAAATTTCATCCCACCAAATTTTTGAAAAGGAATGTTTGCTTTATTTAATTCAATTTCAAGATCGAATGAATGAAATGATGAACGAAATAAAACGGCAATATCATTGAGTTTTACCCCTTCCTCTCTAAGCTCAAGAATTTTTTCAACAATAAATTTTGACTGAAGATTTTCTGTAGTAGTAGCTATTACCTGCGGTAGATTTCCACTTCCTCGCCTTGAATACAGATTCTTTTCATACTTATCCAATGCGGCTCTGTTAATACAATTTGCAAAATCTAAGATTGATTGATAGCTCCGATAGTTTTCTTCTAATTTTATGATTTTAACATTATCAAATAATTTGGGAAACTCGATGATGTTATAAAAATCAGCACCTCTGAAAGAATAGATTGATTGTGAATCATCACCAACAACCATAACATTTTTATGATATGAAGCCAAACCTTTGACAATTTCTGCCTGAATATGATTTGTATCCTGATATTCATCAACCATTAAAAATTTTATTCCCGCAGTAAGTGATTTTGATGAAGAAGTTTCACTAAAAAGAAAATCTTTGAAGTAGGTGAGTAAATCATCATAGTCGAGTAAATTATTCTTTCGTTTGTATTGTCTATAAATTTTTTCAATTGAAAGAATTTCATCTAATTGATATAAAAAGTGAGGATAATTTTCTTCAATAATTTCCGGAATAGTTCTTCTTGTGTTTATGCTTAAACTATAAACTTTTGTAAGAGTTTGTTTATTCGGAAATCTTTTTTCATTTGTAACGAATTTACTTTGAGAGCGAATTAAATTGATTACATCTTCACTATCACTTTGATCGAGAATTGTGAAATTTGAATCAAGCCCCATTGCTTTATGATATTTTCTTAAAATCTGATTAGCAAAAGAATGAAATGTTCCGCCTCTTATTTTTGAACATCTGTCATCTAAAAGCGCAGAAGCACGTTTTAACATTTCATTAGCAGCTTTTCTGGTAAATGTTAATAAAACAATTGAATCAGGATCATAACCCATTTCGATAAGTCTTGACACTCTATAAACTAAAGTTCTGGTTTTTCCCGTTCCTGCTCCGGCGATTAAAAGATAAGCACCCTCGACCGATGAAACAGCTTCATACTGAGAGTTATTTAGTACTTCTCTGTAGTTAATTTTAAAGCGGGATTCATCAATAATTTTTGATGTTCCCGCCAAAGAAATTTTTTTTAATTGAATTTTATTTTCGATCATTTACGAAGGGCAAGAGGTTTTTGTAATATTTCAGAAACTACAATGTAATCCTTAATCATTTTGGGATTGCGGATTTTCTTAACTAATGGATGAAGAACTTGCTGCTTTGCTCTCTGATTATTCAAAGCTTGCTCAAACAATTCTGCTGCTTTTTCAATTTTTGAATCAACTGTAATTTCTCTTCTTTTGAAACGAGACTGTGCCTCTAAAGCCTTTGAAGTTTCAAACGAGAAATCCTCATAACTTGGACTATCAATTTCTAAAGACTTATTAGAGTATTCGATAGTAGTTTGTTTTTCTGGTTTAGGGGCAGACTTTGGCTTACCAAAATCTTCATTGAAAATATTTTCAAGTTCGGCAAGAATATCAAAATCTTCTTTGGTCTGAGTATCTGCTGAAGTTTCAAATTCATCAAATCCATCTGAAGAAGATTTTTTCATTGGTTCTGTTTTAGAATTAGGAGGTGATTTAGGCACCTCCTTTTTCTTAAAAAGAGAACTAATAAAAGAAATTATGATGATTAAATAAATAAGAACTTCAAAGAAATTATCCATATTAATTATCCATTAGGATTAGATTTTTTCTCTTCTGGCTGAGCAATAGATGCTCTCATTTCAGTATCAGCTTGAACGTTCTTAATTTGATAATAATCCATAACTCCGAGTCTTCCATTTCTGAAAGCTTCTGCTATAGCTTTAGGAACTTCTGCTTCAGCTTCAACAACTTTAGCTCTTTGACGCGCAACTTCAGCAATCATCTCTTGTTCGCTGGCAACTGCAGCAGCTCTTCTTTCTTCTGCTTTAGCTCGTGCAACTTTCAAATCAGCTTCAGCTTGATCTGCTTGCAGAATTGCTCCAATATTCTGACCAATATCAACATCAGCAATATCAATTGAAAGTATTTCGAATGCTGTTCCTGAATCTAATCCTTTAGCTAAAACGCTTTTAGAAATTTTATCTGGATTTTCTAAAACTTCTTTGTGAGAATCACTTGAACCGATGGTAGATACGATACCTTCACCAACTCTTGCAAGAATTGTAGCTTCGCCCGCACCACCAACTAATCTTTCAATGTTTGCTCTGACAGTTACTCTTGCAATTGCTTTTAATTGTATTCCATCTTTTGCCACTGCAGAAACCATTGGTGTTTCAATTACTTTAGGAACAACGGACATTTTTACTGCTTCGAGAACGTCTCTTCCTGCTAAGTCAATTGCGGTTGCTCTTTCAAAAGTTAATCCAATATTTGCTTTATCAGCAGAGACGAGAGCATTTATAACTTTAGTTACATTTCCACCTGCTAAATAGTGTGCTTCAAGTTTTGCCTGGTCAACTTTCAATCCAGCTTTAGTTGCTGTAATCATATTTCTGACAATTAAAACTGGTGGAACTTTTCTCAAACGCATTCCAACAAGATCTCTGAAAATTTTTAGTTTTACGCCAGAGAAGTAGGCAGTAATAAATAATCCAATTGGAATGAAATAAAAGAAAAGTAAAAGAAGGAAGAATATTGCAACAATTAAAAATATTGATAATCCTGTTAAAGCTTCCATCATTTTCTCCGATTATTATTTAGATTTGTTTGTGTCTGAAAGATATGAATTATTATTGAAAATAATACAATATTTCGACGGAATTATTATTCGTAAAAATTTATATTCTTTTAAAGAAATAAAATAAGTTTAGACTTTTTTTTAACTCGTAATAGTTATAAATTATTTTGTGATTAAAACGAAATTCTTAAAACGTTGATTTTGATTTAAAAATCAATAATTGAAACAAAAAATGAATATTTTTTGTTTAAAGTAAAAAAAAAGGAAAAATTATGGACGGAAATTTCTCAGAAAGATTGCAAGATGTAATTCGCCTTAGCAGGGAAGAAGCTCTCAGGTTAGGACACGATTATATAGGGACAGAGCACCTTTTATTAGGCACAATAAGAGAAGGACAGGGAATTGCTGTAAAAATTCTTCGTAATCTTGATGTTGATTTAATAAAACTCAAAAAAGCAATCGAAGATACAGTAAGAACCTCCGGAGGCACACTGACTATTGGCAATATTCCATTAACCAAGCAAGCCGAAAAAGTTTTAAAAATAACTCAGATTGAATCAAAGATTTATAAAGCTGACGTAATCGGAACGGAACATTTATTACTATCCCTATTAAGAGATGAAGATAATATTGCAACTCAAATATTACATCAGTTTAATGTTACTTATGATGCTGCAAGAGCTGAATTAAATGATATTTTAAGTCAGCGTTCAACGAAAGATTCAGTTCAAAAATCTTTTACATCTGATAAAAAAATTGAAAGAACAAAAACACCTGTTCTGGACAATTTTGGCAGAGATTTGACTAAGCTTGCTTTAGAAGATAAGCTTGATCCGGTTGTAGGAAGAGAAAAAGAAATTGAAAGAGTTGCTCAAATTTTGAGCAGAAGAAAAAAGAATAACCCTGTTTTAATAGGTGAACCCGGTGTTGGTAAAACTGCAATCGCAGAGGGTTTAGCACTGCGAATAGTTCAGAAAAAAGTACCAAGAATTTTACAGGAAAAACGAGTAGTTACTCTTGATTTAGCCGGTTTAGTTGCTGGAACCAAATATCGCGGTCAGTTTGAAGAGAGAATGAAAGCTTTAATGAATGAACTTGAAAAAGCTGAAGATGTAATCCTTTTCATAGATGAATTGCATACAATTGTTGGTGCTGGAGGAGCTTCAGGTTCTTTGGATGCTTCCAATATGTTTAAGCCGGCATTAGCTCGTGGTGATATTCAATGTATAGGAGCTACTACTTTAGATGAATACAGAAAATTCATTGAAACTGATGGTGCTTTAGACAGAAGATTTCAAAAAGTAATGGTTGACCCGCCATCTTATGAAGAAACTTTACAAATTCTTGAAAATATTAAGTTCAGATATGAAGAACATCATAAAGTAAGATATTCAAAAGAAGCAATTGAAGCTGCTGTTAAATTAAGTAACAGATATATTACCGATCGTCATCTTCCTGATAAAGCTATTGATGTAATTGATGAAGCCGGTTCAAGAGTACATATGGGTAATTTTGAAGTTCCCAAAGATATTCTTGAATTGGAAGAGAGTATTGAAGAAGTCAGAAAAGAAAAATCAAAAGTAGTTAAAATGCAGGATTATGAGGAAGCTGCAAGATTGAGAGATAGAGAAAGACATTTACAATCTCAGCTTGAATTAGTTAAGAGAGAATGGGAAGAGACTACAAAAGATTTAGTTCACGATGTTACCGAAGAAGATATTGCAACTGTTGTTGCTATGATGACAGGAATTCCAGTTAATAGAATAGCTCAGACTGAATCCGAAAAATTGCTAAAAATGGAAGATGCTCTTAAACAAAGTATTGTTGGACAGGATGAAGCAGTTAGTAAATTATCTAAGGCTATAAGAAGAACAAGAGCAGGTTTGAAGAATCCTAACAGACCTATTGGAAGTTTTATTTTCCTCGGACCTACCGGAGTTGGAAAAACAGAGTTGTGTAAAGTTCTTGCAAAATATCTTTTTGATTCGGAAGATGCACTCATAAGAATTGATATGAGTGAATATATGGAAAAATTTTCTCTATCCAGATTAGTCGGAGCACCTCCGGGATATGTTGGCTATGAAGAAGGTGGGCAGCTAACTGAAAAAGTAAGACGTCGTCCATATTCTGTTGTTCTTTTTGATGAAATTGAAAAAGCTCACCCAGACATTTTCAGCATACTTCTTCAAGTATTAGATGATGGAATGTTAACAGATAGTTTTGGAAGAAAAGTTGACTTTAAGAATACAATTATCATAATGACTTCAAACGTTGGTACGAAAGATTTGAAAAATGTTGGTTCATTTGGATTCAGCACCAAAGAAGAATCCGATAAATATGCTCATATGAAAGACACAGTCGAAGAAGCAATGAAAAAGCTTTTCAATCCTGAATTTCTAAACAGAATAGATGACACTATCGTTTTCAGAAGTTTGAACAAAGATGATATATTAAAAATCATTGACATTGAGCTGAAAGATTTAGTTCAGAACATTAAAGATCAAAAAATGGTTGTTTCTCTTGATGAAAGTGCTAAGAATTTTCTTGTTGATAAAGGATTTGACGAAAAGTTCGGTGCAAGACCTTTAAGAAGAGCAATTCAGAAATATGTTGAAGACCCACTTGCCGAAGAGATTCTCCGTGGTTCTTTCAAAGAGGGAACAAAGATTATTGCAAAATATGTTGAAGGCTCTGATAATTTAATTTTCTACGATGAAGCAGTTGAAATAAATAAAACTGATGAAGAAGCTAAGCAACCCGGTCAAGTAGAAAGCTAATTTTCTTCCCTTAAAAAATTATTTTCAAAAAGCGTATTTTTACAATACGCTTTTTTTATTTCAAAAAATAATTATTGGAAAATTCTATGTCATTACTAACTCAAGATGAAATAAGCAGAAATCTTGAATCTTTTCAAGGATGGATTCAAGAAGGAAATCAGATTTCAAAAGAATTTCAGTTAAAAAATTTTGCTGAAGCTCTTTCTTTTGTAAATAAAGTTGGTGCAGAAGCAGAAAAGATTGATCACCATCCGGATATTTTTATCCATTCTTGGAACAAAGTTAAAATTACCATATCAACTCACAGTGAAGGCGGAATAACTGTCAAAGATTTTCAGCTTGCTGAAAAAATTGAAAGACTGAATCTATGACGGAATCAGAAATCCTTAAAATCTTTGAATCAACAGGAGCACTTCTTAACGGACATTTTCTTTTAACGTCGGGAAGACATAGCGATAAATATTTTCAATGTGCTAAAGTTCTTCAATATCCTGAATATACATCTCAAGTTTGCTCAGTTCTATCAGAGTTTTTTAGTAAATTAGAAATAGATACAGTTATAGCTCCAGCTATGGGTGGTATTATCGTTGGATACGAAGTTGCGCGTCAATTAGGTAAAAGGTCAATTTTTACTGAAAGAGAAAATAATATAATGACTTTAAGAAGAGGATTTAGTCTTTCTGAAAATGAAAAAGTGTTAGTTTGTGAAGATGTAGTTACCACAGGCGGTTCCGTTTTCGAAGTTATTGAAATTGTTAAAAGCTTTAAAGCAAAAGTTATTGGGGTTGGGTCTATTGTTGATCGTAGTAATGGAAAAGTTGATTTTGGTTTTCCATTTATAAGTTCATTAAAATTGGATGTTATCTCATTCACTGCAGATGAATGTCCTCTTTGTAAAGAAAATAAAATAGCTTTAGTTAAACCAGGTTCAAGAAAGGTAATCTAATGAATTTTATTCTCGATACTATCCGAAATTTTTTACAAGATGATTTAATATATAGATTAGTGCTGATTGCAATAACAATAGTAATCTCCTTTGTGGTTGCAAAATTTCTTAGCTTCATCATCAAGAAAATTATCAAACCTTTTATACAAAAAACAAAAACAGAGATAGATGATTTATTATTAAATATTTCAGGAACAGCAATTTATAGAATTGCTTTTCTGGGTGGAATTTATCTTGCTTTGAATTTATTTGATAAAGGTATCAGAAGTGATTCTAAATTCTTAGATAAACCTCTGATAAAACAATATCCAATTCTTGAAAATGTAATTTTCATATCCGAAATAATATTGTTCATAATATTCGTAATAATTCTTTTGAACATTTTATTTAAAGTTATTGATATCCTTTTTGATTGGTATGCTCAAAAAATAAATGCTCAGGATGACAGAAATTTAAGTGGAAGTTTATTCCCACTATTAAAAAAAGTTTCTAAGGTTTTATTATTTATTCTTGCTTTTGCAGTCGTTCTTGCCAAACTAAAAATTGACATTAGTGCTTTTGTTGTTTCGTTGGGAGTGGGTTCTTTGGCAATTGCATTGGCTGCTCAAGAATCAATTTCTAATATGATCTCCGGCTTTATAATAATGATCGATCGTCCATTCAGAATTGGGGATAGAATACGATATGCAGATAATCAGGTAGGAGATGTTGTGGAAATTGGTATTCGTAGTACAAAAATTCAGGACTTTGATAACAATATCGTTGTGATTCCAAATAATGAAATTGTCAAGTCAAGATTAGTAAATATTACTTATCCAACAACTCTTACTCGTGTTGTTGTTGATGTTGGAGTTGCTTATGGTTCTGATTTGGTAAAAGTAAAAGAAACATTATTAAAAGCTACTGAAAATGATCCTGATTTATCAGTACAAAAATCTCCTGATGTGTTTTTTGTTAATTTCGGACCTTATTCACTGGACTTCAGGTTAATTGCTTTTACAGACCATTATTCTAAAGCTTGGGATATGCAATGCAGATTAAGAGAAAAAGTTTATGAATTATTCAGAACTGAAGGAATAGAAATACCATTTCCACAAACGGTTATTCATAAAGCAGAAAATAAAAATTAAAATTTATCACACATTTATGTCTAATACTAAAAATATTACTTTGCTCGTTCTACTTGCTGTTTTGATTAACCATCAATCTATAGTTTACTCTCAAGTAGAATTCGAAAATTATTTCAGAGAAGGTGCACTTAGAATTGATTATTTTCACGGTGGTACTAACAATTCAGAGTTTTTTATTCTGGATGAGTTAATTGAAGAAAAATATTGGGCAGGAAATAAAGATAAACTTTTGATTCCTTTCAATTATGGTAAATATCAGATTTTAGTTAAAGATTTTATTCAAGATAAAATTATTTTTTCTTATAACTATTCCACTCTGTTCAGTGAATGGCAAACCACAGAAGAAGCTAAAAATATTTCTAAGATTTTTCACGAAACTGTAATTATCCCTTATCCCAAAAATCAAGTTTTAGTAGAATTCTATTCAAGAGATTCATTAAATAATCTAAATTTAAAATTTGAATTGAAAATCAAACCAGATGATCCCTATATAAGAAGGGATAACAAAGGAAGATTTAGTTCTATCCCAATTTTAGAGAGTGGTAATTATTCAAAAAAAGTTGATATTGTTATAATTCCTGAAGGCTATACAAATAAAGACAGTATAAAATTTTATAATGATGCTCTGCGATTTAAAGAATATTTATTTAACTCTTCTCCTTTCAAAGAAAACAAAGATAAGTTTAATATAAATCTGGTTTTCGCGTGGTCGGAGGAAGCTGGCACAGATATACCTCCAGAAAATATTTGGGAAAACACAATTATCAATTCGAGATTTTATACTTTTTACTTAGATAGATATCTGATGACCTCAGACAATAAAACCCTAAGAGATATTGCTTCCAATGTGCCTTATGATCAAATTTACATTTTAGTAAACACGAATGAATATGGTGGTGGAGCTATTTATAATCACTATGCTGTGTGCGTAAGTGATAATAAATTTTCTGAATATATTTTCACTCACGAATTTGGGCATAGCTTTGCATTTCTTGCAGATGAGTACTACAATTCAGAAGTTGCTTATGATAATTTTTATCGCCTCGATATTGAGCCATTAGAACCAAATATTACTACATTAGTTGATTTCAACCAAAAGTGGAAGAATATGATTTCAGAAAATGTTCCAATTCCTACCCCAGCAGTTAAGGAATACTTAAATAAAGTTGGCGTTTTTGAAGGCGGAGGTTATTCAGCTAAAGGTATATTTAGACCACAATTTGATTGCACAATGAAATCAATTTCAGTTGATAACTTTTGTGCAGTTTGCAAAGCATCTATTGAAAAAATGATAAATTATTATTGCGAATAGAGGATAAATGGACCAAAAAAAATTACACCGAACAATTGAAAATATAGCATCTAAAAAGTTTGCTGATGAACAGGAAATGTTAATTAGTGTTTTAGAACAGATTGTTTTTGATAAATCATTTAATATCACTGGTGGTAGAATCTGGAAATTAGAACCAACAGCACATGCTTATAAGCTTTTATATCAAACCGGTTTAATGGAAAAAATTGATCCAAAGTTTAAAATCAGATTAAAAAATTATCCAGAATTTGACAGAATTGAAAAGGAAAGAACTATTCTTGCTGATGAAACTTTAACAGAATTAAAGAAAAAAGGAATTTTCAAGTATTCCGCTACTGGAGTTGGAAATAAAGTTAAACTTAATGGTAAAGTTTACTATGAATACATTTTAGCTCTCAATAGTGATTCGCTTGATGAAGAATTCCGTTTAAATATGAGTATTATTGCTACAGCTTTAACTTCTCAAATTAAACAAAGAAGAATTATTGCAAGTGCATCTACGTTAAAAGCAGATATTGATAAAGCAAGACAACTACAAAGAAGTATTCTCCCTGAACACGAATATCGTTTTAATTCATTTGAAATATTTGGATTAACTCATCCAGCAGAAATTGTTGGCGGAGACTTTTTCGATTACCTTGAAATCGGAGAGGACAAGGACAGACTTGCGATCGCTGTTGGAGATGCTGCAAGTAAAGGAATAGCCGCTGCAGCTGAAGCAATGTATATCTCTGGAGCATTACGTATGGCAAGCAATTTCGAGATTAAAATCACTCCTCTGATGAAAAAAATGAATCAATTGGTAAATAAAATTTTTGAAGATGATAAATTCTCGTCTCTTTTTTATGGAGAAATTTCAATTGATAAAAAAGGATTGTTTCTTTATACTAATGCTGGTCACAATCCTCCGATTTTTTATAACAGCAGAAAAAACAGAATAGAATATTTAATGGTAACCGGTCCGGTTTTAGGTCCAGTTCCTCACGCTAAATATGACATAGAAAGTATTAATATTTATCCTAACGATATTCTCTTAATTTTTACAGATGGTATTATTGACTCAACTAATGCAAAAGGTGAGTCCTATCCTGAAATAAAATTAGTTCAACTTCTAAAGCAAAATAAAAATAAAACTCCAAAAGAAATTGCAATGATAATATTAGATGATATTTTAAAGTTCAATAAAAACGGTACTTATTCTGATGATAAAACAATGGTTATTATTAAAAGAAACTAATTCGAGAATAATAAAATGATACAATCAATAAATCCAACAACCAATGAGCTTATTTCTTCGTATGAAGAATTTGATAAAAATAGAATTCAATCAGTAATCGAAAATTCATATATTCAATTTGATTACTGGTCAAACACAAATTTTAAGACAAGGGCTGAGCTATTGAAAAAAGCTGCGAGTATCTTAAGAACAGAGAGGAAAAAGCTTGCAGAACTAATGACATTGGAAATGGGAAAACCCATTATTCAATCATTTGCCGAAGTAGATAAATGCGCTTGGGTTTGTGATTATTATGCTGAAAATGGAGAAAAATTCTTATCGGATGAAATAGTTGAAACAGATTTTTCCAAAAGTTATGTTTCATTTCAACCTTTGGGAGTAATCTTAGCAATAATGCCTTGGAATTTCCCTTTGTGGCAGGTATTCAGATTTGCTGCACCAACCTTGATGGCAGGAAATACTTGTATTCTTAAACACGCTTCTAATGTTACAGGATGTGCTTTAGCTATTGAAGAAATTTTCTTACAAGCAGGGTTTCCTAAATACACTTTTAATACCGTAATTCTTAGCGCCTCCAGAGTTGAAGAAATTATTTCTCATCCTGCAATTCAGGCAGTTTCTTTAACAGGCAGTGTTCCGGCTGGTTCTTCAGTTGCTTCATTAGCAGGGAAATATTTAAAGAAAACTTTGCTTGAACTTGGAGGTAGTGATCCTTATGTCGTTCTTAAAGATGCGGATTTAGATTTAGCTGTTGAAACTTGTGTAACTTCACGATTAATTAACGCAGGTCAAAGTTGTATTGCTGCAAAAAGATTTATTGTTGAAAAACCAATCTATGATGATTTTGTTGAAAAATATTCTGAATTAATGTCATCAAAGAAAATGGGTGATCCTTTTGATGAAAAAAATGATATAGGTCCGCAAGCAGCAATAAAGTTAAGAGATGAATTACATCAACAGGTTGTAAATAGTATTTCAAAAGGTGCTGAATTGAAGGTTGGAGGTTTTATTCCTGAATTAAATGGAGCTTTTTATCCACCCACAGTATTGATTGATGTTAGACCCGGTATGCCAGCTTTTGATGAAGAATTATTCGGACCTGTTGCAGCGATTATTAAAGCCGAAGATGAAAATGAAGCAATAAAATTGGCTAACAAAAGTATTTTTGGTTTGGGCGCAGCAATTTTTACGAATGATATTGAAAAGGGTGAGAGCATTGCTAAAACTAAATTAAGAGCCGGTTCTTGTTTTGTAAACGCTTTTGTAAGATCAGACCCAAGATTGCCATTCGGTGGAATTCAGCAATCCGGGTATGGAAGAGAACTATCCATATTTGGAATCAGAGAATTTGTTAACATTAAAACAGTTGTAATTAAATGAACCAGGATTCAACTTTCTTTGATAGTACAATTGTAAAGCATACAAGCGAAAATAATTCTTTAATTCAATATTTATTCCCATCTCCTGAACCAATTATAGCATCGTCTGATTTATTACTAATTTTTCAAAGTATTGCAGTCGTAGTATTTATAGGATTATTAATTGGCTTGGAGAGAGAGTATTCAAGGAAAAAAGATGAAAAAATATTTGCAGGCATCAGAACTTTTCCATTAATTGGATTATTTGGCTTTACATCTGCTCTCATATCTTCAATCACTGTTGATTGGATTTATGGTATTTTCTTTTTAGGATTTGCATTACTTTCTACAGCAGCATATTATTCAGCGGCAACTCGGGGAAGGAGAGGTGGAACTTCTGAGGTAAGTGGTTTTTTAGTTTTTATTCTTGGCTCAATGGTATTTTGGGGCTATATGCATTTGCCTGTTATTCTTGCAATAATAATTACTTTATTCCTATCTCTTAAAATTCAATTACATTCATTCGTAGGGAAAATAGGTGCTGAAGACATTTACGCCACTCTAAAGTTAGCAATTTTAACTTTGATTATTCTTCCGATATTACCAGATAAAACTATCGGACCATTAAACGTATTAAATCCCACTCATATATGGTATATGGTGATTTTTGTAAGTGGTTTAAGTTTTCTTGGCTACATTCTCATAAAATTATATGGAACTAAAAAAGGAATTTTTTTTACAAGTATTTTAGGTGGTTTAGTATCAAGTACTGCTTTTACTTTTTCTATAAGTAAGAAAAGTATAAATGAAGAAAATCTTTCCCTTAATTATGGTTTGGGAATCGTAGCAGCATCTTCAATGATGTTTATAAGAGCATTGATAATAATTTCAATTCTTAATTTTGTATTTGCAGGTATTATTGTCATTCCATTCTTAATCTTCGCTTTAATTGGATTTACTATTTTTTTCGTTCTCTATAAAAAAACAAGTCAAGTTAGCGAAGAAGAAATTATAATTAAAAACCCTTTTGAATTAAAGTCTGCATTTTTATTTGGGATTATTTTTGGTGCAACAATATTGATTACGAAATTAGCTCAGCTTTATTTGGGTAATCAGGGAATTTATATAGCAAGTTCTTTAGCTGGAGTTTCAAGTGTTGATGCAATTATTATTTCACTGTCAAGATTATTGAATGAATCAATTGCAGGAGAAGAAGCAAAAAAAGCAATAATTTTTGCCACTCTTTCAAATACTTTTGTAAAAATAATTATCACTTTTATTTGGGGCAGCAAAAACCTTTCTAAGATAGTCCTGAAAGGTTTAGGAATTATTCTCAGCGTCCAGATGATTTATTTGATTATTCTTTTTTTAATATGAATAATTATCTGCTTTCAATACAATATGACGGGACAAACTACAACGGTTGGCAATATCAAGCTAATGCAAGAAGTGTTCAGGAAGAAATTGAAAAATCATTAAAAATAATCTTAAAAGAGGAAATAAAGATTATTGGCTCAAGCAGAACTGACGCGGGTGTGCACGCTCTTGACCAAAAAGCAAATTTTCGAATTGAAAAAACTTTAGATACTTTCAAATTAAATTATTCACTTAATTCAATTCTTCCAAAAGATATTTACATAAAAGA